>Ga0210110_1000387_pt1 | contig 14912 bp, 15 predicted proteins | sample China_Galinas_PW_2_FD_184865 | JGI IMG/M metagenome (GOLD analysis project Ga0210110, IMG submission 184865) | Wetland microbial communities from San Francisco Bay, California, USA, that impact long-term carbon sequestration - China_Galinas_PWB_D1... | ecosystem: Environmental > Aquatic > Marine... | reverse complement strand
TAAACGAGAGCACCGCCCAGGCAATCATTAGGGAAAAACCGGTCTGATAAGCATTCAAGGTGAAAAGTCTGACTCCTCTGATGACTTCTCCTTGCCATATTTTTGGTCTAAAACCTAACCAACTATAGGTTGCAGTGATGTAGGGCCCATCATTACCCCCATATTGATGACACCTGAAACCGTTTCCGAGAGATAAGCGGGAACCTATTCTTTAGGAAACGCAAAAATAATAATGATGCAGCCAGGGCTAAGGCCGGATTAAGGCAGTAGTACGTTTTTCAGAAAATAAACGGGGGTGTTGCCAATTCGTCATCACGTCTATATGATTTTGCCTTGAAAAATTTATCCAACCTGCTACGTTGTATCGACGTTGCCTAAAATCATGGCGCAAAATCCGATGACAGGAATAACATCATGAAGACGATATTGATCGTTGAAGACGATAAAAAAACGACATCTCTAGTGGCGCTTTATTTAGAAAAAGAAGGCTTTAATGCCATGGTTGCCCATGACGGTCTTGAAGGGTTGGCGCTTGCAAAACGTCACCATCCGATATTGGTGATTCTAGATTTGATGCTTCCGAAACTGGACGGTTGGGAAGTATGCCGCCAACTCCGGCGAACTTCAGATGTTCCCATCATTATGCTCACTGCTCGCGGGGAGGAAGTTGATCGAATCTCGGGCCTGACACTCGGTGCCGACGATTATGTGGCCAAACCGTTCAGTCCGAGAGAGCTAGTTGCCCGTGTAAAGGCCGTTCTTAGAAGAGGGCGTTTTTTACCGATAAGAGATAAAAGCATTTTGTCTTATCAAGATCTGGTATTGAATCTGGAAAAACGATCCGTACGTCTAAAGGATCATCCTGTTCAACTTACGCCACATGAGTATGCGCTTTTGCAGGCGCTTATGGCTTCTCCTGGAAGGGTTTTTACGCGTGATGAGCTTTTAAATCATCTATATCCCTCAGGCGAAGCCTTCGTCATTGACCGTGTCATCGATGTCCACATTGGAAAGTTACGGCAAAAGATAGAAGATAACCCATCGACGCCCAGGTACATTATGACCGCCCGCGGCGTTGGGTATCATTTTGCGGAAGACAGCGACTCATGAAGAAGAAAAAACTTCCTGTAGCCGAACATCTGGTATGGAAACTTCTTGGAATCAATATCTTGGTGATCGGGTTTGTGATTGTTATTGTTTGGCTGTCTATTGACTATCTCGCGGCAAATTACTTTATGGCCTTGATGAAGAAGTTCAACATTGCTACCGGCCCGATCCATGATATGTTTGTGAGTGCCGTCCACAGATACCTTATTTGGGCGAGCTTGTCGGCGCTCTTGCTGGCGCTACTTCTCAGTTTCTTGCTTATCAAACGGGTTTTGGGCCCCCTTGCCCAAATGACCGAAATTACGCGCAGCATTTCATCAGGAGATTATTCGGTCAGTATTCCGATCAAATCTAAAGACGAAGTCGGTCAACTGGCAATGGCCTTCAATCGTATGGCAGACAGTCTTCAAAAGATCGAGCGACTTCGAAAAACCATGATGATCGATGTTGCCCATGAACTCCGGACACCGTTAAGCAATATTCAGGGATATCTTGAAGCGTTGATTGACGGTGTCGTGCCCGCGTCCAGGGAAACCTTTGAGCTTCTCCATGATGAAACCCTTAGACTGACCCATCTGGTGGAAGACATTTTGCGTCTTGCCAAAGCAGATGCAGCAAGAGGGTCCCTCGATCTCATGGATATCCATATAGGTGATGTGATTGAACGCGTGTTCGATGTCTTTAGAACTCAATTTGAGACCAAGCGTATCGATGTGGATTCAACGGGGGTTGACAGGGCTGTTCGTGTTTATGCCGATCCTGAAAAACTGATGCAAGTTGTCCGCAATCTGATGCAAAACGCATATCAGTACACAATCTCCGGCGGAACGGTCAACATATTTACGCGATCGATGAATCAAGACATTCAAGTTGTTTTTGCCAATACCGGTGTTGAAGTTGCCGAACAGGATCTCCCTTTTATCTTCGAACGTTTTTATAGAGGTGAAAAATCTCGCTCAAGGGAACATGGCGGTGCGGGTATCGGCCTGGCCATCGTCAAGGAGTTGGTTGAGGCGCATAATGGAAAGGTCGGCGCTCAGATACACAAGGATGAAACCCGTGTTTGGTTTTCCCTGCCCATATATCCCTCTTAACTCGGATATTTCATGACAATAAATCAGTCTGCAATTCCACGGTAAGTGCCGGCAGCTTTTAATGCTTTTACCATATCTTCAATGGTAATTTGCTTCGGATCGTAAAAAACGGTGTTGATCTCCTTAAAGTTTTTGAATCCCTTGGTTACATGACTTATGCCGTTCAGACCTTCCAGGGCTGATTTGCCGACATCATATCAGTGAACGTAAAAAGTGGCCTTGGACTGCGAATCTGTTTTTGGACTCGATATAGCCTGGTTTACAATGCCGAAGACAAAAATCGTCAATAATATAAATAATACATATAGGAACCGTTGAGGCAATTGAATCATGATAGGCCTCCTATTATTCTTTTATGATCGTAACATCAGATTTAAATTGTTTCTCTGACAAGATAACTTACTTAAAGAGTTTCCGGTACTGGCCATAACTGTCCTTTTCAAGGTCTTCAACCGGGATGAATCGCAACGCCGCGCTGTTAATACAGTAACGTAAACCGGTAGGCGCCGGGCCGTCGTCAAACACATGACCCAGATGGCTGTCGCCATGGCGGCTGCGCACTTCGGTTCGCACCGACCAGAGGGTCCGGTCGGACTTTTCCACGATGTTTTCAGGTTCAAGAGGTCGAGTAAAACTTGGCCAGCCTGTGCCCGATTCAAATTTATCCAGAGACGAAAAAAGCGGTTCGCCACTGACAATATCCGTATAGATCCCCGCTTTATGGTTGTCCCAGTACTCGTTATTAAAGGGCGGCTCGGTGCCGTTTTGACGCGTGACCTTGTACTGCATGGTGTTCAGGCGTTGCTTTAACACATTATCCTCGGGTCGGGTGTACGTCCTTTCCTTGCCCATTTTTTCTTCAACGGCCACCGAGGACATATCGGCTTTTGCCATGCCGGACTTTGTTTCATTTTCCATGGCCGGGTCCATTTTACTGTCCATTCCCGACTTCATGGCTTCTTTTTTCGTGTCGGTTTTCAGGTCTGCCCAGGTTTTTTTCAGAAACTGGTCCCGTCCGGAACCGTAACGGTAATAGTGATACCGGATCGGATTCTTTTTATAATAGTTCTGATGGTAATCTTCCGCCGGATAGAATTCTCCAAGAGGGAGAATATCCGTTGCGATGGGTTTATCGAACGGCCCGGAAGTTGCCAGGTTCTGTTTTGATTTTTCAGCCAAACGCTTTTCGTTTTCATTGGCATAAAATATGGCGCTTCTATATTGGGAGCCCCGATCCACAAACTGTCCTCCCGGATCCGTGGGATCCACATGTCGCCAGAAATAGTCCAATAGTTGTTCATAACTGACTTTGGACGGATCGTAGATGACTTTCACGGACTCCAGATGGCCGGTGACGCCGGAAGAAACCTGCTTATACGTGGGATTTTTTACGTGGCCGCCGGTGTATCCGGAAATCGCGTCGATCACACCGTCAACTTTTTCAAAATCGGATTCCGTGCACCAGAAACAACCGCCGGCAAAAACGGCGGATGCGGTTTTTTCTGAGTTATTTTTCATGGGCTTCTCCATTTTATCCATGCTATTAACCTGCTGATAGCCGAGAAAGATTATTGAAATTATAAAAACGATGAATAAAATATGTAATGATCTCATGTTTCACCTCCGTTGCTTCAAACTTCTTTAAATATAATACTGGTTTAAACAAACGTCCAGAGACCGCATGTTTAATCGCGGTCGGTTTCTTCGCTGGCAAGAACATAAGCATTCATGGTGAAGCTTGATTAAAGAAAATGTAAAGATTGAATAAAGATTCGAATTTAGTGTGTAAAATACGGCTTTAAACCGCTGATAATTTATTTTGGCTTATTCTTGATTTCCTGGTATAAAAATCCGAGTGCGAAGCTTAAGTACTTGAACTTTGGGTGAGTATTAATTCATTATTTGTTGTATTGCCAAAGAATTGTGCGCTCATGAAATTCTTAGGATAATAAAAGCAAATACTTTGAATGCTTTACTTTTTTTAGATGAACATTATGTTATACATAAAAATGTTGGAGATAAGTGGATATGGAAAAGAATTCGCATCATTTAATCCGCTGCTCTAATTGTGGAGCAAAAAACAGAATACTTCATGAAAAGACTTCGGGCGTTCCAAAATGTGGAAAATGCGGAACTGAGTTGAAAATGGATCAAGCTGAAGAAAGTGGCGGTGAATCCTATCTTTTTCGGTGCACAAAATGCAGGACCCGAAACAGAATCCCTTTTTCTAAAATTAGTGTTGGGGCAAAATGTGGAAAATGCGGAACGGCCCTTGATACAAAAGAACTGTTTGTAGCGCAGCCTTTGATGGTATCGGAAACCAATTTTGATCAACAGGTGCTTGGCTCACCTTTACCGGTTCTCCTTTTTGCCTGGGCGACCTGGTGTCCCACATGCCGCGCGGCAATGCCGGTGATCGATGATTTTGCAAAAGATGCCAAAGGAAAAATCCGGGTCGGCAAAATGAACGTGGATTCCACTCCGACGATTTCTTCAAAATACCATATTTTGAGTGTTCCCCAGATTTTAATATTTGATAACGGCCGTTTGCAAGAAACCATGCCGGGGGCTTTACAAAAACACGAGATCATGATGAAAATGTCCCGGTATCTCTGATTTGTGTTTTATCAAAAAACAAAAAATAACAACTGGGAAGGAGTAATAAATGGACCTGCCGGAATATATCACCATTGAAGAAGTGAAAAGGGTGTGTCAGGAACTCAGGATCAGTGATTGGACGGAACTTGAAAATTCAAAGATATCTTCTAATGAAGCCAAAACGATCTTATCGGAGATCAATGTTGAAGAAATGAAGGTCGATATCGATGAATTTCGGCGAGGTCTCGAAGTTGAGCTTGAACATGGGCTGCAGTTCAAAGACGCCAATGTGACCAACAACCATCCCATTTTAACCGGTAAAATAGTGCTCGCCCATCTTAAAGAATCTTCTTACTATTACAAATTGCTTGAGGTTGCTGAATTAGAAGGCGATTTAATGGAGGCAATAATGGATGATCAGTGCCCGGAGTTAAAAAGTTTGTATATGAGACTTGCTAATGCGAAAATGATTCTGAACCAGGCGGAAATGGAACGGCTGGATTAACGGTCGGCGGCCGATTTTGAAATGACTTCAAGCAACTACAGTAGAAAGTGTCGCCATGATAGAGATTATCGATCTTACGAAAGATCTGGTGCAATTCAAAACCATGCATTCAAGACCGGATGAGATTCGCCGATGTGCAACCTTTATTGAACAATATTTGAACACTTGGGGTGTTACATATAAACGTCTTGATTATTATAATTCACCCGCTATTCTGGCACTTCCACAACATGGTATTGCCCCATTACTTTTGATGAGTCATATCGACGTTGTGGACGCTCCCGATAAACTGTTCAGGCCGGTGATGCAGGATGGAAAACTATACGGTCGGGGATGTATTGATGACAAATATGCGGTGGCTTTGTCTTTGGTTCTTTTAAAAAACAATCTCCAGCAGCTTCAAAAGCAGGGTAGGGGCCAAAAGGAATTACCTTTCGGAATTTTGATTACCAGCGACGAAGAAATCGGGGGCTTCAACGGTGCCAAAAAGACCCTCGTTGACATTCAAACGGACTTTTGTATTGTACTTGACGGCGGTAATATTGAAAAAATTGTCGTCAAAGAAAAAGGTGTTGCAAGGGTTAAGCTTATTTGCCGAGTAAAAGCGAATTCCGGCAGCAAACCTTGGCAGCGGAAAAGCGCTGTTGAAAAATTGATGGATGACATTAATGTGTGGGAAACTTATTTTGTGAAATCAGCTCCCGAAAACCCTCACAGGGCAATTGATCGCTACGAAATTCTTTCCGAAGAATTACGTCATGGCGTTCCGGAGTTTGCCGAGGCGTGTTTAGAAATTCGGTATACGGAATCCGACGATCTTGAGAAAATGTTCAACACCATGCAAAAAGAATTGCACAGCGATATCGTTGTAGAGAATGTCGCCCCTCTCTTTCCCGGCGGTGAGTCAGAACATCTGAAATTACTGATAGAGATTGCGAAAAAGACACGGATCGGGTTTGAAGACGGCGCCAACGATTCACGCTTTCTTTCACAGTTCGGGATAAAAGGAATTGTCTGGGGTGCTGACGGCAACCGCAGCCAACATTCGCCGAACGAACATGTCAACATAGAAAGTGTGTATGAACTTTATTCACTTCTCGATACGTTTATAAAACGATGTGAATCGCTGGAAAGGATCTGTTGATATACGATTCGATAAAGATGCAGGAGCCTTTGTTATGGTGAAAAAAAAGAAAGTAAAACTGATTTCCTGGAATATTAACGGCATTCGAGCTGCCATTAAAAAGGATTTTTTCAAATCATTCAAACAGATGGATGCCGACATATTTGCCATTCAGGAAACAAAGATTCAGGATGAACAACTCACAGATGAAATGAAAAATATTTCAGGTTATGAAGTATTCTGGTCCCAAGCCATCGTAAAAAAGGGATACAGTGGTGTTTGCACCTATACACGGATGAAGCCCAAAAGCATTAATTACGGTATCGGTATGCCTGAATTCGATAATGAAGGTCGTATTGTCGAGATGGATTTTGATGATTTCATATTTTTTAACGTGTATTTTCCCAATGGTCAAATGAGTGAAGAACGGCTGAAGTACAAGCTTGATTTTTATGAAAGTTTTTTCGATTATGCCAATGCCTATAAAAAACAGGGCCGAAGTCTCATCATATGCGGAGATTACAACACAGCCCACAATGAAGTCGACTTGAAAAACCCGAAAACCAATGAAAAAACGTCCGGTTTTTTGCGGATCGAGCGCGACTGGCTTGATCGGATTGTTGAAAGCGGCTATGTGGACACCTTTAGGTATTTTTATCCGGATACCGTAAAATATTCGTGGTGGACGTATCGATTCAAGGCAAGGGAGCGCAACATCGGATGGCGCATCGATTATTTTTTTGTTACTGAAGATATTATCGATAAGGGTTGGATCAAAGAAGCGTTTATCGACAATGATATTTTTGGGTCGGACCATTGTCCCATAGGCCTGGTTATGGAAATATGAATCGTATATATATGAAGGGTCGGGGAGTTTTTCTAAACAGCCGCTACATGGATAATCTTTTTTTAAAGCGCATGAACTCGCGGCAAGGGATCGTAATGAAAAAACAGGAAACTATCTTTGAAATATCAATAAGTTTACTGCATAATTTAAAATTCTTTTAAAGATAAAATTTCGGTATGCGCCTGTTTTTTCTAACGACCCTTAAGCCACTCAAACAGCATCCGATTTAAAAAAAGATCATCCATTCCGCTCTATTCAAGGATTTAGGAAAAAAACTCCCCGGTCCCTCATATATATAAACATTGAGAGCATCTAATGGAACCGATCTACAATAAAAACTCTTCGATGGCGCATGTAGTTACAAAGATAAACAGAGAGGTAGACATCATGATAAAAGTAATGATTCATCCTGCCAGTTATGAAAATGTTCAACAGGCCGTGGATAGGGCCTTTGAATACTTTCCATTGAAATTTCAGGGTAAACGCGTCTTAATAAAACCCAATGTTCTCCGGGCTTCCCAATGGAATGAAGGTATTGTTACCCACCCTGCTGTACTGAAAGCGGTGGTGAAAAAAGTAGAAAAAATGGGTCCTGCATCCATTGTTGTGGGGGACAATCCCGGATTGTTCAACTATGGGGACAATGAGAAAAGCTTTGAAATATCAGGATTGATGAACGCAGCCTGCGGTCATTACGAGAATATCGGGAATGATTCTGTGAAGGTCGACTTCAATCCCGATTTTTTACCTGCGGTGAGTCTCTCCCAGGCTGTGGTGGACGCCGATATTATCATTAGTCTACCAAAATTTAAAACCCATGGATTGACAGTCATTACCGGTGCCATCAAAAACAGTTATGGCTTTTTGCCTGGTGCACAGAAAGCCAGGCTGCATAAGATTGCGGGGAGCCCACAGCGTTTCCATGAAATGCTGGTGGATGTATTTAAACTCCGAATCCCCGATCTGTTTATCGTGGATGCCGTGGTGGGCATGGAGGGAAATGGTCCGGCATCTCCCGACCTCAGAGATGTCGGCCTGGTATTGGCTTCGGATAATGCCGTGGCGATGGATGCGGTGATTGCAACCTTGATGGGATGTGACCCCGGACAGCTACGTTTTCTTCAAAAGGCAAAAGAGGTTGGTTTGGGGGACTATGATTTTGAAAATATCGAAGTGATCGGAGAGTTGATGCCGCTGCCTGATTTCAAAATCCCCCCCCTCGGCGGCGAAGCCATAATGAACAATGAGGCTGTTCAGTCGATTCTTCATGATCGGACGCTTCTTCGACCTCATGTGGATTCTGAATTATGTACCGCATGCGGAACATGCATCGAGCAGTGTCCGGTGTCAGCCCTTTTCATGGATGAGGATATCCCCAAGGTGGATGCTGACACCTGCATTACCTGTTTTTGTTGTCAGGAAATGTGTCCTGAGAAAGCTATTGCTTTAAAATAAAGACAACAGACATGCCTTTGTCAAGTAATGAAAAAACGATCTGCTTGACTTTGTTTTCGCCCGATGTCAAACTGAACTTATGACATTACAAGGGTTTCAAATTTCAGAATTGCCTGAACTCAAAACACCTGTTTTAATTGCTGGATTTGGGGGATGGGGAAACGCCCTGGATATTTCACGGGGAATGGCCGCTTATTTGATCCGCAAATTCGAGGCCCGACAGTTTGCAAATATCGATCCGGATGTTTTTTTTCGCTACGATGTCCTTCGTCCGGAAGTCGATATTAAAGACGGATTGATGATTCGCTTTGATCCACCCAGCGGATCGATTTATGCCGCCCATCCGGACGCCGGTCCAAACGATCTTGTTGTTTTGGAAGTGGACGAACCCAATCTTCAGTGGAATCGTTTTGCAAAGGAGCTATTTTCACTTTGCCAAAAGCTTGGCGTTAAAACCGTCATTTCCCTCGGCAGTATGTATGACAATGTCCTTCATTCAGACCGGATCATATCGGGTATCGCTTCACACGAAGACGCCCTCTTCAGGCTGAAGCAAAAAGGTGTCATTCCCGTTTCCTACCAAGGGCCTGGTGCCGTTCATTCCATGCTTCAATTTGAAGGTGTCAAGCAAGGTTTTCAGTGTATCAGCCTGTGGTGTCACTGTCCGTATTATTTGCAGAATACCACGCATTACGGCCTGCTGTCCCATTTGGCCGGTGTATTGTCTTTTCTTGGTGAATTCGAACTGGACACTCAAGACCTTGAAATGCGCTGGAAAGCCATTGAAAGTCAGATCGGAGAGGTTATCGAAAACAGCAGTGAACTCCAGGCCATGGTCGATAATATCCGCAAGGCCAAAGTACGTGGAACCTGGCAAGATCTGAAAAAATCCACAAAGGGAGAAAAGGTTATCGATTTATCGGATTTCCTGCCGCCGCGCTGATTGTTTTCTTCCGTCTGAAATCTATTCCCTGATAGAGAGCTGCGCCCAAGAGAATCAAACCGAACCAGGCGTGGTTGAAGCCTTCAAATTTTGTCCAGATGACTTCTTCTGCTGCAGTAATGAGCAGGACACCAAGCAGCGGGCCCAACATGCCCCTTACCGGCACAACTCGCGAAGCCAGCAAAGCTGTAATGCTGAGAGTCAGACTGAATCCGGAGACCGGACTTACGTAAGAGTTCCGGGCCAGGTGAAGCACACCGGCCATGCAAGCGGGGATGGCGGCAGTCATCAAGCACAGGATCTTCACTGTTCGTGTTGGAATGCCGATGGCTTCTGCCGCTTCCTCGCTGGCTTCCGTTTCTTTGGAATAAAGTCCCCAGCGGGATCGGGAAAATAACGTATGACATGCTGCGGTTGCCACAAGTAGAAATGTCGCCAGAAGATTACAGTGTAGCTTGGATATGGTTACGGGGATATAAAGTCCCGCAGAACCTCCGGTTAGGCTATCCAGTGTTTCGAAAAGCCTTTGAAAAATAATAAGCATACCCAGTGTGGCAAGGGAGTAATAGCCATGCTTCAGCCCGGCCATAAGAAGCGTGACCATTAGCGCTCCCGCAAAACTCAGTATGACGGACAGGATTAACGCCGGAAAAAATGATAGACCTTTTGAAATAGCGATTCCGAAACAGTATGCACCCAACCCGAAGAAAACTGCATGACCCAGACTGATAAGTCCCAGTGAACGTCCCGGGATATCATAGGATACTGCCATTATGCCGTTTATGATGAGAGAAAAAACGAAAATGCCGACGTATCCTTCACTGAATACGGCAGAAAATAGCATCAAAGCGGTCAAGATTAGGATTGAAAAAGACATTTGCCATGGTTTCATTGCTGACTCCCGCCTCTTTTGAGCACCAGGTAACCGACCAGCAGACTGTATACGACGGTGTCCGTTGACGTATACGTAAACAAAATCCCTGCAAATGACTCAATAAATCCCAGAACCAAACCGGCGACGGCCGGACCCCGGAGGTTTCCCATGCCTCCTGCCACCACGATAAAGAGCGCTTTGAGGGTCAGGTCGAGCCCTTCTCTTGGGCCTATAGGGTACAGAGAGGAATACATAATGCCCGCCAGCCCGGCCAGGATCGTGGATAGGCCCAGGGCACCCATGGAGGTAAAACCGGGATTTATACCGTAAAGGGATGCAGCCTCTTTGTCCTGCGCCAGGGCTCGCATGGCCCTTCCCGGGTCGGTTTGTTTCAGAAAAAGAGTGGAAAGACCGATGGTGACAGCCGCCATTCCCAGCAGAATCGCTCTCAGACCCGGGATCTTCAGACCCATAAGATTATAGGTGGGAAAGGTAATATTCGTCGAGATGGGTTCCCAGCCCTGCCACCATACAAACAAGTCTTCCAGGATAAGTGCCAATCCCAGACTCGCGATCAGAGATGCCACCAAGCCGGCGGAAAGAGTGAGGTTTCGAAACGGTGCTACAATGATCAGATGCAAAAGAAATCCAAGCCCGAGGAAGATCGGTGTTGCCAGCAGGCAGAACGTCCATGGAGAGAAAGGATACAGGACCAGTGTCTTATTATAAAGTATTGCCGCCAATACGGCCAGGCTTCCGTGGGCAAGGTTGAGGACCCCCATTATCCCAAATGCAAGGGAGAGCCCAACAGCGAGCAAGGCATATACGCTTCCCAGGAAAAGACCGCTGATGAGAACCTGAATCAATTTAAAATCGCTTTAATTTTTCGAACCTGGATACTGGTGCCGGGCGGTGGCGACCTCCGGCGGCCAGACAATATGGTACTGTCCGCCGATGATCTGGGAAGGATAGGTGTTGATGGTTCCCACACCGTTTTCGGCAAAGCTCACCACACCGCCGACAGTCATGACTTTGAGATGTTTTAAGGTCGCCATCAGTTTTTCCCTGTCCAGACTTCCGGCCCTTTCAATGGCCTGGGTCGCTGTTTCAAATGCCATCATATAGGCTGGTGCCCATGGAAAGTCATCAAGGCTTATTCCGGAATGCTTCATGATCTCAGCAAATAGTTCCGGATTTCCGTAATTCATTCCCTGGGTCCAGTAGGACTGTCCGACAACGTCTTCTGAACCGACACCCAGGCCGTTTTTGAAGACACCGCCGTGGTGGATGACATGAAATTCTTTGGGGTTCAGGCCAAGTTCTCTGGCCTGGCGCATAAATGCAATGGAAAAAGGTACGTTGGCTGAAACAAAAACGATATCCGGGGATTTATTTTGAATTTTCATTATGGCGACGGTAAAATCGTGGGTGTTCGCTGGAAGTACGTTGAGGGAAACTTCTTTCAATCCGGCTGAATCCGCCAGCTTTTTAGCCCCACGGTACACGCCTTGAGGGTGAAGGGTATCTTCGACAACAAAAGCAACGGTTTTGGCCCATCCTTCGGCCTTGATCATGTCCCAGTATCTATGAGTGTATCTGGGGGCTGCATCAATGACGCAGACGATCCATTTAAAACCGCGACTGTATATTTTGTCTGAATTTGCGCAGATGGCAATAAACGGCACTTTGTTTTCTTCCGCAGCCACACTGGCCGCAAACGTTACCGGACTGGAATAGGGCCCCAGAAGAATATCCGCCTTGTCCACGGAAATCAGTCTTTCGTAAAATTTTCGGGCGGTGGGACCGTCGCTCTTGTCATCATATACGATGAATTTAACGGGAAGTCTGGCCCCGGCTGATTTGACATATATCCCCCCCCGGGCGTTGATGGTCGTTGCATACGCATCCATTAACTTTTTAAAGGGTCCAATTTCAGTGGAGAATTTGCCGCTCATGGAAACCGTTGCCCCGATTCGAATTTCTTTTGGTGATTCGGCGAATGTGGATTTTGCAAAAAAAATAATCGTTACGAGTGTTAAAATGGTGATAAAGGATAAGTATAGTGCGCGGTTTTTATAGGTTTTCATTTTTCCTCTCTCCATAAAAAAAGGGCCATCCCGAGTCGGGATGGCCCTTTGGCCTGAGCATAACTCGTCAATATCCATTCCAGATTTGAAAACTTTTACATCATGACATACATATTGTCAAGGAATAACCGAACAGTTATCAGTTCTTACAAAATTGCATAAAAGCATCAATCCTCTCTAAACGTTTACCTTTATGATATCTGAAAACGCAAGATTTTTTAATTGTGTCGAGCTTTAATCAATGGCAGTGAGTGAAACCCCGGAAAGATGCTCTATGTTTCGGATATCACATAAATTCATCGGGCTGATATCTGTAGGTTGTTGAGAGTACCTTATGAAGTATAATTTTTAAAAAGCCTCTATTTATCTGCGTTGCTGAAAATCAAATTTGCAAAATCAAGATCTATTACTGAAATAAGTTGACAAGCACACTAAATCTTTTGAAAATATAAGCGCATGGGAAAATAGCATTTATTGATACGTTGAATTTTTTAATGAATATTTCTTTCAACAGAAGGGCTGACTCATGATCATCCAAAGCATGGCCGGGCTTTTGGTTTTTTCAGCCATTGCCTGGTTGGTCAGTGAAAATCATAAAAAGGTTAAAGTTAAACCGGTCATCGCAGGGATTGCCGTTCAGCTGGTGATCGGATTCATTTTGTTGAGGTTGCCTGTTTTTAGAAGTTTTTTCATTTCGTTGAATCATCTGGTCCTGTCGCTTGAAGCATCGACCAAAGCCGGAACCTCCATGGTATTCGGATATCTTGGGGGCGGCGACTTGCCGTTTGTTGAAACATTTCCTGGTTCCAGTTTTATTTTAGCCTTCCAGGCCCTTCCTTTAATTCTTGTTATCAGTGCACTTTCTTCACTTATGTTTTACTGGAAAATTTTACCCCTGGTGGTCAGGTCATTTTCATACGCGCTGCAAAAAACAATGGGATTGGGAGGTGCGGAGGGTCTCGGTGTTTCTGCAAACATATTTGTCGGCATGGTAGAATCTCCGCTCTTTATCAGGCCATATTTGGAGAAAATGACCCGGAGCGAAATATTTACCCTGATGACTTCGGGCATGGCCACCATCGCCGGAACAGTAATGGTGTTGTACGCCAGCATTTTAAGCAAGGCTATACCCGACATTATGGGCCATATACTGACGGCCTCCATAATCAGTGTCCCTGCAGCCATCACGATCTCAAAAATCATGATACCCGAAACCGGAGAACGCACATCAGGCGAGTTGGCATCTCCTGAACCGGCGCTAAGCGCAATGGACGCCATCACCAAAGGTACCATTCAGGGTGTACAGCTTTTAATCAATATCATTGCCATGCTCATCGTTCTTGTGGCGCTGGTCCACCTTTTAAATTTAATGCTCGGAATTTTGCCTGATATCGGCGGGCATCCCGTAAGTTTGCAGCGGATTTTGGGGCTGATTATGGCACCTGTGGTCTGGCTTATGGGTGTTCCCTGGAAGGAGGCTCCTATTGCCGGCGCGCTGATGGGAACCAAGACGGTTCTGAACGAGTTTTTGGCCTATCTGGATATGAGCCGTCTGCCACAGGGAACGTTGAACCCCAAAAGCCTGATCATTATGACGTATGCCATGTGTGGATTTGCCAATCCCGGTAGTCTGGGCATTATGATCGGCGGCATGGGGACAATGGCTCCGGGAAAACGGGACGAAATCGTTTCTTTGGGATTTCGCTCCATCATTGCCGGTACACTGGCCACCTGTATGACCGGGGCAGTGGTCGGAATCATCGGATGAATATCAAAAAACTTTGGGCTTGAACTATTTCAGGGATTGTGGTGTTTTTCTAAATCATCGCTGCATGGATAATCTTTTTTTTAAACCGCATGAACTCGCGGAAAGGGATCGTAAGGAAAGTACAGGAACTATCTTTGAAATATCAGTAGGTTCGTTGCACTATTTTAAAATTCTTTTTAAGATACGATTTTGCTATGCGTCTGTTCTTTCAAACGATTCCTAAGCCACTCAAACAGCATCCGATTTAAAAAAAAAATCATCCATTCCGCTATATTCAAGGATTTAGAAGAAAAACACCCCGACACCTCAACTATTTAGAGCGTAGATTCAATTAACAAGTGCAACATTATTCTTGTTGTTGATATCTTTGAGAAACACCTCATTTGGTGTTGCACTTATGAGTTGAATTCACAGGCTGAAAATGCCTATTTTTGGAGAGATAATCCTTATATATTAATAAGATAGCGCTGACCGACCCCCATTCCCCATAGCTATCGCCGGATTCCGGACT
>Ga0210110_1000385_pt1 | contig 14922 bp, 12 predicted proteins | sample China_Galinas_PW_2_FD_184865 | JGI IMG/M metagenome (GOLD analysis project Ga0210110, IMG submission 184865) | Wetland microbial communities from San Francisco Bay, California, USA, that impact long-term carbon sequestration - China_Galinas_PWB_D1... | ecosystem: Environmental > Aquatic > Marine... | reverse complement strand
GGGGCTGATGCTTGGCGTAGAGCTGGTCGAGGACCGCGCAAGCAAGGCTCCGGCCGGGGCGCTCGCGGCGGACGTACTGGAGGCCGCCAGGGATCGCGGGCTGTTGATTGGTCGCGGTGGCGTCTACGGCAACGTGCTGCGCATCAAGCCGCCGCTGTGCCTGACGCGCGAGGACGTCGACTTCTTGATCGACGTGCTCGACGCTACCTTCGATTCGCTTACATGATTCGTGCCGCCACGTGAGATTCAATGGATATGACGCCACGTCCCGAGCCGCAGGCCTGAGCCTGCGCGGCGATTCAAAATCGCGGTGGCATCGTTTCCGTGAAATGCTATGTAGACTGGTGTTGGCCGTCGTACTCATGGTAGTAGTCGGCGCGTGTCGCCCGGGGGCCGGTCGACCCGATGGGGCAGCGACGCTGTGTGTGGCCGCGAGCCTGAATGATGTCGTGCGCGAGCTGGCCGAAAACTGCGCCGCCACGCGCGGCTTCGGGTACGTGGTGACGGCCGGACCGAGCGGAGGGCTTTGCCACCAGATCGAACTTGGCGCCCCATGCGATGTGTTTCTCTCGGCCGACCCGGCGTTGATCGATCAGTTGGTACGTGAGGGCAAGATGATCAGTTCGACGAAACGAACGGTGGCGACCAATCGTCTGGTCATCGCCGTAGCGGGCGATCACGGCGGTCAGATGCAGCCCGCCGACCTCGTGTCGGATCAGTTTTCGAGAATCGCCATGGCGGATCCCGAGGCAGCCCCGGCCGGTCGCTACGCGCGCCACGCGCTCGAGGCGATGGGCTTGTGGGATGCGCTCGAGTCCAAGGCGGTGTTCGCGTCGGATGTTCGTGCGGCCGCTCGACTCCTCGAGCTGCGCACCGTCGATGCCGCCGTCGTCTATGCCACGGACGCCGCGGCCATCGACGGAATTCACGCGGCCTACACCTTCGCGCCGACGCAGGCGTCCGTCGAATATGCCGGCGCGGTCACGGCGTCGAGCAGGAAAGAAAAGGCAAGTGCCGCGTTTCTCGACTTCATCACGTCGCCCGCGGCCGCGCCGAGTTGGACGAGGCACGGATTTTCGATCGACAAGCAAACGCCCCGCGAGGCGGCGCCATGATCGCGACCGTTCTCGGTTTGAGCCCAGCGGACTGGCAGGCCGTGGCATTGTCGCTGCGCGTGTCGCTCGTGGCCGCCGCGCTCTGCGTGGTTTTCGGCGTCCCGCTGGCCGTGTGGCTAGCGCGCGGCCAATCGCGGTGGCGGTTCGCCGTCGAGACTGTCTTGACCGCTCCGCTCGTCGTGCCACCTGTTGTCACCGGATTCGCGCTGCTGCTGCTGCTGCGTGCGTGCGGGTCTGGGTTGCTCTTCACCTGGTGGGCGGCCGCGCTGGCCAGTGCGGTGGTGGCCTTGCCGCTGCTCGTCCGAACGACGCGCGCCGCCGTCGAGCAAACTGATCGCCGCCTCACCCTGGTCGCGGCCTCGCTCGGCGCGTCGCGATGGCGGTCCTTCTGGACGATCACCGTCCCGCTCGCCGGGCCCGGCATCGTCGGCGGGGCGGCCCTCGCGTGGGCGCGGGCCTTCGGCGAGTTCGGAGCCACGATGGTCGTGGCCGGCAACATCCCCGAGCGGACCCGCACGATTCCGCTCGCCATCTGGACGTCGCTTCAGAGTCGGCCGCTCTCGTCCGCGGCGGGCCTGGTGATCGCCTCGCTGGTCGTTTCGATCGCGGCGGTGGCGTTGAGCGAGTGGCTGGTTCGGCGATGCCAACACGAGAAGCCATGTTCGACCTGACCATCCATAAGCGATTCGGCGACTTTCAGCTCGAGGTCGCCGGCCGATCCGACGCCCGCGTGCTAGGGATCGTCGGCCCCTCCGGCAGCGGCAAGTCGACGCTGCTCAACGTGGTCGCAGGCTTCGTTCGGGCCGATGAGGCGCACGTCGTCGTGGCCGAACAGGCGTTCGCATTGCATGGCGCGCCCGGCGTGCCGATTCGCCGGCGCGGCGTCGGCTACGTCTGCCAAGAGCCGCTGCTCTTCCCGCACCTTTCGGTGCGCGCCAACCTGAAATACGGGCACGGGGCACACAGCCACGGTCCGACCTTCGACGAAGTGGTCGACCTGCTCGAATTGGAGCCCTTGCTCGCGCGCCGTCCGGCCACGCTTTCCGGCGGCGAAGCGCGGCGCACGGCGATCGCCCGGGCCGTGCTGTCCGCCCCGCGCGTGCTTCTCTTGGACGAACCGCTCGCCGGGCTGGACGCCGAGCTCGCCGCGCGCACGCTTGCCCTGCTCAACCGGGTGAAAAGCGCGTTTCACATCCCCACGCTCTACGTATCCCACTCGGCCAGCGACGTCGTGTTCCTTTGCGACGAAGCGTGGCAGCTCGAGGGTGGGCGGCTCGTCGGTCGTGGCGCGCCGCGCGAGCTGCTGGCCGACATCCGCGCGCGGCACACCCAGCGCCGGACGGACCTTCGCAACTACTTCCTCGCCAGGCGAGACCCCGGCGGCGCGGACGGCGGGTGTGTCTTTCGCGTGGGCAAGCAACGACTCGTCCTCGCTGAGCCGTCCAGCGCACCCTCTGCCAGTACAGAGATCGCCCTTCTGACCGTCCATGCCTCCGATATCATCTTGGCGAGGGAGAAACCACATCGCCTCAGTGCTCGTAATATCCTGAGCGGCCGCGTCGTTGGCGTGAGCGAGCGGGACCAAGACGTGCTGGTCACCGTGGATGTCGGTGAACACTGGGCGGTGCGTGTGACGCCGGCGGCCGTGCGCGATTTGCAGCTAGCGCCGGACGTCGACGTCTTTGTCATCATCAAGGCATCCGCGATATCAGCCGTGCCAGCATAACCCGATTTTGGTGCGTGTAATGCGCGTCAAGCCTCGCTGCGCCGACCGCCGATAGAACCGATCGACACCGACCGATCCGTGCGGAGCGGCTACGGCGTCAGCGTGAAGGGACGACCGAAATGCGTGTTCTGGTTACCGGTCATCGGGGGTACATCGGCGCCGTGCTGACGTCCGTCCTCCGCCACGCGCGCTACGAGGTTGTCGGCCTGGACTGTGACTTCTACCGAGGCTGTGACTTCGGCCGCATGCAGGAAGACATCGACTCGTTCGACACCGATATTCGCCAGATCGAGTTCACCGAGTTGCTCTCGTTCGACGCGGTGATCCACCTGGCCGGGCTGTCCGAGCACGAGGTCGCCGACCTTGGTCCGGACCTGTCGCGCGAGATCAACCTCGACGCGACGATCCGCCTGGCCGAGTGCTGTCGGCAAGCCAACGTCTCACGATTCATCTTCGCTTCGAGCTGCGCCGTCTACGGAAACGGCGGGGAGTCGCTCCTGTCGGAGCTGGACATTCCGGCGCCGCTCAGCACCTACGCCGAGCAGAAGCTCGCCGCGGAACAGGCGCTGCGCCGGCTCGCCGACGGCCAGTTTGTTCCGGTCTTCATGCGCAATGCGACGGTCTTCGGCGTCTCGCCGCGGCTTCGCGTTGACACGGTGGTTAACGACTTCGTCGGGGCGGCGCACTGCTACGGCCGGGTGGAGGTTCAGACGGCCGGTCGAGCCTGGCGACCGCTTATCCACGTCGAGGACGTTGCCCGCGCGTACGCCGCGATGCTTACGGCGCCCGACAACCGGGTCTCGTGCGAGCCGTTCAACGTGGCCGCGACCGGCGAGAACTACCGCGTGATCGATATCGCCGACGCCGTCGTCGATCAGTTTGCCCGAAGCACGCGAACGACCAGCCCGACGGTCTTCGACCGACGAAGCTACCGTGTCAGTGGGGAGAAACTGGCGACCCTCATCCCGGGCGCTCAGCCTCGCTGGACGCTTCAGCAGGGGGTTCGCCAGCTTCGCGCAGGAATGGAAAGCGCGGGCTTTACGCCCTCCGACTGGCGCTGCGATCGCTTCCGCCGCCGGCTCCATCTTCGCCATGAGATGGAACATGGCCTCCTGGACGAGTCGCTGCGACGAACCGAGGGCGCGTTTGCCTGAGATGGCCGATTTCGCGGCCGGGGGATGGGACCGTCCGGCATGACCACGCAGCCCAGCTTCCTCTTCGTTCACAGCTACTACCCGGCGTTTCTCGAGACACTATACCGCCAGGAGCCGACGCTCGCGTCGATGGCGTTCGAGCCGCAGCGCCGGCGCATCTTCGATACGTACTTCGGCGTGAGCGACGCCTACTCGAACGGACTGCGATTGCTCGGCGTCGAGGCGCAGGAGGTGATTTCCGACGCCGACATCCTCCAAGCCCGATGGGCCGTCGAACACGGAATTCACCCTGAAGGCAACATTCACGATCGGCGGCGCCAGATCGTCGCCGCCCAGGTGGCGCACTACCGCCCCGACGTGCTCTACATCTTCGAGTGGAACCCGCTCGGTGACCGATTCGTCGAGGAGATGCGGGCCCAGGTCGCATTGACCGTCGGGCAGATTGCGTCCCCGCTGCCGGCCAACCGAACCTTTCGCGGCTATGACCTGATGATCTCTTCGTATCCACCGATTGTGGAGCACTTCCGCCGCGAGGGCGGGGCGGGTGAGTTGCTGCGACTGGCCTTCGACGACCGCGTGCCGCCGAAACTTCCACAAGTCGATTCAAAATATGATGTTACGTTTGTCGGTGGCTTCGCGCCGTCGCACCCGGACCGTATTCCTTGGCTCGAACGGCTGGCCCGTGATATCGAGCTGGACGTGTTCGGCTACGGTGCCGAGCAAATCCCGGCCGGGTCGCCGCTTCGCGCGAAACACCACGGCGAGTCGTGGGGCCTGGCGATGTATCAGGTGCTTCAATGTTCGCGCATCACGCTCAACAGGCACGCCCACATCGACGTACGCGGCCGGACCGAGCATCGCTACGCCAACAACATGCGACTCTACGAGGCCACGGGCGTCGGCACCTGCCTTCTCACCGAAGACCATGAGAACCTGAGTGATATGTTCGATTTGGGGCGCGAGATCGTCACCTATGCCAGCGACGCCGAGTGTGTTGAGAAGCTGCGAAGCCTGCTGGAAAGTGTCGAGCTTCGCAGGCGGATCGCGGCCGCCGGACAGCGTCGCACCCTGCGGGACCACACGTACGGACGGCGCATGGAGGAACTGCTTGGCATCGTGACGAGACACCTCCGACGCCATGAATGCGGTGCCAATCGCGCAACCTTATGACGAACAACAACTAAGAAGCCGATTGATACTGAGAGGATGGCGTGGGGCGAAACAAGGCGCACGCGTACTGAGTCCGAGAACAAACGCACGCCGGCCGACCTTATCGGACAACGCACCAGCGACGTCCCGAACGCCTTGCCAGCCGGTGCGTCCGTGCGACACGCGAGAGCGCATGATGGCCAGGTGGCGGACATGGCGACGACATGCGGGTGGTCAACCTGGATGGCCGATAAGAAGGTAATCTCGGGAATCTGAACGAAAGCGAGAGTCGTCACCACTTGAAGGTCATAGTGGGCGGACAATACGCCGTTACGACACGCGAATCATGACACTTCAGCAAACACCCGCTCAAGCGCCAAGCGCGGTCGCGGCCGACGATGACGATACGCCACGCGAGCGTATTCGCGGCTTCGACGTGCTGATCAACGACCGGCAGAATTTTCACATTCTCTGCAAGGATGTGTTCGAGCGTCGCATCTACCACTTTGATTCGGACTCGGCCGAGCCGACGATTATCGACTGCGGCGCGAACATCGGCATGTCCGTGTTGTACTTCAAACACGTGTATCCAGGGGCGCGCATCGTGGCGTTCGAGCCGGACCCGTCCGTTGCGAGGCTGCTGCGGCGCAACGTCGAAGCAAACGAGTTGCGCGATGTTGAGATCGTAGAGGCGGCACTATCCGATTCCGACGGTTCGCAGACGCTTCACGCCGACGGCAAGTACGCCAGCATGCTCGACAAAATCGCCTCATCGGACGCGCGAGCGGCGGGCACGGCCACCGACGTGCGCTGCGTGCGCCTTCGCGACTACCTCACAGACCCCGTCGATTTTTTGAAGATGAACATCGAGGGCGCGGAGTGGTCGGTGCTTCGCGACACCGCGGATCGGCTCGAGTTGGTTCGCTCGATGGTGATCGAGTATCACCACCTTCCGGGGCTGCCGAGGACGCTGCACGAGATCCTGGCGCTTCTGGACCGGTGCGGCTTCGAGTATCTGATCAACGACTTCGACGACAAAACCAATCCGCACGTGCATCCGCCGTTTCGCCTCACGCCGCGCACCAGCTACTACCTGCTGATCCACGCGAGACATCGGTCGTGCATGAGCTGAGGGTGGAACCATGAACGAAACGAGCGGAGAAACCGGCGCGGATGTCGCATTGGCCCCGGCTGTGCCTTCGGTCGGGTCCGTCGACTTCGGAGACCTCGGCGGGGCGACGCCCATCGGGCACAAGTTCGGCTTCGACCGGGGTCAGTGCATCGATCGGTTCTACATCGAGCGGTTTCTCGAACTGCAAGCGGAGCATATTCGCGGCCGGGTGCTGGAGGTCGCGGAGGATACCTACACGCGCCGATTCGGCGGCCCGAGAGTGACAAGCTGTGACATTCTCCACGCCAGCGGCGAGAACCGCCGCGCCACCCTGGTCGGCGACCTTTGCCGCCCGGAGCAGTTTCCGGATGGCGTGTTTGACTGTGCGATCCTGACACAGACGCTGCAGCACGTGTACGACGTCGGTGCGGCGCTGACGACCGTGTATCGCCTGCTTCGACCGGGCGGCGTCGCGCTGATCAGTGTTCCGGGCATCAGCCAGATCAGCCGCTACGACATGGATCGATGGGGCGACTATTGGCGCTTCACGACGTGCTCGCTGACTCGCTTGCTGGAGTCGGTGTTCGGCGCCAGCTCGTGCCACGTGGAGGCACATGGCAATGTCAGGGCGGCCGTGGCGTTTCTGCATGGATTGTGCGTTGCCGACGCAGGCAGGAAGAGCCTCACGCACCACGATGCAGACTTTGAGCTCGTGCTCACGGCCGTCGCTCGCGTCGCGGACGAAAGCGCATGACGCTGGCAGCGGATCATCCTGCTCCGGCATGCCCCGATGCGCCCGTGGCGCCGGGCAACGTGGCCGTGCTGCTCTATCATCGAGTGACGAACGTCGCGCTCGACCCGCAGCTTCTATGCGTCAGCACGGATCACTTCGAGCGACACCTCGAGATCGTGCGGCGGCACGCTCAGCCACTGTCTCTCGACGATCTGTGTGACTGCTTGACGGCGGGGGCGCTTCCCGATCGCGGCGTGGTGCTCACCTTCGACGACGGCTACGCGGACAATCTTCACGAGGCGGCACCGCTTCTCGATCACTGCGCCGTGCCCGCGACGGTGTTCGTCACGTCCGGCTACGTCGGCGGCGATCGCGAGTTCTGGTGGGATGAGCTGGAACGCCTCGTCCTGGGCGCGCCGGAGCTGCCGTCGAAACTCGAACTCAACCACAATGAGTTCACCCTCGAGTTCGACCTGCAGGGTCAGCCGACCGGCAACGACAGCGCGCACGCCGATTGGAACGTCACGCGCCGCGATGACCCGACTCCGCGGCACACGTTCTATCGCAGGCTCTTTGACCTGCTGCGACCGATGCACGACGGGCCGCGCACGCGCGTGCTCGAATCGCTGGCAAATTGGTCGGGGCAAGGGCGCATCGTGCGCCCGTCGCATCGGCCGATGACGGGCGACGAGCTGCGCGCGTTGCACGGCGGCGGGCTCGTATCGATCGGGGCGCACACCGTCACACACCCCGTGCTGTCGACGCTGTCGCTCGACGAGCAGTGGCGCGAAATCTGCGAGTCCAAGCGGTCCCTCGAGGGCGTGCTGGGCGCACCGGTCACGACGTTTTCCTACCCGTTTGGCACGCGGCACGATTTCACGGCCGACGCCGTGCGGATCGTCGAGGACGCGGGGCTTGATCTGGCCTGCGCGAACACGCCGGGGCTCGTCGACGCCGGATCGCCGCGCCTCGCGCTGCCGCGCTTTCTTGTGCGAAACTGGGATGAAGAGACCTTTTTGTGCAAGCTGACGGAGTTCGGTGTCTGTGTCTGAGCGGCTATCCATCCTGCAGGTGAACACGCGCGACGCGGGCGGCGGCGCGGAGCACGTGGCGCGGCGTCTGTTCGAGGCGTATCGCGCCATGGGGCATCGCTCGCACCTTGCCGTCGGCTACAAAAGCTCGACCGATCCGGACGTGTCGCAGATCGTGCAGGGTACCGGCGAGTCGCTGCACCGGCGCATCGCGTGGGGCATCTTTCAAGTCTTGCAGCCGTGGTACGGCCGCTCGGGCGCCACCCGCAGATTGTGCCGAGTGGCCCACAACTGGGCGTCACCCCGTCGGCAGGTCGATCGACGCCAGGGCCTCGAGGATTTCGACTATCCCGGCAGCCGAAGTGTCGCCGGGGTGGCACCGTTCACGCCGGACATCCTTCACCTGCACAACCTGCACGGCTCGTACTTCGATCTTCGCGCGTTGCCGGAGTTGAGCCGGCGGCATCCGACAGTCGTGACGCTGCACGACGCGTGGTTGTTGAGCGGGCACTGCGCCCACAGCTTCGACTGCGATCGGTGGGTGACGGGCTGTGGCTCTTGTCCGGACCTGACGATCTACCCGGCCGTCGCCGCCGACGCGACCGCGGAAAACTGGAACCGCAAGCGAGACCTATACCTTCGGTCGCGCCTTCACGTGGCGACGCCGTGTCAGTGGTTGATGAGCCGGGTGCGGCGGTCGATGCTGGCGCCGGCGATCGCGTCGTCGCGCGTGATCCCGTACGGCATCGACCTGAACGTATTCTACCCGGGCGATCGCGGCCGCGCGCGCGACGCGGTGGGCTTGCCGCGCGAGGCCGACGTACTGCTCTTTGCAGCGAACGGGATTCGGCACAATCCGTTCAAGGACTACGAGACCATGCGCGCTGCGGTCGCGCGGCTTGGCGACCGATCGCGCCGACGAAAGCTGTTGTTGGTCGCACTCGGGGAGCACGCGCACGAGGAGCGCATCGGCAGCGCCGCGGTTCGATTCGTACCGTTCACTTCGGACCCGAAGCGAGTCGCATGTTACTATCAGGCGGCGGATGTGTATTTGCACGCCGCTAGGGCGGACACGTTTCCGAATGTCGTGCTTGAGGCGTTGGCGTGCGGGTGCGGCGTCGTGGCGACGGCCGTCGGCGGCATCTCAGAACAGGTCAAATCGCTCGACCTGGCCGTGGCCTCGGAACACGCGACGCGATACGCTACCGCGTCGGCGACCGGTGTGCTCGTGGACCGCGGGGATGATGCGGCCATGGCCTGCGCGGTCGAGCGACTGCTGGGCGATGCGAGCCTACGGCGCGTCCTCCAGGAAAACGCCGCCGTGGACGCACGGCGGCGATTCGACTTGAAGCGGCACGCGCGCGACTACCTCGGCTGGTATCGAGAGATCCTGGGCGTTACGACGTCGGTAGAACGATCGCTGCTGGTGTTGGCCGAGCGCGGCGTGGCGCCGGCATGTACGGTGCCCGTGTGAGACGGAGAATCCGGCGCACGCCGCACGGCGCGACCATCAATCCATGAGTGAAGACGATCAGTCAGACTCGTCGTTCGTCGAAGCGCTTCGCGGCGCGTTGGATGCGTGGTCGATTCCCGCATCCGCCGAGCAGCTCGAGCGACTGTCGGCGCACTACCGCCTGATGATCGACGTTAACCAAACGACGAACCTCACCCGCATCGTCGGTCCGATCGAGGCGGCCGTAAAGCACTATGCCGACTCACTTGCGATGAGCCTCTGGGCGCGCCAACATGACTTCAACGCTCCGACGGTACTCGACGTCGGCAGCGGCGCGGGCTTCCCGGCCGTGCCGCTCGCAGTGATGAATCCGACTTGGTGCGTCACCGCGCTGGACGGCACGCGAAAGAAGATCGAGTTCATTCGCACGGCGGCCGAGGTGGTCGGAATCGACAACCTCGATGTCGTTCACGCGCACACGGCACACTGGAATACGACAAAGAGGTTTGATGTGGTGTGCGTCCGCGCGGTCTCATCGATCGAGCGCTGCGTGCCCATGGCCGCTCACCTGCTTACGCCGACGGGACGCTTCGTGGCCTACAAGACGATCGACGCGGCCGAGCACGAGTTGGCCGACGCCCGCGCCGTCATGACCGTACATGAGTTCGCGCAAGACCCGCCCTTTGACTACGCCCTGAGTCTCGGCGACGAGGAGCTTCATCGACGGCTGGTGATCCTTCGGCGCCGGGGCGAGTGACGCCTGCTACCTGTCGCCGAATGACACACCGATGGCGCGTAGCGCCCGAATCACCTCGTGATCGAGCGGCACGAACTTGACGCGGTCGGCGACCTCGTTGATTGGCACACTGGTGAGCTTGCCACCCTGCATCGTCACAAGATGATTGAACTGCCCCTGCGCGATCAACTCGATGGCGTGGTAGCCGAATCGCGTAGCCAGCACGCGGTCGCGCGCGGTGGGTGTGCCGCCGCGCTGTACGTGCCCGAGGATGGTCGCGCGGCCTTCGAGCTTCGTGCGGTCGGAAATCTGATCACACAGCACTTCGCTGACGCCGCCGAGGCGGATGGGCTCCGGCGATTCGCGAACGACCCGGTCCACCACCATCTCGCCGCCCTTCGGCTTGGCTCCTTCCGCGACGGCGATGATCGTATAGGCCTTGCCATGCTTGCTACGTTCGACGCAGACACGGCAGACTTCGTCGACGTCGTATTCGATCTCGGGGATGAGGATGATGTCGGCCCCGGTCGCAGCACCGGAATAGAGCGCGAGCCACCCGGCGGTGCGTCCCATCGTCTCGACGAGCATGACGCGGCTGTGGCTCGCGGCGGTCGTGCGGATGCGATCGAACGCCTCGGCCGCGGTGCTCACGGCCGTGTCGAACCCGAAGGTCACGTCGGTGTGCATCAGGTCGTTGTCGATCGTCTTGGGCACGCCGACGACGCGCAGGCCCCGCTCGATCAAGGGTGCGGCCGCGGACATTGTGCCATCGCCGCCGATGCACACCAGCACGTCGATGCCGTGCCGTTTCGCGTTGGCGATCACCTGATCGCTACGGTCTTCGAAGATCGGATCGCCCGACGCGTCGTGCCCGACGCAGTGGCGCGAGGGATTCGATTTGTTGCTCGTGCCCAGAATCGTCCCGCCGAGGTTGAGGATGTTGGACACGTCGTCGAAGGTGAGCGGCGTGACGTGGTCGTCGATGAGCCCGAGAAAGCCGTCGTGTACGCCGAGCACTTCGAACGAGTAGGTGTGCATGGCCGCCTTGGTGACGGCGCGGATGACGGCGTTCAATCCCGGGCAGTCGCCGCCGCCCGTCATCACGCCAATACGCTTGACCGCGGAGTTACTCATGGCTCCTCCTTGATAGCCGGGCCCTCGACTTCGGCAGAGACGTCGTTCGTGGCTACGCGACTTCGGCGCTCGGGTCGACGATCGCCCGGCGCTGCACGGTCGCGAAGATCATCATAGCGACGACAACCTCGATCGCCAGAACACGGATTGCCGTGTCGAAACCCTGGGCCTTGATCAGTGCGCCCACTCCTACGTACCCGACCAACAGGCCGATGTCGCCTGCGGCGAGGATCAGTGCCGTCCCGGTGCCGCGGTAGTGGCCGGGCAGGCGGCTGGCGCACAGGTCGACCATGGACGGAAAGATGAAGCAGTGGCCGGCGCCCATGAAAAGCGCGGGCAGCACCAGTTGTGCTTGTGTCTGCACGTGGATCATGAACGTCAAGCCCAGGGCGAGAAAGGCGAGCCCGCCGACGACGGTGCGCGTACGGCCGAGCCGTTGCGGGGCGCGCCGGAACACGATACGCAGCGTGATCGCCGTTGGCGCGTAGACGAGGAAGAAGACCTTGATGTTGTGAAAGCCTCGGGCGTCGGCCAATCGCTCCAGGTAGAGCGACTGCAAGGTCCAAACCGTCATGAAGACCGTGGCCACCAGCACGATCGCGCCAGGCCAATGCTGCCGGATGACGCGAAACTGCGTGCGCCCCCGGGCAAAGCCAGGCATGGCCGTGTCGGCTGCGGGCGTGCGATCCTCCGGCAGCAGCCAGATAACGCCGGCGGCGAGCAAGGCGGCCACCGCGCTGGCGGTGAAGAACACGTGGAACTCGATACCGCTCTTGCTCGGCTCGGCGAAAATCCAATCGCCGAGTGCCGGGCCGACGATCATGCCGGTGAAGCCGGCCAGTCCCATCGAGCCGATGCTCTCGGCGCGGCGCTCGGGCGGGGCGATCTGCGCGGCGAACACGGCCACCGTGGTCAACACGGAGGCGGTCGCCATCTGCGCGGTCGCGCGAAGCAGGGCGATCACCCAGAGCGTGTGAACGAACTGGATCGAGCCGATGGCCGCCGCGAGCGTGAGCGCCCCGGCGATCCAGACTTCGCGGCAGCCGGCGCGGTCGATCCAGCCGCCGATACCGAGGCGAATCGCGAGCGTGCCGAAGTATCCCACACCCAACACCCAGCCAAGTACGTCCACGCCATGACCGAGATGGGCGATGTACTGTCCGAAGTGAAACTGCAAGGCCGTGCAGGTCATGATCAACATGACGCCGGCGAATACCTGGAAAAACCGCGCAGTATAGAGCCGAACCGGCGCATCGACGTCGCCTTCGTGCGTGACCGGCGGATTGGTGACCAGATCGACCCCCATGGGAGGGCGTATGGTAGCCGCGCGAGGTGATCGCGACAAATGGACCCGTGTCGCGATGCGGTCGGCACGGGTGGAACACGCCGGGCCGTTGGTTTACCATACGCGCGTCATGCGACGGGGCTTTCAATCAATACGACGGGCGTCATGCGCGATCGCGCCGGTTCTTCTGGCGCTGCTTGCCGCGAACGTACTAGCGCAAGACGGCGTCCCGCCGAAAGATGCCGGCGCGCAAGCCCCGGCCGAGCAGCATGTCGCCCCGGACCGCTCGAGTCCGCGGGCGGTGGTAAAGTCCTTCCTTCTGGCCGTGCAGGATGCGGCGTCCGGCAAGCCGGAGCGCATCCAGGACGCGATCGCCTGCCTCGATTACTCCAAGCTGGACGCGGAGGACAAGGCCGCGGCCGCCCGCAACCTCGCACCGCGCCTGACGACCGTGCTCGACAAGCTCGGCGTCAAGATCGACAGCATCCCGACGGACACCGTCGAACTCGTCTACACGATCTATCGCGCCAAAGACGATAAGGGCAACCCCATCCTCGTGGACGGCAAGCCGGTCGTCGTCGAAGTCGACCTCGATCCGAACACCGGGCAATGGATCTTCAGCTCGGACACGCTGGCGTCGCTTCCGAAGCTCGAAGAGATCGTGGCCGCGAAGGGCAAGGCCGAGGAGAAGCCGAAAGCCGCGACCGAGGTGCCGGCCGCCCGCCGCAGCGCCCGGGCGACGATGATGTCGTTTCTCGTGGCGATGGACGCGCAGCAGCAGAACCTGCCGGAAGCCATCAAATGCCTCGACCCGCTCCATCGTGATCCCGAATCCTGGCCGACCGAAGCGCGCGGCCTGGCCTTCAAGCTCAAGAACGTCATCGACAAGATCGACATCGTCGTGGACATCCAGCTTCCGGACGACCCGAACGGCGACCCGTTTACCTGGCATTCGAGCCCGGTCGGAAACATCGTCCTCGCGCGGGTCGACGATGTTTCGGGTTATCCCAAGGACTGGCCGTACACGCCCAAGCTTGGCGAGTGGCGATTCGCGCCGGAGACGGTGGCGGCCATCGACAAACTCTACAAGTCGTTGGAGCACAAGGAGATTTCGGAGGCGGTGCGCCGCTCCGGCGTTGAGGAGCAGTTGACCTTCGGGCTGTGGCTCGAGCGCCAAATCCCGGACTCCCTTCGCCACGAGTTTCTCTCGCTCGCACTTTGGAAGTGGTGTGCGCTGGCACTGCTCGTGCTGTTGGGCTGGCCGATCAAGGTTATCGTGGCCGCGCTGGTCTCGCTGGTGTTTTCCGTCTTTCTGAAGCGGCGGAAGATTCACATCGACCCGGACGTGCGCCGCCGGGCGTTCCGCTCGACGGGCTGGGCCGGCACGGCGTTGATCTGGTGGTACGTGATCGCGTCGGACGTGCTCGTGCTCGGCGACTGGCTTGCGATCGTGCTGCGGATTGCCAAGCTGGTCAGCATCGTGACGGTGGTGTGGGTCTCCTACCGCGTGGTGGACGTGCTCGGCGGGTACATCGCGGCCAACCGCGACGTGCGCCTGACGCAGTTCGACGACGTGCTCATTCCGCTGCTGACGAAGATACTGCGGTTCGTTGTCGTCGCGGTGACGATCCTGTTTATTCTGGATGCGATGGGGCAAAAGCCCACGACGGTGCTTGGCGTGCTTGGGATCGGCGGCGTGGCACTGGCGTTCGCCTCACAGGACACGATCGGCAATTTCTTCGGCTCGATCACCGTGCTGTTCGATCGGCCGTTCGGTATCGGCGACTGGATCGTGGTGGGCGACATCGAGGGCACGGTGGAGCGCGTGGGCTTCCGGTCGACGCGGGTGCGCACGTTCTACAACTCCGTGGTGACGATTCCGAACTCGAAGATGGTCAACACGGATGTCGACAACTTCGGCGCGCGCCGGTATCGGCGGGTGAAGGTGACGCTGTCGATCACCTACGACACGCCGCCGGAAAAGATCGACGCGTTCTGCGAGGGCGTGCGCGAGCTGATCCGGCTGCACCCCTACACGCGGAAGGACTATTACCACGTCTACTTCAACCAGTTCGCGTCGTCGTCGCTCGACATTCTGCTCTATGCCTTCTTCGAGGTGCCGGACTGGGGCACCGAGCTTCGCGAGCGGCATCGGCTCTTCGCGGACATTCTGCGCCTCGCGCGGCGGCTCGGCGTCGAGTTCGCCTTCCCGACGCAGACGGTGTGGCTCGAGCGCGCCGCCAAGGCGGCGGCCGGGGCGTCGCCGGAGCTTCAGGACACCACCGGCGCCGAGCA
>Ga0210110_1000384_pt1 | contig 14926 bp, 12 predicted proteins | sample China_Galinas_PW_2_FD_184865 | JGI IMG/M metagenome (GOLD analysis project Ga0210110, IMG submission 184865) | Wetland microbial communities from San Francisco Bay, California, USA, that impact long-term carbon sequestration - China_Galinas_PWB_D1... | ecosystem: Environmental > Aquatic > Marine... | reverse complement strand
GACGTACGCCGGTCTCTCGCGGCCGCGCTTTCCAAAGAGGGTTTTGATAGCGATTGCCAAGATTCCGACAAACCGTGTCGAAATCCGCTATTCAGCGCAGTAATGCGGCTCGTGGCATGAGAGAAATTAAGAAACTTCAGCTATTATATTATATTGATATTGATTGTTATTATGGCTGCAATTGTGCTTGGTCGAAGAGTAGCTCAACGGCTTTGTCGAAGACTCGTATCGCGGCGCTGAGCAGGTGAGCGGGTTCTCCAATGCGGGGATCGAACAGCTGTGAAAAGCCGGGGCGCAGGATGCGAGCGTGGACCTTGGTAAAGAACAGCGCCACACGCAGGCCCATATCGGTTAGGCGATAGCGAAAGGTCTTCGGGATACGCTCGATCAATCCGTGGCGCGAGAGCCGGCGCAGATCGTAGCTCATCTGTCCAGGCGAGAAGTGCGCAGGATCAACCCCAAGCGCCTGCGTCATGGTTTGGCGCAAGGGCGAGTTGCGGAATCCCTCCGGCAGCCACAGCGGCTACGCCGATGTACGACACCCCTTCGGACGGCTCGAAGTCCTTCAATCGCTCCTGGGTCACCTCATCTTTACGTTGGTACTTGGCGAAGTGCACGAGCTCAACGCCTTCGCGCTCGGCAAACGCGTGGATAGCCGCGACGAAGTCCCGCGTCATCGGCCCCATCAGGGTGGTGGAGACGACCTTGGCCTCGCGATGACCCTTGAACAACGCCGCCACCCCGCCTCCGGTCTGCAGGCGCGGCTGAAAGAGGTTGAGGTAGAGTCGATCGATCCCCTCGATGTCCAAGACCACCTGGTCGTCGAGCACCTCACGCACCGTCTGAGCTATCATCACTGTGGGCCCCGGTTGACATCTTGGCTTCGCGCCACCCCGCCGCTTTCAGCGGCTACTCACGCAAGCATAGCTCTCCGTCGATCAACCGGGGCCTCTCCGCGCCACCTCACGACTCGTCGGTCTGAGGCGAAGCCTCGCTAGTTGTTGTTCTGTTCGTGTTCCTGATTGCGAAGAGCCAGGAGAGGGTTGCACATCTGACTGGGGCGTTGGATCATCTGGACCAGACGCTGGAAGATCTGGCGCGGCAGGGGGCAGGCGCTGCGGCAGGAGGAGATTGAGGTAATTTTGTTGAGTGTGGAGGAGTTGGGGAGGTTAGGAGTGGGATGACTGCCTTCGGCCGATCTTTCCGTTCATCCGCGGTTGCGGCGCGCAAAGCATAAGACTTCCTCCGTCATCGAAACGGGAAACGCCGTTGCATGAACAGGAGCTGGCGGCGATCAATGCCGCCCATCAGGCAGGACGGACGACCTGGATGAGTCGCCAAGTCATTCGTGAGTACCTGGTCACCATGACCCGGCCCCAGGCCTTCGAGAACCTGCCCAAGACCACGGTGCTCGAACAGGTCGATCAGTTCATTGAGCGCTTTCAGGTGGCGGACGATACTGCCGCCGTCACAGCCCAGCTCATCCAACTGATGGAGGATTTCAAGATCGGCGGTAAGCGGGTGCATGACGCCAACATCGTCGCCACCATGCAAGCCCACGGCATCCCGGCGCTGCTCACGCACAACAGGAAGGACTTCGAGCCGTTTGGGGAGATGATCAGGATTGAGGGGATTTGATAGCCTTCAACACAATCGTGGTACACCCGCAATGTTGACCAATACGTCCCGCGACAACGATGGCTTTGGCTTAGTGGATCCCCTGGTTATCCCAATTTTCATCTGATCCCAAATATGGACCTCGTCTACTACCCGGATTGCCGTCCCACGTCCGAGGCGGGGGCTAGGGGTTACCTGGTGGTCGGATCGGAGCAGGGATTCTCTTCGGACTTCAGTGGGGCGTTACTCAGGCGGCTCGCGACCTGTTTCCCCGCTCTGCTAAAGGCTCCTCCGGTAGCATTGCCTTACCGATTCCTTTCCCTGCTCCGATCTCGGCGCCCGATTGCCCCGATTTCCGACCCGCATTTAGAATTCCTGACTCTATCCTCAGCGACGAAAAATCAGAGGCTTGCTCTTCTCCGCCCAGGCCGGCGGCGATACAGATGGGACTATAGAGGGGAGGGAAACAACCTATACTTCAGGTAGTTACATCCATCTAACCGAATCCTCACGCCGTAGCAAATGCCGGTGGGCGCGTAGGGGCGAGCACCCGGACGACATAGCTCAGGGATGACAGGGCCGAAACGATCTCCTGGACAATCAGGAATCGGAATTTGCGTTCGGTCGCCGAAGGCGCAGCGGAGGCCAGCGGCCCCGAAACAACGCCCCGCGCCGGCTTGCGACCACCTGTGCTGCACGCGAGGCCTCGGGGTCGACCTCCTCGGGGATCCCTTCGATCACTGCGTCCGGCGTCTCAGGTTCCGTCATCTCGGCCTTGCCCGTCCCACGAGCCCGGTTGCCGTACCAGCAGTAGTACCGGACCAAGTGCTCGCCCCGGTCGGGCACGCGGTGGAGCAGCACCTCCAGCCACTTGGCTCCGGGCATGATCTGAAAGATTCGTCAGGAGCGAATCTTCGCGCCAGCCTCCAGGGAGGGAGGCGAGTCCCAAGGACGACACGAGCGAAGTTTCTCTTCAGGGTCGCGTGCAGCTTGGACCGATACACGGTCACCCCCCGCACGGCCTCGACCGCAGCGAATACGCCGGCTGGGCGACCCGCCAAGCCAACCCCGAATTCCACAAGATGTCGAGCGGGAGCGAAAGCCCGAGCCCCGACGACGCGTTCAACACATTCCTGCGTTGGGACGCGAGCTGAGCACGGAGAACAACGGGTAAGACCACTGTAGCTCAACTGCTCGGGCGCTTCGCTCGATCGTGCGGCGGCCCCTCGAGACCGCCGCGAACACCCGGGAGTGTTCGAGTCGCGCCAATGTCTCGCCCGCGATAGACCGTGCGGGAGCAGCTGGCGCTGCCTCTCAACGAGACCTCGAATGTTCAACCCCGACCGGCGCCACCTCAGCCGGTCTATTCCGACGTTCAGGCCAGCTGGCGAGAGCTCAGCACCAGCATCTTTTCGATCTGCATATCCCGAAAGCTGAAAGGGATGCCGCCGACGCCCAGCCCCGATTCCCGAAGGCCGGCGAAGGGCATCCAGTCGACGCGAAACGCTGTGTGGTCGTTGACCATGACCGCCGAGGCATCGAGCCCGCGGTAGGCCTCCAGCGCCGAATCGAGCTGGCGCGTGAAGACCGCGGCCTGGAAGGCGTAAGGCAGGCGGTTGGCGCGCTCGACGGCCTCGCTCACCGTCCGGTATGGGTAGACGCAGACGACCGGGCCGAAGATCTCCCGCGTGCTGATCTTGATCTCCGGCAAGGGATCGTAGAGCACGGTGCAGGGATACAGGGTCTCCGACAGTGACCGCCCGCCGGCCAGCAGCTGCGCACCCGCGTCCACCGCCTCGCCGACCCATTCGGCCACCCGTGTCACCTCGGCGGAGCGGATCAAGGGGCCGATCTCGGTCTTGTCGTGGGTCGGGTCGCCGACCACCAGCCCGCGGGCGCCGGCGGCGAGCCGGGTGGCCAGATCCCTCGCCCCGGACTCATGGGCGAACACGCGCTGCACCGACACGCACACCTGGCCGGCGTGGTAGAAACCGCCTTTGAGCAATTTTGGCACGGCATCGTCCAGGTCGGCGTCCTCGGTGACGATGACCGGCGCCGCACCGCCGTGCTCCAGGGCGCAACGGGTGCCAGGCGCGAGCTTCCCGCGTAGCGTCCAGCCGACCCGGGCGCTGCCGATGAAGCTCAGGAAGGCGACGCGCGGATCGGTCACCAGCCGTGTGGCCACGTCCAGGTCGCTGGCGACCAAGGCCTGGCACCAGGCATTGGGCAGCCCCGCCTCACGCAGGATTCCCACCAGACGGAAGCAGGACAAGGGAGTGTCCTCGGCCGGTTTGACGATGACCGGACAGCCGGCGGCGATGGCCGGCCCGACCTGGTGGGCAATCAGATTGAGCGGATGGTTGAAGGCGCTGACGGCCACCACCACGCCGATGGGCTCTCGCTGGGTGAACGCGAGACGCCCCACAGAGGCGGCGTTGACGCCCATGGGGATCACCGAGCCCGCCTCCGCGCGAAGGCTGACCACGCACAGGCGAATGCTGTCGATGGCCCGGGCCACCTCGACCCGCGAATCGACCAGGGGCTTGCCGCCTTCCCGGGCCGCCTCCAGGGCCAGCATCTCCGCCCGCTCTTTCATCAACGCGGCCGTGCGCTCCAGGATCTCGACGCGGCGGTGGGCGGGCAGCCAGCCGACGCGGTCGCGGTACAGCCGGTGCGCGGTGGCAAGCGCCCGCTCCACCCCCTCGGCGTCCTCGGTCTCCACCTGCGCGATGGGCGACCGATCGAACGGCGCCTGGACTTCGAGCCTGCCGGCGGGCTTACCGCGCTCGGCGATCAGGGATTCGAACAGTTTGGACATGGAAGTCGCCTCGGGCTAGATCATTCGGCTCCTGCCCTTGATCTCGCGGTTCAGAATGCGGTCGTTGTCGCTGTAGTCCACCGGCACCTCCACCAGGTGCACACCCGGTGTCTCGAGCCAGGTGCCGAGCAGCGAGAGCAGCGCGGTAGATGTGGCTTCGATTCAACGCTCTGGTGTGGCACAGCCCCGCGGAGGAGACAAGGTCGGCGGTGGCGTCACAGTCTTGGCGTGGAGCTGGGCCACGCGCCGCGCCTTCTCCGGCACCATCAGGCCACGGTACAACCAGGGGTCCTGGGTGGCCACACCCGAGGGACAGCGGTTGCTGTTACAGGTCGGCGAGTGGCCGATCCACTCGTAGCCGGTGCGGTAGGTATCGGTATCGACCCGCGTACCCAGGGGCACCGTATCGTCGGCACACCAATGGGGCGACGAGGACCGAGGCCCACAAGCCCGGCGGCCACATCACGGGGACCCAACATGACAACCTTCTCCTCTCAATTCGACGGCCCCCTGACGGGCATTCTCCGGTGGCCCCAGTGGGAAGCGCTTACCGACAGGCTTTCCGCCCGCAACGACGCTGGAACACGTTCCTGCTGCCGCCATCGATTCCTTTGCCGGTGTCGGTTACTTCTTTACACCTGGCGGATCTGCAGCAAGGCGAGAGTGTCGTCGATCTCGGCAGCGGCTCGGGCACGGGTACCTTCGTCGCTGCCCTTCAGGTGGACAAGAGCCGCAAAGTAGTCGGGGTTGATGTGACCGACGAACAGCGCAGCAAGGCAGAACGATTGCGCGATGAGGCCGGCTTTGGCAATGTCACCCACCTCAAGGGCTATATTGAAGGTCTTCCCTGCGAGAACGCAAGCTTCGACGCGGTCATCGGCAACGGCGTGATCAACGTGTGTGCGGACAAGGCGAAAGTCTTTCGGGAGGTCGCTCGCGTGCTTAAATCAGGTGGCCGGCTAGCGCTCTCAGACATCGTGACTGAGACGCAGCTACCTGACCTACCTGACAGCATCACCTGTAGCGCCACACTCTGGACCGCCTACATCGGCGGGGCCATGCAGCAGGAAGATTACCGCACGGCGATCGAATCCGCCGGGCTGCGGGTAAAGCGGGTAAAGCGGGTACAAGATGATCCGCAATACCTATTCGTCTCCGACAATGCGCTCGGTACCAGCAAGAAAACTGGTGTCAAGAGTATCTCCCTGTTGGCGGTCAAGCCGTAACTGGACATCCATCTGAGAGTCCCCTATCTGGGAGCCGACTGCCCCTCACCCAATGGCCGCTCAGAGCGCAGCAAGAGGTGGGCATCCAGCTCTTGGCTCTCATCTGGAGTACCAGACCGGAATCTCAGATCTCAAACCAGCACCCGCGCCCGGTACTGGGGGTCCAACTCGCCCCGGCGAACGATCCCGCAGTGCAGGTCCAGCAGCAGGCGCCGGTCCATATCGTCTGACGGCATGAACCTGACCCGCAGGCCGAAGCGATCCCCGGCCACCGCGTCCATCGGCGGCACCGGGATCCACGTCTGATGCCAACGGGTATCCGGCCGGCCGAATCCGGTGTCCAGGATCACGCCGTCGCAGAGCTCCAGCGTGAAAAACAGGCCGATACCGTCAACCGGGCCTGGACGGGTCAGCTCGAACGTCGCCTGCGCCTCTCGACCCGGAACAGGGCCGCGGCGCAGGTCTTCGCCGCCGAGCGTTCGGGCCGGTGCGAGTAAACGGTCCAGGGCAACAGGCCGGGACGAGTCGGCGTATCCGAGCGCGGCCGGTGCAAGCAGCGACAAATCGAGGCCGGCAACCGGCGCCTGCAGCCAGGCGACCCGTGCTGCAAAGCGTTCCGGGTAGCCGAGCGGCGCCGCGAAGACCTCGGTGCGCCGCGGGACCAGGTGTCCGCCCGGTTTCAACGCTCGCTGCGCCAGCCGAGAGAGAGCCGAGACGCTGTCGCCGTGACCGAGGTTGCCGAAGCAGTCGGCGACCAGTACATCGACCGGCTCGGCCGGCAGATAACCGTCGAAATCGGTCGGGACCAGGCGAACGCGCGAGCCTGCTCCATTGGCCGCGATCAGACGGGCGGCCACCCGGGCCACCGGCGCCCGTTCGAGGGCCGTCACCTGTCCGGCGCCCGCCTGAAACGCGAGAAGTGCCAGCACGCCCGTGCCGCTGCCCGCGTCGATGACCCGTGCACCGGAGCGGACGCACTGCGCCAGAGCGCGCCGGTAGGTGTCCAGGCGCACCGAATCCTGCAGCAGCACAGAGTGGGTGTCGAACGAAGCAGCACTTTCGGGCTGCAGCGGTGGTGCTTCGCCGGGATATACGAGAGCACCGTGGCGCAGCAGGTCATCCAGCATCCGGGCCGCTTCGTGCCAGCCGTCGGCTCCGATCTCGGGTAGCAGGCGCTCGCGCAGCGCGTCGCGGGTGCTGGGCTCGCCCAGCTCATCGAGGAGCTGCAGATGGTCCATGCCGACCAATAGCCTCCGGGTACCGCCGGGGGGAATCAGCACCAGGCCGCCCTCTTCCCAGCGCAGAACGAGGTCCGGCGCGCGCCGCAATGCGGCGGTGCGCCCCGGGTCCGCGGTGATCGATCCTGGCCGAGCAAGCAGATCCAGCGCGGCCAGCCGCTCCAGGATCGCGTGCCGTTGCTCGTAAATACCGCACTCCGACAGCGCCGCCACCGGGTCGGCGCCCGGGCGCAGTGCGGCCGCGGACGTCGCCGGCAGGCCCGCCGCGTCCAGCACGGCGGCCAGCTCGTTCACACCGACCCCGGCGTGCACGCTGGCCAGGTCCGCCGCGTGCCACGGGTCGGGAGCTCCGTAACGCCGCCCGCTGACGGCGTCACCGCCGAGCAACAGGAGCTGGAACTGCGGCGCGCGCCGGAAGCGCTCGGCCAGACCGAGCCCGCCATCGGAGACCGGGGCATCCGGCGGAGCCAGCGTGTCCAGATTCACCGGCGGTGCCTCCATTGCACGCTGGTGACCGAAGAACGCGACATGCAGGCCGTTTTCCTCGGCCAGATTGCCAATGGCCGTGAAATCGAGATCATAAGTCAGGTCCTGGTGTCCGGGATCGACGTAGGGACGGCAGCGGTGCATCAGCTGGCGATCTTCACCATAGACTCGCAGGTGTGAGCCGGAAACGCCGGGGTCCAGGCAGAAGCGGCTGGTCCCTCCGTAGTCGACCAGCAGCGCGCCGCCGGCTCGCTGCTCTCCGCGCAGCAGGCGCGCAAGACCGGCGACAAAATCCGCGTGCCGCGCGGCCCAGAGCACCTCGGTGGGCAGGGCCTGCAATGCGCTCAGGTCCCGCACCAGCGGAGCGATGCATTCGAGGTGCCGGATAAGGTCCTTCGGCGCGCGGTCGGCCCCGATCCAGCCGAACTCCAGAGGAACTTCCAGCTCGGCAAATACGACCCCGGCCCGGCGCAGAGCCGCCGCGCCGTCCGCGCGCTCCAGCAGCTTGAACAGCCCGCCGGCATCCAACGCATACTCCAGTCCGAACGCCCGGGTCAGGACCGGAGGCGCTTTGATACAACCGCCGGTGGTACCGGCAACCAGCGGGACCACGTGCACGCGGCGGGCCGCACCGGGCGCAAGGATACGGATCCGTTCGCACGGGAAAGCAGTCAGCAGCTCGTTCGCGAGCACCACGCCGTAGAAGGGTCCGTCCCAGTCCAGCGTGCGCGCGTCCATTGGCAGAACGCGCGCGTGCCCGGCATCTATGTGTGTCCTCAGGCGCACCGCCTGGCGCTCACGCAGCGCGGCACTGACCTCACCGAGCACGTAACGCAGGCGCGGCGAGTAGGCGGCCCACGCCGGCTCCGCGCGATGCGTGTCGATGTACTCGCAGACATGGGCGGCCAAGGTGCCGTCACCGCCGCCGAACTCCAGCAGGGTGAACTCCGCGTCCGCCGGCAGACGGCCCGCTCGATCGAGCTCCTTCAGCAACGATCGGGCGCCCTCCGCGAACAGTACCGCGAACGCGGGCCCCATCAACAGCGGGTAGGTCGAGAAGTGCTCGAGCGGGCCGAGCCCGACACGCCCGGCCACGTAATAGCCGAATGCGGGATCGTACAGGCAGCGGTCCATATAGGTTGCGAACGATGGGAACGGGGCCGCGTCGGCGAGCCGCTCGGCGACCGCCACCGGCTGCAGACCACGATCCAGCTCGCGCGGGCTCCAGCCGCGCACTGCGCGTGTGCGCCGCGACGACGGCAGCCAACGCCGAGCCCAGCCACAACCTGATCAGCAGCAGGCCCAGTCCAGCCACCAGGGTCGGCGCACGTAGCACCTGCTTGCCGAATACCGCGTAGATCAACAGATCGCTCAACAGGCTGTCCCAGCGCGGGTCCGGCACCGCGCCCGGGCGCGGCCTGAAATGCCCCATCGCTTGCGGCCACAGGTCTTCGCCGACAACCTCGGGGAGCTGCAGCAGCCCGGCCGCGCTGCGCACGCGTACGAACAGCTCGGCTGACAGCAGGTGGCCATCCGCGAAGCTTTGCCGGCCAGCCAGGGTGCAGTGCCGCAGTATGCGCTGTAGCAGGATGCGTACCCCTTCATCGGCCGCGGCCGGCCACGGCGGCGTATCCTCCGGCAGTGGTGCCAAAGTGTGACCGGCGCGCAAACCGGCCAGCTGTCGACACAGCGCCCGCGCCTTCCAGAAGGCCGCTTGCCCGCCCTCACCCAGCAACGCGAGCCACCCCTCCTCCATGACCGTGTAGCGTTCCCATGACAGCATACTGACCGCGTCCAGCGGCACCGGGTCGGGCACATGGAACGGCGTCACCTGCCGCAGCAGCTCCCGCAGCATCGGCGCCTGTGCAGCCAGCAGGTCACCTTGCTCCCGACCCGCCGCGTAGCCACCACATTCCATGTTCACGCCGACCGAGCAGGCACCGTCGGGCGTCAGCGCAAAGGTGTACGGATAGGCACGACAGATCGCGGGCTTCATGTGCGCACCCAGCTCGCGGTGGATCAGGCAGGCGAGGTCCTCGCTCAGGAAGACACAGCGCGACTCCTGCTGGCGCAGCACGCGCACGGTCCCGCCGTCGGGCAGCGGCACCTCCTCGAACGGATCGCGCTCCGAGATGAGCGCGGCATTGCCGGTGAAGCGGTGCGCGCGTACTGCGGCTACGACCTCCTCCTCTATCGGACCGACCGTGTAGCCTGCGCAACACATGCCGGTTCGCTGGCAGCCGAACCGCGCACCGGGCAAGATCCGCAGCGGGATCTCACCGCCGGCTTGCGCAAACGCACCGGCGGTCCCGTACATCCACAGCGGGCCGGGCTCCCCCTCGCCAGGTGTGGCGCCTAGGGCCCCGACCGGGTCCTCCAGCAACGCCGCAGCGTTCAGGAACGCGATGACTCGGCACAGCTCATCGCGCGCCATCCGGCGCGCACCGCCGAAGTTCACCCGTTTCAGCAGCCTGGCGAGGTCCCTCTTCCCGTCGATCGCACGCACCACCCGGTACGCCTCAGCGCGCAGGTGGAAACGCACGCCAAGGACATCATCGCAGAGCATCGCCGTGTGCCCGGACTGTCGGCTGTGCACCAGACGCAGGTCGGGCCGCAGGCAAGGCACGTAATCCGGAGGTATCGGCCAGGCATCGCTCACACGGCGACCTTCGGTGCACCACGGTGCAGCCAGATCAACCAGGCTAGCGCCGCGACGATGGCGACATCCGCCAGATTGAGCCAGATCTGGAGCACACCGGGAGTCAGCCTCAACAGAACGCAATCGATCACCTGGCCGCGCACCAGGCGGTCCAGGCCGTTGCTGAGCACCCCGCCCAGCAGCAGCGCGAGCGGCCGGACCTGCGCGCGCTGCGCCGGGCCCAGCCGCACGACCAGGACTACCACGAACACAACGAACGCGCCCGTGACGACGGCAAAGAACACCGCGCGCCACGACGGCGGCAGGAGCTCCAAGGACCCAAGCGGGCCAAGCGGGTTACCGGCGACCTGCAGGTAGAGGTGATCCGGGATCAGCAGCTTGCTGGCCTGGTCGACCGCGACAGCAAGCAACGCCACAGAGGTGAGGGCCACAGCCTTCCCACCGGCGAAGCCCGACACCGACGGGTCAGGGCGCGGTATCGCCAGGGGGCGGCGGCTCGGTTGACGGCGGCGGGCAATCGCGATTCGCGACGCGCTGCGGCTCGTAGATCAGATCTTCGACCGCAAACGCAATTTCCTCCATCACCACGTCCTTGCCGTGCTCACCATCGGGAGGAACGAGCTTCCAGCGCCGCGGGAACACGTTGCACGCCTTCCACTCGGAGCAGAACGCGCGTGCCTGCGAATTGCTATTCGCACACAGGTAGATCGTCATGTTCTTCCGGGTGTAGTCGCCGTTGCCGCAACGCGCCGCCTCGATCCAGTCGTTCAGCACGGTGCTCGCGACATATCCCTTCTTCAGGGTGATATCACCCCACTTCAATCGGCCGGGAAGCTTGCGGGTAACCGTCGGGTCCTGACCGTCCCTGTATTCGATGACTTCCAGCTCGATCGACAGGCCGTCCACGCTGTCGATACGCCCCGCATCGACGCCCCCGATCTCCACGCGGAAATTGTAGTTGCCGACCGGGTCGCCGAACGCCTCTTGCCGACGCGTCGGCGCGGCGAGCAGCAGACCGCCCATGACCAGGCAGCCCAGCTTCATGACGGTTCTGTTGTCCATCGGCGCACCTCCCAATAACTCAAGCAAACCCTAGGAGAGTCCGCCCACTGGCACCCAGAGAACCTCATCAGCCGCCGCGGGCGAGCCTCTCGGAGAAATCAACTTAAGCACGCGCACTGTCGAATATCAAGGCGAGGCAGAGCGAGCGGGACCGACGCTAGAGGTTCAGCACCATGAAGCCCTCGCGGATCGCCTCGGCGATGGGCTCACCGACGTAGACCAGCTCGGTACCCAACGCCTCGAGCTGCCCCAAGGTCCCCTCCTGCTCGGCAAGGTGGCGGCAGAAGAGCGTTCCCCGGACTTGTTGGACCATGGCGCTCGCCGCCCCAAAACAGGCCGAGGGCCAACCCATTTGTGCGATCGACCGGAAGGGACCGGCTTCGCCGGATCTTCCCGCAGTGGTGGCCTCGGTCCGAGTGCGGCGACCCCTGCGATGATCCACCTATCCCTGACCTGTTTCCAACCTCGCCCGGGCTGCCGGCCGGAACCTCATCACGCATGTGAGGGAAATACGAAATGCCAAGCCTTGACGCCAAGCTCGATGGGGCTAGAATCGGGCAAACTCATGGAAATCGTGCCAAGTGGCCCCGCGTCGCCCACGCACAGGCCTGATCACGGGGAAACCGGGATGGATTGGTACGGTAGAAGTTGTGGCACAAGGGCGCTAGCGCCGACCTCCTCTTCGCCTTCGGCGGCTGAAAAGGAAGCTTCTGTCCCCGGCATTTCCATGGCCTACCATCGGTTCTTCCTCGAGCTGCTCGCAATCCTGGTCCTTTGCTGCCTTGCGGGACTGGCCGGCGCGGCGGACCTCCCGGAAATCAAGGCCAGGGGGGAGTTCCGGCACCTGGGTATCCGCTACGCCAACTTTGTAACAGGCGCCGGCGATGGCTTCGATGTCGACCTGATTCAAGGATTTGCCCAGGAGATCGGCGTCAAGTATCGGCTGGTGTACAGTGATTTCTACTCGGTCATACGCGATCTGCTGGGCAAGGACGTAGTGCGCAGAGGAGACGGCATCACCCTGGAAGGAGACTACCCGGTAAAGGGCGACATCATCGCCACCGGCTTCACTGTCCTGCCTTGGCGCCAAGCGGTTCTGCTCTACTCCCAGCCGACCTTCCCCTCCCAGGTATTGCTGATAGCCCGCGCCGACTCGGCGTTGCAGCCCATCCAGGGGAGCGACAATCTCGAGAAAGACATCCAGGAGACCAAGGCCCTGATCGACAACCACAGCCTTCTGGTCATGGAGAAGACCTGTCTTGACCCGACCAATTACGGTCTGAAGGGGCGGGATATCGAGCTTCGTGCCTACACCAAGAGCACCAACATCAATGAGATGGTTCCGGCACTGCTCAAGCTGGATGCCGATCTGTCTTTGCTGGATGTGCCGGATGTGATCCTGGATATGCAGAAGTGGCCCGGCAAGTTCAAGATCATCGGGCCCATCTCCGGCCAGCAGGTTCTGGCCGCGGCCTTCCCACGAGATGCCCCGCAGCTGCGGGATGCCTTCGACGCATATCTGAGCAAGCTCAAGGCCAGCGGCGAGTACGACAGGCTCGTGGACAAGTACTTTCCTGGCATCCGATCCTACTTCCCAACATTCTTCGCTGACGCTGGGTAGCAGCGGGAGCGTGTAACCATGCTGTCCTGGCTGCGGCGTCAGCGCTGGTCGTACCTGCTGGCCGTCACCTTCGCCATTTACTCCGTAGTGCTGCTGGCGAATGCCTATCGGTCCCTGGGCAAGTTGCGCGCCGCGGCCGAGACCCAGCTTGTAGCCGACAGCCGCCAGGCCGCAGCCGTGCTGGCCGACCTCATGCGGGAGCAACGCACCTTCGTGTCCGACCTGGCCCGGAGCCACGAAATCCAGACCTTCCAGATCAACAAGGCCCTCGGCATGTCCATGCGTTATGGACTGAACGTGAGCCTTGCCGCCGTCGAGGAGCTGTTCCGACGCAAGATAGACGAAAAGACGGTGCTGGGCAGACCTGCCTACCAACGCATCCTGTACCGCAATGAGCAGGGAGACCCCTTGGTGGACACCTATACGGGGGAGCTGCCCATACCGCCCGTTTGTGCAGCCGGGGGACCAGCGAAGGTCGTTGTCGACAACGAGCATCACAGGATTATCGCCTGCTCGCCCGTCGATTACCGAGGAGTGCCCGGGGGTACGGTGACCACGGTGGCCGATCTGAGCCTGCTGTCCCGCTATCTGCCTTCCGTCACATCGGATCACGACATCGAGCGGCTCCTGATCGACGAGTCGGGTATGCCCTTGGGAGATCCCGTGGGCCCGACGCAGCTGTCCGACAAACAGGCGGCTGCGCTCGCAGGGCTGCGTACCGACCGTTTGACACGCCTGAGCGACGTGTCCGACCTGCGCGAGAGTATGCTCGCCGAAGACTATGGCCTGGCACTGCGCACGTCCATTACCGGATCCCCGCTATCTCTGGCAACCGTCTTGCCGGAAATGGTGCTGTACGGGCATTTCACCTCACGCAGGTTTCTCTATGTCGCCGGCGTCCTGCCCATGGTCATTCTGCTGGCGGTATTGTGGGTGGAGCGCATCCGGCGGCGGGCCAGGAAACTGGAGGAGGATGTGCTCGAATCCAACCGAGACCGAGCCGAATTGCGCGGACAGAAGGACGCGCTGAGCGACGAGATTGCGCGCCGCGAGGCAGTCGAAGAAGTGCTTCGGGAGAGCGAGGCACGCTACCGGAGCCTGGCGGATAACTCGGCCGACTGGGTCTGGGCCATGGATCTGAGCGGCCGCCATTTCTACTCCAACGACAAGGAACTCAACATCACGGGCTGGGACAAGCAGGAATTCGCATCGCGCAGCCCGATCGAGCTGGTGCACCCTGAGGACCGGGAGCTGTTTGCCTCCACCCTCGATAAGGCGATCAAGACCGGGCATGGGTGGCGCAACGTCATGGTCCGATGGCTGCGGAAAGATGGCGGCTACTGCGCCTTGGAATCCAGTGCCTCCCCGATTTTCGATGCGGACGGAGGATTGACCGGCTTTCAGGGTGTGGACAGGGACGTGACCGAGCGCCTCGCGGCGGAGGCCGAGCTGGACCAATATCGACGACATCTGGAGCAGCTGGTCGAGGAGCGGACCGGGCAGCTGCTGGAGGCCAAGGATGCCGCCGAGATTGCCAGCATCGCCAAGAGCGCCTTCCTGGCCAACATGTCCCATGAGATACGCACGCCGCTCAATGCGATCACCGGTATGGCGTACGTGATCCGGCGATCTGGGGTCACCGAGGAGCAGTCCCGACGTCTCGACAAGATGGAAGCCGCCGGGAGCCATCTGCTGCGGGTCATCAACGCCATCCTGGATCTCTCCAAGATCGAGGCTGGCAAGTTCGAGCTCTCGAAGAACCTCGTGACGCTCGAGACCATCGGCCGCAACGTTGCTTCAATGGTCCAGGACCGAGCGCACGCCAAGGGTCTCGAGCTGACCCTGGAAGTAACGCCGGTCAAGCGCTTCCTGTGGGGCGACCAGACACGGCTGCAGCAGGCCTTTCTCAACTGTGCCACCAACGCGGTCAAGTTCACCGAAAAGGGCCGCATCTCCTTACGCATCATGCCGATGCAAGAGGGTGAGGATAGCGTGGTGGCTCGCTTCGAGGTGCAGGACACAGGCATAGGCGTGGAGCCGGTGGTCCTCGCCCGGCTGTTCACCGCCTTCGAGCAGGCGGACAACACCGCGACGAGAAGGTACGAAGGCACGGGTCTGGGACTCGCCATCACCAAGAAGCTCGCCCAGATCATGGGAGGCGACGCAGGCGCGGCAAGTACCCCCGGAGTGGGCAGCACA
>Ga0210110_1000383_pt1 | contig 14930 bp, 14 predicted proteins | sample China_Galinas_PW_2_FD_184865 | JGI IMG/M metagenome (GOLD analysis project Ga0210110, IMG submission 184865) | Wetland microbial communities from San Francisco Bay, California, USA, that impact long-term carbon sequestration - China_Galinas_PWB_D1... | ecosystem: Environmental > Aquatic > Marine... | reverse complement strand
TCGAAATGACGGCTTGTGGTGTTAATCAATCAGCCTCCGTGTGCTATTGTGGCGCGGTCGCTTCACTCTGTCGACTCGCGCGGCGTGGGTGGCGGAGCGGGCGAAGCGTAGGAGAAGGAGCGGGTGTTGGCCCATCGAGAGTTGTCGTCGCCGTGGGGCGTGATCTTCGACATGGATGGCGTATTGGTCGACTCGGCCGCTTCGCACCTTCAGAGTTGGCGGGTGCTGGCGAACGAGCAGGGGGTATCGCTGTCGGAGACCGACGTGGCCGCGACATTCGGCCGGCAGAACCGCGACATCATTCCGATTCTCTTTGGCACGAAGGAGCGGGCCGACGTGGACGCGCTGGCCGATCGCAAGGAAGTGATCTACCGCGACCTGGTGCGGGCCGAGGTGCCCGTGGTGGACGGGGCGATCGACTTGATCGACGCGCTTCATCAGGCGGGGTGCAAGCTGGCCGTCGGTTCTTCCGCGCCGCGTGCGAACATCGATCTCGTGCTGGCGTCGATGGGGCGGGCGCATTGCTTCGACGCGATTGTCAGCGGAGACGAGGTTCTGCGGGGCAAGCCCGATCCGCAGGTGTTCGCGATGGCGTGTGTGCGGCTGGGGCTCGCGCCGGGCCGGTGTGTCGTCGTGGAGGACGCCCCGGCGGGGGTGACGGCCGCCAAGCGTGCTGGGGCCACCGCGGTGGCCGTTTTGCTGTATCACGACCGTCACGCGTTCCAGGGCGCGGACGAGTTCGCCGATCGTTTGTGCGATCTGACCGCGGCCGACCTGTACAAACTCGTCGAGGGGCGGGCGTAGCCGCGCGATGCCCGCCAAGTGGCCGTTTACGGAAATGATACCACTGCGAGCCCGAATAGCCGCGCAGGCTAAAGCGTGCGGCTCGGTAGGTGGCATCATGTCACTGAAATCTTAGCTGGCACCGGCCGATCAGGTTGAAGTGGCGTCCTTGGCGGGCGTACAATCATCGGGTCGGAGTCACTGTGGCGAGCGACGCGTGGAGGAGGTAGATCGTGAAACACTTCTGCATCGGCATGCTTGCGCTGGTGCTCACGCTGACGGTGCTGGTCCAGTTTCGCGTGGTGGATCAACTGGCCTACCAGATCGAGTCCGGTCGGCTGCGCGCCGAGGGCGAGTACCTCGTCCAATCCGGTCGAGACGACCAAGGCTCCAACGCGCGCAAGATTGTCGAAACGGTGCTCCCGGCCGTCGTGACCATCGAAACCGAGAGCCGGGTCGTCACGTCCCGCCATGCGGATGACGCGCCCAAGGGGGATTCCGATTGGTGGGGCCTTCTGGATCGGTCGAACGACGGCGACGTCGATGATGACACGAACACGAACACAGACGGGCCGAAGGCGGATGCTCCGAAGAAGAAGGACACCACGCCGGAGTCACCGAAGACGGATCGGTCCCACTGGCTCTCCGTCGAGCAGGGGATGGGCAGCGGTTTCGTGGTCGATGCGGCGAAGGGGTACGTGTTGACGAACGCGCACGTCGTCGACGGTGCGCAGAAGATTCGTGTCACCCTAGCCGACGGTCGCGAGACGCAGGGAAAGGTGCTCGGTTCGGATTCGGAAAGCGACCTGGCCGTGCTTCAGATCGACGAGCCAGACCTGTTCGAGGTGCATTTCGGCAACAGCAAGGCGGTGCGGACCGGCGACGAGGTGTATGCGTTCGGCAATCCGCTGGGTCTGTCCGGCTCGGTGAGTCGCGGGATCGTCAGCGCGGTCAATCGCAACGGCGTGGTGCTCAACGAGGCGCGCTATCCCGGGCTGCTCCAGACCGACGCGGCGATCAGCCCGGGCAGCAGCGGCGGCCCGCTTGTCAATACGCGGGGCGAGGTCGTCGGGGTGAACTCGGCGATCGCGACGACGAACGGTCAGTTCGACGGCGTCGGGTTTGCGATTCCGGCGCACAAGGTGCGGCCGCTTCTGAAGGATCTCATCCACGGCGGGCCGAGCATGCTCGGTGTGTGGATCGCCAACCCGGATTACGGTGATGCCGAAGCGCGTGCCCGGAAATTGGGATGGGACGGGCACGGCGGCGCGCTGGTCGTGGAGGTCATGAAGGGACTGGCCGCGGATCAAGCGGGGCTACTTCCGAATGATATCATCGTGGCGGTCGACGGTGAGCCGATCGTCGAGGGTGACGAGCTGGTGCGGCTCGTCTCCGCGCGAAAGCCCGGGTCGCAGGTGCACGTGGCGGTGTGGCGTGACGGCAAGCGGCGCGACTTCGACGTGACGCTGGATCGCAAGTACGCGCCGCGCTGACTTAGGTGCCGGCGTCAACTTTCTCCGCCGGTGTCGCGCCAAACGGAGAGATAGAAGAGGCGGTCCTCTTCGGCCTCGTGGCGGCGGACGACGGCGATCAATTCGCGTCCGCGCATGGCAAACACTTCCTTGTCTTCGAGCGGATAATCGACGACGGATTCCACCTGCCGTATGAGTCGGTCGAGCATGCCGAGGATGGTCGAGTGCTCGGCGTGCAGTCGGGCGATTTGATCGGCGTACTCCGGTGAGCGCTGGGCGATGGAGTCGCCCCCGGCGTGGTACGATTCGACGGCGTGATGCTGGCGCAAGCGGGCGTGCAGGTGCTGGAGTTGCTCCCCGAGGGTGCCGAAGTAGTCGCGGTCGAACATGCAATCCGGCATGCGGTCGAGTTCCGCTTCGATGCGCTCGAGCGAATCGGTCATGGACTCCTGAGACGCACGCAGTCGATTCGATTCGGGGTGTGTGGCGGTCATGTGTGTCTCCTTGAAGGGGCAAAGCGCAACCGTCGTGACAGGGCACGCCAAGTTTCACGAGTGGCCATCCATAGCGCCTCGAGACCATTCAGTGTAGTATCACAGCGTGCGCGCGGCAAGAAGAATTTGAGCGGTTGCGATACGGGCCGTTCACCATACGCCACTGGTGTGTCACAAACGAGGGTACCCGCGATGTTCGCTGCGTTCGCACGATTGTTGTGCGATCGCACATCGATTACGATATCGGCGTTTTCGGTAACTGGGGCGGCCCCTATGCGGAGGAAGATCATGCCGGCGCGCGTGGACTGGTACTATCACAGAGCGGGGTGAACGTCGTGTACAAAAGCGCAAGGGTTCCTTGCGAAACATGACGTTCCGGTCAAGGAATCGTTGGATGCCAAGGCCAAGCTGGGGAAGCGCGACGCAGAGCAACTGGCCGCGAAAGCGTCCAAGGTGATCGTCGCCAAGGGCAAGAAGGTGACGACGTTTTCGATGAAGGAGACGTCCGCGAAGGATGAGACGCTGCTGGCGCACATGCTCGGTCCGACGGGCAACCTGCGCGCGCCGACGATCGTGCGCGGCAAGACCGTGCTGGTCGGATTCAACGACGACGTGTACGAGGATGTACTCGGTGGGTGAGCGGGTAGTCATGTCCGGGCGCCGGGGCCTCATGTGCGCGCGAGCGGCCCTCATGGTGTCGATTGCCGTCGGGCTGCTCGTGTCGGGCTGTGCGAGCGCGGGTCCCCAAAAGGGCGGCGCGCGGCGCACCGTCGACCCGGCGTTGATCTATGCGCGGGCCGGACGCTCGTACGCTCGGGCGCTGTTCTACAAGCCGAAGCCGGACACGGAGGGGCTGATCGATCCGACGCTGGCGCCTTTGATCGCCCAGGAGTTGCCGACCGACCCCAAGGCGGCGCCGACGCCCGGCATCGGATTGGTGTTCGTCGACGCGGACGGTCAGACCCGGGTGCACGACACGCTCCCCGTGGTCTATGTGGATTCATCCAACGCGTACGTGGCCGGTTCGCTTCGGCATCAGAACCGCTTCGCCTGGTGCCACGAGGCGGCACGTTCACACGGTCGGGTGGACGTGGTGTGCCGCGGGGTGCGTGTGACGTACGGCGGCGACGGCTTTCCGATCGTGTGGGAAGTGCTGGATCCGGGGTCGCCCGCGGACGTCGTGTTCGTTTCGGAGTCGGTCGAGTCGGCGGCTGCGGAGCGATTCGGCCCGCCGTTGCCGGGTCGGCATTACAGCATCGAGCGGCCGGCGGGGCGCGGTGCGATCGTGCCGCTGGTGCTCAGCGACGGTCCGGTGCCGATGGGGCCGTACGTTTACCTCGAAGCCGATCGGAATGAGATCGACTCGCTTCGGTGTCGCTGCATGTCGTCGAAGGTCGACAACTATACTGAGACGCGCGAGTACGAGGTGCTGCCGATGGCGGAACTCGGGAAGCTGGCGCCCCGGCTCGACATCAATCGCGGGGCGCTCGAGTCGCGCTTGCGCTGGCCGGACGGCATCGAGTAGGGCGCGCGCCACACACCATCCGAGCCATGACAGTACACAAAGGGCCGAACGAGAACCCCTCCAATCCTATCTGACAGTGGAAGGAAGTCGGGCCGACGCGATGAAGATCAGCGAGGTCTTTTACAGCATCCAGGGAGAAGGCAAGCTCGCCGGCGTGCCGAGCGTGTTCGTGCGCACGAGCGGGTGCGACCTTCGCTGCGTCTGGTGCGACACGCCGTACACGTCCTGGGCTCCGGAAGGAGAGGTGCGCAGCGTCGATCAGGTGGCGGACGCGGTCGCGGCGTTCGACTGTCGGCACGTCGTGATCACGGGCGGCGAGCCGATGATCGCACCGGATGTGGTCGAGTTGACGCACCGGCTGAAGGGCGCCGGCTACCACCTCACGATCGAAACGGCCGGGACCGTCTGGCGGGACATCGTGTGCGACCTGGCGAGCGTTTCCCCGAAGCTGAGCAACTCCACGCCGCGCGAGCGCGAAGGCGGCAGGTGGGCCGAGCGGCACGACGCCGCGCGGATCGACCTCGCGGTGCTGCGCCGGTTCATGGGGCGCGGCGATCATCAGTTCAAGTTCGTGGTGGACCGGCCGGATGATCTTGGCGAGATCGAGGCGTTGCTCGCACGGATCGGCGGCGTGGCGCCCGCAGACGTGCTGTTGATGCCGCAAGGTGTCACGCGAGAGGAGCTGGCGGCGCGCGGTCCGTGGCTGGTCGAGCTGTGCAAGAAGAAGGGTTACCGGTACTGCCCGCGATTGCACATCGAGTTGTTCGGCAACACGCGCGGTACGTGAGCCTCGCAGCGGAAGGAGCGAACTTGGTGACCAGTGACCTTGCCGCGGGCGACCGCGAGAGCGTACAGGGCCGCGGCACGGAAATGTCTGCGGCGCGTGCGACGAGCCTGGCCGGGCGCGGCGTGACGCTGGTCGTGGTGTTGGCCTATCTCGTGTGGATCGTCGCCTATCTTTTCCCGCAGGATCTGCGGGAAGGTGCCCGGTGGTACGCGGGTGCGGTCTGGTGCGTGATGGTGGTGCGGACGTTCCGGTTCCAGATCGGGCTGGTGCTTCTGGTGGCGGTGGGCGTGGGGATCCACCGGCGCCGATGGCGAACGGTGCTCGGCGCGTTGCCGCTTTTGGCGTTCGGGCTCGGCCCGGCCGCGGTGTCGCTGATTCCGCGTGGTGAAACGGTGCCGCGCGACCAGGTGCTCCGTGTGATGTCTAGCAACGTGATGAGCAGCAACCGCGACACGACCGACATTCTGGGCGAGGTGTTGGCGGCGGACCCGGACCTGGTGGTGCTGGTGGAGTATTCGCCGCGTTGGCACGCCGCGGCGCAGAAGGCGTTGTCCGCGCGGTACCCGCATCAGGCGATCGCCGTGCGGCGTGACCCGATGGGTGTGGCGATCTACTCGAAGCTGCCGTTTGTCCGCCCGGTCGAAACCTACGTGCCGCTGGGCATCGTCGATCATCCGCAGGTTCGTGCGGTCGTTCGGTTTGGCGGGGTGGACATCACGGTGTACGGCGTGCATCTGTTGCCGCCGCGCGGTCGGGCATTCATCACGGAGGCGCGTACGCAGTTCGCGGACTTGATGGAACACGTGTCGCACGAGACGGGGCCGACGATCGTCCTGGGCGATTTCAACTCGACGGGCGACGGCGTGCAGGGGTCTATGCTTCGTGCCGCCGGTTTCAAGGAAGCGCAGCACGAGGCCGGCTGGTGGCGCGGGAGCACGTGGTGCGTGGCCGGTTGGATGCGGTATCTGCCGGGCATCCGCATCGATCAGGTGTATGCAAACGATGGTTTGCGATTCGTGCGTAGCGTGACCGGCGTCGGCCGGGGTTCGGATCATCGACCGGTGATGGCGGATCTTGTGGTCGACGAGGGTCGCCGCTGATTCGGTGATCCCGGCGGAAAACCACCAAGACCCCAAGGACACCAAGCGTTCTTTCTTTGGTGCCTTGGGGCTTTGTTGTCTCGTTCTCATGTCGCCGTCGCCGAGAACGCCGCCCCGCGTCTTGCTGGCCGTTTTGGCCGAGGCGGCGGAGATCGACTGACGCCGGCTACGGCGCTTTTCCGGGGGCGTGAAAGCCGCTGGGCCAGCTATGGTCCCAGTAGGCGCGGCGCTCGACGAACTTGATCTTGCCCTCGACCGAGCCGAAGGTGAACTGAATGAGGCGATGGGGCGGCGCCGCTTCGACGGTGAACGACGTCTTGGGGCCGTTCCATTTGACGTCGACGCGGCGCGCCTTCAGGTCGCCGATGGGCGTGGACACGTTGACTGAATTCGCCGCGGGGACGATCGACGCCTCGAGAATGTTCGGTTGCACCTGATGGGACGAACGCACCGACGCAAGCAGACGAAGGTGCCGCGGCTTGTCGCGGGCGACGACGTCGCGGGCGATCAGAAACAGGGCATCGGCGGGCACGACCTCCGCCGGTAGCTGCCACTCACTGTCACCTTCATCGCCGAAGTACGAGAAGCTCTTGTAGTGCAGTCCGTCGGCCCGCCAGCGCAGCTCCTTGTATGTCGTGCCGCACCACTCCTGCGACGAGGTGGCCAGCTTGAACGGCGACAAATCGGGTCGGCGCAGAAACGTCGTGGTCAGGAAGCGGTAGTTGTAGTTCTCCGTCGGGATTTGCTCGGCGACGTTGAACTTGAAGACGGCGACGGCGTGCGGGTCGTCGGCGTCGGTCTTGACGCCGGTGTCCTCGTTCATCCACTGGCGGTTGACCATTTGCACGCGCGTGTACGCGCGTTTCTTTCCATAGATCGTGTCGACGGCGTCGTAGTAGCACATCTCCGACAGGCCGTCGTCCCAGACGGGCAAGGCGCTGAGGGACGCGGGGTTCTGCGCGGGCGTTGGCGCGAGAAGGAGCCCGATGACGAGCGAAGCAACGTAACCAGTCATGACCCAATTTCCGATTCGGGGCGGCCCTTTCGCTCGAGCGGGCCGAAGAGGTCGAGCACGTTGGCGGTCTCGAGGACGAAGTTGGCGTCGATCGCGCCGTTTTGGCACAGGTGGTAGAGCAGCCGGACGACCCCGCCGTACTTCACGCTCATGCCGGTGACGTTGCCGTTGTAGTCGACGTCGGCGTCGTTGCCGAGCAGTTTGATCAACTCGGGCAGGCGGAGCGGTCCGGGAACCGCGGGCGATGCGTCGCCGGTGGCGACGACGGTGCGAATTAGTGCCAGGTGCTCGTCACCCGGCCGGGCCGAGGCGGTCAGTGAACCGTCCGGCGCCAGATACACCACGGGCGGCGACACCATGAGATCCTTGCCGAACAGGGCGATGCGTCGCTCGATTCGCCGTTTGACGTAGATGAACGCCGGCCGGCTCGTCGGGATCACGTCGAGGTGAAAGTTGTCGCCGCCGACGGGGGTGCTGTCGATGCTGGGGTCGTGGCGCTCGACGAGCGCTTCGTAGGCTTCGGTCTGCACGCGCGGGTCGGCGTCGTCGAGCAGCCGTCGTAGCGCCATGGTCGCGGAGCCCATGCCGCGTGTGGCCCCGAGGGCGCGAATGGCTTGCAGCCGGAACTTGCCGTTGGGGTCTTCGGCCTCGCGGATCATGACGTCGCCGGCGACGTGATCGTCGAGGCGCAGCCCGGTGGCCGCCGCGTAGAACCGCACGTGCTCTTCCGGATGCTTGTACAGCTCGTCGAGTGCCGGCAGCACGGTTGGTCCGATTGCCTCCAGGGCCAGGGCGATGCGGCCGTGCGGCGTGTTGGGTGCGACGAGTTCCTGGGCGAGGGCTCGCGTGCGTACGGCCGCGCGCTTCGGATCGCGCGAGAGATAGAGCGTTTGTATGAGGTTAAGAAAGTGCCCGGTGTCGTCGCGGTAGGCGGGCGGGACGGTCAGCTTGACGTAGGACGGCGACTCGGCCGCGGCGATCTTTCGGGTGCCCGGGGCGAACGCGTTGATCTGATCCTGGATGCGCCGTGCCATCTGATACGACGGATCGAAGAGCACGAGTCGGATGCGGCGATCCTGCGTGACCAACCCGCCGCCAAGGATGAGCCCTTCGAGCTCGTTGGTCTTGGTTGCCGAATTGTCGCCGCTAAAGGGGTTGAGAAAGAGCGGCCCCGCGGCTCGCCCGACCGTCTGTCCGGAAATCGACTGATTCGGCGAAACCTGACGGTAGATTTCGAGGTTGGTGGTGTACAGTCGACCGCCGCGAAGCGACGTGGTTTCCGTTCCGGGCCAAGCGGAGACGAGGATGTCGAAGCGATCGCCGACGGTGGCGGCCGGGGGAATCTCGCCGCGCACCAGCACGACGGCCGTGTCTTTGTCCGAGATGAGTCGTTCGGGCGAAATGTCCTTGGTGCCGACGACCGAACTGGAAAAGTTGTAGTGCCGATTGAGGTTCTGCAGCAGGCGTTCGTACACGTTGCGCGGGCAGGTGGTGGTGCCGCGATCGCCCAGGCCGACGACGATCCCGATGCCGCGCACACGCAGCGGTGCGATGCCCTGATAACTCGCCTTGGAGCCGATGGTGTCCTTGTAGGAGGCCGAGCCCGCGAGCGCCGAAACCTGGGGGTCGACGCCCAGTTCCATCTTGTCGTGGCGCTCCGTCGTCCACACGCAGCCGGGGAGGACAAGCGACGTGATCAGGATCACGCACAGGCACCGCGTGTGACCTGATCGAAGGAGCATGAAGTTCATTGAAGGTTCCGGTGCCGTGTTGTCGTGTGATCGCGTGGCCGCGCCGCCGCGAGCGCCCGGACGAATCCGGCCTGCGCCGCGGGATCGCCTTATCACACGATAGTCGTGGCCGATGCGCGACGTCAAGTCGGCGCGGCGGTCAGGAGCATGTCGGCGATCGCCATCCCGGCGAGGAGCAGGCTGACGACCCCATTGATCGCGAAAAAGGCGAGATTCACCTTGCTGTAGTCGCCCGGGCGGACCAGGCTGTTTTCGATCGCCAGCAGCGCGGCGGCGATGCCGACGCCGATCGCGTAAAGGAGGCCGAGGTGCGCCGCGAGCCCGAGCATGACGAGCGCCGCCACGCACGCGAGGTGCGCCACCCTCGCGAGCCAGAGCGCGGTGGCCGGGCCGAGGCGCGACGGCAGGCTGTGCAGGCCCTCGCCGCGATCCACCTCGATGTCCTGGCAGGAGTAGATAATGTCGAAGCCGCCGACCCAGCAGGTGACGGCCGCCATCAGGAGCACGACGGGCCAGCCGACGGACGCCGGGTTGATGGCCAGCCACGCGCCCAGCGGTGACAGCGCCAGCGCGGACCCCAGGTAGAAATGCGACCACTTGGTGAACCGCTTGGTGAGCGAGTAGCCGCACAGGTACAGCAAGACCGGGCCGGACAGCAGGATCGGCCAGGCATCATGGTAGAAGAGGTAGAAGCCGAGACAGCCGATGCCGAAGGTGAGGGCGGCCAGACCGAGCATCAACCAGGCGGCCGACATCGACAGCACGCCGGCGGGGATCGCGCGACCGGACGTGCGCGGATTACGCGCGTCGATGGCGGCGTCGGCGATGCGGTTGAAGGTCATCGCGACGCTTCTCGCGGCCACCATGCACACGACAATCAAACCGAGTTGGCCGAGGTACGGCATGCTTCGCCCGTCGAGCGATCGGCCGGCGAGAAACGCGCCGATCAAGGCGAATGGCAGGGCGAACACCGAGTGGGGCAGCTTGACCATCTCGGCCCATACTTGAATGGTCTTGGCCGGGCGACTCATGACTCGATGCCGACGTCCGAGGCGCCGGCCGACAGTTGCTCGGACCAGCGGGTGTGAAGCTGGTGTTCGATGCCGAAAAGGTCGAGCAGCTTGCCGACGACGAAGTCGACCAGGTCGTCGATGGTCTTGGGCAGCATGTAGAAGCCGGGAGACGCCGGGCAGATCACGGCGCCCGATTCGGTCAGGCGCAGCGCGTTGAGCAGGTCGATCCGACTGAACGGCATTTCCCGTGCGACAAGCACGAGGCGCCGCCGCTCCTTGAGGGTGACGGCCGCGGCGCGGTCGATCAGGTTGTCGCCGAGTCCGGCGGCCATCGACGCGAGCCGGTTGCTGCTGCACGGGCAGACGATCATGCCGTCGGTCAGGTAGCTGCCGCTGGCGATCGCCGCGCCGATATCACGATAGGGCTCGATGATCAGCCGATCGTCGTCCCGGCCGAGGAGTGCCGGTCCCGTTGCCGACTCGAGGCCGAGTTCGTCATGCAGCAAACGTTGCCCGGGCGGCGAGATGACCAGATGCACCTGCACGTCGGCCTGAAGCAGGCAATCCACCAGACGCCGAGCGTAGGGCGCGCCACTGGCGCCGGTGATGGCGACGATGAGCCGCTTGTTGGGTCGATTCACATTCACGTGTTTCGTTCTCCTCGGTTGGGCGACTCGTGCGACGCGGCGCCGGCGGCCGATTACCCGCTGTGGACACCCGACAGGGCCGTCCAGGTGCGTGGCGGCGCGGCGCGGGCCGCCTGTGCGGCCCAGATCGACTCGGGAAACCGCTGGATCAACTCGCGCAGGGTCTCGTCGCCGCGGTCGGGCCGGCCGTGCTCGCAGTACGCCAGGCCCAGGCGAAGCAGCGCCTCCGGAATGGCATCGCGACCGGGAAAGCGTGTGATCAGTTCGTTGAGTCGGCGGATTTTCGTGTCGGCGTCCGGCGCGAGTTCGGCCAGTTCCAGGTCGATGTTGTCTTCGAGCTGGCAGTTGGGGTAGTGCTCCTTCAGGATTTTCAGGTTGTCGGCGTATCGATCGTTGCGAGGGTCGAGGTCGAGCATGCCGAAGTGCGGCTCGGGCCCGCGGACGCGCGGTCCGCCCAGCGGATCGTACCCGTAGATCGGATCGCGATTGTCCACGATGAGGTGGTACAGCCGCTGGGCCTCGATGAGTGTGCGATCGGTCGAGATGCGAAGGCTGCTCTGCACGTCGCGCCGGGCGAGCGCCTGTGTCAGTGCCCCGCCGGTTTGGGGCTTGGCCTTGGCGCTGGAGTGATCTTCCAGGAGCAACGTGTGCAACTTGGCGACGGCGCGATCCATGTCGCTGTCCCGCGCGTCGAGCTGTGCCAGGCGCAGGGCGGCGACGTCCCCGGCCGGCGTGTCCGCCGCGTTCGCCAGAACGAATCGCCACCAGCGCCGCGACGCCGTCGACGGGAAGTCGTCGTAGAAGCGAATCCATCGCGTCTTGCGAAACGCGCCCTGGTCGATGCGCATGTCGAGCGCGCGGGCTCGAATGAACAGCACGTTGACCGCGTAGCGACTGTCCGGAAAGTGCTCGAGGAACCAATCGCACCGGGTGGTCACGTCGGTCTGAAGTTCGGTCAGCTTCGACTCGTACTCGCGGACGCCGCCGGTGAGGGCGAAGGCCCACTTCGTCGACTCCAAGTCGAGCACGGCCGACCACGGCGGCTTCGGTGACGGGTGACTCTCCCACCGCTCCCGGGCCGCCTGCTCGAGTGCGATCGACGCGTCGGTGTCGGTGAAGTAGAGCTGATCGCGCGATTCCAGGAGTCGATAGTAGAGTTCGTCCCGCCCGACGTTCGCCTCGAAGAGTGCGACGGGCAGGCCGAACATGACCGCCAGAAGCGGGGTGATCGCCCCGGGTCGATAGTTGACGACGCGGGCAATGGACAGCACGAGCGCGAAGGCGATCGAAGCGGCCACGATCGCCATCACCCACGGCGCGACGAACTTGATGCGCTCCACGGGGTCGATGCGGCCGACGATCATCTCGGTACTGCCGGACCAGGCCAGGGCGAAATAGACGACGGCCGGCACGAGCCCGACCAATGCCGACACGAAACGGATGCGCGTACGGAACGGGCGCACCGATGCCAACACGCACGAAAGCAGTAGTGTGATCGCCAGCCAGGGCATGACCGCAAGAAACCCGACGACGGCGATGAACGGCAGGCTCGACCAGAATCGGTAGAGGATGGCGACGAGAATCGGGATCGAGATGAGCGCGGCCATGAGCAGCCCGAGGATCGGGATTTGCATCGGTACCTGTTGCACGTTGATCGGGTCGATCAGGAGCGAGCCGAGTGACACATCGGCGTCACCGACGCCCAGGAAGGTGTAGCTCAGCTCGTCCAGATAGCCGCTGGTCGCGGGGGCGAACCAGTCGCCGCTGCGCAGCCACCAGGCGAAGCTTCCCACGCCGGCGAACAGCAGCACGTTGACGGACAGGAGCACGATGGCTCGGATTCGGTACTTCGGGTGGGTGCGCGTCCACACGTCGATCGTGGCCCGATCGGAGAGGGCATCGTCTCGAACGATCGATGGATCGGAAGGCGTCGGTTGTGGAGCTCGGGCTAATGCCATTTGGCGCTCTTGTAGCCGATGCACACCGTGACCGCGCCGAACGTGAGCGGCGTGGCGGAGGTGCTGTCGAAGCCGGCGTCCCGCAGCCGGCGACACATCTGCTCCGTATCGAGGAACGATACCACCGAACGTGGCAGGTAGCGATACGCGCCGGTGCGGTCGCCGCTGACCCACGAGGCGGCTACGGGCATGATTTTGGCCGAGTAGAACTCGTAGAGCCGCCGGGCCAGGGCGTTACGCGGGCGGGAGAACTCCAGGATCACGGCTCGACCGCCCGGTCTGAGCACGCGGTACATTTCGGCCAGCCCGGCGTCGAGGTCGGCGAAGTTGCGCACGCCGAACGCGCAGCAGGTGATCGAGAAGGCCTGATCGCGAAAGGGCAGCTTGAGCGCGTCGGCCTCGCACCAGCGCAGCGGGTTGGTCGTGACGCCGCCTTGCCGCGCGCGGGTGAGCATTTCGTGGGCGAAGTCGCAGCCGACCACGCTGCGGGCGCCGCCGCGGGCGAACGCCCGGGCGAAGTCGCCGGTGCCGGAGGCGATATCGAGCACGTCGTCGCCGGGACGCGTGCAGGCGAGCTTGACGGCCTTTCGTCGCCACGCCGCGTCGCGCCCGACACTGAACAACGAGTTCACCAGCTCGTAGCGCGGTGCGATGGCGTTGAACATGGTGCGCACGCGCGACGCCTTGTCCGGCGTATTGTGCGGCGCTTCCAGAAGCTCGGGCGTCCAGACTGGCGTTTTCTGAGGCATGGTCGCCGGAATTATAACGCTTCGGTGCCCGGACGGGCTACTCGTGGCGCGTTGCGAGCGCGGTTCGGGTCGACGAGGCGTGAATGTGCGAGATTTTTGAAAACGCGAGCGCCGGGCGCAAAAAAGGTCCGGTGGAGGCGAATGGTCGCCCCCACCCGACTGAGTGGTTTCAATTCGCGGCTCGCGCCCGGCTCAGCCCGAGAAGCGCTGGGCGACGTCGGGCCAGTTCACGATGTTCCAGAACGCGGCGATGTAGTCCGGCCGGCGGTTCTGGTAGTTCAGGTAGTAGGCGTGCTCCCACACGTCGAGACCCAGGAGCGGCGTCAGCCCCTCGGTGAGCGGGCTGTCCTGGTTGGGGAAGCTTTTGACGATGAGTTTGCCGCCGCCGTCCTTGCAGAGCCACGCCCAGCCGCTGCCGAAGCGTGTGGCGGCCGCGTTGCCAAACTGCTTCTTGAACTCGTCGAAGGAGCCGAACGTGCTCTTGATCGCATCAGCCAGAGCGCCGCTCGGAGCGCCGCCGCCGCCAGGCGCAAGGTTCTTCCAGAACACGGAGTGGTTGTGGTGTCCGCCGCCGTTGTTGTTGACCGCGCCGCGCACACTGTCCGGCAGCGAGGACAGGCCGCGAAGCAAATCCTCCAGGCTCTTGGCCTGAAGGTCGGCATGTCCCTCGAGGGCCGCGTTCAGCTTGTTGACGTAGCCGGCGTGGTGCTTGTCGTGATGAATCTCCATGGTCCGCGCGTCGATGTGCGGCTCGAGCGCGTTGAACGCGTAGGGTAGTGGGGGAACTTCATGTGCCATTGTCGTCTCTCCTCGTGCAATTCGTGGCCGCAGGGCCGATGAGATTGAGAAAACCCGCTTGCACAAGGACCGTAGCACCGCGGCGCGAAAGCGTCAAGAAATGCGGCTCGCGAGGCAGTAGGGCCACATCAACTCGAGCTGTCCGGCTATCGTGCGGCGCGTTCAGCGCCCTCCGCGGCCTGGAGCCGTGACGGTGATCGTGATCGTCGCCGGGGCGCTGTTCGAGCCGTCGGCCCCCTGGCCGACACACTCGAACGTGTACGTGCCGGCGGTATTGGTCGTGAAGCGTGCAATGCCTGGGAATGGCACGGTCAGGTTGACCGTGTTGCCCTCGGTCTGGGTGATCGTGATCGTCGTCGCGGCCTCGGTGCCGACGCTGCTGCACACCAATGCCACTTCGTCGCCCGTGTTCGCCGCGGTCGGATCCGCAATCAGGGAGACGGCCAGGGCGGCGTTCGTCCCTCCGCCGACCTGTACGACGCACTGATTGACGTACAAGAACAAACCGTCGGCCGCGCTGAGTCGCAACGTGACCTGCCCGGACTGGGACGGCGTGAAGGTGGTCGAGACCGAGCTGCTGTCGGCAAACGTTCCGGCACCGGTCGGAAAGACTTCCCAGAGGTATCGCGGCGTGGCGCCGGGGTTGCTCACGTCGGCCGTGATGGAGATCGCCTGCCCGACGTCGGCCTGGGCCGGGCACTGGGGCACCTGGGTGATGCGCGTACATCCCGCCGCCAGGAGCAGGCCCAGCGGTGCGAGCCACCGCACGATCATCGATTCGACTTCGTATGCCATGGGCTTTTTGTTCGACGCCTCCTCCCGCACGGGAACCGGTTTC
>Ga0210110_1000382_pt1 | contig 14932 bp, 5 predicted proteins | sample China_Galinas_PW_2_FD_184865 | JGI IMG/M metagenome (GOLD analysis project Ga0210110, IMG submission 184865) | Wetland microbial communities from San Francisco Bay, California, USA, that impact long-term carbon sequestration - China_Galinas_PWB_D1... | ecosystem: Environmental > Aquatic > Marine... | reverse complement strand
TGAAGTAATTGGACAGGTCACTCTGCAGACCGGGCTTTAAGGGATCGGCGTCGCGATAGAGATCCACGTTGATCACCTGCAGGCCGCCGGGCTGCCGCCCGAGCCCACCGCCGGTCTCGATCACCGCGTAGAGGAACCGCCCGTCGGGCGACAGCGCGAGATCGCCAAGCGTCGACGCGATGCGGTTCGCCGGCGGCAGCGGGCTGCTGAGCAGGAGCTCGGCCGCCCCGACGCGCAGGCTGAGGGGCGTCGCGTTCATCCTTGACGCCCGGGCGTCGTAGGGCGGCGGCAGGTCAGCCCAGGTGCGCACCACGCTGCGATTGACCGCGTTGAAGATGGTGATGCGCGTGCCCGTCGCCGCATACGCGAGCCGTCCGTCGAGGCTGAACACCAGCCCCGGCCGGCTCGAGGTCAGGCGTATCGGCTTGGGCAGCGTCCCCCCGCAGACCGCCGGGAAGCGCGCGCCGCAGAAGGCCACGAAGTCCAGGGGCTTCAGGGCCTGGGTGTCGAGCACCAGAACCCCGTCGCCGCGCGCCGCATCGCCCTCGACGATCGCCCACAGGTAGTTGCCGTCGGGCGACACGCGCACCGTACCCGGGCGCGTGCCGAGGAATGTCCTGCCACCCTGAATGAAGCTGGTGAGACTCTCCTTCGCCGTGGGGAGCGGACTTCCGGTCATCGGGTCGACGTCGACGCCCACGATCTTGCCGCCGGGGATGCCGTCGGTGGGATCGTCGTCCGCCTCTCGGTCAGCGACGTAGATGAACTGCTTGTCCTCCGCCGACAGCACGGCGCGCACCGCCGACAGGAGGTTCAGGCGCCGCATGTCGCCCGGGTCCCAGGTGGAGGAGATGTCGTCCGCCGTGTCGATCAGGATCTGACGGACCTTCGGCGGTAAGAAGGGCTGCGCCATTGGCCGGATGGACTGCAGGATCGCCGCCGCCGCGGACACCATGGGCGCGGCAAAGGAGTTGCCGTTCACCTGCACCAGGCCGGGACCGCCGATCACCCGCGCGTTGGTCGTCAGCACGTCCTCGCCGGCCGCAGCCAGTAGCACCTCAGGACCGCAGCCGGAACCGGCGCGCTTCCGCGACTCGCACTGCAGTGCGTCGGGGAAGCCCGCCGGCAGCTGCTGCGGGACCCGGAAGATCGCCCGGCGGTCGGCCAACTCGCCGGTGCCGTCGCGATTCTCGACCGCCACACCGCCGACACTCACGACATGGGGCATGGATGCGGCGAAGGCCGCGGGCAGATCGAAACGCGCCTCGACGCCCTGGTTGTTGGCCGCCGCCACCACCAGGGAGCGCGGCGCCAGGGCGGCCAGCGACGGCTGCATCGCGGCGCGCGTCTGGCGGTAGAGATTTCCCGGCGAGCCGAACACCACGCCGAAGCTGAGATTGACCACGTCCACGTGCAGCCCGGCCATGTTGTTGCGCTTCGCGATGTCGGTCAGCGCCGCGAGCACCCCTGACAGGGGCCGCTGGTTGGCAGCGGTCTGGCACCGGTACACCAGCACCTCGAAGCGCGGCATCTCCGCCTTCTGGTAGGTGCCGGCGAGCAACCCGTTGAATGCCGTCAAATTGTTCAGCGCCGCGATGACGCCGGTTGCCAGCGTACCGTGACCCCCGGGGTCCGAGTTGACGGGGCTGACGGGGATCAGGCCGTTGGGGCTCGGGCCCGGGTTCACCGCGTTGAGCAGCTTGACGGGGACGCTGCCGCCGGGGAGCGTGTACTCTCCCGCGAGCTCGATCGGGTCGAAGCCGGTGTCCACTACCGCGACCCGCACCGACTTGAGGTTCGTCGGATCGGTGAACGACTCGTGGACGCGCACCGCCTCGAGCGCGTCGTAGGCGTCGATCAGCTCGTAGGCCAGGCCCTTGCTCGACTGCGCCCCATCCCGCAGATCGAGACGGGTGGCGCTGTCGGGCACGATCACGATGCCATTCGACGGCAGCAGCTGATTGGGCACCGTGGAGAGCACCTCGGGCCGGGCCGCGAGCTGTGCGCCCACCTCGAGGATCCCGGTCACGGTGGCGATGGCGCCGAACTCGAGCTCGTAGTCGTTGAAAGAGGGCAGGTAGCCGACGACGCTGCCCCCGAAGCCGGCCGCGAGGGTCTCGACCTGGGACCGGTCGATCCCCGGATCGAAGCGCACCAGCAGCCGATTGGCGATCAGCGTGACGCCGGAGACCGGATCGACCCGGGCCATCGCCGGGTCGGGCGGGGTCAGCTCCGCCGAGGGCGGAATGGCGTTTCCAGCGTCGAACTCGGGGCCGAGTGCCGAGCCAGCACCCACCGTCACGCCGACCGGACCGTTCACGGCGGCGGCCGGCACCAACGCCTGCAGCTCGTTGCGCGAGGCGGCGACCACCTTGGCACCGATCCCACCGAAGAACACCAGGTTTGCCGCGGGCTCGGTGCTGAAGCCGCTGCCGGCGATGGTCACCAGCGTGCCGCGCCCGCCGCTGGATGGCACGACCGACGTGATCGTGACGGGCGCCGCATTGAACGCCGTGATCAGCTGATAGTCGACGGGCGCGCCCGCGGACTCGACGCCGACGGTGACGTCACCGGCGAGCACATCGAGCTCGAAGACCTCGTCGGCCGCCGCCGGCGTGAAGCGCGCCATCTCGGCGCCACCCGCATCCCGGACGACAATCTCTATCGCCCCGGGGTCAGCGCTCTCGGGCAGCTCGAGCGAGATGGTCAGCGTGGCATCGGTAGTGCTCGAGTAACCGAATACGTCTGCCCCGTCGCTTCCGCCCACGCTGCCGGAGACGGTGGCCCCGTTCACGACCACCGCACTGGCGTGATCGTCGTTCGGCTCGAGATCGTCACCGGCCGCGATCACGGTCAGGGCCTGGGTGTCGCTCAAGGGCAGCCCGCTGTCGGGATCGACCACCGACGCCGTCACCGACCCGGTACCTGCGATCACGAGCCCCTCGAGCATCCCCGCCGCGACGCCGCCGACCTCGCTGGTGACCGTAATCGGTGCGCCGCCGAGCCCCTGGGGCGTGAAGGTGACCGCGAGGCCCTCGAGGGATCCGGTGCCGGCCAGGCGTGCCTCAAGCAGGATGCTGCCCACGTCGCTGAAGACGTCGGTGAGCGGCGAGAGCTCGATCCCCGAGACCACCGGCGGCGTCCGCAGCTCCACCGCGACCGCCACCGTCGCGACCAGGGTGTCAGAGGTGATCGTGATGGTGGCGGTACCGTCCCCTACGGCGCTGACGACGCCCTGGGGATCGACCGTGACCACCGTGGGGTCGCTCGTGTCGTACTGCACCCCGAAGCCCTCGGTAATGTCCTGCAGCGCGCCGTAGGAGAGGCGCCCGGTGACCACGAGCGGAAGGGTCTCCCCCGCCAGCGTCAGGGTCGCCGCTTGCGGCAGGACGGAGATCTCGGTGATCGCAGCGGGTCCTTGCACCTCGACGCTGCCGCTCGCCGCCAGCGGGCCGTTCTGGGCCACCACGCGAGTGGCGCCGGCCGCGAGGGCCGTGACCCCGCCGCCAGGGTCAACCGTCGCAATCGCCGGGTCCTCGACATCGTAGGTGGTTCCGGCCTGGGCACCGGTGAGGTTGACGATGCGGCCGTCGTCGAGCACGCCGGCCACGGAGAGCTGCCCGCTTGCCTGATCCGGGGGCATGACCAACTCGTCGGGAACCACGAACAGCGATGCCACTGCCTCGGGCGGGAAGTCGGGTGGCACCAGCGACACCGACCGCTCCGCGATCGTCGCACCAGCGGCATCCTCGATGCGCAGCCTCGCGCTGCGACCCGTTCCGCCGCCGTCGCCCGCGATCGGCAGCAGGAACGTGTTCTCGCCCGGCTCGAGGCGGGCCCCGATCGAGCCGTTGGAGAACGTCAGCAGGGGATCGACCCCCGCCGGGCGCGGCTCGTCGATGGTCAGATACAGCACCGTCTCGTCGTCACCCTCGAGCCCCGCGATCGGATCCCGCCGCAGCTCCGCAAAGGCCACCCGCGGCGGGGTCAGCTGCAGCACCGCCAGACCCCCGGGACCGTCGGCCACGAAGCCGACACCGCGCGACACCGCCGGCGCCACGCGAGCGGACGCACCGGACGTGCTCGCTGTCCCGAGGATGCGGTCGTCGCGATTGTCCCGATCGAGATCGATGGGCTGAATGCTGATCGGCCCGAGCAGGTCGACGAGTGCCACGCCGTTGGCGGCGCCCGCGACGTAGGCCAACCGCTCGCTGCGTGACAGAGCGACGCCGTTGGCGCTATGGGGCAGGCGCGCGACGCTGATCAGCGCCGGGCTGCCGGGGGCGCCCAGGTCGAAATACTGAACCGTGCCGTCGACCCCGTTGGCCACCACGGCCAGATCGAGGACCTCGCGCTCGGGATCCACGCGGCCGTCGCCTTCGAGGTCCAGCTCGAAGTCGGCGAGCACGTCGACCCCCCGGGCCTCGCCCGAGGTGGAGACACTGCCGACCAGGGCCAAGGTCTCGCCGTCCAGCACGCTGAGGCCCGACGGGCCGGCGACCAGCACCTGATCCTTGACCCAGGCCACGTCGTTGGCGCTCGGAAGCTCTGCCGCCGGCGAGCGGGGACCCACGGCCCGCCCCGGCTGGGCCGGATCGTCGGGGATGGCCTCCCGCAGATCGACGCCGACGACGCCGATGCCCCGCACTGCCACGAATGCGCGCCGCGTGTCGGGCGTGACGACCACCGCGTTGGGCGTGCCCGGCCCGTCGGGCACGCCGGCTGCCGGGATGGCGCCGAGGGGCGTCGAGAGCCCGGCGCTGCCCAGCAGCACCGGCATGGTCGGGTCCGCCAGGGAATAGAGGCCGAGGCGCCCGCCATGGGCCTCGTCTCCGCTGACGACGATGCCGATGGGCCCCGGGACCGGGTCGCCGTTGCGATCGGTGAACGCCGGCGCATCGATCATCGCAACGCCACCGGCACCGCCGGCGAGGGCCACCTGGCTCACCACCACCGGCGCGTCGGCGTGGCCGACGTCGAGCACCGAGAGGCCCGCGTCGGTCGCCAACAAGCCGAGGTGGCCGCTCACGGCGACGTCCTTCGCGACGCCCGTCGCCGTCGCCGCCAAGCTGGCCGGCGCAAAGGTGGTGAACGTCTCCAGGAGCGGCTGCGCGAGGCGCGCACCCGTCTCGGCGAGCAGCCCGCGGGAGACGGTGTAGCGATACGTGCGCCCGAAGCCCCAGCGGCGCAGGGGCGTGAAGACCAACCGCCTGTCGTCTTGAGACAGCGCCGTACGGCCGAAGACGCGCTTGCCAGCGGCGTCGGTCACCAGGAAATTGTCGGACAGCGTGGCGGCATCGATGGGCTGATCGAAGTCGATCACGATGTCGGCATCGATATCGACCAGCGCCTCGCTGCCGGGGCGCGCATCGGCGAGCAGCGTGCCCGCAGCCGTACCCAGCGGCTCGCCGACGTCCAGTTGCCCGGTGGACGGGGCGGTGTCGCTGACCTCGCCCCGCGCGAGCCCTGTCGTCGGGTCCAGGAAGGCCAGGGTGAACGACGTGCCGGCGACGACCGGCAGCTGGAAGCCGCCGTTCGGCCCACGGGTCTCGAAGACGAAGGGCGTGCCGCCGAGGGCGACGGTGGCCTCGGCGCCGGTGTTGCGACCAGTGACGGCCACCAGCGGCTGAGCCGATTGCACGACGACATAGGTGCCGCCAAGCGCCGCACCGGGGAGATCCCGGCCCGTCGTCCTGAGCCGCGTCTGACCATCGTCGTCGAAGGTCTCGAGCCGGTCGACCACCGACAGCACCGGGCTCCCTGCCAGCTCCGTCACCCGCGCCAGGAACAGCTGCGCGTCGACAGCCAACGGCGGGCCCGGAAGGTTCAGGTCGACCCGCGCCGTCGGCGCGATGGCCGTCACCTCGAGCTGCTGATTCGGCAGCGATTCGAGCGGCGCGTTCAAATAAAGGGTCGGGAAGCGCTCGCCGGATGCCACCTCCTGCGGCGTGACGTCGGGCGCAGTGCCAACCACCAGGGTGGCCGCGTCGAGCTCGGTCCGATGCCCGTCCTCGGCCTCCACGCGCGCCTCGAACTTCAGCGTCCCGTTGACAATGAAGTCGAGCGGCACGACCAGGGTGCCCCGGGCCTCGAACGGGAACCCGTCGTCGAATTGGGTCGGGAAGCGGTCCTGGCTCTCCTCCAGCGTCAGCCCCTCGATCCGTCGCAGGCGACCGCCATCGAGGGTCAGCTCGAAGCTGTCGAGGTAATCAAACCCTGGCGGCAAGGCCGGGCGGTCGGCCGCGTCGTGGGTGCCGATGCGGAGCAGCATCGGCTCCGAAAGCGCCCCAGGCAATACCGATGCAATCCGACCCTCCGAATCCGTCGCACTGCCCCCTGCCTCCCCCAGCCCGACCGTCCCATCGGTGCCCTCGAGCTGGGCGATGCGAACGGTGGTCTCGCGGCCACCCGGGTCGCGGAAGGTTAACGCCAGTTCCTGCCCGATCGCGCCGCCGACGTTCAAACGGAAGGACCCGTCTTCCTGCGAGAGCGCGGTGAACGTCTCCTGGGTATCCAGGTTCGAGACCGTCACACCCGTGCGGGGCGCCGCAGCGCCTTGGGTCGAGACGACCTGCAGGATGCCTTCCTGGTCGGGGAGAGTGGCCACGATCTGCCCCGCCTCGGGCTGCGGCGGCTTGGTCGTGTCGATGGTCGTGAAGCCGATCTCGACCGGCACCGGCAGCGAATTGCCGCCAAGATCGCGGATGGCACTCGTCACCGTGAGGCGGTATTCGCTCAACGACGACAGCTCGAGATCCGGGGTCACGATCACGCGGCGACGGTCGGACGACTGTGCCCGGCTGACAGCCACCGGCGTGCCATCCGCCTGCGTGAGGATCACGCTGGCGGGATCGATCGAGAGAGGATCGATGGGCTCGGAGAAGGTCACATTGAGGGACGCGCTGAGGCGGACGTCCGTGGCCCCGTCCGCGGGGGTCGTCGCCACCACCTGCGGCGCCGACACCTCGAGGTCGAGATCGAGCGGCGTGACCGTCCCCACGCCGCCGACGGCGATCGTCGCCTCGGCCTCGTCGCCGGTGACGAATGACATGGCGTCGAAGGTGTTGGTCCCATCCGCCACGCCTGCCATGGTGAAGGTGCCATCGGACCCGGTCAGGTCGGCGAAGGGGTTGCTGTCTGCCGTGACCAGTGCCGATTCGGCCGCAGAGCCGGCCGGGCCGCGCACCGTGCCGGCCACCAGCGCCAACGGCTGTGCGGTGCGCAGAAAGACATAGCGGCCACCACGGGTCACACCGTCGAGCGACAGGCCGTCCACCACCGGGTCGGCTACGATGCGGCCTGCCTCCGCTTTGCCCAGCCCCACCAGGGCGAGTCGCGGGATGCCTGCGGGATCGGAAAACAACCGCGCCAGCACGATCGCGCCGGCACCGCCCGGATCGGGAATCGACAGCAGCGCCGGCGTGCTCAGGAACGCACCGCCCAGCTCCACCTCGAGCAACGCGAGCACGTCGAGCCCGGCGGGAAGGGACAGCGGCAGCGCGACGCCATCGAGGGTGCGCAGGGCCACGACGACGCCGAAAGGCGTCGCTCCGGGAGGCACCGCCAGCTCCGCCTCACCGTCCTCGACGACGCCCCCGACGTTGTCGAGCACGCTGCCGATCGCGGCCGTCTCGCGCCCGCCGACATCGATGGTGACGCGACCGTAATCGAGCTCCTCGATGCCGTAGACCTGGGACGGCGTGATCGGAAACTCCGCCGAGCGCGTCAACAGCGATGCACCGCGCGGACGGGCGTACAGGAGTAGGTCCTGCTCGAATGGCGGCGGTACCGCACGCAGGCCCGAGCGCAGGTCGAAGAACTCGCTCACCCCACCGACCACCGCCGTGCCGCTCGGAATCGGCACGTCCGGCGTCAGCGCTATCCGCCCCCGGGCCCGGGCGTCCGGCCCGGCCGGCGCCGAGGGTGGCACGACCTCGCCGGCTGCCGCGGACATGTCCGGCAGCGGCGCCGGCGCCACACCCGTCAGGGCATCGCCGGGCGTCTGAGCAGACGGCGCACCGGGAGGATCGTCGGGCAGCAGCACGACGAACTGATCGGTCCGGGCGATTTCGAGCTCGATAGCCGTCCCGTCCTGGGTGACCGTGGCCGGCTGCGTGACGAGCCAGGCACCCCTGTTCCGATTGTACTGGGCCGCGGTGAGCGTCGACCCCGCCGGCAGGTTCAAGGCGTTGGGCAGCCGCAGGGTCGCAGCCTGCCCCATCTCGATCCCGGCGGGATGGAGGTCGATGGCGGCGGCCGGCGACCATCCGTGTGGCAGCCGCTCGATGAGTCCCTGATTGCCGACCGGGGTCAGCCGCAGGTCGAGATCCGCGGCCAGCGCCCCGGGTGGCACGATCAGCACGTGTGCGCCGCCGGTATCGGTCGCCAGCCCCCCGACCGCTGCGCGGATGGTATTGCTGCGGGCGTCGAGCGGGGTCAGCCGCGCATCGAGCAGCGTGCGGGCGGTCCCGAGGGGAATGACCTCGCGGCGCCCGACCCGCGTATAGCCGTCCCGGGTGACAGCAACATGGGCCGGCCCCTCCAGACCCCCGAGGGCGAAGCGGCCGCGGTCGTCGCTCTCGACCGCGGGCGCGGGCCCGAGCGGCCCGCCGCCGTCCGCGAGCAGGGTAGCGGTCACGCCGCCGAGGGGCAGGCCCAGGGTATCGTCGTATGCCTCACCCAGGAGGAAACCGTTGCCCGCGCTTACGTCGACGATCGCGGCCACCTCGGCGCTGACTCCCGCGTTGCTGGCCGTGACCATCGCCATACCGTTGGCGCGGGGCGTGACCAACCCCGACGGATCCACCGACACGATGCCGGACGGCGTCGCTTCGTAGGCGGTCCCCGAAGAGGCCGCTGTCAGGTCTCGAGTCGTGCCGTCGGAGAACTGGCCCTCGACCACGAGCTGCCGGCTCGCGGTGGGGTTTCTCAGGATGATCTCGACGGGGCTGGCGCCGAGGGCATCGAGGGTGACACCGATCTCCACCGTGATCTGTGCGACGTCGAGCAGTCCCTGATGGCGCGCCGTGACGGTGGCCTCGCCGTTGCCCCGGGCGGTCACGACACCCTGGGCATCCACGCTCGCGACGAAGGGGTTGTCCGATTGGAAGCTGGTCGTCGGGTCCGCGGTGACGTCGACACTCGAGCCATCGTTGAACTCCGCCGTTACGGTGAGCGCGAGCTGCAGATCGGCGGCGTCGAAACGCCGACCCGACGGCGTCACCGAGATGCCGGTCAGTTGGACCGCCTCCCGGGTCACGCCGATGCTCACCTGCCCGACGTTGCCCGCGGTATCCTCGGCCACGGCCGTGACGACGTTGGCCCCCAGGGCCAGGGGCAGGCCGGACACCGACCACTGCCCGTTCGTCACCGTCGCGGCGATGCCGTTGACCGTGACGGTCGCGGTGTCGTCGTCGACCGTCCCGGCGACGGCGATCTGGGCGTCGAACACCCGCGCGCCGTCACTGGGGCTCGAGATGGTCACCACGGGCGGGATCAGGTCGGGCGGCTCGAAGGTCACCGTGATCTCGTCACTGCCGGTTCGGCCGACCCGGTCGGTCGCCTCGGCACGGACCACGTTCGGCCCTTCGGTTAGCACTCGGTCCGCGGTCCAGGTCTCCGGCCCGATCTGCACCGCGGGGAGACCGCTCACGGTCAGGCCTTCCACCCCGACGTCGTCGATAGCCCGCACCACAATACTGACGCCCGCCAGATCGAGCACCGCGCCGTCGTCGGGCTCGAGAATCTGGACCGTCGGCGCCGTCGCGTCGTAGCTGACCCCATGCTCGACCAGGGTGACGTTGCCGGCGCGATCGGTGGCGCTCAGGGTTACGTCGTTCACGCCGGGATCGAGCGCCACTTCCGCCACGTACTCGTCGGTCGCGCCTGGATCGGGTGACGCCGGAATGCCGTCGAAGGCGACCGACTCGATCCCGTTCGGGTCCGTCGCCCGGACGCGCAAAGCGAGGGGCGACGCGGCAACGAGGTCGGGCGCACTGAGGACCACCAGCGTCGGATGAAGGGTATCGAGGATCGCCGTGAGCGAGGCCGATGCCTCGTTGCCCGCGGCATCCACGGCCGTCGCGGTGATGAGATTGGGGCCCTCGGCCAAAGGAATGCTGGCACGGAACAGCGCGGGATCCCCGGCTTCGGGTACGCCCGCGATGCCATTGACCGCCACGCCCGCGAGCTGGGTCTCGTCGGACGCCCGCACCGCGACCTCGATGGGTGTTCCGTTGGTCAGCACACCGTCGGCCGGCGACTCGACGGCGAGGACCGGCGGCGTCACGTCCCCGGGGGACGGCGCACCCGCGACGTAGACGTTGAAGGCCGGCGTGAAGCGCGGACGGCCCGCAATCGACATGGTGCGCTGGTGCACGGCACCCGGGGCGAGGTCCGTAGCGATGACGTACAGCCCGTTGCCGGAGATGGCAAAGGCGTCCGCATCGATCAACGTGACCGGACTCAAGACCTCCACGTAGATCGGCGCCGTCAAGGTCGCGCCCGAGAGATTGGTGAGCGTGAGCGGGAAGAAGGAGTTGCCGGAGCGGCGATCGAAACGCCCGCGGCCCAAGACGACCGACACGTCACCCGGCGACACGAGCACCAGGTTATTCAGGTCGATCTGGGACTGAGCCGGCCCTACGAGAGCGATGAACGACGCAAGAATCGCCAAAGCGAGATGGATGCACTTTCGGCCCATCCGCTCCCTCTCAAAGGATAGAAGGATTAGGAAATCCAACCGCTTATGCGCGAATGTACCTCCGCTGCGAGCCCCCTGTCAAGGAGCTGCTGAGTGTCGTGCAAGGCGACATCGGGAGCTTTAGAGACAATCCGGGTGGAGGGAAGTGCCGAGAGGCGAACTCTTGGCCCGGAGAAATGGCAGCTCGCGGGAATCGGGCAACAGAAGGCTGTGCTGCTCCCGAGCAGTGGGCGCGCAGGTGGCCGTCGATCTCATCGACCAAGATGCGCAGGGCCGCATTGAGGGCCTTTGGGTCATGGTGAAGGTGGTAGCGCAGCCGCTTGGGCAGGGACAACACCCACTGGCGCACTGGCAGCGGCGGCGAGCACGCCGGAGAGGATCACGGTGCCGATGACGATGCGCGTCTCGGTGCCGGCCCCAAAAGAGAGCAGCAGGGCGATAGAGCCCGCGGCCGTGGTAATGCCGGTCATGAGGAGGGGCGGAGGCGCACGTCCGCGGCCTCCAGCAAGGCCTCGCGGAATTGCCGTCCCTGGTCCCGCAGCTGATTGGCGAGCTCCACGATCGGGATACCGTTCTTGGCCGATAGGCCAACCAGCATGATGAGCCCGATCTCACTGTAGATGTTCAGGGTCTGTCCCGTGAGCCAGAGTCCGAGCAGGGCCCCGGCCATGGCCAGGGGAACCGTGAGCATGATGACCAAGGGGTGCACCCAGCTCTCGAACTGAGCGGCGAGCACCATGATCCGGTGTGTCATGGGGATGGGGAGTCAGACGAGGCGTGAGTTGCGAAGAGGCAGGCGAACAAAGCCAATGCGATCAGCTGAAGCGATGAAGGTGGCGGAGCCTGAGGAGCCAAGGGCCTCGGCGAAGAGGAATCCGGACGTCGCTCCCGAGGCCGGTACGCAGAGACCGGCGCCATCGGAGAGTGGGCGATCGCGGATACGCGCAGCCGCGCGCAAGGATCGGACATGGCGGTTCAACAACCTCCTTCACCACCTCACGGTCACGCTCTTGTGGGAGGCCTATGACAGGCTCAAGCACAAGGCCGCCCCCGGGGTGGACGGAGTGGACTGGTCTGGCTATGGGCAAAATCTGCTGACCAATCGCGTGGCGTTGCACGAGCGTATTCATACGGGACGCTATCGGGCACAGCCGGTCAGGCGCCCGTGGATCGACAAGGCCGACGGCGGGCAACGCCCCTTGGGGGTGACCTGCCTGGAGGACAAGATCGTCGAGCAGGCCTTGGTGCTGATCCTGCAAGAGATCTACGAGCCGGAGCTTCTGGGCTTCAGCTACGGATGCCGGCCGGGTCGCAGTCAGCACAACGCGCTGGATGCGCTGTACATGGCGATCACGGTGAAAAAGGTCGGCTTCGTTCTGGACATGGACATCCAGGGCTTCTAGGAAACCACATCGACCCGTCCTGGCTGATGCGGTTTCTGGAGCACCGCATCGCCGAGGGCAGGACAGCGGTTCAGGCGGGAGCTGAGCGAACGGTTGGAGCGATTCGGCCTGAAGCTGCACCCGCAAAAGACCCGCCGCATCGAGTTTGGCCGCTTGGCCCGCAGCAACCGCAAGGCCCGGGGTGAGGGTAAGCCAGAGACCTTTGATTTTCTGGGCTTCACCCACGTCTGTGCGCAGCGTCGAAGCGATGGCCGCTTCACGGTGCGGCGTCTGACCATTGCCAAACGACAACGCAACAAGCTCAAGGAGATCCGCGACTGGCTCAAGAAAAACCGCTGTATACCAGTAGCGGGTCAAGGTCGCTATATCGGATCGGTGATCCGGGGTGCCATCCAGTACTTTGGCGTCCCGGGCAACAGCGGGGCGCTGCACGCCTTCCCAACCGAGATCTGCAAGAGCTGGCTTCGCGCGCTACGGCGGCGAAGCCAAGAGCCTGCCAAGCTCACCTGGGATCGCTTCAAGCGGATCGTCTCCGCCTGGGTCCCGAGCATACGACTGGTCCAGCCGTATCCGAATGAACGGCTGCACGTCTGACTCAACGCAGGAGCCGGGTGCGTTAGCAGCGCACGCCCGGATCGGTGCCGGAGGCGGGGCACCTGTACAGGGGTCCCGGCTTTATGGCGATCCGTTTGGGCTGTCGCGAGCCTTGCACCCACGAGCACCTCGGACGCCTCGCGACGAACGCCGATGAGAAATGCGGGTCAACAGGCGCGGCTCCAGACATTTACGCGTCCAGCTCCGGGTAATGCCGGAAGATCCCATCCTCGTTGAACGGCAGCCGCCGTGCCGAGGTCAGGTAGGAGGCGATCCTCGGGCCGGGCTAAGTTCAAGGCTGGCCAGCGATTTCCGTGGCTTGAGCATGGGCGGTGTCTCCAGGTATCCATCGTTTCCTATCCGCTCCCATGCCGTAGACCCTGTTGGGGGGATTTCAACTGCTGGGTGTGCTCGGTTGGTGCCCGCGATCGCGACCACTGGGTCCCGCGCAGCATCTGCAATACCGCATCCAGCAAGCGCCTCTCCACCGACCGGGCCAATCAGGAGTACAACAGCGGCACTGCGGCTGTGGAGCGGCTGTGGACACCCACCACTTGACAACGCTTTCGGAATGGCTACAGTAGAAGAACGGAAGAAAAACATGTCCCGCAAAAGGAGGGTCTTCCATGCCCCGGCCACGGAAATCGTTGATCAGTCTGGAAGCAACCTCCTACTACCACTGCATCTCCCGCTGCGTGCGCCGTGCTTTCCTGTTCGGCGTGGATGCACTCACGGGCCGCTCCTTCGAGCACCGTCGCGGCTGGATCGAGGAACGCCTGCTGGAGCTGGCTCAGATCTTCTCCATCGAGGTCTGCGGCTATTCAGTTATGGCGTCGCATAGCCATGTGGTGCTGCATGTGGATCAGCCGTTGGCCGATTCCTGGTCCACGCGCGAGGTGGTCGAGCGCTGGCATCAGCTGTTTGGCGGTACGATCCTTTCGGAGCGGTATCTTCGGGAGGACGAGCTGCTCGAAGTGGAGCAGACTGAGCTGCAGGGCTTGGTCGAGACCTGGCGCGAGCGGCTGACCTCGGTGAGCTGGTTCATGCGCTGCCTCAACGAGCACATCGCCCGCAAGGCCAACGAGGAGGACCAGTGTACCGGACACTTCTGGGAGGGACGTTTCAAATCTCAGGCCTTGCTAGACGAGAGCGCGGTGCTTGCCTGCCTCGCCTACGTGGACCTCAACCCCGTGCGCGCCGCCATTGCCGAGACCCCCGAGGACTCCGATTACACCTCCATCCAGCGGCGGATTCGGACCTTGCAAGGCGCTTCTGAGTCTTTGGCTGATGGCGAGAACGCCGAGCAAGAAATCGCACCGGCTCCCACCCAGCCACCCGAGCTGTTTCCCTTCGTGGGCGGTGTCCGCGAAGGCATGCCCGACGGGCTACCGTTTTATCTCGCCGACTACCTGGACCTGGTCAACTGGACCGGCCGGGCGGTGCGCGAGGACAAGCGCGGGGCCATCGCCGAGGATCTACCGCCGATCTTGCAGCGGATCGGCATCACCCGAGAGGCCTGGCTGCAGCTGGCCCAGGACTTCGAGACCACCTTCTGCACCTGGATCGGTCAAGCCGAGCATGTCGAGCGGGCTTGCGAGCGAAATCGTCAACGCTGGGCGCGCGGCATCCGCGCCTGCCGGCGGCTGTTTCCCAGCTAAGCGTCCTCAGCTCTCTCCCTAGAACCGCGTAACCGCACCCGATAGAGCATCGGGGGAAAGCCCGTGGTCGTTTTCCGGTCCGACCCTCTCAATCTTGCCCATTGGCCCGCTTTGGCCGCCATTTCGCCGCGTTGGAATCGCTGAAAGTCCCAGATAGGGGCGACAGAAGCGCGAGAACGCACGGGCGGCCCCCGCTTTCAGGAGGCTCTCACAAAGTGGATGTCCGGTTTTTTCAAAGTGGATGTCCGGTTTTTTTTCGGTTTTTTTTCCGTGTAATCATGTTTATTCATTTTCTTGTATCCTAGCATATTCACCCCGATCTATACCTATCTATAATTAGCGCTGGATTTTATATTGTCTCGACTTCTATATTAACCATTTGTTGCGCGTAATTGCTAACATGTAATGGTCCGCACACCCGCCGCAGCGAAAATCGCTACATCTAGATACTTATTGGCACATCTAGATATTTAGCGAGGCTTCGCCTCAGACCGACGAGTCGTGGGGTGGCACGGAGAGGCCCCGGTTGATCGACGGAGAGCTAAGCTTCCGTTAGTAGTCGCACGAAGCGGCGG
>Ga0210110_1000380_pt1 | contig 14980 bp, 13 predicted proteins | sample China_Galinas_PW_2_FD_184865 | JGI IMG/M metagenome (GOLD analysis project Ga0210110, IMG submission 184865) | Wetland microbial communities from San Francisco Bay, California, USA, that impact long-term carbon sequestration - China_Galinas_PWB_D1... | ecosystem: Environmental > Aquatic > Marine... | reverse complement strand
TGATGACGGCCCGTGACTCCTACCGCTCCCCCGTCTCAACCTACGACGCGATGAAGGAGCTGCGCCGGGTTGCCGGCACGCAGCTCGAGCCCCGCTTCGTCGCGATCTTCATCCAGCTGCTCGAGGGCAGGGACGTCGACTTCCAGCACGACGAACCGGCGGACCTCGAAAAGGAGCTGGCGCTGGAGGCGCGGCTCGCGGAGACCGCGAACACCGCCGTTCGTGTCAGACGCTTCCGGGTTCCCGACATCAGCGTCAGCTGAGGATCCTGCCCGCGCCTTCCAGTCGCGCCCCGGCGATCGCGACGGCTTGCCCAACCGGGTTCTGAGTCGCCACTAAACTCGCGCCCCGATGACGGATGAGCGCAAAGAGCGATTGCCTGCGGGCACGCCGCAGAGCGCCGGCAGACGCGAGGCGCTCGAGGCGAAGACAAGGTATGACCCGGCCGAGGTTGAGCGCCGCATCTTCGGGGAGTGGATGGAGGGTGGCTATTTCCACCCCCCCGCGGAGGGCACGGCGGCGGACAACTACTCGATCTCGATTCCGCCGCCGAACGTCACCGGGGCGCTCCACATGGGCCACGCGCTGAACGGCTCCATGCAGGATGCGCTGGTCCGAATGCAGAGGATGCGCGGCCAAAACGCCCTCTGGCTGCTCGGCACCGACCACGCGAGCATCGCCGTCCATGCGGTCTTGGAGAAGGAGCTTCGCGCCGAGGGGACCTCCCGGCACGAGCTTGGCCGCGAGGCCTTCATGGAACGCGCCTGGGCGTGGAAAGAGCAGTACGGATCGCGGATCGTCGAGCAGTTCCAGCGGCTCGGTGCCTCCTGCGACTACGACCGCGAGCGCTTCACCCTCGACCCTGGCTATGTCCGCGCTGTTCAGCGCGTCTTCAAGCAGCTCTACGACAAGGGCTACATCTACAGGGACCACTACATGGTCAACTGGGACCCTGGGTCGCAGTCGGTGATCTCCGACCTGGAGGTCGAGAACCGCGAGGTGGAGGACACGCTGTACTCGATCGACTACCCGCTGGAGGGCGCCGACCGGGCGCTGACCGTGGCCACAGTCCGTCCTGAGACGATGCTCGCTGACACCGCGGTGGCAGTCAACCCGAAGGACGAGCGCTATCGCGACCTGGTCGGGCAGCATTGCGTGCTGCCGCTGGTCGGGCGGCGGCTGCCGATCGTGGCCGACGAGCACGTCGACATGGAGTTCGGGACCGGCGCATTGAAGATCACGCCCGGCCACGACCCCAACGACTTTGAGATAGGCCGCAAGCACGGCCTGGAAGAGATCGGCGTGATCGGGCCCGACGGGCGGATGAGCGAGGAGGCGGGCGAGCAGTTTGCCGGCCTCTCCGCCGAGGAGGCAAAGGACGCGGTGGTGGCGGCGCTTCGCGAGGAGGGGCTGCTGCGCGCCGAAGATCCCTACGTGCACTCGGTGCCCTTCTCCCACCGCTCCGGCGAGCGGATCGAGCCGCTCATCTCGCTGCAGTGGTTCTGCCGCATGGACGAGCTGGCCAAGCCGGCTATCGAGGCGGTGGAAAGGGATGAGGTGCGGATCACCCCGCCGCAGTGGAAGCGGGTCTACCTCGAATGGATGCGGGAGATCCGACCCTGGTGCATCTCGCGCCAGCTCTGGTGGGGCCATCGGATCCCGGTCTGGTATTGCGATACCTGCGAGGAGACCTGGGTGGCGGAGGAGTCCCCCGAGCGCTGCGGCGCCTGCAAGGGAGAGCTGCGGCAGGACCCGGATGTGCTCGACACATGGTTCAGCTCGGCGCTCTGGCCGTTCGCGACGCTGGGGTGGCCGGACGAGACGCCCGAGCTGCGCGCCTTCTACCCGACCGACTTTCTCACCACCGCCCGCGACATCCTCTTCCTCTGGGTCGCGCGGATGATCATGGCCGGCCTCGAGTTCACCGGCGAGGCCCCCTTCCGCGATGTGTATGTTCACTCGGTGATCCAGGCCCGGGACGGGCGGCGGATGTCGAAGAGCCTGGGGACCGGAATCGATCCGCTGGAGGAAATCGAGGAGCACGGGGCAGACGCGCTGCGTTTCGGCCTGCTGGCAATGTCCTCCACGCAAGACGTGCGCTACTCCGACGCCAAGGTCCAGCAGGGCCGCGACCTTGCGAACAAGCTGTGGAATGCCTCGCGCCTGATCCTGCTGAACTGCGACAGCGGGCCCGATCGCGTGCCCTCCCCCGCACGGCTCGAGGATCGCTGGATCCTGTCGCGGCTTGAGGCGACGGTTGCCTCGACGACCGCGCTGCTGGAGGAATACGACTTCGCCCACGCGGTCCACGACCTCTACTCGTTTTTCTGGTCGGAGCTGTGCGACTGGTATCTGGAGGTCGTTAAGCCGCGGCTCTACGACGGCGAGGAGGAGGTGTCCGCGACGCTGCTCTGGGTTCTGGAGCGCGTTCTATGCCTGCTGCACCCGGTCATGCCCTTCGTCACCGAGGAGATCTGGGCCTACCACCCGGCTCGGCAGGGGCACCTTGCCGTTCACCGATTCCCGGCCGCCGACGAGTCGCTGATCGATGCGGGAGCAGAAGCGGAGATGGAGGCCGGGATCGAGCTGACCCGCCGGCTTCGCGCCTGGCGAGACCTCGTGGACGTGCCGGCCAAGACCGAGCTGCGAGCCGTGGTTGACGGAGACCCGCCGCAGGAGTTCGTGGGTCGGCTCGCCCGGTTCAGCATTCTCGGCGCAGAGCACGTCGAGGATGGGGCTCCCAGCGGCGACGTCGCCACGATAGGGCCGGTCAGGGTGCTTGCCTCCAGCGAGATGGACGCGGACGCAGTCCAGGCGCGGCTCGACGCCCGCCGGGAGGAGCTGCGTGCCGAGGTCGCTCGCGCAGAGGGCAAGCTCGCAAATGAGAAGTTCGTCGCGAGGGCTCCGGCGGACGTCGTCGAGGAGGAGCGTGAGAAGGTTGAGCGCTACCGCGCCGAGCTGGAGGAGCTGTCGGAATAGCGCCCTGGGACCCCGAGGCCTACCTCGACTCGCTCGAGCCGATCGGCTGGAAGCTGGGGCTGGAGCGGATGCACCGGCTAAGCACGCTGCTCGGCCTGCCCCAGAATCGCTTTGCGTCGATCCACGTGGTCGGCACCAACGGCAAGTCATCGGTAGCGCGGATGACGGCGGCGCTGCTTGAGGCGCATGGGCTCAGCGCAGGCGCGTGTGTCTCCCCGCACGCGTCGCGGTGGTCAGAACGAGTGCTGCTCGCGGGAAAGGAGATCGACGCTGCGGGCTTTGCCGCAGCTGTGGAGCGCGCTGCCGAAGCGGCGGATACGGTCAACCGGGGCCTGAACGATGGCGACGCGGTCACGCAGTTCGAGCTTGCGACCGCTGCGGCCTTCGTTGCGCTGGCTGCCGCCGGCGTGCAGGTGGCCGCGGTCGAGGCGGGGCTGGGGGGAAGGTTGGACGCAACAAACACAATTCCGTCGAGGGTCACGGTGCTCACCTCGGTGGGTCTCGATCACACCGAGTGGCTCGGCGACACCGAGGAGAAGATCGCCGCCGAGAAGCTGGCGGTGGTGCGCGATCAGTCAACCCTGGTGCTGGGACGCGTGAGCCCAGCCGTGGCGGCCCTCGCCAAACGGGTCGCCGGCGAGCGGGGGGCGACGCTGGTTCTCGCACCCGAGGACCCGGGCGAGCAGGTGCGCCTGCATCCCGCGGGTCGCTTTCAGCGCCGGAACTTTGCCCTTGCCATTGCGGCGGCTGAAGCATTCTTCGGCGACATGGACCCGGAGCGTGTCGCCGAAGTGGGCGCCAGGATCGTCATTCCCGGCCGCCTCGAGCGCCTCGCCGAGGGCCCAGAGATCTTTGTCGATGCCGCTCACAACGCAGAGGGGGCGGCGGCACTCGCCGAGTCGTTGCCGGAGATCGCCTCGGGGCGGCCCGTGGTCGCCTGCCTGGCAATCCTCGGTGACAAGGACGCGGCTACAACGATTGCCGCTCTGGCGCCGGTGCTCTCCCGCGCTGTGTGCACCGAGCTTCCCGCAAGGACCCTGCAGGCGCGGGGTCGCCCAGGGGCAGCCTCGCATCCGGCCGGCGAGCTGGTCCGGGCCTGCGAGGCTGCCGGCGTGGCTGCGGAGGCTGAGCGGGACTTCGCGACCGCCCTTGCGCGGGGCCGCGAGCTGGCGGGCGAGTTGGGGGGAATCCTGCTGGTCAGCGGCTCGCACTACATGCTCCCTCCTGCCCGCAAGGCCATCGGGCTGTGCGAGGATTGAAACGTGGATCGCGGCACGGGTTCTGAACTGATGTCGATGATGGCGCTGGTCGCCGCGGTTGTGGCCGCGGTGATACTCGTCTTTTTCGGACTCGGCTATCTGTTCGGGCGATTGTTTCTCTGACACCGGCCCCAAGCGACCAGCCGACAGGGTTCGCGGAGCAGGCGGCGAAGTAGACTCACCGCGGCCCTACCGGCGGGCCGTCATCGATGGCACAAGCGATCTTCGGCATCAGCAACAACGGCCTCAGCATGGTCGTCAACCTCCTCGTGCTCATGCTCGTGGCGGTGTGGCTTGCGCTGATCGTCTACACGTACCTCGATGCCAAGCGCCGCATATCGGACCCGTTCCTGATCGGCTGCGCGACGATCGGCTCGTTCATCCCCTACGTCGGCACCGCCGTCTACGCGATCGTGCGGCCGCCGGAGTTCCTCGAGGACGCGCGTGAGCGGGCGCTGGAGATCAAGGCGGCCGAACTTCGCGTGCACCAGCTCAAAGAGCTTTCGTGCCCCGGTTGCGGGTACCCGATCGAGAGGACGTACCTGCGCTGCCCCAAGTGCCAGCGCCACCTCAAGGACCCCTGCCCAAGCTGCCGCAAGCCGGTCGACCCGCGCTGGGCGCTCTGCCCCTTCTGCACCAAGGCACTTCCCGGCCAGGAGCGCAAGCGGGAGCGCTCCGAAGAGGGTCGCAGGAAGCCGCGCGACGATCGTCCGTCGCGTAGGGAGGAGCGGGCGGGGCCGGCCAGGCAGTCGAGCCGCAAGAGCACACCCCCACCCGCTGCCAGGAAGGACCCCGTTCGGGGCGACTCCTCTGGAGAGCCGCCGAGTAAACGAAAACCGCAAAGGAGCCCAAGCCGTGAGCCGGACCCTGATCCTCGTCAAGCCTGATGCATTCGAGCGTGCCCTCAGCGGCGAGGTGATAGCAAGGTTCGAGCGCAAGGGGTTGCGGATAGCGGCGCTCAAGACGATGATCGCCAGCGAGCAGATCGCGCAGGAGCACTATGCGGAGCACACCGAGAAGCCCTTTTTCGGCGAGCTGGTCTCCTTCATCACCGGCGGCACGCTGGTGGCGATGGTTCTCGAGGGGCACGAAGCCGTCGCCGCCGCCCGTCAGGTGATCGGTGCGACCAATCCCGTGGAGGCGGCGCCCGGGTCGATCCGAGGGGACTACGCGCTCGAGGTGACGTTCAACATGGTCCACGGGTCCGACTCCGACGAGTCGGCCGAGCGCGAGATCGGCATCTGGTTCCCAGAGCTCGGCTGACTTGCGGCTCGTCCTCGCATCTGGATCGCCGCAGAGAAGCGAGATTCTGCGGAAGCTGGGCATCGAGTTCGAGGTGGTCGTCCCAAGAGTCGAGGAGCTGACCGGGGGCGACCCCGAAGAGGAGGTGCTCGAGAACGCCAGGCGGAAGTCTCGCGCCGTTGGCGGCGAGCGGGGCATGGTGATCGCCTGCGACACGGATGTGGCCGTCGACGGCAAGGCGCTGGGGAAGCCCGCGAATGAGCGAGAGGCGCGGCGGTACCTGGACCTGCTCTCCGGGCGGGCACACGAGGTGCTGAGCGGCCTGGTGGTGCTGGCCGGCGGCAAGGAGCGGAGTGGCGTGGAACGGACCACGGTCGTCTTCAAGAAGCTGGACGACGCGGCCAAGGAGCGCTATGTGCGGTTTGGGGAGTGGCGGGGACGGTCGGGTGGGTACGCGATCCAGACCCTCGGCTCGACCCTGGTGGCACGGATCGAGGGGAGCGTCTCGAATGTTGTCGGGCTGCCCGTGGGATTGCTTGGGGACCTCGTGCCGGAGCTCTTCGCCCGGGACTGACCGGCCGGCCCCTCGACTCCTGGTTCACCAGCCCGCAGCCCGAGGACTTCGGCGGGCATTCGCCGCAATCGCACCGGGCAGCAGGTCGATCAACGCAGACCCCCGATCTGGCATAAGCCCGGTATTTGGGATGATGCGCGAGGAATAAACCCTAAAAATGGGCATTTTCAGCTATCTGACAGGACTGGGCGGTCGCGATATGGCGGTGGATCTCGGCACCGCCAACACGCTCGTCTACGTGCGTGGCCGCGGCATTGTGCTCTCCGAGCCGTCCGTAGTCGCCATCGACTCGCGCAACGGCCAGGTGCATGCTGTCGGTCTCGAGGCGAAGCGGATGCTGGGGCGGACGCCCGGGACGATCACCGCCATCCGCCCGCTCAAGGACGGGGTGATTGCAGATTTCGACGTAACCGAGCAGATGCTGCGCCACTTCATCAAGCAGGTGCACTCCAACCGCTTTGCCCATCCCCGTGTGGTCGTTTGCGTGCCGTCCGGCGTCACGGGCGTCGAGAAGCGCGCGGTCGAGGAGGCCTGCCTCTCCGCCGGCGCCCGCAAGGCCTTCCTGATCGAGGAGCCGATGGCCGCGGCCATCGGGGCCGGCCTTCCGGTGGCCGAGCCGACCGGCTCGCTGATCGTGGACGTCGGCGGCGGCACCACGGAGGTCGCCGTGATCTCGCTGGGCGGGATCGTCGTCTCGCAGTCGATCAGGGTCGGCGGGGACGAGCTGGACGAGGCGATCGTCAACCACTGCAAACACAAATACAAGCTGGCCATCGGCACGCAGACCGCCGAGGAGGTGAAGCTCGAGGCCGGCTCGGCTTCGCCACTGCCCGAGGAGGTGGAGGTCGAGATTCGCGGCCGCGATCTCGTCTCCGGCCTGCCGAAAACGATCACGCTCGGCTCTGCCGAGGTTCGGGCCGCCCTCGACGAACCGATCAGCCACATCGTCGACGCGGTCAAGGACACCCTCGACCGGACGCCACCGGAGTTGGCGGGTGACATCATGGACAGGGGGATAACCCTTGCCGGAGGCGGCGCTCTCCTGCAAGGGCTCGAACAGCGCCTTCGCGACGAGTGCCAGATGCCGTGCCAGCTGGCAGAGTCACCGCTGACATGCGTGGCGGTCGGCTCGGGCATCTCGCTGGAGGAGTTCGAGGCGATCCATCGCGCCAGCAAGATGAACTCGGGAGCGACGCGCGTTGCATAGCCGCCGCTCAGGTCAACTCCCAAACTTAGGTCGCAAACGTGTACCGCAAGCAAGTACGCCGCCGTAGGGCGGTCCTGACGCTTCTGATCATCGGCTCGTTCCTGCTGCTGACGATCACGTATGGGTCGGGATCGAACGGTCTGCAGAGGGGTGTGAGCACGGTCTTCAGCCCGCTGGAGACCGTTGCCGACCGTGCCCTGAAGCCGGCCCGTGACCTGGTCGACTGGTTCGACAAGACGTTCGACGCCCGCGGCGAAAACACAGAACTTCGCTCCGAACTCGCGAAGGCCCGAGCCCAGGCCGTCGCCGGCCAGGAGGCGCTGCAGGAGAACGGGCAACTGCGCAAGCTGGTCGAACTGGATCGTGGCCCCACCCTGGCGGCCTCCGCGTACAAGCCGGTGACCGGCCGCGTGATCGCCCGCTCGCCGACGGTCTGGCACTCGTCGGTGACGATCGACCTGGGAAGCGGCGACGGGGTGCGCGTCGACGACCCGGTGGTCAGCGAAGACAGCCTGGCCGGGCGGATCGCGTCGGTGGAGCCGGGCTCCTCGCAGGTGATGCTGCTGACGAACCACGCGAGCGCCGTGTCGGGGAAGGTCCTCCCCGGTGGCGTCCAGGGAGAGATAAGGCCCGACGTTGGCAACCCGAAGGATTTGATCCTCGACTTCATCGACTCGAGCAGGAACGTGCATCAGGGCCAGACCGTTGTCACCGCCGGCTGGCGGGCACAGGGCCTGGCGTCGCTGTTTCCGCCCGGACTGCCGGTTGGCGAGGTCACCCAGGCGTCGATCCTCGAGCAGGAGGCAAGCCAGCAGGTCCACCTGCGACCCTACGCGAACCTCGCCAATCTCGACCTCGTGCAGGTGCTCACCGGAGGCTCACGCGGATGATCGTCACTCCGAAGATCTTTTTCCGCATCGCGGTCATCGTCATCCTCGGGGTGCTGCTTCAACTCTCCTTCTTCTCGCGGATCGAGCTCTTTCACACCAGCCCCAACATGCTGCCGGCGCTGGTCGTCTCGCTTGGCCTGCTCGGGGGCACTCTGACGGGCGCCGTGACGGGCTTCTCAATCGGGTTTCTGGTCGACTGCCTGCTTGCCGGAGCGCTTGGCGGGTCCTCGCTGGTCCTGCTTGCGACCGGCTATCTCGCCGGCCTCTTTCGCGAGCGGTTTGAGATCCACAGCTCGCTTGTCGTCCCGCTGCTCTGCATGGGGCTGACAGCGTTCGCGGAACTGAGCTTCGCTCTGCTCCAGCTGACGCTGGGCGTGGACGCGCCGGTCAGCCTGCTGGTCGTCCGCGACGTGCTCCTGAAGTCGATCTTCGCCTTCTTCCTCGGCTGGCCGATCTACGCGGCGATGCGGCGCGCCCTGCGCCCCGCCCTGGTCGAGGAGCCGAACGTGAGCCGGCGCCGGCAGCCCACCGTGCTCGGAGCCTGAGGGGAGCTGGAGGATGTACCTGCGCTCCGACGAACGCGGTCCCCAGAGGAACACCGGCCTGGCGCTGCGCATCGCCGTCTTCGGCGGCGTTGGGCTTGCCATCTTCGCGGTCCTCTTCTTCCGCCTCTGGTTCCTGCAGGTGATCAGCGGCGACCGCTACCGGGCCGAGGCGAACAACAACCGCACCCGCGAATTCCGGGTCGGCGCCCCGCGCGGCTCGATCGTCGACCGCAACGGCGAGGTGCTGGTGGACAACCGCACCAGCCTGGCGCTTCGGGTCAATCCCCGCAAGCTCCCACCCAGGCCGGCGGCCCGGCGCGCCGAGCTCGCGCAGCTCGCTGAGTTGACCCACAGCTCCCTGCGGCGGGTGCGAAGCCTCATGCATGAGCAGCTGAAGCTGGCCCCGAGCGCGCCGGTGACGCTGCGCCGCGACGTTGGCCACTACCTCGTCTATTACCTCCAGGAGAACCAGGAGCGGTTCCCGGGGGTCGAGGTGCAGCGCGTGTTCGTCCGCCACTACCCGCGCGGCGCCCTAGGCGCCCACATTCTCGGCAACGTCGGCGAGATCAGCGAAAGACAGCTGAAGGAGCGCCGCTACCGGGGGCTCGAGCCCAGCGACGAGATCGGCCAGGACGGTGTCGAGGACACCTACGACCGCTTCCTGCGGGGGCGCCCGGGAGTCACTCGCATTCAGGTCGATGCGCTGGGGCAGCCGACGCGGCGCGGGCGGCTGGTCTCCCAGCCACCTGTGCCCGGCAATGAGCTGAGGCTCTCGATCGACTCCGGCGTGCAGGCCGCCGGAGAATCTGCGCTTGGGTTGCGCGGCCTGCCCGGCGGCTTCGTGACGATGGACGTGCACAACGGCGAAATCCTCGGGCTCGGCTCCTTCCCGACCTTCGACCCAACCGTGTTCACTAAGCCCCTCACCCAGAGCCAGGTCGACTCGCTGATCCGGGACCCCGAAGCGGCTCCGCTCACCGATCGCGCCATCGCCGGGCTCTATCCAACCGGCTCGACCTTCAAGTTGATCACCGCGATGGCGGCGCTGAACACCGGCGTGATCACGACCGGGACGACGATCGAAGACGGCGGCTCGATTACCGTCGGCAGCCAGAGGTTCCAGAACGCGGGCGGGGCCGCGTACGGGCCGCTGACGCTGGTTCCCGCTCTGCAGAAGTCATCCGACGTGTTCTTCTACACGCTCGGCCAGAACATGTGGGATACCGGTGCGCTCCAGCACTGGGCCCATCTGCTCGGGATCGGGCGGCCAACCGGCCTTGACCTGCCCGGGGCGGCCTCGGGCCTGCTGCCAACTCAGCGCTGGCGGAACCGTCTCTTCAAACGCGGGGAAACCGATCGCCCCTGGTCGGTTGGCGACAACATCCAGTTGGCCACCGGCCAGGGCGATCTGCAGACCAACCCTCTGCAGATGGCGATCGCCTATGCGACGGTGGCAAACGGCGGGACCGTCGTCACCCCACACGTTGGGATGCAGGTCGACGACGCGGCGGGCCGCGTGCTGCGCGAATTCGACCCGAAGCCACGGCGCCACGTCCACATCGACCGGGGGTACCGGGCCGCGATCCTCGAAGGCCTGCATCTCGCGGCGCAGGCCGGAGGCGGGACCTCCTATCACGTCTTCGGCGGTTTTCCGATCCCGGTTGCGGGGAAGACGGGGACCGCGCAACGGCCCCCAAATCCCGACCAATCCTGGTACGTCGTTCTCGCTCCGTATCCCAATCCCCGTATCGTGACGGCGGTGACGATCGAGCAAGGCGGCTTTGGGGCCGACTCCGCGGCACCGGCTGCCCTCGAAATTCTCGAGGCCTATTTCGGCAAGCGCGCCTCGGGAGAAGCCGGTCCGAACGGGGGGAGCCCCGGGTGATGTACGCGACCCGCACCCGCCGGGCGCGTCCCGAGCCATTCGCCGTGCGACCGGGGATCGCCGAGCGCCTCGGGCTGCCCTACATGGATGGCACGCTCAGCATCTCGGCGGTCGTCCTGGCGGCCTTCGGCGTCTTCACCCTGAGCCAGGCGACCCTTCACGACGTGCCGGGCAGCCCCCACTACTTCGTCGATCGCCAGGTGACCTACGCGATCCTCGGCCTGGTCGGGATGTACCTGCTCGCCCGGGTCGACTACTCCCGATTCCGCGAGCTGCGGGTGGGCATCTACACGTTCCTTTGCGTGAGCGTGTCGCTCGTCTTCGTCTTCGGCGTTGCCGCGCGGGGGTCGCGCCGTGCCTTCGAACTTCCCTTTTTCAGTTTCCAGCCATCTGAGGTCGGCAAGCTCCTGCTTGCGTTGGCGCTTGCCGGCTTCGTCATCGATGGCGCCCGGCGGGGCTCGGCACGGCAGCGCACGGTGCGCTACCTCTGCCTCGGCCTTGCCCCTGCTGCACTTGTATTCCTGCAGCCTGACCTCGGCACCTCACTGGTGTACGGGGCCATCACCCTCGCCGTGATGTTCGTGGGGGGCGTCCGCTGGACGCACTTCGCGGTGATCGGCGCGGCCCTTGTCGCCCTGGTGACAATCGTTCTCGCCGTTGCTCCCGCAGTTGGGACACCGGTCTTGAAGGGCTACCAGCAAGAGAGGCTTACCTCTTTCCTGCGCCCGAGCGAGGATCCCGGCGACGCGGGCTACCAGCAGAACCAGGCCATGATCGCCATTGGCTCCGGTCAGACGACCGGGCGTGGCGACCGGGCCACCCAAACGCGGCTCGACTTTGTCCCCGAGCGGCACACCGACTTCATCTTTGCGGTGATCGGTGAGCGCTATGGATTCATGGGGGCCGCGTTAGTCCTATCCCTCTACGCCCTGCTTTTCTGGCGGGCGCTGCGGATTGTGACGCTCTCGAAGAACTCATATGGGACCCTTGTGGCGGGCGGAATCGCAGCCATGCTGCTCTTCCAGGTCTTCGTCAATGTGGGGATGAACCTCGGGATCATGCCGATCACCGGGATCCCCTTACCGCTGCTGAGCTACGGAGGGTCCTCCGTGCTCGCGACGTTCCTCGCGGTGGGAGTGCTTCAGAGCATCCACATGCAAGCGCGACTCAGCCAGAAGGGCAGGTTCGCCTGGTGAGCTCTAATGAGCCAGGCCATGCGTACCTACTGAACTGAGCTGAACACATGAAAAAAACAATTTTGGTTGCCGCGGATCGCGGCGAGACGCGCGTTGCCGTGCTTGAGACGAAAACGAAAGGCGGCAAACGCACCGTTGCGGAGCTCTACATCGAGCGCCGCGGCCGTCGCTCGATCGTCGGCAACATCTACAAGGGGAAGGTCGACAACGTCCTTCCCGGAATGGAGGCCGCGTTCGTCGACATCGGCCTCGAGCGCAATGGCTTCCTGCACGTTGACGAGATAGTCCTTCCGAACGGCGAACAGGCGCCCAAGCGCGGTCGCGGCAGTGGCCGCCGCATCAGCGAGCTGATCAAGTCCGGACAGGAGATCGTGGTGCAGGTCGTCAAGGACCCGCTGAAGTCGAAGGGCGCGCGGCTGTCGATGAATCTTTCGATTGCCGGCCGCTACCTCGTCTACGCGCCGCAGGGAGGCGGCGTGGGCGTCAGCCGACGGCTCTCGACCTCGGAGCGCGATCGCCTGCGCAAGATGGTGGACCGGACCTACGACGGCCCCGGAGGCCTGATCGTTCGTACGGCAGCCCACGGCGCCCGGAAATCCGACTTCGTGCGCGAGATCGGCTACCTGCACAGGCTCAACGAGGTGCTCGAGCGCCGCATCGAGCAGACGAAGGCCCCCGACCTCGTCTTCCAGGAGGCCGACCTGCCCGTCCGGGTGCTGCGCGACGTCTTCCTGATCGATTTCGAGAAGGCGATCATCGATTCGAGCCGTCAGTTCGAGAGGGTCACCAACTTCTTCCAGCGCACCGCGCCCGAGCTCGTTGAGAAAGTCGAGCTCTACAAGGGCAAAAAGCCACTGCTGGAGAAATGGGGCATAGACAGGGAGATCGAATCGACCCTGGGTCGGCGCGTCGACCTTCCCTCGGGGGGCTACCTGATCATCGACTACGCCGAGGCCCTGACGGTGATCGACGTGAACAGCGGCAGCTTCACCGGCGGCGGCAAGGGGGGGCTCGAGGAGACGATCACGCGGGTCAACACCGAGGCGGCGGACGAGGTGGTGCGGCAGCTGCGCCTGCGCGACATCGGCGGCATCATCGTCATCGACTTCATCGACATGGCCCGCGCCAAGAACCGCGAAAAAGTGTTGAAAACGCTGCGCAAAGCGCTCGACGCTGACAAGTCGAAGAGCTATGTGGTCGAGGTCTCGCCCCTGGGGCTGGTCGAGATGACCCGCCAGAACATCACCGACGGCGTGCGGGAGATCCTCACGGCGCCCTGTCCGACCTGCGACGGGGAGGGGGTCGTCCTCTCGGCCGAGACGGTGGCGCTGGAGGGGCTGCGCAAAATGCGCGACCTCGCGACGGGAGACGGCGAGGCATTCCTGCTGCGCGTCAATCCGAAGGTGGCCGCGGAGCTGATCGATCCCGACAGCGGGCTCGCCGAGCTGGAGGAGGAGACCGGGAAGGAGTTCCATTTCGAGGGTGGAGAAGCGCTCCCGGTCGACACTTTCGAGATGGTCGAATCCGGAGGCCGGGAGGCGATCCAGGAGCGAGCGCTTCCGTTCAAGGTCGGTGAGGAGGTGCTGGTGAAGATCGAGGAGCCGCACATGTACAACGCCGATGACGCGGTTGCCCGCATCGACTCCTACATCGTCAGCATCACCGGTGGAGGCCCCTTCGTCGGGGAGCGCAAGCTGGTGCGGATCGAGCGGGTTGAGCGAGCGGTGGCGGTCGCCTCGTTGCCGAACGGGGACGCAGGGAAAGAGGACGGGGACGCCGTCAAGCCGGACGCTCTAGAATCCGCCGACTCGCGCAGTCGCAGTCGTGGCCCCAGGGGCGGTCAGGCCCGGTCGCGCTCAAGGTCTAACGGCAAGGACGAGCAGAGCATCACGCAGCCAGAATGAGCACTTACGCGGTCATAGAGAGCGGTGGCAAGCAGTACAGAGTCGAGAAGGGAACCTCCCTCCTCGTCGATCGGCTCAGCGCCAAGCAGGGCGACAAGGTCGCGCTGCGCGCCGTGATGTTCAGGGACAAGGAGATCGTCGCGGCGCCCAAGGAGCTGGAGAAGGTGAAGGTCGAGGCGACCGTTTCCGAGCACCTCCGCGGCCCGAAGATCAAGGTCTTCAAATACAAGCCAAAGAAGGGCTACCGGCGCCGTGCCGGTCATCGCTCAGAGCTGACCAGGCTCGAGGTGACCGAGCTGAAGATGGGGGCGCGCAAGGCGGCTGAGAAGCCGAAGGCGGAGGAGAAGGCACCCGCCGAGGAAAAGCCGAAAGCCACGACGACGAAAGCGAAAGCCGCGAAGGAGCAGCCGAAAAAAGCCGCGGCAAAGAAAGCGGCGTCGAAAGCCAAGGCAAAGCCGAAAGCCAAACCTGCTGCTAAAAAGACTGCGGCGAAGAAACCCGCTCCCAAAAAGAAAGCTGACGATGGCTCATAAGAAAGGACTCGGCTCCAGCCGCAACGGTCGCGACTCCAACCCGAAGATGCTCGGGGTGAAGGTCTTTGCGGGGCAGCAGGTCGCCGGCGGCGAGATCATCGTCCGCCAGCGCGGCACCCGGTTCCGGCCGGGCGAGGGCACGGGCCTCGGCCGCGACCACACGATCTTTGCGACGCGGGCGGGGACGGTCGACTTCAAGCCGTCGCGGCGCGGCCGCACCATCTCGGTCCTGCAGGACTAGGGGCCGGACCCTCGGCTAGCCCCGGATTGCGGGGCTACGCTCTGCGAGCAGCCGATGTACGACAGGGCGAAGATCTGGGTCGAGGGGGGCGCCGGCGGCAACGGCTGTGTCTCGTTTCGCAGGGAGGCACATGTCCCGCGCGGCGGGCCCGATGGAGGAGATGGGGGCCACGGAGGAGACGTGGTCCTTGTCTGCGACACCTCGAAGAGAGACCTGGGCGCGTTGCGCGGCAGCAAGCATTTTAGGGCCGGGCGCGGCAGGCATGGAGAGGGCGCCAACCGCCACGGCGCAACGGGAGAGGATCGGCTGGTCCCGGTTCCGGCCGGGACGCAGGCGGAGGCCGTTGACGGCAGCAGGGTTGATCTGGTCGAGGCCGGCCAGCGAGCCACGGTGGCTCGAGGGGGGCGCGGCGGGCATGGAAACAAGCGCTTTGCGACCTCGACGCGGCAGGCGCCGCGCTTTGCCGAGAGGGGAACGGCAGGGGAGGCCGGCTGGATCGAGGTCCGCCTGAAGCTGCTGGCCGAC
>Ga0210110_1000378_pt1 | contig 15014 bp, 10 predicted proteins | sample China_Galinas_PW_2_FD_184865 | JGI IMG/M metagenome (GOLD analysis project Ga0210110, IMG submission 184865) | Wetland microbial communities from San Francisco Bay, California, USA, that impact long-term carbon sequestration - China_Galinas_PWB_D1... | ecosystem: Environmental > Aquatic > Marine... | reverse complement strand
GCGGGCGGCGGCCGTCGCGTACATGCCGCCCGAGCCGATCCCCACGATGCCGTCCGTCGGTTCGATCACGTCGCCCGAGCCGCCGATCATGAGGGTCGTATCCTCGGAGACGGCCACCAGCAGCGACTCCAGCCGGCGCAGCGCCCGATCCGTGCGCCAGAGCTTCGCCAGTTCGATGGCGGCCCGGCGCAGGTTGTTCTTGTGGGCTTCGAGCTTGCCCTCGAATCGCTCGAGCAGGGCGAAGGCGTCGGCCGCCGACCCCGCGAAGCCGCACAGGACCTTGCCGTCGGCGAGCGCCCGAATCTTGCGTGCGTCGTGCTTGATGGCCGTTTGGCCGAGCGACACCTGCCCGTCGCCGCCGATGGCGACGCGCGGGCCCCGGCGGACGGTGAGGATCGTCGTGGAACGTATCGTCGTGTTTGGTTTCATCATCTTGCACCCTGAGCGGGACCGTGACCGTACAACAAGGGGAGGCTCTTGGCAACTTGCGGGCGGGCGCGTAGGGTGCGGCAGCGAGCGACTGAGCGGAATCCACCGGAAGGAGCGATGCCATGATGACGCCGAATCAGCGGGGCTGGATGTATCGTATCGTAGTCGCGGTATGCGGGGCGCTCGCGGTGACCGGTTGTCAGAAGCCGACACCACCGGCGACGACCGAGACACCGCGACACGAGGCGCCGCCCGAACACGCCGCCGCTGCGCCGAAGCCCGAGCCGGAAGCTCCTTCTGCGGACGACTCTTCTCCTGCGCTGGACTCGTCACCGGCGCCGGAGCCGAAGAAGGCCACCGCCGTGAAGCTGCCGGTGGTCATCCCGCCCGACGCGAGTTGGGTTGCGGTTGTTGCGTTTGAGGCCGACGCCCCGGGCGGCTGGGTCACGGGTGATTTCGACGCCGAGCGTAACAAGATCGAAATTCGCACGCGCGGTGTGTCGCGTTTCGCGATGGACCTGAGCCGGCTGCCGATCGACTGGTCTCGCAAGGTGATTCTGGGGATCAACGGCCGCAACTCCGAACTGGTCAAGCGCGACTACAACGTGTACCAGGTCGGCCGGGACGACAGCGGCGGGTGGTCGGTGATCGAATAGGCGCGGCCACTCGATGAGCGCCATGCGTTCGCGAAGCGGCAGCATGCAGCCTCGCTACGTTCCACCGTCCCAGCGCGCCGGGATGAACGATACAACGCGCCAAAAAAGAGCGATGCCTGTTGATACTCGGACCGCTCGCTCACGCTCGCGGCTCTGATCGATCCACGACTTTGTTAGGTGGCCTCGTTTGCGCGCGACGGAAACATGCCGGTCGCGTCGTCAGTTGGAATGGTTGGTGATGTTCCCGCCGGTGATGGACGCGTTGGGCACGATGACGCGCTCGCCGGCCTCCGTGCGCAGCGTTGTCGCGAAGACGTGGATGTTCTCGACGACACCCGCCGCGCCGGCCGCATCGATCCGATCGCCGACCTTGAACGGCTCGAGCGAGATCAGCAGGATGCCAGAGGCCAGATTGCCCAGCGTGCCCTTGAGGCCGAGCCCGATCGCCAGGCCCGCCGCACCGACGACGGCCGCGAACGACACGGTCGGAAAGCCGAACCGATCCAGCGCGGTGATCACGACGAGGGCGAGCATCACGATGTACGCCAGGTTGGCGATGAACCCGGCTAGTGTCGCGGTGGTGCCGGTCGCGCGGAGCGTGCTCGCGATCATGCGCGTCAGGACGCGCGCGGCCGCCCATCCGATGACGAGCAAGAGTATGCCGGCCACGAGTTGCGGCGCGAATCCGACGATCGTGTGCCAGAACGAATCAAAGAGCTGCTGCATGGTGAAGACCTCCATCCTCGTGCGTGACTAGTCCCTGGGCCGACGGATCATCCTTCGACGCGGCATCACCCTCGGGCCATCATGGCATGATCCTATGTGGAGTGCGCTGTCGCGGGTAGGTCGCCCGGCCGTGGCACGCAGCGGTCCGGTGGGCTCGCGACTCCTCCCGACCGCACCTCGCGCGTCGCCGCGGCATCGCGTCGTTTGTCCGCCGACCGGCGGCTTACTTCTTCTTTCCTCACGTTTTCATCAGCTTGCGGTATTCGTCGAGCGTGGAGAGGCCCACGGCCTTGCGGCGTTTGTCGACATTCTTCGCATCGCGGATGGGCCGTGGTTGCGGCTTGCCGTCGACGTCGTGAAACTGCGTGCCGTATTCCTGCTCCTTGCCCTCGTTGACCAGGACGCGATCCGTCAGGTACGCGAGGTTTTGCGCGTAGACCTCATCGAAGACCTGCTGATCCTGCATCAGGGTGAGGCAGCGGCGCTGGAAGGGGACGTCCAGATCGGCGTGCTGCACGAGCAGCCACGCGGCTTGGGTGCCGTCGCTGCCGACTTTGGACTTCGTCGGCCAGCCGACTTCGTCCACGATCTCGTGCATCCGCGCCGTGTTCCTCCGGTCCACCTTCGTGAGCCGGGCGACGAACGAGTCGAAGTCTGCATCGTCCGACCTGCCGCGACTCTTGCGCGTTCGTTGATCACGCTCGACCATATCCAGCAGTTCCTCGCGAAGAGCCGGGTATTGGATCGCGGCCAGTTCCTCGGCGGAGGGCGGCTGGAAGACGTAATACGGCTCCGGGGAGGTCTCCAGCGTTGCGGTTTTTGCGGTCGCTGTACAACCACCCAAGATCGACAGCGAAAACAACACAAAGGACGATGAGGTAACGACATGCTTCCGTGACACGGTCATGGTTGCTCTCTCCGGTCCATGAGACAGGTAGTTCAGGCCGAACGTGGTTCGAACGCTGACAGACGAGACGTTGGATCGTATTCGTTGATTGCACGGATGGTGAGCTCGGGAGCATTCGGTGCTGTCATTTACTCCGGTATGCCTCATGGGCCGTGCATGTTACTTCAGTGAAGCAACACGGGGTCTGAGGAGGTGATTCTGGTGATGCTGTCGCGCTTGGCCGCCACATCCCCGGCGTCCAGCGCGAAGCTCGGCGTGATGCACACCGTGGCCGCAGGCGTGCCGTCGGGTTGGCGTGGAATGTCGACGCCGGCCGCCTCCAGCCAGCGACATGCCCGGGCGACCTGATCGCGCCGAGACGTGTCGAGCGAATCCACACCCGCCGCATTCTTCACCGGCGAGAACTCCTCGCAACGATCGACCTCCAGCAGCAGCGGATGGCGGGCAAGCGGTAGGGCGTCGAAGACGAACGCCTCCAGCTTCACTGCGTTCGGCTTGTCAGGCTCGACCCGCTCGCCGGTTTCGGGGTCGACGTGCGGCACCTTCTTCTCTGCGCGACGAAACGGCAGCTCGAACGCCTTGCCGACGATGCGATCAACAAACGCCACGTCAATCAGATGGACGGCCAGGTTGGCCGCGTCGAACATGCGCACGCCGGATTCGTCGCGGGCGTGGGCGAGTTGTTCCGGCAGCTCGGAGTACTCGATCACGGTGACCTTTCCGGCCGCGAGACAGAGGTTGCCGACCCGCTCCAGGTCGTCCGCCTTGGGCGTGACCTTGGTGGACATCTCGGATCCGGTCGTGGTGTGGAGCCCGATGAAGAGTGGATCGAAAGGCCTGGCCAGCGGATTATCCACCTGGAAATACGAGATAACCTCGACGCGGCGGCGTTGCATGTCCGCCAGGGCGCCGCTCTCCACCAGGGCCTTGAGCGAGCCGCCGTGCCCGTCCGGCGCGAGTGCCAGACGGTGACGCTCTTCCAGAAGCAACCGGCCGGTGAAGTCGAACGCCGGCAGCATGCCCTGAGAGAAGAGGACGACGTCCTTCTCCGCCAGACCGAAGTAACGATGCTTGTCGAAAAACGCCCGCGTGTCGGCATCATTGGCGGCGCTGGTCATGATGTACCAAGGGATCGTCGCGCCATACTTGTCGCCGGCCGCGTGCACCATCTGGGCAAAGAGCTCGAACAGGGTGATGTCACCGACGGGCGTCACGGCCACGCAGCCCTTCGGCCCGTCGAACCCGAGCCTCGAACCCTGACCGCCGGCCACTGTAAATGCCGCGACCTGCCCGCGACTCAGTCGCTCTTTGCCGACGGCGATCGCTTCCCGGTATGCCGCCGCCTCATTCGGCTCGGGCGTGGCCGCGTGGACGGGCGCCGGTTTCAGGTCGGCCGGGACGGCGCGCGCCGGCTTGGCCAGCACGTGGGTCGGCACCAGGCGATCGACCAGACTCCACGGAATCGACTCGATGTCTGTAAGGAGTTGCGATCGCTGCGCCTCCGCCAACTCGTCCCACCAGCGCAGGACGTGCGTCTGATTTCGCTGCGCCAGCTCCTGGCGGCAGCGCTCGTGTCTCGCGGCCATGTCACGGTCAGCGTCCACGGAACGCAACCTACCCAAGCGGGCCCGGTCCGACAATCCGGCCGGCTCGGTTCGCGACTGCCATGGCGCTCTACGGTCCGACCGCGAACGCCCGAGAAGATCATGCTCCACCGCCGCCGAGAGCACGATGACTACCCGCAATCTATTATTCTCCATAGGTTTACGAAAAAGACGGGGTGGGTGAGTCCGGTGGCTGAGATCGGTGTATAAACTGTCATAGCGGTAATGCGCGTCTCGGTTCCGGGCCGCGGCCATCGGTCGGCGTAGTCCGGGCCTGTGAGGATTCTCTTGCAAGGATGGATCTGTGACCGTCGCCGAAGTTCTGGTTTCACTGAAAAAGGTCTCTGACGCGCAGCTCAAGGAGGCTCAGGCCGCGCGCAAGCCGACCGAGCGAATCGAGCAGGCTCTGGTCCGCCTGGGCTTTATCAACGAGCGCGACTACCTCACGATCTACAGCGAGCAGCTTTCGATCCCCCTGATCGACCTGAGCGACGTCGAGATCGACCCCGAGCTGCTCAAGCAAACGCCGTCCAAGGTCGTTCACAGGGACCGGGTCGTGCCGATCGACCGGCACAACGGTACCATCCGTGTCGCGACCAACAACCCGTTCAACCTCTATGCGTTCGACGAGCTGCGCATGCTCATGGGGGCGCGGATCGAGACGGTTCTGGCGACCGGGGAAGAAATCGCTCGGGTCATTCGCCAGAATTACGGCGTCGGCGGCGACACCGTCGACCAGATGATGGGGGGACAGCGGGCCGACACCGTCGAGGTTGTCAGCGAGTACGAGCAGGACAACGCCGACCTGATCGAACAGGCCCAGGAGGCCACGGTCGTCAAGCTCGTGAACGAAATCCTGATCGAGGCGATTCGCGACCGGGCGAGCGACGTTCACATCGAGCCCTACGAGGGCGATCTGAAGATTCGCTACCGCATCGACGGCGTGCTGCACACGACCAACGTGCCGCCGGAGATCCGGCGATTTCACGCGGCGATCGTCAGCCGCATCAAGATTCTCTCGAACCTGAATATCGCCGAGAAGCGTTTGCCCCAGGACGGCGGCTTCAAGATTAAGGCGCAGAACCGCGACATCGACCTGCGTGTCAGCATCATTCCGACAGCGTTCGGCGGCGCGGTCGTCATGCGTATTCTCGACAAGCAGTCGGCCCTGACGTCGCTTAACAACCTGGGCATGCAGGGGCAGGCGTACGAGGCGATGACCAAGCTGATCAGCCAGCCGTACGGCATCATTCTCGTGACCGGGCCCACCGGCTCCGGTAAGACGACCACGCTCTACAGCGCGCTCAACGCGATCAAGAACGACTCCATCAAGATCCTGACGATCGAGGATCCGATCGAGTACTACCTCGACGGCATCCAGCAGGTGCAGATCAAGCCGCACATCGGGCTGACGTTTGCGTCGGGTCTGCGTGCGTTCCTTCGACACGACCCGGACGTGATTCTGGTTGGCGAGATTCGCGACCTGGATACGGCCGAGGTCGCGATCAACGCGTCGCTCACCGGCCACCTGGTGTTCAGCACACTGCACACCAACGACGCCGTCACGGCGACGACGCGTCTGCTTGACATGGGCGTCGAGCCGTTTCTGGTATCCAGCGCGATCAGCGGCGTGCTGGCGCAACGACTGGTGCGCAAAATCTGTTCGAATTGCCGAACCGCGTACACGCCGGATCCGTCCGAATTGCCCGGGGATTTCAAGATCGAGCCGGGCACCGAGATTTACCGCGGCGCGGGCTGTCGCGATTGTCGCGACAGCGGGTATCGGGGTCGGCTCGGCATCTACGAACTGCTCAACATTGACGACGAGATGCGCGAAATGATTGTCACGCGCAAGAGTGCCGGCGAGATTCTGGAGGTTGCCCGGAGGAAGGGCCTGGAACTCATGCGCGAGGACGGCTGGTTCAAGGTGAAGGAAGGTATCACCACGGTCGAGGAAGTCACGCGCGTCACCAAGGTCGACGTCGAAGCCCTGGCGGACTAGGCGCCCACCGTTTGCCGCCCATCCAGCATGCGTAGCCTACCCGCAGGGCTCCATGCGGGTGACGTGCCCCGCACCCTGTCGTACGAACTTGTCAAGCCAGCGCACTTCTTCCTCGCCGAGCACGGCCCAATGCCGATTGTCATCAGCCGGGCGGCCGCCCCTGCGGGCGTGCTCCGCGTTGTGTAACAAGTCTATTCACAGGTCGAACGATGCGGACTCCGCGACTCGATGAAGGCTGCTATCTCGTCGGTTGACAAGCGGTGATCGGCGCGCGACGCTAGGATGGCATCGTGATGGGTTGACCCGGGGTCTGACTCGCCCAAATCTTGAATCCGCGCGTCGAGCCGCCGGCCGTCAACTTTCTGGCCCGGTATGCGAATCTGCCGATCCACCGGCAGCCTGGTCTTGCGTAAAGGAAACGATCATGAACACACGAGTGTATCGACGCTGGATGGCGCTCTATGCCCTGCTCGCAGTAGGCGCGATGGGCTCCGCGTCCATGGGCGCGCCCGGCGTGCTCCTGACCACCATGGGTGAGGAGCTTGACTACGCGATGGCACACCTGAAGGCGCCGGATGGTACCAAGCCGTACTTCATGGCGTACTCCGTGACCGACGATCACAATTTGTCGATCGGCGCGGAGCTGGGGGCCCTCAACGTCAAAGACGAAGGGCACACGCGGCTACTCGACGTGGACGTGCGCGTCGGCGACCACAAGATTGACAACACGCACAAGCTGCGCGGTGGGCCAGGGGGGTTCGATCCGTCGGAGATGCTGGGACGCCAGGCGACCCCGCTCAGTCTGTCGACGGATCCGACGGCCATCCGGCAATCGATCTGGCTTGCGACCGATCGCAGCTTCAAGAGCGCCGCTAAGAAGTATCAGCGCGTCCTGACCAACCTCAAGACCAAGGTCGAGGAGGAGGATCGGTCGGACGATTTCTCGAAGGAGAAGCCGCACGTCTTCTCCGAGCCAGAGGTTTCGCTCCAGGTTGACGCCAAGACCTGGACGGATCGCTTGCGCCATGTCTCCGAGTTGGCGAACAAATACCCGCTGATCTACGAATCGCAGGTGCAACTGACGGCGACGGCCGAGAACAAATACTTCGTGAGCAGCGAGGGGTCACGTTTGCGGCACGGGGAAAAGTATCTGCGCGTGCTCGTCCGCGCGAGCACCAAGGCGGAAGACGGCATGGACCTGTCGCAGAGCTACATCTTCTCGGCGGCGTCGGCCGCGGGCCTGCCGGGCGAGAAGGAGTTGACCAAGGCGTTTCAGGGCGTGATCGACATGGTGCTCGCGCTGCGCGACGCGCCGCTGGTCGAGCCGTACACCGGCCCGGCGATCCTCATGAACCGCGCGAGCGGCGTGTTCTTCCACGAGATTTTCGGGCATCGAATCGAAGGGCACCGTCAGAAAGACGTCGAGGAGGGGCAGACGTTCACGAAGAAGATCGGTAAGAGTGTCCTGCCATCGTTTCTGAGCGTGCATGACGACCCGACGAAGGCGCATTGGGGCGACATCGACCTCCGCGGGTACTACAAGTTCGACGACGAGGGTATGCCGGCCGAGGACACGGTGCTTGTCAAGGACGGTATCCTCAAGACGTTCCTGCTGTCGCGTTCGCCGGTCAAGGGATTCGATCATTCCAACGGGCATGGGCGCCGTTCCCCAGGTGCCGACGTCGAATCGCGGATGGGCAACACCATCGTTTACTCCTCGAAGACGGTTCCGTTCCCCAAGCTGCGCGAGATGCTGATCGACGAGTGCAAGAAGCAGGACAAGCCCTACGGCTTGCTCTTTCAGGACATCACCGGTGGCTTCACCGGTACGCGCCGCGCCGGGGCTCAAATGTACAAGGTTCTGCCGGTGGTCGTGTACCGGGTGTATCCGGACGGGCGGCCGGATGAACTCGTGCGCGGCGTGGACATCGTGGGCACGCCGCTGTCGTCGTTTAACAAGATCATCATGACCGGGGACGATCCGGATGTGTTCAACGGGACGTGCGGCTCGACTTCGGGCTGGGTGCCGGTGTCCGCCGTGTCGCCGAGCATCCTGGTTTCGGAGATCGAGATCGAGAAGCGCCGTCGTGAACAGGACAAGCCGCCGATCCTCCCGCCGCCCATCGCGTTGAAGTAGCGACCGGTCAAGAGCGTGAGGCATTCGGTAGATCCACACAGGCTTGAATCAAAGGAACGAATCATGAACCGATTTCGTCAACATCACCTGATCCTGGCCGCGGCGGTGCTGGGCGGCCTTTGCTGGGCAACCGCGGCCTCTGCCGTCGAGATTCCGGCGAGCCACACCCTGATGCGCGCGCTGAGCGACGAGCTCGAGCGATCCATGACGCTTCAGATGGAGGATCTCAAGAAACCCTACTTCATCGAGTATGCCGTGGACGATTCGGTGGCGTATCAGATCCACGCCCAATACGGCGATTTGATCTCGTCCGAGGAGAATCGCTCTCGTAATTTCTATTGCTACACCCGCGTGGGGTCGTACCAGCTCGACAATACGAACTATTCCGAGGGATCCGGGTTTTTCGCGATGTTCGGCGGTGGCGGGGGAGACGTTGGGCGCGCTTCCCTCCCGCTGGACGACAACTATCTTGCCATTCGCCAGGAAATCTGGCGCGCTAGCGACGACAACTACAAGAACGCGGTCGAGACGCTCACCAAGAAGCGAGCGTACATGAAGGACAAGAAATTTGAAGATCGCCCGGCCGACTTCTCGAAGGCATCGGTCGTCAGTCATGAAGGCCCGCCCGCCAAGATGGCGTTTGACCGCGCCGAGTGGGAAAAGCGTCTGGCCACGCTTTCCGGGCGTTTTCTGAAGCACCCGTACATTCAGGATTCCCAGGTCCAACTGATCGCGGGGATCGGCAACAACTACATCGTCAACTCGGAGGGCACGCGGCTGCGCTTCCCGGACTACGGGGTGCTGGTGCTCGTCACCGCGAGCATGCAGGCCGCCGACGGTATGACCGTCAGCGACGGGCAGACCTATTTCGTGCGCGATCCGGCCAAGTTCCCGTCCATGGACAAGGTCGAGTCGGACATCGATGCGCTCGCGGCCCGCGTGAAGGCAATCTCCGAAGCGCCGGTGCTCGAGCGCTACACCGGTCCGGTGTGGTTCGACGGCGTGGCCGCCGGGCAGGTGTTCCGCGAGTTGCTCGGGGAGGCGATCGCCGGCCGCGTCGATCCCGTCGGCACGCAACGCGCCAGCCTGACCGGGGCCGGCAGCCTCGAGAAGAAACTCGACTCGCGCATCCTCCCCAAGTCGTTCCAGGTATACGACAACCCGGCCACCCCCGAGGTCGACGGGAAGGCGCTGCTCGGTCACTATGAATTCGACGACGAGGGCACCCGCGCCGAGCGCGTCGAGCTGGTGACGAACGGCAAGCTCGTCGACATGGTGCGGTCGCGCGTGCCGACGAAGAAACGTTCCGGCAGCAACGGGCATGGGCGCAAGACGCCGGGGATGGGCACGATTTCATCCGCCATCGGCTGCCTCTTCGTCGAGGACAAGGACGGCGTGCCCAACGACGAGCTCAAGAAGCAGTTGATCGATCTCGTCAAGGACGACGACCTGGAGTACGGCCTGCACGTCAAGTCCCTCAAGACCACGAGCATCGGCTCGAGTCAGGCGGACATGTTCGCCATGTTCATGCGCATGCAGCAACACGGCGGCCAGACGAACATCGGCGACCCGGTAGTCTTCACCAAGGTCTATCCCGACGGGCACGAGGAGCTCGTGCGCGGCTGCGAATTCGGCCAGGTCAAGGTGCGCGACCTTCGCCGGATCGAGGCGGCCGGCAACAAGCCCCAGGTCTACAACTACATCGGCCTGGGCTTTGCGGGGGCGACGCCGGCCACGTCGATCATCAGTCCGCCGCTCTTGTTCGAGGAGTTGGAGGTCTTCAAGATCGAGCAGGAGGAGGACACGTTGCCGATTCTGGCCTCGCCGCTGACGAGGTAGACGCAACGGCCAAGGCTCGATCTGCAAGAGCCCTGCTCATCCCGCTGTGCCGGATGTACTCGTGGCCCCGAATCAGGCCCCCTGGGTGGCGGGCGCCCCGTGTGAAGCGTGGTTCCTCACGGCCGAGGCGCGATGCTCCGTAACCCAATGGACGAGCGGCAGCATGGCCGTAAGAATGAACAGCGAGTAGAACGGCGAAAACCGGATTTCGAGGTACCTCAGGATCCCGTCGAGCACGGCGATCGACAGACCCCACCAGATCCGCGCCCGAGGTGTCGCGGGCGATGCCTTCGGATCGGGCAGCATCACGAAGGTGAACAAGGCGAACTCGGCGCCGGTCATCGGCCCGAGCGCGAAGACGAGCCCGCCCTGGTTCAGGGCCATTCTGATGAATGCCATGCCGATATAGCCGCCGATCCACGCCAGCGCCAACTGGAGCCGGTCGAGCCGCTTCATCATGATCAGCCCGAGCACCAGAATGACGAAGGCGACGCGGTAGTCCGCGCCCCATTGCGATCCCGGGGCGATCGTCGCGACGCTCGGGCACAGCACGAGCATCATCACCAGGCCGAAGTTCGACGGGTTGAAGAAGTGCCGCTTGCTGTCACGAATCAGGTATTTGGAGAGTATGGCCCACGTCGACGCCACCACGAACACGTGCCAGTCGTAGCTTTCCAGCAGGATGCCGATGCTCAGTCCGGTCAGGTAGGCACTCAACGGCACCGCAATCCGCCGGAGAATGAGTGCGGCCAGTACGAAGTCCAACACGAGCGCCGTTCCCAGCGCGGCCGCGAGTTGCTCGGGGTTTCGATTGAAGTAGTAGGTGGTCTGTCCGAGAATCACCCACAAGGTCTGCGCCGCGGCGACCATGATGCGCGGATCCTTCCACGACGGCGCCACCACGGTGAAGGAACGCGCGCCGAGGCTCGGTCGGTAGCGAGGCGTCACGCCGGTTGTCAACACATCCGCCATGTCAATTCCACATCAGTGCGAGGTCCGTCATCGGCACGGCCAGGTGGGACCGCGCACGATCGAGCTGCTCTTCCAGCCGGTCCACCAGTTCTTCGTCACGCCAGGTATAGCGCAGTCGGACCGCCTCCTGCAGGTCGGCGTCCTTGCACAGATTCTGAGCGATCTGCCACCACGAGCGGGCGACGCCGAATCGACCGGCCTTCACGTACGCATCGCCGAGCGTAATCGCCAGGCGCGCCTGCAGCCGCTTCGACCCCACGTGAAACTGCCTTCCGATCGAGACGCACAAGCCGATATCCTGCGCCGCGGCATCGAGCCGCGTCTTGTCGGTTTCTGGCCACACCAGCCTCGCGGGTCGGTGAAGATGATTGAGGCCGCGCGCGAAAAGCGCCGGCACATAACCCGGATGGCCGTCGTCGATGATCTCGGTCAGAATCTTGACCGACTCGACGCTGGCCGGAGCCTTGATCTCGAGTGCCGGGAACAAGAGCATCTCATCGACCCAAGCCAACGCCAACTGCAGTCGAACCTCACGGCAGGGCGCGGTCTTCGCAAGTTGCTCGAAAAACGTGATCGGCTGGTGCTCGAGATACTTGGGGAAATGGGGCGTCAGTTCATTGGTTTCATCGGCCGATCGAAGGTGTTCGCGGCGCAACTGAAAGACAATCATTCGGTAGGCATTGGCAAACACCAGGTCGGACGGATCTCGGCGCACGCCTTGTCGCATCAGCGCCAATCCGCTTGCGGGATCGCTGCCGCGAGCGAGCACGAGTCCTTCTCGCGTCAGTCGCGCGGCTTCGCGCGTGGACGCGCCCACATCCTGCAACGACGCATCATCGACCGCGTCGTCGCCGCGGACGTAGCGATCCAGACGCTGCAACTGGTCCAAATTCGCCACGCCGGTTTGCTCCAGGGTCAGGCCTGGTGGCGCGGGAGGCAGCCCCAGGGCGCCGACGCGGCACCAGGCGACCGCGCCGATGACGGTGACCAAGCCGGCCGCCAACCATCCCCAGCGCGCCAATGGCCGCGCCGTGGTCCCTTGCTGTTGGTCCGCCACCGCACTCATCGCGTCGCCACCTCATAGCCGCCGTCCGAGCCGGGCTCCGTGATGGACGTCGTTCGGTCGACGAGCGCCCGAGCCTGTGGGCCCTCAAACCGCTGAAGCCTGCCACTGGGCCATCGAATGGTCACGCTGCGCAGGGATTCGGGATTGGGAATACCGAAGTGAACCGTCCGCTCGGACTGGCCGGCAAAGCCCAGCCCGCCCTGAACCTCGCGCATCTGACTGACGTCTCCGGTTTCCACCGTGACGCGGGCACCGACGGCGTCTCGCGTGGAGGCCAGGGTTCGGCCGGTCACTTGAATCGCTTGATCGGGGCGGCCCGTCAGCGTCAGGCGAAGAAAGTGGCGCCGCGAAGCGGTCCCCTTTGAGCCCTCGCTTGAGGCACCCTCGTTGAGGTAGTAGGTCGAGGGGGCGCCCTGGTTGGCCACGAAGATGTCGATCCGTCCGTCCTGGTTGTAGTCCGCCAGCGCGATGCCGCGGCCGTTGTAGCGGTCGGCGATGCCCGCGTGCCCGGCCGCCTCGACGAACTGGGGAACGCCGTGGTCATCCCGCTTGGGGCGCTGCAGGAACAACCGGCCTCGTTCGTGCCCGGAGAGATCGCGGTTTCCCATCACCGGCCAGTCCCTGGCATCGGCCGGCTGGTTCTTGGTTTGCGTGACCATCTCTTGAATTTCATACCAGTAGTTGTGCGTCGGGTCGCCGGTCACAAAGCCATTGACGGTGTAGATGTCCAAGAGCCCATCGTTGTTGAAGTCCGCGAATTTGCCGCACCAACCCCAGCCGCCATCAAACGTCCCGCTCTCTTTGGCGATGTTGACAAACCGCCGGCCGCCCGGTTGCGAAGGGTCGGTGCGGTTCAACCAGAGCATGTTGCCCTCGTCGGTCTTGTAGCGGGGCTCGAGAATGTTGGTTACGTAGATATCGAGGTACCCGTCGTTGTCGACGTCACCCATGTCCACGTTCATGCCCTTCCACCAATCGGCGCCGATGCCGGGGTGCCCGCTCGTGTCGATGACAAGCCGGAATCGCGGCGTGTTCTCCGTCGCGCCGGTATTCAAGTACAACTCGTCCGGGCCGAAGTCGTTGGCGATGTACAGATCGGGCCAGCCGTCGTTGTTGAGATCGCCGGAGCCGACGGCGAGCGTCCAGCCGGTAAAGGTCAGGCCGACATCCGCGGCGACATCCTCGAAGGTTCCATCCCCGCGATTGTGATACAGGACATTCACACCGCCGTTGTCGGCGTGCGTAAAGGTCTCATGCATGACGCGCGTCGTGACGGGATGCCACAGATCGTTGCGCACAAGCTGGCCTGTTTGGGGATCCTTCAGGTGCGCCGCGAAGTAGTTGCCGACCAGGAGGTCGAGCAGGCCGTCGCGGTCGTAGTCGAGAAACGTCGCACCGTTCCCGTAACCGACGTAGTCCGTGCCCGACTCCGCGCTGACGTCCGTGAACGTGCCATCGCCGTTGTTGCGAAATAACTGGTTGGGCTCAGCCCACTTGGTCACGTAGAGGTCGGCGAAACCATCGTTGTTGTAGTCGCCCCACACGGCGTGCATCGAGGCGCCGGTCAGGTTGCCGCACCCGATCCGTGCACGCTGAGTGACGTCCTTGAATGTGCCGTCTCCGTTGTTTTCAAAGAGCACGTTGGCATCATCACGGCCGGAATTGGTGACGTACAGATCGACGTCGCCGTCATTGTCATAGTCTCGTGCCGCCGCGGCCGCACCCACCGACGACAGCCACGGCATGATGTTGGCGAAGTCCTGAGACAACCGGACCATGGAATGTACGTTTTGGCAGCCGCTCCGCGCTGCGCACTCGACGAATCGGACGTCGACGGGGACGACCCCGGCGTCGCGCGGCGACAGCCACGCCACTCCGGCGACGAGGACCGCCGCCATCAGCGTCAAACGAGCGATGATCTGCGCACGCGTACGCATCCGTCCACTCCGCGAGGAGGGTCGATTCCGATGAATGCCCGAGAATGCTCCGCTACCGAACGGTACGAACCGAACCCTCAGTGTACTCATGCCGCCCGGCCACGTCTACGAAATCTCGTTCCTGCCCAGGGTTTGGCCCGACGCAGATTGATCCATCTCACGCTGTAGGATAGACGGCCGCTCGTGCGTTTTGACTTGAACCCATAACGGCGCCGGTGCACCGGGTAGATTGGAGCACCGCGGGATTGGACGGAGAACGCTGGCTTCGCGTTGACGCTGGGTGTAATCTGGTTTCTTGAGCCATGCGGGCTGGCCGGGCGCCAAGGCGTCATTCCGTATCACGAGGCACATGCGCAGTGCACACCTCAACTTCAACGGTCCTGACCGGATGCGGGTGGATCACGCCCACTGCGATTGGCACCATCGAAGCGGTGCTTGGTGCGATTGCAAAACGGCCGGAGCGACGCTCCGATCACGAGTTCGCGTCGCAAGTGCCTGACGACGCGCTGAACGCGTTTTCGGATCTGCCGCGCGAGGTCGTCCGGGATCGCGCCACGAGGTTGACGGCCATTGCCGTGGACTTGGCACTTCGATCGGCCGGGATCGTTCGCGAAGAGCTCGAACCCACGCGTATCGGGCTTGTGGCGGGCTGCGCCAGCGCGGGGCAGGCGGGCATGATCGATTTCGCCGAGGACGTGCGCGGTCAAGGCGCACGTTTCGTCAGTCCGCTCCGGTTTCC
>Ga0210110_1000374_pt1 | contig 15054 bp, 15 predicted proteins | sample China_Galinas_PW_2_FD_184865 | JGI IMG/M metagenome (GOLD analysis project Ga0210110, IMG submission 184865) | Wetland microbial communities from San Francisco Bay, California, USA, that impact long-term carbon sequestration - China_Galinas_PWB_D1... | ecosystem: Environmental > Aquatic > Marine... | reverse complement strand
CTTCACCCGGCGACACCTCCCGCCAGGCCCGCTCGGGCAAAGGGTCCGCCTGCAGCATGATCCCTCTCACCCGTTCGCCACCCAGGCGAGCGCGCAGCCGCTCGATCAGCCGGGTCTCGCCCGTGACGGCAACCCCGGAGAAGAGATCCCCCGTGCGCTCCACACAGAGGATAGGGTGGTCGACGGCGAGCCATATCTCACGCACCGGGGCCGGCAGGTCCACTCGCTCCAAGCGCTCGCGCACCAGATCGAGCATCGGGGCCGACTCGCTCTGGGGCTCGAGCAGCTCCAGGGAGAAACGGGTGGCCGGCAGGTCCGCATGGACCAGGGCCCAGTCCAGGCGGGAGACAGCGGCCTGCCGTCCGACCAAAAAGCCGGAGAGCTCGAGCAACAGACGGCGTATTCCGAACAACAGCCCGTGGACATCCTGGACCTCGGCCGGTAGCTCCAAGCGGCCGCGATAGCGATCCGGCGGCTCGAACGGGGCCCGCGGGTCCGGGGCCTCGCCCAGCAACCGCTCCAGCCACTGGACCAACCCGATCCCGAAACGCCGGGCAAGCCCAGCCCGCGGCAGGCCCAGCAGCCCTTCGCACCGATCCACTCCCATGCGGTGCAGGGCATCCAGTACCGTTGGGGCAAGAGCCAGTCCCTCCAGGGGCAGCTCCGCCAGGAACTGAGCGAGCCGCTGCCGGCCCTCGACCACTCCGTCCACGCTCGCACAGGCCAGACGCATGGCCCCCTCCGGGGTCGGCGCCAGACACAGGACCGCCCGATAGCCCAGTCCCTGAAGCCCGGCTCGGACGGCGGCCAGCAGGGGCACAACCCCCCGAAACAGCCGCAGACTGCGACCCACCTCCAACAGCAGGCCGCGGGGCGGATACAGACTCACTTGGGAGCTGAAGCGTCCTGCCCAGACCGCCAGCGCCTCCAGCGCCCTGGCCTCTCGCTCGGGGTCTCGCTCGATCAGCCTTAGATCCGCCGCCAGGGCCCGGGCGGCAGCGCCCGGCATGCCCGGGACTATGCCCCTGCGGGCCGCCTGGGCGTTGCACAGCAGCACCCTCACCCTCGGTCCGGCTCGATCCCACTCGCCCACCGCCAGAGGCAACCCCTGGCCCAGCCCCCGAGTGAGCACCTCCAGCGACAGGAGGGGCAGATGCAGGGCCAGCCAGCGCACCCCTCGCTCACTCGGTTTCGGCCGGTATGACCAGCGGACGCGAGGCATCGGGCCAACCGCCGCGACATTTCAGGATGCTCACCTCGATCCTCTCGCCGCGGGGTGCCACCCGAACCCGCAGATGTGCAGGCGAGGGGTGGGCGGCCTCCGCCACGGGGCGGAACAGGAAGCCGGCCACCCCGCCGGTCTCGGCCGCCAGCTGCAGGCGCCGCAGACCGGCCGCATCCACTGGGTCGGGCCATCCCAGCACCGCACTGCATGCACCCGAGCGCAATGCCTGCTCCAGGGCCCAGAGGCGCTCGCGCCGATCGCCAACCTGCACCAGCAACAACCGGGCGAGGTCCACCCCGGCCCGGGCCCACCCGGGGGCATAGGGACGTAGTGGCGGCCCGACCAGCACCAGCCAGCCGGGCCCCCGACTCCAATGGGCCAGCCCGGGCAGCAACAGGTCCAGCCCGCCTCGGCCGGGTCCGTCCGCCAGGATCTCGATCAGCCCCCTTTTGGGCCAGCCGCCCCCCGGCAGTCGGGCATCCAGCTCGGGAAAGCCCGAGGGGCAGCCCTCCCCCACCCCGGGAGAGGGGCTCCTGCCGCGCCAGAGATCGGCACGGCTATCGAGCAGGCGCTGCAGGTTCATGGCCTGGAAGAGCCCCCGCTCATCGCGACTTCAGGCGCTGGGGCCGGCGCGCATCCACCCCCATGCGCAGCACCCCGACCCCTAGACCCTCAATCACCAGCTCTCGCTCGCGCAGGTCCACCTCGATGGGCGCAAACTCGGGGTTTTCCGCCAGCAGGCTCACCCGATAACGGCCGCGGCACCGAAAGCGCTTGACGGTCACCTCCTCTTCCAACCTCGCCACCACCACCTGGCCTGTCTCGGCCTGGGGGGTGCGGTGCACCGCCAGCAGATCACCGTCCAGGATGCCCGCATCACGCATGCTCATGCCCTGCACCCGCAACAAATAGTCTGCCGGGGGGTGAAAGAGCGCGGGGTCGACCCGATAGTGGTCCTCCAGGTGCTCGGCGGCCAGGATGGGCGCTCCCGCCGCCACCTGCCCTACCACAGGCAGTCCCGGCTGCTCCGAGGGACCTTCCAATACCCGGATGCCCCGCGACCTTCCCCTCAGCAGCTCTATGACCCCCTTGCGGGCCAAGGCCTTCAGGTGCTGCTCCGCGGCATTGGCCGAGCGAAAGCCCAGGGTGTCGGCGATCTCGGTGCGGGTAGGGGGAAGGCCGGTCTCGGCCAACCGCTGGCAGATCAGATCGAAGATCTGGCGTTGACGGGGGGTAAGGTCCATGGGGGGCGCTCGCTCGCGACGGATACTGTAATTTTATACAGTATCCGACGGCTTGCAAGCGCTCCCAAATCGCGTCGGCCGGGAGAGCGGAGCGCATCCCGCCAAGCACGGGCCTTCTGGCCCTACTTGCCAGGGCGCACCAGCCCGCCGAGGCCGACGTCCTCGAGGGCTTTCTCCATCAGCCGATGCACAGGCGCGCCCTCTTCGAAGCGCAGGGCGGTGCGCAGCAGCTCGCGCGCCTTGGAGATGCTGAAGCTGCGGATTACTCGCTTGACCCGTAGCAGGCTGCCGGCGCTCATGCTCAGGCTGGTCACCCCCATTCCGATCAGCAGCACCACCGCCAGAGGATTGCCGGCCATTTCGCCGCACACCCCGACCTCCCTGTTATAGGCCTGGGCGCCGCTCACCACCTGGACCAAAGCGCGCAGCACCGCGGGATGCAGCTCGTCGTAGAGCCCGGCCACGCTGGGGTTGTTGCGGTCCACCGCCAGCAGATACTGGGTGAGGTCGTTGGTGCCGATGGACAGAAAGTCCACCCGCCGGGCCAGGGCGTCCACCATGTAGACTGCCGAAGGCACCTCCACCATCACGCCGATGCTCGGCATGCTGACCTCGTAGCCATCTTCCAGCAGCTCCTCGTGGGCGCGCTGGATCAGGGATAGCCCGTCGTCCACCTCCGAGACATTGCTGATCATCGGCAGCATGATGCGCAGGTTGTCGAAGCCGATGGCCGCACGCAGCATGGCCCGAACCTGGGTAATGAAGATCTCGGGGTGGTCGAGTGACACCCGGATGCCGCGCCAGCCGAGGAAGGGATTGGACTCGTCCATCGGGAAATAGGGCAGGGGCTTGTCTCCGCCTATGTCGAGGGTGCGCATGACCACGGGTCGGCCTTCGAAGGCCTTGAGCACCCGCCGATAGTTCATCATCTGCACCGCCTCGCCCGGGAAACGATCGCGGATCATGAACGGCAACTCGGTGCGGTAGAGGCCGATGCCGGCCACCTCCTCGGCACCGACCATGCCCATCTCGGAGACCAGGCCGGTGTTGAGGTAGAGAGGGACCTCCCGGCCGTCCAGGGTCTGGGAGGGCTCACCGCGCAGGGTCTCCAGCTCGGCGGACAAGGCGCTCTCGTCTTGGGCCAGGCGCTTGTATTCGTCCAGCACCGCCGGCGACGGAGAGATGTATATGCGGCCGCGGTAGCCGTCGACGATGGCCGGGAGCCCTTCGATCCGCCCGACCGGCAGGTCCGCCACCCCCATCACGGCGGGCACCCCCATGGCGCGGGCAAGGATGGCCACATGCGATGAGCTGGACCCCCGCGCCGAGACCACTGCGACCAGCTTCCCCGGCGGGACCTCAGCCAACTGCACGGCACTGATGTCCTCGCCGACCAGCACCGTCTCGTCGGCGTATTCGGTCTCGCGGGGCGTCTCTCGCTGCAGGTGCATGAGGATGCGCCGCCCCAGGTCCCGGATGTCGGAGGCGCGCTCGCGCAGATACACATCCTCCATGCGGTCGAACACCCGGGCATGCTCGTCGATAGTCTTGCGCAGGGCCCCGGGGGCCCAGTCGCCCTCACGGATGCGCTCGACCGTACGCTGCACCAGGCTGTCGCTGCCCAGCATCAGCAACCAGGCGTCGAACAGGGCCTTGTCTTCCATATCGAGACTCTCGCCGAGGCTCCCTTGCAGGGCCTTGAGATCGGATTCCACCGCCGTGACCGCCGCCCGCAAGGTCGCCTCGTCGGCCTCGGGGTCCTCGGTGGAGCGCTCCGGCACCGCCTCCAGATTGGCTTCGGGATAGACCACCGCCACCCGGCCTATGCCCACCCCATTGGAGCCCGCACGTCCCTCCAGGAAGCGGCTGCTGGCGGCCTGCCCGGCCTGGAGGCTGGCGAGCTCCCCGCTCGCCTGGGCCAGGGTGATGGCCCCGGCCAGCTGGGCGGCGAGGGTAACCAGAAAGGTGACCTCGTTGTCGTCGAAACGTCGAGGCACCTGCTGTCGGGCGACCAGCACCCCGAGGACCCTCCGGGCCTGGATGATCGGCACCCCTAGGAAGCCCCGATAGCTGACCTCTCCGGTCTCGGTAACGAACATGTAGCGGGGGTGGGCGGGGGCATCGTCCAGGTTGATGGGCTCGGCCCGCTCGCACACCAAGCCGATCAGGCCCCGATGTATGGGCAGGCGCACTAGTCCCACCGCCTCCGGGTTCAGGCCGTCGGTGGCCTGCAGCACATGCTCCCGGGTCTCGAAATCGGTCAGATACACCGAGCAGACATCGGCCCGAATCGCCTCTTTGACCCGATGCACGATGATCCGCAGCGCCGCACCCAGCGAGGACGCCGCATTCACCTCTGTGACGATGCTGTGGAGTTCGTCGAGCATCGATTCGATCCGCCTATTAGTCAGGGGGGTCATGGACCCGCACCCCGCGAAGGGTGCGGCCGCTCCGTGGGGCGGTAAAATGGGATCAGCGTCGATTCTGGCGCAGGTAGTTGGAGTGCGAGCGCACCGGCGTCCCATCGGGAAACAGCAGAGGGGCCAGCTCCTCCAGGGCCTGAGCATAAACCCGTCGCTTGAAATAGACCACCTCGCGCAAGGGCTGCCAATACCTCACCCACCGCCACGAATCGAACTCCGGGGTATCGGTGGTGGTCAGGCAGAAATCCTTCTCCTCGCACAGCACCCGCAGCAGAAACCACCGCTGCTTCTGGCCGATGCACAGAGGCTCGCAGTGGCGGCGGATAAAGCGCTTGGGCAGCCGGTAGCGCAGCCAATCCCGGGTGGCACCGATGGTCGTCACCTGGTGGGGCCGCAGACCAACCTCCTCCTCCAGCTCGCGGAACATGGCCTCTTCCGCGGTCTCGTGGGACTTGATACCCCCCTGGGGAAACTGCCAGGCATTCTGGCCTACCCGGCGCCCCCAAAACAGGCGGCGCTGACCATTGCAAAGAATGATACCGACGTTCGGTCTAAAACCTTCAGGGTCGATCAAGGCCCGTCAACCTAAGTGACTGCTATTTGACCAAATTCTTCCACAGACAGCGCTTTGCAGGCAAGGCCGGCAAAGGATAAGCTCCTGCTAATAAACGAATTTCACTATAGTGGGTGGATGGTCACTGCACCCATCGAGCCGAATTCTCCAAATCCCGGAGGGCACTCCTTGGCACTCGCAATCTTCGACCTGGACAACACCCTGCTGGCAGACGATTCCGACTACCTCTGGGGCCGGTTTCTGGTCGAGCAGGGCATAGTCGACGGGGACTATTACGAGCAAGAGAACGACCGGTTCTACCGCGAGTACAAGGAGGGCCAGCTCGACATCTACGAATTCCTGCACTTCTCCCTCAAGCCCTTGGCAGACCATCCCCTGGGCCGGCTCCTGTCCTGGCGCCGACGCTTCCTGGAGGAGAAGATCGAGCCCAACATACTGCCGGCCGGCCAGGCCCTGGTGAGCAGGCATCGGGACGCGGGCGACACCCTGCTGATCGTCACCGCCACCAACGCCTTCGTCACCGCGCCCATCGCCGAGCGCCTGGGCGTACCCCACCTGATCGCCACCGAGCCCGAGCTGGTCGACAACCGCTATACCGGGCGGGTGGTCGGCGTGCCGAGCTTTCGGGAGGGCAAGATCGCCCGGCTGGAGCAGTGGCTCTCCGGGCACGGCCTGGACCTGACCGGCAGCCACTTCTACAGCGACTCCCACAACGACATCCCCCTGCTGGGCCTGGTGGACCACCCGGTGGCGGTGGACCCGGACGAGAGCCTGGCCGCCCACGCACACCGTCGCGACTGGCCCATCATCAGCCTGCGCAACGGCGCCCAGCCATGCCCACATCCGGGGCCGCACCGCTGAGTCGCGGAGCCACCCTGCTCGGCATGCTCACCCTTGCGGCCGTCGCCAGCCTGGTGCTGGCGCTGTGCGTCGGAAGCGCCTCGGTCAGTGTTGCGGAAGTCTGGGATACCCTGAGCGGCGGCGGAACCGCCCTGCAGTGCACCCTGATCCTGGAGCTGCGCCTCCCCCGCGCCCTCACCGCCTTCGCCGTGGGCGGCCTGCTCGCTCTGGCGGGCGCCCTCATCCACGTGCTGCTGCGAAACCCCCTCGGCGATCCCTATGTCCTGGGCGTGTCTGGGGGTGCGGCCACTGGGGCCCTACTGGCCATGCTCCTGGGCCTGGCCACGGCCTGGGTCTCGGGCGCCGCCCTGGCCGGCGCCTTGGGCTCCACCCTCCTGGTACTTGGACTGGCCCGCCCCCGGGGACAGCCCTGGACCGCCACCCGGCTGCTGCTCACGGGGGTGGTCGCCGCCTCCGGCTGGGGGGCACTGATCAGCTTCATCCTCAGCCTCAGCCCCAGCGGACGCCTTCCGGGCATGCTCTTCTGGCTCATGGGCGACCTGGGCGACGCCCAGAGCCCCTGGGCGGTGCTCGGTCTGCTCGGCACAGGCCTCTCACTGGCCCTGCTGGCCGCCCCACGTCTCAACCTGCTGGCCCGCGGAGAACTCCAGGCCGCCGCGCTGGGCGTGGAGGTTCGGAAGCTGCGGGTGAGTCTTTACTTCGGCTGCTCGGCGCTGACCGCCGGAGCCGTGGTCCAGGCCGGCAGCATCGGCTTTCTCGGCCTGGTCTCCCCCCACCTGCTCCGCCTGCTGGGCGGGCGCGACCACAGAATACTGCTGCCCGGGGCCGTCCTGCTCGGCGGCACCCTGCTTGTAGCCGCCGACACCCTCGCCCGCACCCTGCTCGCCCCCCGACAGCTCCCCGTCGGCGTGCTCACCGCCCTGCTCGGGGTGCCCCTGTTCCTCTATCTGCTCAACCGCGCCCGGGTGTCATGACCGACCACCGGCCTGGCCCCCTCCTCGAGGCCAGCAGCCTGCGCGTCACCCGCCCCGGACTCTGCGTCTGCGAGGACCTCGACCTGCGCATCGAGCCCGGCCAGAGCTGGACCCTCCTCGGGCGCAACGGTGTGGGCAAGACCACCCTATTGCACATCCTGGCCGGATTGCTCCCACCCGACCAGGGTCGAATCCTCGTGGAAGGAGAGGACCTGGCCCGTCTCTCCCCCATCGAGCAGGCCAGACACCGCGGCATGCTCTCCCAGGACGACGAGGCCGCCTTCCCGGCCACCGTCCTGGAGACGGCGCTGGCCGGACGCTTCCCCCATCTGGGACGCTGGGGCTGGGAAGGCCCCGACGACATCGCCATCGCCCGCGATGCCCTGTGCCAGGTCGGTCTGGAGACGATCGAGCAGCGCAACACTCTCACCCTCTCAGGCGGCGAGCGCCGACGCCTCGGCATCGCCACCCTGCTCACCCAGCGCCCTCGCCTGGCCCTGCTCGACGAGCCCAGCAACCACCTCGACCCGCATTACCAGATCAGCCTGCTCGGACGGCTGCTTGAGCATTTCACCCAAGACGGCCGCGCCATGCTCATGGTGCTGCACGACGTCAACCTAGCCCTGCGCTTCAGCGATCATCTGCTGCTGTTGTTCGGCGACGGAGACTGGCTGGCGGGCTGATTACCCACGGGATACGGGTGCCGGTCGGGCCGGAGATGATCGAGCGGCTCGATGAGCTGAGGAGTCCGGCGGGCTACATGCTGCCCCAGGGTCAGCGCGCGACCAATTCCAACGAGCTGATCGCCGCGTTCCGCCGGGAGATGTCGGCACTGCCGGGCTATCGCAGGATCGTGGTCGAGCCCTTGAAGGATACCCCGGTCGCCGGCAAGCCCGTCGAGCTGGAGATCATTGGCAAAGATGCGGGGCGCTTCGCCTTGTCCACCCAGCTCGAAGACTTTCTGAAGACCTACCCGGGGGTGACCGAGGTCGGGACCAGCTACAAGCCGGTCAAGGACCCGGTGGAGCTGGAGCTGGACCACCAGGCCCTCGCCGAGCGCGGACTGACCGTGGCTGCGGTCACCTAGATGGTCCGAGTCGCCTTCGACGGCCAGCTGGTCGACGAGCTCCAGCGGGTCGGTGAGCGCATCCGCTATCGGCTGCAGTTCCGGGCCCAGGACCGCGGCCGTATGGAGACCCTGGAGAACCTGGTGCCGATCAACGACGCCGGTCAGCCGGTCTACCTGCGCAGCGTCGCGGACATTGAAATTCGGCCGGGGGAGGCGGCGGTCCGCCACTATCTCGGCCAGCGTACCCTGACACTCTACGGGGAGATAATCGGTGTCGGCCCGAGCGACGCGATGTTGGACCAGGCTCGACAGCTCGTAGACGCCAATCAATGGGGCGATGTTCAACACGTGCGCGCGGACGCTGCGCAGTTCGAATTTCCACAGCACCCGGATGCCGTTCTGTCAACGTTCACCTTGACGTTGATTCCGGACTGCGGGCACGTCATCGCAAACGCCAGTCGAGCGCTCGCCCCCGGTGGGCGGATCGTCGTCCTCGATATGGCATAGCCGCGGTTCTGTCCTCTATGGTGGCGACGTACCCTGTTCTTCCTGCGCTCCTATGGTGTGACGGGCGAGGTTCTACGCCGTCGTCCCTGGGAAGTTGTGCAGGCGTCGATGACGGAGTCATTCCGGGATTTCTCGGTGAAGTGTTTCTGGTTCGGCTTCTTTTTACCTTACCTGTGGGGCTGTTGAGGATACGCCTCGTTGCGACTTGCACGAAATCTAATCTTTCTCTGCACTCACGATCCGCTCGATCGCCATCGAGCCCAGGTCTCTGCCGTTCGGTTTCACGTATCGATCGACCAGCTCGTAGTAGCCGAGGTGCTCGACTACCTGCCATCCGTAACCGCGGAAAAATCCGTCGACGCGATCGGGATCGAGGCCGAAGAGCCAGATTCTGCTCTTCACCAACATCTGGTGGTAAAGGTATTGCTGGCTGTAGAAGTTCTCGCCGGCGATGAAGTCCTTTGGCGTGTATGTCACTACGAGTTCGCTGCCGGCGGGCGCCCTGGCGACAAATTCCATCGTTGCGCGGACGCCTGGCTCGCTCGCGTATTGGGTCACGCCCTCCCAGCTAAAGAAGGTCTTTTTCTCGGGCGAGTAGCCGTACGCGGCCAATACGGCGCCGAGATTCTCCTGGTCGAAGTCGATCGGCACCAGGGTCACGCTTTGTGGAATGCGTCCGAACGGCTTATCGATACCCGCACCTTTGCCCTTGATGTTCCGCGGCTGGTCGATCTCTCACACCGGCACCTCGGCCAACGCCGGCAGCCTGAAAGCACGGGTGTCGAAGCCGGCGCCGAGATTCACCACGGATTCGATCTTCCCGACTTCTTCAGTGGGTAAGGAGGTGGCCGTAGCCACCCCCTCCCCGTTGTCGCAACGGGGTCAATTCCCCATATTACCCTGAAGAGAGCCGGTCTCTCCGACGAGTCACCCGACAGGCATTACCAGCATGCATCTTTCTCGCACTGGGCGGCCCCGTCGATATTGCCCCGCACTAGGGAAGTAACCCTCTCGACCTTTTCCGCAACTTACTCAGTTCTCTTAGCGATCTAGCCCGAAACGACCCCGCGGAAAGGAGAGGGCGACCTCAAGCGGCCAACTATCAACGGGCTAACTTCTCCCATGCAACTACCACCACCTACCTCTCTATCTTCGGTGTGTTCTATCAGGTCTAGAGTCCACGAGACCCTTCACCGAACACGCTGTGGACCCCAAAGGGCAAGAGTCCGGGACAGACCCCGTGCCCACTCTCCCGCGTAACTCCACCACTTCGGCGTTGCCTGATAGGTGAAGCTTACTCAGCCGGACGGACCGGACAGAGACGACGTGAATCCCCTCGGAGTATCATTGCCTGGCTCCTTCGACACAGTCCCTCTTCCCACATCCATACGGGCGTCGGTACTGCCCTAGCTGCGTACCCCTTTCGGGTTCGAGCAATGACTTCTGTACGGGGGCGAACCCGCACAGGTAGGATTTGAAGTTCATCCTCCTTCTCACCGTTCGAGACTTAGTACGAAGAACCCGCGACTCGCGCCAGCGCCCGAATCCGCCCGACCACCGGTCCGCTCGCGCACTTTTCCCCGCGGCGCTGGCGCGCTGGCCAGCCGCCACCGATACCGGTTGTTGGGCGCGAATACCCCATGGAAACGGGTGAGGTTGATCCGCGGCTCCGGCACCAAAGCCGCCAGCCGGGCGACGAGTCTAGCGGGCAGAAGCCTCGAGACCGGTACGTCTCCAACGCGGAGTTCCCCGCTGTCCAGGACATCGCGCCGCCAGTGATTCAGTGCGCCATGATGCTCGCGCGGTTGACCCGGTTGCGCCAAGGCGACCTGCTATCGCTACGCCTGCAGAATCTCACGGACGAGGTCATCGAGGTGGGGACCAGCAAGACTGGCCGCCCGCTGGTTATCCAGTGGAGCGACGAGCTACGCGCGGTGGTTGAGAAGGCGAAAGCACAGCGCGGCAAAGTACAATCTATGTACCCGTTGCCCACCCGGAGCGGTGGTCGCTACACCAGGGATGGGTTCAAGGCGAGCTGGCAGAAGGTAATGCGGAGGGCCACATCACACGGCGGTTCACGTTCCATCACATCCGGGCGAAGGCTGGGTCCGAGGCGCAGGACGAGCGGCTGTTGGCTCACCAGGACGTGCGCACGCTAAACCGTCACTACAAGCGGAAGCCCCTGCGGGTCACGCCGGTTCGCTGGTGGCAGAACTACCGCTCGTTCAAACAAATCGACAACGAGGGGAAATACCTGTTCGACTTCGTCACCGCCGGGGTATGGAATGCCCGCAAGCAGATGGTCGAGTGGCTGCGGGGGTATTACGATCACCACAACGAGGTCGTCGACCTCTTCTATGCGATCACCCGTTGCCACGGCTGGGTGCGCAACACCGCCGAGGCAGTCACTGTCCGCTTGGAGCCCCTGCAGCAGCCTAAACGCCGTGCCGCCCAGGAGCAGTTGTGGCGCAAACTCACGGCGCTCGGGGCGCAAACGCCACTGGGAAAACGGCTCGTCGTTGAGGTGGGCGAATCCCCGCTCTAGCAGTCAAAGTGTCCAAAATATGCGTGTTCTTGGTCGAAAAAGTCGAGGTCTGAATTAATTATTCTAGGTGTCGATTTCGACTTCCGCGCTCATTTTCGCCAAGCCCCATAGAATCTACTTTTGCCGTGAGATTCCCCCGCCAGGATACAAGCGAGGCCCCGATGACCCTAAAGCGCTCGACTGCCGCCGACGCTCTGACGAACACTCCGTCGCCGCGGGAGGGCAAGTCTCACTCCCGGCCTGACGGCTCCGGATCCAGCTGGGCCATGAGATCCATGACATGGCGAAGGTTGGCGCCGAAGTCCGCCCGCCCAACCCGCGATGCCGAACGGATGCTGAGCCGACTTCCACCTCCTGGAGAGGGCTCGGCGGTTACCGCCAGATCGTCCGCAAAGCCCAACAGGGGGGTCACGGCCACTGCCCGCACGTCTGAATGGCCGACTCGAATGTCCTCCCAGCCAAGCGCACCCATCGCCATCGCCACCTTCGCCAGGGCCTTGTCGGGCGGCTCCGAGATATGGGGGCTTCGCAGCTCCGGGAGAGAATGGTCGTCGCGGGTCTGCACCCGATTGCGGCTCAGGTATATTCCCAGACGAGGTATGGGACCGGGAGATGCGGCCCACGGCAGACGGTTGAGCACCAGGGCCCCGCCACCCAGGACAAGGCCGAGGACCAACAGCCCCATGGCGACCCACCAGACCCAGAGAAGGTATTTCGGCATCTGCGCCTCGATTCACGCTCGGCCACTCGACTATACCCGTCGCACATGGGTTTTCGCGAGGGGTGGTACGTGGATCTACCGTTTGCGGGGCCGAGGATGCGAAGCGAGGTGTGAATCGCGACCGAAAACCCCTGTGCATCGGGGTTATCTTGCCGGATGGGGGGCCGGCATCGGAATCTTCCCCGGGGAGGCCCGGCTTGAGACTGGAGACTCGAGGCCCGACACTGTAGTCTTGATCCGGACCGTGACTCGCCGAGTCTAGGATCGCTGTCACTGCCCCGGCTTTCGCAGGTTGCTCGGTGCGACGGACAGATTGCGACCCGGAATCCCAGACTGTGACCCAACTCCCGACCCGTGCCGAGCAGATTCGGACCATGCACGCTCCGTTCATCCGGCAGGTGGTGGAGCTGGGCCAATCGGCGGAGAATCGACTCCAGCTCGAGGCCGTGCTGACCGCAGCGGTGGCGAACGGCTGGACGACGCTGGTCGTCGCCCTGCGCGAGATATTGGTGGGTCGGAGGGATCCGGGGGTGCTCGCCGGGCTTGACGAGGAGGATCGGGTGATCGCCGAGGCGGTGATGCGGGGCCTTCAGGATCCGTCCAGCCTTCCGGCTCCCGCTGTCCAGCCGAGTGCGGGCATGGCCGCTCCGGGGTTGGCCGGCATGATCCACCAGGCCGCCACGGGCAATGTGCAGGCCCTGCAGGTCATCTCAAACATGGCCGATCAGATGCGCAAGGCCGGCGGCTCCATGGCCCGTCTGGCCGGCGTTATCCGGCCTCTCATCAACGGAGAGCGAGACCCCGCCACGCTGTGTCGGGGCCTGGATGCGAGCACCGAGCAGCTGATCCTGGGCATCCTGGAAGAGCTCGGAAAGCTGGGCAAGCATTGAACTCTATGGGCGACCGAGCCGACATCCGCATACGGCTGCTGCTGACCTTCGGGGCGGCCAGCGGCCTGGTGGCGGTGATCATGGGCGCGCTCGCTGCCCATGCTCTCCCGACCGGGCAGATCGAGACGGTACGCACCGCCGCCCAGTACCAGGGGATTCACGCTATCGCCTTGCTGGCAACAGGCGCTGTCGCGCTGACGCACCGAAATCTCTGGCTCGAGACAGCGGGTTGGCTGTTCGTCTCGGGCACCCTGGTCTTCTGCGGCAGTCTCTACCTCAAGACACTCGGCGGGATCACGGCATTGGCCCCGGTCACCCCGTTCGGCGGAGCGGCCTTCATGATCGGTTGGGCCTGCCTCGCATTGGGTAGCTGGCGGCTGCGCCCTGTGGTCTGACGGGAGAGTCATGGCGACCCCGCGGCCACCGAGGCCAATCCGCAAGACTTGGGAACCGATTCTCCGCAATCGCTAGTCGAATGTGGATCGGGCACCCCCCCAAAGGCGATTTCTGCGAGGATTGCTAACATTGTCTTGACGCCTACGGGAGCCTAGTGTTTCAGTTGGATATAATATAAGCATTGTCTAATATACATGCAACCGATTGTATCGCCTCCGAACTCGGGCGCTCGCCGGGCGGCCTAGACCTGCGCAGCCAGCCTGGTCTCGACCGGGCCAGACAGGGGCGACCATGATTCCGAGCCTTCTTATCATAGAGGACGACAGCTCTCTCAGAGAGATGTTGTGCTTACATTTTCAGGACCAGGGGATGCAGGCCGACGGGGCGAAAGACCTGGCGAGCGGCTTGCGGCGCCTGCGCGAATCGCCGCCGGACCTGGTTCTTCTCGACCAGCAGCTACCCGACGGCACGGGCCTGGACCTGTTAAAGCGGCTTCGGGAGCTAGAGTCCGAGCTTCCCGTGATCATGATGACTGGCAGGCACGACCTGGAGCTGGCGATCGAGGCGATCAAGCAAGGAGCTACCGACTTCGTCCACAAGCCCATCGATGCCGAAGAGCTGGGCAGAACGGTGGCCAAGGCGCTGGAGAACCGGCGGCTGTCAAAGGAGGCGGCCGCCGAGCCCCAGACTGGCGATGAGCCATCCGCCAGCGAGCTGATCGGGCGCAGTGCCGCCATGCTGGAGGTCAGCAAAGCCATAGCCCTGTGTGCTTCCAGCGATGCCAATGTGTTCATCACCGGGGAATCGGGGACCGGGAAAGAAGTGGTCGCCCGGCTGATACATCAGCACAGCGGCAGGTCAGGCTCCTTCGTGGCGGTGAACTGCGCGGCCATCGTCGACACCCTGTTGGAGAGCGAGCTGTTCGGGCACGAGCGCGGCTCCTTCACCGGGGCCGTAGAGCGAAAGCCGGGCAAGTTCGAGCTGGCCCAGGACGGCACCCTGTTTCTCGACGAGGTCGCAGAGCTGGCCGCGCCGCTTCAGGCCAAGCTGCTTCGCACCCTGCAGGAACGGGTGGTGGAGCCTGTTGGCGGGATTCGGGCAATAAAGACCAATGCGCGGGTGATCGCCGCAACCAACCGGGACCTGGAGCACGAGGTGCAGGGGGGGCGGTTCCGCGAGGACCTGGCCTATCGCCTCAGGGTGGTTGGTATCCGCTTGCCATCCCTGCGCGAGCGCCTGGATGACATCCCTCTGCTGGTTTCCGCTCTGATGGCGCGTATTGCTTCGCGCATCGGACGTGCAGCACTCAAGGTGCCGCCGTCGGTCATGGCCCGATTCCAGACCTACGATTGGCCTGGCAACGTCCGAGAGCTGGAGAACCTGCTGACCCAGGTCATGGTGCAAGCCCGCTCACGCGTGCTGACGCCGGACCTCCTCCCCAAGCCTCTCAGCAGACCGACCCCCGAGGCTGTGCAAGGCGGGAATACCCCGTTCAAGACCCTCGAGGAGGTGGAGGCGGAATATGTCCAACGCGTGCTCGACCATACCGGCGGACACAAGGGACAGGCCTGCGCCCTCCTCGGCATCTCCCGCCCGGCATTGGATCGAAAGATCAGCAAGTTCGG
>Ga0210110_1000373_pt1 | contig 15120 bp, 13 predicted proteins | sample China_Galinas_PW_2_FD_184865 | JGI IMG/M metagenome (GOLD analysis project Ga0210110, IMG submission 184865) | Wetland microbial communities from San Francisco Bay, California, USA, that impact long-term carbon sequestration - China_Galinas_PWB_D1... | ecosystem: Environmental > Aquatic > Marine... | reverse complement strand
CCTTTGGCTGCTCCAGAGGGGCGGGGGCTTGTGCCGATTGGGGAAACACGGTTTCATCTCCCCATGCCTCTCGCCCGCGCTCTGGTGGTCCTGCTGCTCTTGGCAATTGCCGCAGGCTGTGCCACCACGCCGCCCGCCTCTGTCGGGCAGGAAGCGGTCGCAACGGATGGTGCCACGGCTGCCCTGACCTGGAAACGGGTCAGGTTCTTTGTCCACTGGCGCGAGGAGCGGGAAGAGCCGAGCTGGTCGGTGGATGTTCTGCTGGCCCAGCGGGTGGTCGAGCCGGTATTGGAGCGCTATCGGGGCTCCATCACCCTCTGGCGCTTCCATCGGCGCGCGGCCAGGGACGCGGCCGGCCATTCCCTGAGCTTTCTGGTCTACGCACCCGAGTCGGTCGGCAGTGCCCTCTGCCGGACGCTGCGCGGTGATACCACCGTCCGGCGGCTGCTCGTCGCCGGCGTGCTGGATGAGGTGCGCTGCCAGGCCCCGGACGCGGCCAAGGCGCGCCTGGTCGAGGCGACCAGCGATCCCTCCTGGTCGCCCGCCCTCCAGCGGACCTGGCCCTACTACATCATGGGCGTGAGCGAGATGTGGCTGAGGCTGATCGACGAGTACTCGCAGCCAGAGTCGGGATTCCAGCCCATTGGGCAAATGCTGGCCCACTACGAGGCGGTCCAGCAGAAGCTCACCGAGACCTGGAAGGACGAAGGCGGGCATGCCTTCCTGCACCATCTCAGCGCCCTGTTTGCCTATCAGCCGGTCGACGTCGTGCAGAGGCGTACGTACCAGTTCTGAAGCGAGGCGAAACAGACGCCGCTGCGGGCGGCTCGTGCGGTCGAGATTGATGGCGGCGTAATCCGATATGATCCGGGTCACGTTCATGGAGATAGGACGCGGCCGTGCAAAACCGCTTCGACATGCCAGAGTTCGCGGGTGCCTTCGGCGATCTCGGCACACTCATCCCTTTCGTGGTCGCCTATATCTCGGTGCTCGACATGGACCCCTGCGGGATCCTGTCGACGTCAGGGGTGGCCCTGATCCTTGCGGGCCTGGTCTTCAAGACGCCTTTTCCCGTGCAGCCCATGAAGGCAATTGGGGCGGCGGCGGTCTCCCAGGCGGTCGGCGGCATCGCCGTGACCTCGGCCATGGTGACCGGGGCCGGCCTGGTGACCGGGCTGATCTGGGTCGCACTCGCGGTCACGGGGATGGCCAAACGCATCGCCGCCTGGGTCCCGCGGCCTGCCCTGCTGGGCGTGGTGATGGGGCTCGGGCTCAGCTTCATGTTGCACGGAATCGGCATGATGGCCGAGGACTGGCTGGTTGCCCCGGTCCTGCTCTTTGTGACCCTCGTGCTGCTGGGCCGCTTCCGCATCCCGCCCATGCTGGTCCTGCTGCTGCTCGGCGTGGTCGTAACGTTGCTGCGCCAGCCGTCTCTCGCAGGCGACCTGGCGTCGATCGAGCCCAGCTTTCGCCTGCCGACGCCGGCCTGGCCAACGCTCGACTGGCACGACGTCTGGATGGGGGCCGTCTTGCTGGCTCTACCGCAGCTACCGCTGACCTTCGGCAACGCCGTGGTCGCGATCACCGACGAGAACAACCGCCTGTTTCCCGACCGCCCCGTGACGGAGGGGCGCGTGGCATTCTCCACTGGCCTGATGAACCTGTGCTCGAGTGCCCTGGGCGGTATACCCATGTGCCACGGCGCAGGCGGCATGGCCGGCCACGTGCGATTCGGCGCGCGGACCGGCGGCGCCTCTATCATGCTCGGCGTGCTGCTGACGACACTGGGGTTGCTCTTCGGCGACTTCGTGGCCACCTTGTTCGGCCTCTTGCCGCCGGCCGTGCTGGGCATCATCCTGTTTCTCGCGGGGACCGAGCTCGCCCTGGGCAGCTACGACTTCGGCAGTACCAGGGCCGACCGGTTCATCGTCCTCGCGACCGCGGCATTCGCAACATCGAACGTAGGCGTGGCGATGCTGTTCGGCCTGCTCGCCTGTCGTACGGCGAGTCGTGGATGGCTGAAACCTTAGAGTAGGGCCAGCTGCGCGTCCGGGTGCCGATTCGCTCCCAAGAAGCCGGAGACATCACGGTTGGAAGTACACGATATCTTCAAGGCTCAGGCGCCCCTTCGCCAATCCCAATCGCAGAGCCGACGTTTGTTGATCCGCACCGACGAATACGTCATTGTAAAAGACCCGGAACGTCTCCAGCAGCTTCACAATTGAGCGCGGCTAGTACGCGCTGTCTCCAGGTGCCGCTCCAAGGGTACAGCCAGCCCATCGGCAAAGGTCCTCGGAAGGGAATGGGTATCCGAAGATCGCGAAGAATATGGCGCCGGATTCAAGGCGCGGCAACGGGCGCATAGCAAGGCCTATGTAACCCTCGCCGCAACATTGCGCTGGGTCGCCAGATGCGACAGAAACCCCGCCACCTCCGTCTCACCCATCTCCTTCGGGTGACGCTTGCCGTGAAACAGGACGTACCGCTTGAACCAGTGGACCTAGGCGTCCTCGGTCCGGATGCTGTAGTGGCGCACGCGTATCGCCTCACGCACCGTGTCCAGAAAGGGTGAAGTCGACTGCACGATAGTCATAATGTCCTCCTCTCGCTCCTCGCCTGCCAGGGCATAGCCGACGTTCCAGCGCAACGCAAGCCGTTGCGGGATAGCGAGAAGCTTTCCCGATAAAGCGCGCTGATAGGGGGGATATCGTGCGATGTTACCGGTACTCAATAGTTGGGTGATGCATTCCAATTCCAACGACGAATGCTCTTGCCACAAACGCAAACATGAAACGCTATCTTTCGATAGCGGTATTGCTGGCCGTCTTCATTGCCCCGTTAGCGGCGGCCCAGTTCGTCACAATTACCGAGTCTCCAAGCCCCTTCTCCGCCACGGGACCCGGAAATTGGTCGCGTCAACCACCAGCAACCGGGAATTCACGCTTAAAATTTGTCTTACCGGACGGAACGCCTTACGCTGAATGCGCTGTGATCGTTAAGGCACTTCCTGCACTACGTGGTCATTCGCAAGCCGAAATCAATTCGGCAATGCTCGAACCACCCGAACCCGAAGGCATCACCCGAGCCCTTTCCGTTAGCTTTAGCAACGTACGAGTCATTTCAGCCGGTAACGGTGCATTGAGCGGTATTCCCGCGCAGACCTACAACGTCCAATATTCGGTTGGAACGCCTGCGGGGATGCAGTGGGTTCGAAGCGCTTCCACTACCACGATGACCGTGCCCGACGTAAGCTGGACCGTAACCAGCGGCGGCCAAGGACGCACGCTTGCCGAAGCTCAAAAGGCGTTCGCATACTGGCAGCTCGAATTTGTGAAGTTTCTGACGTTCATCAAAATTTTCCGCTGATGTTTGTACGGGTTCCACATTTTTTCAGTCGCGGTTTAACCGTGTTTATCAACACGAAAGCAAGCGATAAGGCCGCTTGGGCCGTTGATGTCAGATTTCAGGGCGACAAACGGGGGCAAAACGATGGGGCTATTTGGCCCTTCAACAAAGAAAAAGCATTTCGTAAAGCAGCAAGCTCGAAGTTTAGCAAATTATATGAAAAATAACGCCGTAAAGTCTGGCGGTGAAGCGTACGCTCGTTTACAACTTCTAGGACACTTTCCTAGGGATATCAATAAAGAAGTACTTTGGATATTTTGGGTTTCAGTATTCGCATTCAGGATTGCAAAGGATTTAGGCCATATCCGAAAAGAATACGGCGATGACATTTATGAAGATGTTTATTGGGAAATGTGTAAAATTGATAATAATTATTTCTCCAAGTTGCCCCACAAACCTTTTAGAGAAGCTTTTTCTTATGTCGGCGCCGCGGCAGATATAATATACCAGTCAGATACTAAAGAACCGGTGAATCAAGCAGGCGCTTTCTTTCTCGCTATCTCGAAAGAAATTCCGGTGACACTCAGTCAACAGCAAAGGTTTATGGTGGCAAAAGAATTGTTAGATGCTGCACATTCCTTTCCGTCGTTAGAGGAGAGCATAAAAGAAAATGCATGAATGCCCTACCAAAAAACTCCTCGTGTCGAGGTAAATCCAGAGCCCTGGGATCGAAAAGGATGTCGTGAAATTGGCTGATGTTGCCCAGTGGGTGAGCTCCCGAAAGAGAGCAAGTCCCGCCAGGCAGGCGTAGCCACCCTGCCAGTAACGAACCGGGATGCATTGCCAAGAGGTGGTGTGTAGAGCCCGGTGTAGTGAGCGCGTAGGCCGCGTGACTGATCTCCGAAAATTGTATAGTTGTGGTCCATAAGGACAGCATGGATAACCCGTTATTGTGACGGGGAAAGCCGACAGTTTTGATGCGCTGGAAGGCATGAGTCCTGTCCGTGCCATGGCAAACGGCAGGACACCACCGGAGACTGCGAGCGGGGCATGTGTACAAAAGGGTAGCCTGGGAACTCAAGACGACCGCTTGCCGGAGAGAAAGATGAGAGAGACGCAGAACTTACCAATCATATCAACAGACCTCCGGCAGATTGCAGAGCACGCGAGGATCGACCCGGCCAAGGTATTCACCTCCTTGGCTCACCGAATGGACGTTCTCTTTCTTTTAGAGGCCTACAATCAGGTTCGCAGGGATGGAGCGCCGGGATTAAGCGGTGTGACGGCGAAGGACTATGCCGAGAACCTGATGGAGAACCTGGAAGACCTGCACCAGAGACTGAAGAGCCAGACCTACGTCGGTCCGAAGATCAAGCGGGTGTGGATAGACAAGGACGGAGGGAAGAAGAGGCCGATCGGGCTAACGGAATTCGAAGACAAAATAGTCCAGAAAGCGGTGTCTATGCTATTGGGGGCGGTGTACGGGCAGGACTTCTACCCTTTCTCCCACGGATTCCGAGACGGACACAGTGCCCACCAAGCGCTGAAGGAGATCCGCGATCATTGCATGTTCAATGGCATCAACTGGTTGATCGATGCAGATGTGACTGGATTTTTCGACAACATTGACAAGGGCTTGTTGAGAGAGATCATCAAGAAGCTAGTCAATGACGGAGGCCTGCTGCGGCTGATCGGAAAATGCCTCAACGCGGGAGTAGTGGAAGGAGACGTTATCAGCGGATCATGGAAATGTTGCCCAAGCGGTTCGACCGCCACGGGCTGAGCATCCATCCCGAGAAAACCAAGCTGATCGCGTTCGGAAGACCTGCGTTTGGACAAACGACTGGAAAAGGGGAAGCCACGTTCGACTTTCTCGGCTTTACCCACTACTGGGCGAGATCACGCAAGGGAAACTGGGTCATCAAGCGCAAGACAGCGAGCAAGAAGGTGAAGAAGGCCATCGTCGCGATGCGCACTTGGTGTCGGAACAATCGACACAAGCCCCTGTGGTGGCAGCATCAAATCCTGTCATCGAAGCTCAGAAGACACTTTCAATACTTCGCGGTCCGATGCAATATGCGTGCGATGGAGGCGGTGCTGCACTATGTCACGCGAGGCTGGCAATACTGGCTGAGCCGACGAAGTCACAAGAGTGCGATCCCATGGGATGCGTTCAGGAAGTTTCTGGAGGCCCACCCGTTGCCGACACCCAGGATCGTCCATAATGTGTGAGAGCTTGCGGGTAGCAAAGTTATGCGTCAGGACGGCGGAGTCCATGTCCTGATTACCGAAGAACCGTATGACCGAATTGATCACGTACGGATCTGTGCGGAACGGGGATGGCCGGAAACGGCCGTCTCTACCCGGAAGCCGACCCAAAAACCGCTGCGCGTTTTTCGGTCGGCTGATTTTAGGCGTTGGGCATAAATATCATGAACAGGACTCCAAGACAAGAACTATGGATCGCTCTATCCGATCTGTTTCTTGACACGTATCCCGAACTCTTTTACGACGACATTATCAAAACTGTTGCTGAAACTGGTTTCACAGATGAGCAGGTTAAGCACATACTCCTAACCGAAGTAGAGCCCGCATTGCGATGCAATCTTCAGTCACCAATTGGCGTATGGGAGGGGTTCGATGAACAGTGGGTTATTGAACGAATTGAAGAAGTCAAAAAGACACCTCCATCATGGTGGGCCAACTTGAGATCTTGGTCAAAATACGCAGAGAATCACTGGGAAGCTATTGTAAGAAGGCGAGCTATGCCTAACCAGTAGTTGCACCGGACCGTAAGCGCTGGCACAAGCCTTGTTTTGCTTCGCGGCAAGCCCAGTGCCAGCACTTCGGCCGGTGAACTTGGTCGTTACTGCGACGCGAAGTCGCATGATTTACTGTTAAACAACAGCCAGGAGGCAGTCCGATTTAACCATGGTATGGTGTTACCTGTCCCCGAACCGGGGGGCGTTGCTGGCAACGGCGGGGTCTCAAGCACTCGGTAAGAGGTCGGCGGTGAGTGGCATACTTGCTCGATCCTTGGGGAATGGTCGGTATGGGCAACGTAAGTGAAGCCTGGGTGTTACGTATCGTGAAAGAGCGCGGGGCTAGAGTCACCAGTCGGCCCCAGAGCCAAAATGGCAATGCCAGGCAGGTTGGTGAGTTTTGACGGCGAGCCGACACACCCGTAGTCCTGGTCGGTATACAGAGGCGCCCTAACCCGATCTGTTTGTGGATCATGCGGAACGTGGTAAGCCTGTATTCCTCTCCTGCTTGTGAGGAGTCGGTCTTCCGTAAGGAAGAAGAATGGGGGGGTGTAGGTAGAGGATGCTGGAAAAAGCGAATGCCCGGCTGTAATGGTCGGGATACGGGTTCGAACTTTGCCCCACCCGAAAGGGGAGCCCACTTCCTATGCAGGTGTGACTGAACGTCAACGTCGGAGTAAACTTTAACGAAGGCTCAGTTTACAATGGGCGATAGGAGACTATCGCAAGCGTCCTTCGGTCCAGTCTTTGGATTGGATGAGTCCCTGCGCTGGGGAAACGTTCAGGTGGGCCGGGTGTGCGGGTTTGCCAGCCCGTTCTGCTGTCCCGGGTCGTCGCGTCATAACAAAGAACTGGACAGCCATCTTTTGGGAGCCCCCGAAGGCGGGAGCCAGAGCGCGCCCGCTTGTGACCCTATCTGGGACTAACCGCGACTCCAACGCGGAGAAATGGCGGCCAAAGCGTGCCAACCGGCAAGACTGAGAGGGTGGGACCGGAAACGGCCCACGGGCTTCCGCCCGATGCTCAATCGGATGTGGTTATGAACTTGGGGGAGAGCGCTGAGGGCGGTCAGCTGGGAAACAGCCGCCGGCAGGCGCGGATGCCGCGCGCCCAGCGCTGACGCTCTCGCTTGCAAACCCGCTCGACATGCTCGGCTTGACCGATCCAGATGCAGAAGTGGGTCTCGAAGTCCTCGGCCAGCTGCAGCCATGCCGCTGGGGTGATGCCGATGCGCTCCAAGATCGGCGGCAGATCATCGGCGATGGCCCCGCGCTTATCGGCGCGCACCGCCCGTCCGGTCCAGTTGACCAGCTCCAGGTAGTCGGCGAGGTGGAAGGGCAGCCCGTCGCGCCCGCCTTCACGGACACCGCCCACGAAGGGGTACAGCTCGGGTGGCTGCGTGGGAGCCGGTACGAGGTCTTGCTCGGCGTTCTTGCCATCAGCCGAAGACTCGGAAGCGCCTTGCAAGGTGCGAATGCGCCGCTGGATGGAGGAGTAGTCGGAGTCCTCGGGGGTCTTGGCGATGGCGGCGCGCACGGGGTTGAGGTCCACGTAGACGAGGCAGGCAAGCACTGCGCTCCCGTCGAGCAGGGCTTGTGACTTGAACCGCCCTTCCCAGAAGTGGCCGGTACACTGGGCCTCCTCGTTGGCCTTGCGAGCGATGTGCTCGCTGAGCTGCGCGGTATGTCAAGAGCCAGCTCACCGAGGTGAGGCGCTCACGCCAGGTCTCGGCCAGGTCTTCGAGCTGCTGCTGCTCGACCTCGAGCAGCGGCTCTTCTCGCAGATAGCGCGGTGCCAACACCGTGTCGGCGAACAGCTGGTGCCAGTGCTCGACCGCCTCCCGGGTCGTCCAGGACTCGGCCAGCGGCTAGTCGACGTGTAAAACGGCGTGGCTATGTTATGTGCAGTTCCGGATTATGTGACGTTCTGGGCTGGGCGCTGCCGGTTTCATTTCTTGCTCAACCAGTTGGCCACAAACCCCTCGCCGCTACTGCACATAATTCTGTGCTATGGCCTTCCTTAGAAGCCCCGCTGGTCGGGGCGCTCGAAGGAGGGCATCATGGCCTTGGAACAGATCTTCATCGGCTATCTGCGCGAGCAGGGCACGTTAGTGGAGCCGCCGTGCGCGCCGCCACTGCGGGTAACGGGGTCTTTTGTTTTGCCTCCCACCCTTTCATCAGCTTACTCGCCATGGTCCGAGCATAGCCCGGAAATTTCGAAAAGCAAAACGCAAGACCTGGCCCGTCTCCCCCTTCCTAGTCTTGGCATATCCCATCCCAAAAAGGAAACCCGGCAAGCGCGTAATCATAAACTGCTCCTGCCGAAAATAAATCTGTCCCCTGTCCTTTGCTCGTTGTCTCAACCTCGGCCCGCATCGACCGGAAGACGAAACACCTTGATAGAGTCGTATTTCAGCCAGAGGAGATTCCGATTGATTCCGCAAAACGGGGGATTCGGCAAGGGGTCCTGGTTGCGAGTCCAGGATTTGCCTGAATCGGTGCTCATCGCGAGGAGAAGGTCGCTGAGGAGATAGAGGTCATTGCCGGCGGGATCCCAGCAGGCGCGAATGACGTCGTCCCACCACGTGGGATTGACGGCGAGCCAATCGTCGCGAAGGGCGTTGATGATGATCACGTCACGCTCGCCTGGTACGACATAGGAATCCGGTCCGCGAAACGGTTGGGGCTCTCCCCAGTAGGCATCCACGTGCAAGGGGACGGGCTTCCAGTGCCGGCCCGCGTCCTGGCTGCGCAGGGGGTCGGCCTCTAGCCGGATGAGCACCATGGTCTCGCCATCCGGGGAGACGCGAAGATAGCCTTCGACAGGATAGGCGTCTTCGGGAAGTCGGGCCACTGGCTCCAGGCTGGACTGGATCTCGCCGCCGGCCCGGCGCAGGTCGAAGATCGTGCCGTCTTCGAGCAGCAGATAGCAATGGCCGGAGTCGGCGTATGTGGTGTCCACTGGTCCTCGGTAGGCCTCGTCGACATGGGTGAGAGGACCGAGATCGAGGGTCTGCCAAGACTCTCCGGCATTCGTCGACAGATACAGTCGCTCCCAGCCGTCGGCTCGGGCGGAGAGCACCTCGCCGTTCGGCGATACGGCGAAGTTTTCGAGCTCTTCATCGGGCTGTACGCCGAGCAACCTTTGCGGCTCCAGATCGTCGAACGGGATGAGATACAGGCCGTCCTCCGTCAGCGCCCAAACGCCTTGCCCGGTGGGATTGGCCTCCAGAGATCGGATGGGCCTTTCGGCGGGCCCGGCCAGCGGCAGGGGTCGCCAGACGGCGCCGCTGTCATGGGTCACGTACAGCTCGAGTTCGGGGCTCCAGCCGACGGCTGTGCTCTCGCTCAAGGGTACGACCCTTTCCAGGTGGGGAACATGCTGCTCGAGGGTCCAGCCGGACGCCGACTTGTCCTTGTGGACGAACCAGCCGTGTGACGCCAGCCAGACGCGGGGGCCGTTGTCGCGCACGGCGTCCTTCACGGCTTCGATGGGCACATCCCAGCCGGCCAGCATTGACGACCACACCTCCCCGGTCACGCCGAGGCCGTAGAGCACGCCGGATTCGTTCTCGTAGTCGCTCAGCAGCGCGCGCTCGGCCCCCGTCAGCGTGTTCAGGTCGGAGCAGGCGGGCAGGTCCATCCTATCGCTGAAGAACCGATCCAGGCGGTCGTAACGGTAATTGTTGTCTCCGCGGAAACAGCTCTTACAGCCGTAAGATGCTCCCGAGTAGGGGTATTTGTACGAGTGCCCCTGGAAAGGGAGTAGAGGACGGGCATGGTAGGGCTCGATAATGGCCAGGCCTTCATTGTGCCATCGCGAGCGACCGTTTCTGGAGTATCCACCCATGCTGGAGTCTCTCTCAGTCCTGCTTCTGTGCCAGTTGGCCGGTGAGCTGATCGTGGCCGTTCTCGGCCTGCCCGTTCCGGGGCCGGTGGTCGGCATGGCCCTGCTGTTTCTCGGCTTGCTGCTCAAGGGCGAGGTCCCCGTTGCACTTACCGAGACGGCCCAGGGGCTGTTGGGGCATCTGTCCCTGCTGTTCGTGCCTGCCGGCGTTGGGGTCATGACGCACGTGACGTTGCTGGAGACCCAGTGGGTGCCCCTGGGGGTCTCGTTGGTGCTCAGTACGCTGCTGACGATCGCGGTAGCCGGATGGCTGATGCAGCGCCTCAGCGGGCAGGGGACGGGCGATGAATGAGGGTGCCGCGGCGCTCTGGGTCTATCTCAACGCCAGTCCACTGCTGCACCTCACCCTGACCGTGTCAGTCTTCGTGTTGGCCCGGTGGCTCCATCGTAGAACCGGGCGGCCTGCCGTCGCTGACCGCCGTGCTGGTGATTCTTGCGGGCATCCTGGGTGCTGCCATCGGGCCCTGGCTGCTCGGGCGCCTGGGCATCCGCAGCCCCATGGCCAGAGGGCTGGCACTGGGTGTGGCCTCGCACGGCATCGGCACCGCCCGGGCCGTGAGCATGGGCGAAGTGGGCGCGGCCTTCTCCGGACTCGCGATGGGGCTCAACGGGCTGGCGACCTCTATCCTGCTCCCGGTGATCTGGGGCTGGCTGTCCGGCTGAGGGTGTGGGCGGTGCGCCTGAGATGGCCCTCCGGTCCGTCCCGATGCGGAGGCAGGGCCGCGCGATGCCTGTCAGCCAGGTGTGTCGTGATAGCGCAGCATTGCGCTACAGGCCCGGTAGACGTAGCCGAGCCCCTTGCGCGCCCCGTTTGTGGCGGGTGGTGGACAGTCGATGCTCGCGGCAATCGCATCGGTAGGTCCAGCGCCTTTGGCTGCGGGTGCTCCCAGGCGTCTCGAAGCGGTGGCGCCGTTGGGGCTCCTCAAAGCCCAGCCAGCGCATCACGGCCCGCCGTTCCGGGCCGTGCGGTCTCACCCGGCCGCAAGACACGGTGGTCACCACGTGGGCCACCTCGTGCGGCACCGTCTCGGCGAGGAAGACCGCCGGTTGCCGCGTGGACCATGGCGATGACCGTCGCGATGGCCACGATCAGCAGGCCCAGGTCCTCGACAAGGGTCAGCAGCTGGGCGCCATGGCGCTGCACCGGGCTCATCCTGGCGTCACCGCTTGCCGATCAGCTCGACGGGGTAGCCGTCGGGGTCCTGGACGAAGGCGATGATGGTGGCCCCGGCGTTCATGGGACCCGCCTCGCGCAGGATTTTGCCACCCCGGCCCTTGATCTCGTCGGCGGCGCGATAGACGTCGTCGACCTCAATGGCGATGTGGCCGTAGGCGTTGCCCATGTCGTAGCGCTCCACCCCCCAGTTGTAGGTCAGCTCGATTACCGTATTGTCCGACTCCTCCCCGTACCCGAGGAAGGCGAGGGTGAACTCGCCCTCAGGATAGTCCTTGCGGCGTAGCAGCTTCATGCCGAGTACCTGGGTGTAGAAATCGATGGACCGGTCCAGGTCGCCGGTTCTCAGCATGGTGTGCAGGATGCGCATGGTTTGTCTCCAGAGGTGATCGCGAGGACGGGGGTGCATTTTGCACCAGCCAGCGGTCCAGCGCGTTAGCAAAGGCCTGTCGGTCCGCCGCACCCAATGGCGGCGGGCCGCTACTCTGGATACCGGAGGCACGCAGGGTGTCCACGAAGTCCCGCATGTTCAGGCGCTCGCCGATGTTGTCCTTGGTGTAGAGTTCGCCCCGCGGGTTCAAGGAAAGAATAGGACACCCGTCCTTTGGAATGGCCGTCAACCAAGCTCCCGGCCTTCGGGGCGATCTGGGGCTGATGAACGCCTGAGAGGTGGTCAAGGGCGGTTCGTTGCGGCGACTTGCGGGATTTTCCGGGAGGCAACCAACGGGGTCGGACCAATCTAGCATGTTGAATATACGATAAAATGCGTTGACAACAGGCCCGAAATCAGGCTTAGACGGCCCATTTTGGGGCCGAAAACGTGCCTTTAAGGAGAGAAGGGCCGCAAGGCACGAGCCAACCGCCATCACATTCCAGGACAAGTCTGGCGCAAAGGGTGGCGAAGAGCTGGTTCGGGGCCCGGTCGCCTGGCCGAAGCTGCCGGTGGAGTGCCGAAGTCTGTCGCATTACCGCTCAATCTTGTACAATTTATCTAGTTTAGACAGAACGAGGTCGGGCCATGAAAACCGTCAGTGCCAGTGAAGCGAAACAACAATTTGCAGCGGTGATCGATGCGGCTGGTCGGGAGCCGGTCGTAATCCGCCGTCAAAAGCGTGATGTTGCTGTGGTCCTGTCCATGCGCGAATACGAACGGCTCGTGAGGCTCAACGTTTCGGAACTCCAAGAATTTTGTGACAGAGTAGGAGAGGGCGCGAAGGCAGCCGGTTTGACCGAAGAGAAGCTCGGCGAACTGCTGACCGATGACTGAGCAAGTTTGCTGGGTGCTCGACACGAACACCTTGATCAGCCGTCTGTTAACGCCTGGGGGAGTACCGGCAAAAGCGGTCGATCGCGCGCTCGCAAGCGGAACACTGTTGGTTTCGGAAGAAACCGTGAATGAGCTGGCGCGGGTGTTGGACCGAGCGAAAAGAAATCAAGAAAGACATCACCTACTTCCGCTGCAGCTATGGGCGCGCCAACTTACAGGTCGACATTTCCGGGTTGGATGTCGACGAAGCGGCTCAGCAAATAAAGCTGGCCCTGGAGGCGACCTATAGGAAGGTAGCGGGCCGCAGGCCATCCGAACAACCCATTCCAGGCGACGCCGGAAGCCTCGGTCGCGCATCTCGGCAGGCCGGTAGACGGCGCGCATGAACGGGGACGTCATGCGCATCAATGGCCCAGAAAACGCGGATGGCAAGACGTGGATAAGTACTCGAAGATGCGGCAGAGGTTTTTTTCGGCTACATCGGATCCCAACATTGAGTTCCCCGCTATGCGCCAGCTCCTGCGACGGTTGGGCTTCGAGGACCCCCAGCCCAGACGTCCATGTCCGTGGGTTCGCCAGGCTGCGCTCGTCCACTGGACGAAAGTTCCTGGCTCACCCGGCACAACCCTGCGAAACTGCTGCTCGAGCAGCTCGGCGGGGATCGGTGGAAAGACCCGAAAGACCCCGTTGGGATGGAAGACGCCGTCGGTGACCAGAGCGCGGATGTGCGGATGAGTAGTGGTACAAAGATGTACCGTTTACGGACCTAAGGACGGAAACGTGACCAGATCCCCAGAGGTCTACACGAACAGGATGAAGCCGCCCTGGCTGTCGGGACCGACCTCGCGGGCCTCCGCATCCTCATGGCCCGCCATCGACCAGAATTCGCGCAATGCCCGTTTGGCGATCGCTCCCATGGCTCAAATCCAGGCTGTTCCCAAATGGGGAGCAAGCATTGCTTGCAACGAGGCCCGTGCCAGACTGGAGCCAAGCGCTGGATCTGCTCGATGGCGACCGGTCGTCCTGGGATCGCCCGGGGTCATCGGTGCCTCCGGCGTAGCCGCCCCTACGAATGTCCGACGATTTCTGCGGCTGTGGTTTCCGCGGCCCTCGATGCCTGTACATTTCTTCTCCCAGTCGTGCCGGCTCCGCCCCCCATTGAACGCCACCATCTGGGACATTAATACGTCTCTGGGGTCTGATATGTATGAATATTCGAAAGCGAGCAGCTCAAATGGCCGACGACCCGCCGACTTCGTGACTGTGGCGGGGGCAGCTTCCGAGGGTACACCAACCTTCCCGGACAACGACATTCAGGATCGGCCCATGACAGTTCCTAACCGGGTCCGCTCCTATGCATGGCAGAGCATCGGCTGTCCTGCCGGCTTGGATCGGTCGGAACGTAGCGGCGGCAGGGAAGGTTTTTCGAGGATCAGCATTGCAGCGGGTAGGATTTTGGGGTGGCCAAGGGCCTCCGTCCCCCCTCCGCCCATGAACGAACGGTTGACCGGTCCGGAAAAAGGCGTTTATGCTTCCTATGCCCGGCCGGAATTTTTGTTGACAGGGTGACCGCATATCCACTATTGATCGATCTATGCGACAAGTTGGGGGCGGAGTCAAAGAACCGCCTCCAATTTTGGCGCGGGCAAAAGACCGATTACCTATCACCTTAGTGAGTTTTCCGGAGAGAGACGGGTTCAAACAATCAAACGTGCGAACGAGCGCCTATGAAAACGTCAAAGATGTCCGTATGTTTCGCAATCGTGCTGATGATGATGATGGTGGTGGTGGTCCCGGCCCACGCCAGGAAACTGTGCCTTCAACTTAACCCAGAGGTGGTGGGGGCAGGTGCGAGCGAGTATAAGCTCGCCAAGATTCCCACCGGAAATGGCAATTTTCTGCTATCGGGTAGGTCCTCCACCGAACTCCCCTATCCCCCTTTTGCAGTCATTGAAGCAGTCGTTACGGGTGGAGGAGGATCACTCGATGAAATGCTTGAGATTTCTTTGGATGAAAAGCGCACCGACGGCTCGGACTTCTTCATCAAGCAAGTGCACATGATTCTCGATCCTGAGACTAAAGAGGGGACCTATGGGAGCGTGCTTACCACCTATCCAACAAGTGGCGATTCCAGCACGATTACGCAGCCGGGTATCGTTTACCTCTTAGAATGCCGCACACTGAAATAGTAGGCGTTGCCTCCCTGGAGGTAGCGGCGGCAGAAAGAAGACGGCAGGATCGGGGTCGGACCAAAATATCAAATCCAACGGAGGAGCAAGGGAGGCCGGAAGAATTTCGAGGTATTTACCGCAACGGAATTCATCGGTGCCATTACCCAGCATATCCCGGCGAAAGAATTGGACAGGCATCTTTCGGGAGGCCCCGAAAGCGGGAGCCCGAGCGTTTCGGCTTGAGCCCCTAACTGGGACTTTCAGCGACTTCAACGCGGAGAAATAGCGGCCAAAGCGGGCCAATCGGCAAGATCGTCGAGTGGTGGGTATCCCCAGATGGCTCTCCACCGCGCCTACGCCTACCTGCTCACCCCGCCCCCCAAGGCCGTGACCCGGGATGCCGCCAAGCGCCTGGAGGCCATAGAATCCCTGGAAGATCTCGGCGCCGGCTTCACCCTGGCCACCCACGACCTGGAGATCCGCGGCGCCGGCGAC
>Ga0210110_1000372_pt1 | contig 15127 bp, 16 predicted proteins | sample China_Galinas_PW_2_FD_184865 | JGI IMG/M metagenome (GOLD analysis project Ga0210110, IMG submission 184865) | Wetland microbial communities from San Francisco Bay, California, USA, that impact long-term carbon sequestration - China_Galinas_PWB_D1... | ecosystem: Environmental > Aquatic > Marine... | reverse complement strand
CCGGGCCTTGTTCCAGGCCGCCTGGGGCACGCTCGATGCGTTTGGCCATGACGCCAAGCGACTGGGTGGACAGCTTGGCATGACCGGCGTGCTGCACACCTGGGGCCAGAGCCTGTGCCAGCACGTGCACCTGCACTGTCTGGTGCCGGGCGGGGCCTTGGCCGACGATGGCACCTGGCTCCCGGCCCGGGGCAGCGACCTGTTCCCGGTGCGGGCGCTTGCGTCCTGTGCGTGAGACCCCGCCGCGCCGGGCGGCGCTGGGCTGTGCGCCCTATCGCTGACAAGCCGCCGAGGGCGGGCCGCTGAGTCGGCCGAATGAGTGAGCCCGGGCCCAGCCGTTTCCCGACAGCGCCCACGCGGCGCCGCGGCCGCGCTCGTGCAAACGCCCGATTCTTGGCTACAATCGGACTACACCGTCATCGAAATGGAGGCCAAACGGAAGCACATGAGACCACAGACCGCCCGCAGGACCTCCTCACAGGCCGTTTCGGCCGACGCCAAGCCGCCCCAACGACGGGGCCCGCAATACTTTTCCCTTTAGATTAAGGTGTCGGGCTCCGGAGTGTGCGGTGTGGAAGCGGCTTAGTCCAATAGACATTTATGCGCCGCGCTCGACTTGGGAGCTTCTCCTGCGAGATCAGGGTGTGCGGCGTATGAATGCTGATCTGTTATGTGCCAAAACCCGAAAGCGCCCGGTCATAGTAAATGATGAGCAAGAAGTATCTCTCAGGTGCCGAGCCGTTGTACCTAGAAGGAGATGGTAGAGGATTATTATTGCTGCATGGCGCTGGAGGAGGTACCGCATGGGATATGAAGGAATTTGCGTCTGTCGCACACAAGCGCGGCTACTCTATCTGGTTGCCATCCCTTCCGGGTTACGGGACAAAACCTTCCGATCTCATAGATGTAACTCTTGACGATTGGCTGACCGAAGCACGGGAAGGCGCCGAGCGGCTGCTGAAGAGTTGCGATACAGTTGCTGTCGTTGGGCATAGCGTTGGGGGGCTGCTTGCGTTAGTTCTGGCAGCTGACGGTAATAATGTATCACGTGTGATCGCCTGGGCCGCACCTTGGAGAATTAATAGTGTCCTCCTAAGCCTATTGCCGGTATTAACCAAGTTACCGATTGCACGTAAAATCATCCCGAAACATGTACCTGTGGAAGTTCCATCTCATATCAAAAACATGGGATGGGTGGGATATGAGTGGCTACCGATTTCATTGGGGTTCATAATTCTTGCTGCAGTGAAAAGACTCCATGCTTCAGTAAACAAGGTCACCTGCGCGGCGTTTATCGCTCAAGGGACAAAAGATAAAGTGATTCACAAGAGTAGTGCACAGGACATTTTTGAAAGAATACCGGGTTCTGATAAAGATATTTACTTTATCAAAGGTGGCTCCCACGCTTTGATGCAGGACTCATGCAAGGCCCATCTATTCCAACGAACGCTTGAGTTCATTGAACGCAGCGATATCCCATAACGCATGCGCGCGAATTGCGAAGCTGCATTTCTTAGAAGTTGGTTGCGCCCGCGATGTCACTCTGGCATCAAGAGTAGCTTTGCTGGTCGGCAATTGCGTGATTTCAAGCGTTGGGCGTTCAAGTGAAAGAAATCGTGGCATACTAAATTCACATCGTGAAGGCTGACCGGATCATAGAGTGAAGAATGGCGCAAGGGCGTCGGAGCAACAGACGACGTCAAGCTGGACCCGAATGATTTCGTAGCAACAAACCCGACGACAGGCGAAGAAATTGGCATCGCCGGAAATCCAAGCAATGCGTCAGTCATGATATAAGAAAAGTGGCCCAAGGTTTTCCGGTATGGGGATGGCAGGGCGAGCTTCGCAGTACGCGATGAGGCAATCATGGCCGATGAAGAGTACCCGGTTCGCCTGGCTTCTTCAGCTTTGGCTCGCGTGCTTTCTGCCAACATCGAGGGGGATGAGGGTGAGTCGTATAATTGGTAGCCGGAGTCGCCCAAGAAATAGCTCCTCGTGTCGAGGTAGATCCAGAGCCTTGGGATCAAATGAAGAGTTTGTGAGATTGGCTGATGTTGCCCAGTGGATGAGTGATCGAAAGAGAGCAAGTCCCACCTGGCAGGCATAGCGAACCTGCCAGTAATGAACCGGTACGCATCGCCAGGAGGTGGTCTGTGGAGCCCGGTGTAGTGAGTGCGTAGGCCGCGTGACTGATCTTCGAAAATTGTAGAGGCGTGGTCCATAGGGAGAGCATGGATAAACCGTTGTGGTGACGGGGAAAGCCGACAGTTTGGAAGTGCCGGAAGGTATGAGTCCTGTCCGTGTTATGGCAAACGGCAGGACACCACCGGAGACTGCGAGCGGGGCATGTGCACAAAGGGGTAGCCTGGGATTTGTCGCTTGAACAAAACAATTTCGTTCTCCAATTGAGCCACTTTACTTAATGCATGATTCTAGGCGCGTTCCAGCTCAGCGGCGACCAAGCGATTTTCGGGATCCGCGGAATCGTGTTGCCGTTTTGCGCGAGACGCCTCATACAGAGAATAAAGGCAGCACGACGCTCGAGTCTAGCAGTATCGGCCCTCGAGCAAACCGAGCGGCACCGGAGGCTCAGCTCCAAAGTGCCCCCTCCGAGCGTTCGCGGGCGAGCGTGTGCTGGGCGACGACCGGGTGGTCTCGGCGACGCTGGGCTTCGAGGCCGCGGGCGATCCACTATCATAGAACTATGATCAATCGTATCCCTGAATCAACGACGGAGGTTCGGAGTCGACATGCACATAGGATCCGCGGCACCCTTTGAGTACATGTTCCCTCGGGGCAAAGCGAAGGCCCTGGTGATGAGCTATGACGACGGTAGCGAGCACGATCGGCGGCTGGTGGAGATCTTCAACCGATACGAGATCCGGGGCACTTTTCATCTCAACTCGGGCAAGTTGGGTCAAGAACACCACGTCTCCGTCCGGGACGCCCGATCTCTCTACGAAGGGCACGAAGTGTCGTGTCATACGGTGAACCATCCTGATCTGACGACCCTGCCAGACGAGCAGATCGAACGTGAGGTCCTTCAGGACAGGCAGACGCTGGAGGACATCCTGGGTGCAGCCGTGCGTGGCCTGGCGTATCCTTTTGGAAGTCACGATGACCGCGTTGTGTCCCTGCTGTCAAACCTCGGCATTGACTACGCTCGGACCATCGAGCCCACCCAGGATTTTGCCATCCCGGAGCATTTTCTTCGTTGGGGAACTAGCTGCCATCACAGCCTTGCGATAGGGTTTGGACGTCAGTTCCTGGAGAACGACGAGGGGCACATGCAGTTGATGCAGGTTTGGGGACACAGCTATGAGCTCGACGGCTTCATGACCGCGGACAGATCCAAGAACTGGCAGTACATGGAGGATTTCTGCCGATTGATGCACGCTCATGATTCTATACACTACGCTACGACCATTGAGATCGTTGATTATCTCAAGGCACTGGCGCAGCTGCGGCTGTCACCGTCCGCGCCTGTGCTGACCAATCCTTCCAATCTCACCGTATGGATTCGGGGAGGAAAGACCACAGCTGCACTCAAACCCGGCGACAGTATCGCGTTGACGGTTTAATCCGCATTCCTCACCGCGCGTCGTAACGACGGGGCCGCCAGGGTGCGTGGGCGCATCGGACCACGGTGAGTCTGGCGCCGGAGATAGCGCGGAAGAGCTTTTCGGCGAGCTCGAGGGGCACGCCCGGATCCTGCCGGCCCGCTAGAACCGGCGTGGGCGCGCAGATCCGACCAACCCGCTCGGGATGTTCAATCGCAAGCTCCTGGGCAATGTAGCCGCCGCGCGATAATCCGGTCATCCGATGGTCAGGAGGGCGAGCGGTCGCCAGGTAGATCCCGTACGTGTCCCAGTAGCTGTCCTCTGCCGTGATCTGGACAACAACTGACAACGACCACAACAGCTGGACAGGCACAACAGCTGGACAGGCATCAATCAGAGCACCGTCTTCTTCCAGGAAACCGAATGGAAGGCTCTGGGCTGCTACCATCATCGCACCGGCATCGCGCCCGCGATTCCACCGACCCTCGGCGAAGCCATGCGCATGGTCGCCAAGATCGCCGGCTTTCTCGGCCGCAAGGGCGACGGCGACCCGCTGCTACCGTCCTTTGGCGCGAACTCGATAAGCTCGCTTGCATTACTGATACGTTCCTCCTCTTCCACCCCTCGCTTCCTTCCGGCCCGTAACCCCTGTGTTCGGTGTGTGTAATAGACAGCCATTCAGCGGCGCATTCGGTCCGTGCAAGGCGCTTCTGAGTCTTCGGCTGATCGCGACGAGAACGCCGAGCAAGACATCGTCCCGGCGCCTACCCAGCCACCCGAGCTGTACCCCTTCGTGGGCGGTGTCCGCGAAGCCATGCCCGAAGGGCTGCCCTTCCACCTCGCCGAGTACCTGGACCTGTCAACTGGACCGGATGGGCGGTGCGCGACGACAAGCGCGGGGCCATCGCCGAGAATCTGCCGCCGATCTTGCAGCGCATCGGCATCACCCAAGCGGCCTGGCTGCAGCCGGCCAAGGACTTCGAGACCCACTTCTGCAGCTGGATCGATCATGCCGAGCATGTCGAGCGGGTCTGCGAGCGAGGTGGGCAGCGCTGGGTGCGCGGCATCCGCGCCTGCCGGCAGCTGTTTCCCAGCTAAGCGCCCTCAGCTCTCTCCCTGAAATCCCGTAATCGCATCCGATAGAGCATCGGGGGGAAGCCCGTGGACGTTATCCGGTCCAACCCTCTCAATCTCGCCCATTGGCCGGCTTTGGCCGCCATTTTCCCGCGTCGGAGTCCTTCTTCGTCCCAAATGCGAAACAAAACATGTGGACGGCCACCTCATGATCTGTCCTGCGCCGCCCTGGGGGACCACTGTGACCCCGTGTTCGTCGCCGCGGGCGTCCTCGCCCCCTACCAGATGCTCATCAAAGGCGAAGAGACCGGGTCCTGTCCGGCCTCAAGGTGTTGGATGACGTGGCCGAGGGCAGCGACACAGGCGTGGGCAAGCGCGTGGCGGTGATCGGCGGCGGCAACGTCGCGATGGACGCGGCCAGGGTCTCGCGACGCTACAGGGCCGAAGGCGCCATCCTCTACCGCCGCCGCGTCCAGGAGATGCCGGCGGACCCCGAAGAGATCCACGAGGCCCAGGCCGAAGGCTGCTAGCCGGTCACCCAAGCCATCCCTGGGGAGATCCACGAAGGCTCGCACCCCGACCCGGAGTGTCACCGTGCTCGTGATACATTTCGGGACGTCCCAGTCCCCAAAATGGCTGCGTTCGGCGACAGCCTTTGGGCCCCGGTTCGCCTTGCGTGCGTGGCGCTACGCCATCATCATCGCAAGCTCGATGCCCCGGCTCCGCACCACTCCCGCAAATGACTTGACGGCCTGTCGGATGCGCTTGCATATGACCTACCTCGGCTCCGGGTCGTGCGGTCCCTACGGCTACCGGGGGCTACGTGCCTTCGCTTCGCTCTCCACATCACGCAGCGGGTGCGTCAACCGCTCGGGGTGGCGCCGAGCACGATCTCGAAACGAGCGGTCAGCTCCGATTCACCGCCCTCTGTCGGCTCAAAGGGGGTGGTGACGAGATGACGTCGATCGGCCGGCGCACGCCGATAGAGAAAGTCGTCCAGGTTTCGGGGCTCCCCGGCAACATAGAGCTGGGTCACTAAGGGCAAACCCTCGGGCGGGAACACCGCTATATGGATGTGTGGCGTGCGGCCCGGATAGGGCACCGGGCGAATGGTCCGGAAGCGATACCGCCCGTCGCTATCCGTCATGCTGTGGCCGTGGCCCTGAAAACGCGGATCGATGGGCGCGTCGCTGGGGTCCCGCGGGTGGCGGTAGCGGCCATTGGCATCGCACTGCCAGATCTCGACCCTGTAGCCCTCCAGGGGACGACCGTTGACATCGCGCACTCGACCGCTCAGGTCTGTGACCCGTCCCATGGCACGACCCGCCCGCCCGGTCACTCGGGTCAGATCATTGTCGTCGTCGAGCGGAAGCTCCGGCGGATAGAAGGGGCCCGCGGTCTGCTCTGGGGTGGGCTCCAGCATCCGCGCAAGGGTCCCGAAGGGGGCGAGAAGAAGCCCGGCACCGGCTATCACCAGGCTTCGACGTGCTCGATCGGTCATGGTCGGTCTCTCCAGGAGCCAGTCTCTCTTTTGGATGTCGACGGTTGAGAAGGGTTTCAACGGGACACCCTATAAGGATAGCTTCGACCGGGGAGCCGACGCCCGACAACTGCCGTCCCGGCCAGCGCCTCCGGACCTCAGCGGTCCATTTCCCCCTCCATGTCCGCCCAGCGGTCGTTGGCATCCTCCACCAGTTCGGACGCGCGCAGCTCCCACAGCCCTTGCACCTGCGAGTCATGGTTCAGGTAGAGACGTCCGTTGCGGATCGCCCACGCCTTTGGATCCACGTCGACCATGCGACCACGACTGGTGGCGAAAGCGCAGAAGCCGCCGAATTGTGGTGCATAGCGCTCAGGGTCCTGGGCAAAGGCATCCCGGTGGCCAGCGCTGCTGAAACGCCACTCCGCGTCTTTCCACCGGTAAGTGTGCTGCGGCCCCCCGACCTCGGGGCGTCCATCCGTGAAGTAGGCGACGGGGTCGTATCCGTGGATCGCCACTCCGTCGGAGTCCACGTTGATCGTCTCTGCAGTCGCGCTTACGGTTACCAGCAGCGCGGCAACGGCTATCCGGCGCATCGACCCGTGCGGGCGATAACTCGTTGCGGTCGTTTTCATAGGGCATCTCCCAGCGGACGAGCCCCTCTTGGGTCGCCTCTTGGTATCAAGAACGGCCGATCGGGCCATTTCTTACATACCAACTTTTGTGGTCAGAGCCGAATGGCACTGAAAATCAACTACCCTCCCCCAGAGGGGGGCGGTTCGATCGTGAAGGCCCCCGGAGGAGGCCCGCTGTCCTATCTAAAGGATGTAAGGAAGCGCTGCTCTAATCGGTTCCCACAGTACCGGTCTTCCGAAAAGCAATGGGTCACGACGGTTAGATCGACGAATTGGCGCTTTATTCAGCGCTTCCCTAAAAGCCCTGTTGTGAGCTGCCTGTGCCCAGACTAGGAGGAGCCCTTCTTCATCTTGTCGATGTCGGCGACCGCCTCCTGAACAAGGCGCTGAACCATGGAATCCAGGGTCAAGCCACCTGCCTGGCTCTGGGAAATTCCCATCACCGAGGAGCTTTTTGCCCCAAGCTCCATCTTGCTCTCAAAATAGTTGGTGGCCACTTGCTCGGAAGTGCGGGCATCCATCAGCTTGTATCTGAGCCCGATGACCCAGACGCCCGCCTCCTCAGAGGTTCTGACCGAGCCAACCCCTTGGCCCAGGAAGGAATTACCCGTAGCACGCCCCAGCATGCTGCCGATGGTCGACCCGGAGAAGCCGCTACCGGCTTTCGCAACGGGCTCCGCTTTCAAGACATCGAATTTGACAAACCATTTGGTAGACTTGAACTTGCCTCGGCGAAAGCGGCTCAAAGCCTTCGGATCGCCCATGTTCACTGCGAGAGAGATCTCGTTCAGCATGGGGCCGAGATCTGACCTCTCGAGGACGCGAAAATTCGCCTTGCCAAGCTCAAGCTCCCCGAAATCCGCAATATTGTTCGCCGTGACCTTCTGAGTGAAGGTCGCATTGTTGCTCTTGATCTGGCCAGGAAGGACAATGACCAGTGGGCCGCGGATGCGCCTGTTAGCGTATGCGACCTCGTGATACATGGTTTGATCCGCCGCCGCATTGGCCCTGTCCGAAGAGCGGGTGACAGGGGCCCCGTCGCGAGTTTCGGCAGACACACTCCCGAACGACAGAGAGATGCTGGTGAGCAAAGCTAGCGCAAGAACGTTATTCATCGATTTCCCTCATGGTCGGAACAAGTAAACGACAGATTAATGGTTGGCGAAGACTTCCTCGGCATTCCGAAAGGTCTCCCCCTGCCAAGCTCGCTTGGTCACGCATCTAGGATACGGCATCGGGATCGACCTGCACCATCTTCCGCAACAACTCGTCATCCCTTGACGATGGCGCTCAACCACTCGAGCGTCGCACTGGCCAGAGAGACCGGCGACTTGGACCGCACGTCGGACATCAGGGCCTCAGGATCGCGATTGCTCTGGAGGCGGATCATTGCCACTCCCCTCCCTGCTCCACCGAGGCCAGCTTGAAGGACGCCTCGCCGAGCTTGGCATTCAGCTCTGGCTGAAGAGCTTATCTTCAATGAGCGCGTATTTCTAGACCTGGATACTACAGTCGGCGACGGTTCCGACCGCCGGGATCGAGCTGGGGTCGGACCATACCAACCAACTGAATTTTCGGAATTCCGCCTGGGTTTCCATTGGGTGACTTGGGTTGGTTGGGTTGAATCGGACCACGCTACCCTCTTGGAGCCCCACGCTGTCAATCGTCCACCCAGTTTTCTAGCCTTACCCCCGGCACGCGCTGCAGCTCGCGGACGTTGTTGGAAACCACAAAAAGCCCCCGGGAACGGGCATGGGCGGCAATCATGAGATCAAAGGAGCGGATGGGCCGTCCCGATCGTGCCAACTCCTCCCGGATCTGGCCGAAATGGATCGCTGCTTGCGCATCGAATGGCAACACTTTCAAGCGGGCAGCGAAACCTTCCACCTCGGCCAGGTTGCGCTCCGACCGTTGGAATTTTTCGGCCCCATAGATCCGTTCCCCCATGGTCACTGTGGAGCCGCAGAGCTGGTTGGCCCGGCTATTGAAGGCCTTGCCGACCTCCGCCGGTCGACTCGTCAGGGTATGGATAACGATGTTGGTACCGAGGAGGTATTTGAGCACTGGATGCCCTCTCTCTGTTGCTCCTCCAGTCTCTGGAATCGCCTGTCGCCCGACCTTTTAGGAGCTAAGCGTCCGTTGGACTTCGGAGCTCGTTTTCATCAAACAACACCCCCGGACCTTTTCCCTCCGAGGCCGGCGTTGCCCTGTCCCAGGCCCAGTCCTTGATCATGTCGATTTGCTCTTTCATGGTTGCCGACAGCGGCACCATGGTATCGATCTGCTTGACGATATCCCGGGTCGTAAAGGGCCTGTTCTGGGCGTAGGCGTCGATGCGTCCCCCCTTCACCGCCAACTCCAACTCTGCCCCGTTCCACCCTTCGGTTTTGTTCGTCAGGTGGACTACATCGAAGTCTTCCGGATTTCGATCGTTTGCCCTGATATGGATGTTCAGGATCTCCGTCCGCTCCTTCTTGTCGGGAAGATCGCAGAAAAACACCTGGTCAAAACGACCTTTGCGGATCAGTTCGGCCGGCAACGACTCGATTCGGTTGGCGGTCGCCGCAACGAACACCAAGGGCGATTTTTCCTGCATCCAGGTCAGAAAGGCCGCAAAGACATGGGACCACCTGACACCTTCGCCGCTCTGCACGCCGAGGCCGTTTTCTATTTCATCGATCCATAGCACCGCCGGCGCCGCACTCTCCACCGCTTTGACTGCCCGGTAAAAGGCCGCCTCAGGACTAGACAGCATGCTCGAGAACAGCAGGTTCATATCGAGCCGAAACAACGGTACCCCCCAGGCATTGGCCACCACCTTCGCCGACATGCTCTTGCCGCAGCCGCTGATTCCCATGATCAGGATGCCCCGCGGCACAGGCATACCCTTCAACCTGGCCTCGTGGGTAAAGAAGTCTTTCCGTACTGCGATCCACTCCTTCAATCGGCCCAGACCGCCGATGCGCTCGATATCGAAATCGACCGAGACATACTCCAGGCAGGTCGAACCGCCGCCGGCGACAGCCCTCTTCTTGCGCCCATCGATCAAGCGGGAGACGAGGCCGGCGGTTATCTTTTCGCTCCGGTCTATCTGATCGATCTGATGCATCAGGTGGGTCGCGTCGTTCAGCGTCAACCCCATCATCGCCAGGGCGACAAACTCCAGGGCTTCGTCGCTCAGCTTTCGGCTTGCCGTATTGCTGTTGAACTCGTGCAGGTGGACCAGCATCTCCGGCACGCCCGGCGGATCGACGTCGATCCGGAATATCTCGCCGCTCAGCGCCGGAGGAACGATCTTGTCGACCGCGACGATGACGATGAAGACATCGTTGCGAGCGCGCAGTCTTCCATAGGCATCCCGAAGCAACCTGTCCACGCGGGGCTCTCCGGCAAAGTCCAGCAGGTCCTTCATCACATAGAAACCGGGCCGGCTATCATTGACCACCCGCGCTAACGCCGTGCCGGGGTCTGTTATCCCTTCATTCGCATAACTTCCGTCCAAGCCCTCTGTGCACGACCAGGTGACAACCGGAAGATTGTCGCCGCGTTTCCCGGCAAGCAGGCGCAACAGATCGACCATGCGCTGCTCTTCGGCGCTGTTGAGATAAATGATCGGATAGCAACCGGCAAGGGCCTGCTCAATCTCTTCGATTACTTGCACCACTTTCGGCCTTTTCCGTTAACCAGCTCGATTCACCATTTTAGGGTATATTGGACAAAGTCGACAATTTGCGAAGAATAGCACACTTACATCAAGACCCTCTCACTGCATTCGGTGGAGATACGAGCTGTCTTTGTGCCAAAGATTTCTATAAAGTTGCGCTCGTTGTGGTTGTCACGAGAAGCTCGGAATGCACGACTCGACCCCGGGTAGTTGCCCAGGGTTGACTAGGGAAATCCCTAGTCTGCATGCGTCGCTACCCCGATTGATCACATCTTCGAAAGCGACTAGGGATGCTGGATTGGCGCTGGCCGAGTTGCGCTTTCTGAAGCAAGGGGGCAGTCTGCACCATTTTTCTCCCCCAATTCCCTAAGGTGCATGCGTTGTTTTCGGTTTCGTTGGCAGTGCCATCAACGATTCAATTACAGAGATTGACTTGTTCGGTGCCAGCAATGCCCGAATACTCCCGAGTGCGACGCGGCTCTGGAACGAGGCGATTCCTCCAACGGCGCGACCTTCTGCCCCAATTTTCCGGAATTGGTGAAATTCAGCCGCCTGTGACGCGGTGGCAGGTATAGACGGATGTCCTCCGCGTACGGTTCATGCTGAACAAGCAACGGAACCAATTGAGCATGCGAGCAGCGTATCCAAACGCCGCCCCTCGAGCCGAGTAAGCCCCCAGCGGCGAGCCGAGCCAGCTCGATTGCGGGCACCGGTTGGGAGCACGTAATTTTCGGGTACTCCAAGACCCGCACCACCCCTCGCACAACACCGAGAAACAAGCGACTCAGACGGACGACGTGGCGACTATGACTACGCCGCTGCCGCTGTCGAGCACGGCCCTGCAAGCCCTGGTGGACCAGCGACGTGACCTGTTGAGGGAACGACGCGAGGTCCGCTTTGACGCGTTGACGAGCTACAGCACCGTCTTTGCGCCCCCTTGGATGCTGGTCCAGCGGCAGGCGTACAAAGATCATCGTGATCTCATGCAGCAGCTGCAGCGGTTTTTAGGATAACCGGCCGCCGAGATCTTGACTCATCCGGGCGCTCCACCCAGTATTGGCGCATGGGATCCGAACGCGACTGGTCACTCCTCGCCATCCTGTTTCTCGCGGCAGCTATGCTTGGGCCCACCCGGGCGGGCGCAGCCGAGTTTCCCAGCAAGCCACCCAAGACCGATTTCTTCGTCGATCAAGCCGAGCTGATCCGCACGGAGCTCACCTCCCAGGACTGGCAGGCCGTCTGCGACCTGGTGGTCGCGGGCATGAAGACCGGCCGGGCCACCGAAGGCCTCGAAGCGGGTATCCGAAAGGCCGGCGAGCTGCTCTCCCGACATTTCCCCATCCGCCCGGACGACGTCGACGAGCTACCGAATAGCTTGGTGTTGATCGATTGACCACCCGCAAGCCAATCTACCCGGCGAGAACGAGCGGACGGATGGCCCCTGTTACAAATATACGAACGGCCGGGTTGATGCCATGGAGGGGGCCCATCGCTCCCATTACCCGATAGGCATGAACCCTTCGAGGCTGCTGCACCCCAGGCTCGCCGATTCCGCCTGTCCGGTGCTCCAATCCGACATCACAGTTGGGATCAAGATCGTCTCTGGAAGCGTTGTTTCAGCTTCCCATTAATGCAAAACGCTCGGGGCGAGACCGGACCCTGTTGCCCCGATTGGCGCTTGACAGGGGACCAACAAGCTCCGACGCTCTTTCGCTCGGAGGCCCCCCGACGCCACTAACGCAAGATCACAGGGATCCACTCCATGCCGAAGCTGAGACTTTACGACCTGGACCGTTCCGGAAACTGCTACAAGGTACGCCTGCTGCTCTCTATGCTGAGGCTGGACTACGAGCGTGTGCGCACCGACAGCACCGCCGGCGAGACCCAAACACCCGAATTCAAGCGCATAAATCCTCGGGGACAGATTCCGGTATTTGTGGATGGGGAGACGGTGATCTGGGACTCGATGGCGATTCTGGTCTACCTGGCCCGACGCTACGGCGATACAGATTGGCTGCCGACCGACCCGTTGGGCGAGGCGCGCGTAATGCAATGGCTCGCGGTCTCGGAGAATGAGCTGCTCTATGGCCTCGCCCGTGCCCGCTTCACGCTGCGTTTCAAGGGCGCGTTCGACTTGGAGCAGTGCCACCGCGATGCCCGGCCGGGCGTGGAGGCCATGGAGCAACGGCTCGGCGCGCAGGCTTGGCTGGCCTCGGACACTCCAAGCATCGCCGACATCGCATGCTACCCCTACGTCGCCCTGGCGGATGAGGGGCGCTTCTCCCTGCAGCCTTATCCGTCCATAAGGGAGTGGCTGAAACGGATCGAAACCCTCCCGGGATGGTCGCCGATGGTGGGGTAATCAGAGCCCCGTGCGGCTCGCTCCAAGACATGATCCGGCTGCACCTGCGCACGGCCGACTCGCTGGCGAGCTTCCACCAGAAGTTCGCTGCCCAGCTCAACGACACCCATCCGGCGATCGCGGTACCGGAGCTGATGCGCCTGTTGGTGGACGAGCACGGCATGGACTGGGACCCGGCGTGGGACATCACCCGCGACACCTTCGCGTTCACCAACCACACGCTGCTGCCCGAGGCGCTGGAAACCTGGTCAGTGGCGCTGTTCGAGCGCCTGCTGCCGCGTCACCTCGAGATCATCTACGAAATCAATCGCCGCTTCCTGGACGAGGTGCGCATGCGCTACCTCGGCGACGTGGAGCGCATCGCCCGCCTGTCGTTGATCGACGAGGCCGGTCGCCGGCGCGTACGCATGGCCCACCTGGCTGCGGTCGGCAGCTGCGCGATCAACGGCGTGGCCGAGATGCACACCCAGCTGCTCAGGTCGACGGTGATGAAGGACTTCAACGACCTGTGGCCGGCGTCTCCGTGCAACATTAACTAAGTATTTTCGTTGGATTTATCGGCAGCTTGACTTCTCCGCAATTGCGCTGCAGAGTAGCTACTATGGCTGCAACATCCGCCGGGGCAAGCCGATTTCGAGAAGCCCGGTGCCAAATGCACCGGTCTCTTGCCCATGCAGCCCAGCGCGACATCGGATTATACAATATCGAATAAAACGGCACGATCCGGCTTGGAACGGATCAATAAGGGAGATCAGCCATGCCGGCACAGCGTACCGTCAAGCGCACCTGGAGAGTTCTTTCTGGGCTCTTTATCAGTAGTCATCTATTTGGGCATCATCGTCGGGGACAAAGCGCAGGCGGATACCGTGTCGGGCATCGCCTGGCTGAGTGCCCGGCTACAGCCCGATGGCGGCTTTTCCAGCCCAGAGACGCTCACCGCCCCTTTTGCGGCCACTGTCGAGGCATTGCGCACCTTCGCGTATCAGCCTCAGTACGGTCCCTCGCAATTCCTTGCCTCGTTTAGCTATCTCACCGGCGATCCCCACGAGAGCACTCAATATCTTGCGCAGCGCATTCTCGTCAGCAGCGCGTACGGGGCTGCATCGGACGATCTTGTCGCCACATTGTTGGTCCACCTGTCCCGAAGCGGTGGGTATGGCGAGTTTCCGGATTCCCAGCCCACGGTGCTGGACACTGCGAGGGTTGCCGAGGCGCTCGCCGAATCCGGTCAAGCCAGTCGGGTGGAAGCCCAGGCCGCGATTGATTGGCTCATCGACCAGCAAGGCCCTGACGGTGGTTGGAAGGTGGCACCCAACCAATCGAGCCTGCCCGCGACGGCCATCGTCTTTCGAGCTCTTTGGCACTATCGGCACGCCAGCGCACGGGTGCCCGAATGTCTCGCCAAGGCTGGCGAGCTTCTGCGTTCCAGCCGAAACGCTCAAGGTCTTTGGGGAGAAGACTTCGTCAGTGCATTGGCCCTGATTGCCCTCGTTCCCACCCTCGACACTCTCGATGAGCTTGCGCCGAGCGTCGCGGCGCTGGCTGCGCGCCAACTCGCCGATGGAAGCTGGCAGCAAGACGTGTACACCACGGCCCTCGCCATCAGGGCGTTGACCATGGCGGATGTGCCGGTGCCCAATCCGGACCTGGCCCAGATCGCCGGGTCTGTGATCGACGGGCAGACCGGGCAGCCATTCTCCGGCGCCAGCGTTGCTTTGGACGGCCCCTCGGCGAGCACAACGACGGTAGAAGCCGACGGTGTGTTTCGTTTCCTCGGTCTGCAACCGGGTAGATACTCGGTGGCCATCAGCCAGCTGGGTTATTCAACGGTCGCCACGAGCGTTGACCTGGGCCCCGGCGACAACGTCGATCTGGGAATCATCCAGCTGGCTCCGGAGCTTGGCGCCACGAATGGCGTAGTTCGTGGCACGGTGACTGACGTAGTAACCGGGGCACCGATCTCTGGCGTGGAGGTCACTGCGTCGGGTGTGGCACGTCATGCGCTCACGGATACGTCCGGCAGCTATCGAATCGATGACGTTCCTCCTGCAACCATGGATCTCCAGGCGCGGATAGACGGTTATCTCGCGGCGACCACCACCGCGACCCTCGCTCCGGGAGGAGCGGTAATATTCTCGCCCGCCATGAAACCGGACGTCTCGGCTCCGGGCTCGGCGGTTCTTGCCGGTCAGGTCACCAACGCGGAAACCGGTCTCCCGTTGGAAGGCGCCACGATAACTTTGTCCGGCGCAGTGGATATCACGACACAGACCGCTGCCGACGGATCTTACTCGGTACGGGATTTGCCCGCGGCAGAGATCCAGCTGCGCGTTAGCCAGCCTGGGTTTGAGA
>Ga0210110_1000368_pt1 | contig 15217 bp, 12 predicted proteins | sample China_Galinas_PW_2_FD_184865 | JGI IMG/M metagenome (GOLD analysis project Ga0210110, IMG submission 184865) | Wetland microbial communities from San Francisco Bay, California, USA, that impact long-term carbon sequestration - China_Galinas_PWB_D1... | ecosystem: Environmental > Aquatic > Marine... | reverse complement strand
CCGGCGAGGCGAGCCAGTGTGTGGCCGAGGTGGCGGCCCGGCTCACCGACGCCAAGGTGCGCACGCTCGATGACCTTTCCGAGATCGACCTCGGTCTGTGGCAGGGGCTGCTGACCACCCAGGTCGTCGAACGCTACCCGCGTGTCTGGAAGCAGTGGCGTCAGGACGCGACCAGCGTCACCGCCCCCGAGGGCGAGAGCCTCTCCGACGCCGAGGACCGCATCATCTCCTGCCTCGCCCGCGCGTTGGACAAGATCAAGTCGGACGGCGAGCCGGTGGTGGGGGTAGTGCTGCGTCCGATCGCGTTCGGCGTGGCGCGGTGCTGGCTGAGGAACCGCCCACTCCCCGAGCTCTGGAACGAGCTCGACTCGTGCGGCGATATCGAGCGGCACACGGTGTCGCGTGAGACGGTGAGGCAGGCCCGGGAGCGCGTGCGCGCGGCCCTGTGAGACCCGACCCATGACGCAGACCGCTCAGCGAACATGGACCGAGACGCGCCCGCAGCGACGCAGCGCGATCCCCGAGGGGCTCTGGCTGCGCTGCCCGAAGTGCGCCCAGATGATCTACCGCCGGCAGATGGAGGCCAACCAGTCCGTCTGCCCCGAGTGCTCGCACCACTACCGCATCTCGGCCACCGAGCGCGTCGAGCAGCTCACCGACACCGGCACGTTCGTCGCGATGTTCACCGAGCTGGCGCCCGACGACCCGCTCGGCTTCCGCGACCTCAAGGGGTACCCCGAGCGGCTGCTGGCCGAGCAGATCCGCACTGGGCAGAAGGACGCCATCCGCGCCGGCGAGGGGTTCATCAAGGGTCGCCCCGCGATGCTCTGCTGCCTCGACCTTACGTTCATGATGGGGTCGATGGGGTCGGTCGCCGGCGAGACCATCACCCGCTCGATCGAGCACGCGACCGACCGCAACCTCCCGCTGATCGTCGTGAGCTGCTCGGGCGGCGCACGCATGCAGGAGGCCGGGCTCAGCCTGATGCAGATGGCCAAGACCTCGGCCGCGCTGGCGCGTTTCGACGACGCCGGCGGGCTGTTCGTCAGCGTCCTCACCGACCCGACGACCGGCGGCGTCACCGCGTCGTTCGCCATGCTCGGCGACGTCATTCTCGCCGAGCCGGGCGCCCTCGTCGGCTTCGCCGGCCCGCGCGTGATCCAGCAGACCATCCGCCAGGAGCTGCCCGAGGGCTTCCAACGCTCCGAGTTCCTGCTCGCGAAGGGGCTGGTCGATCGCGTCGTGCACCGGCACGACCTGCGGAACGAGCTCGCCCGCCTGATCGACTACGCGGGCAAGTGACCGGCAACCATCCCAACCGCCCGAAATGGTGGCACGCACTGGCGGGCGGGCTGACGCACGCTGCGCTGCTCATCATCGCCTTCCCTCCTTTCTCGCTGTGGGGATTCGCGTTGATCGCGCCGGCGCCGCTGGTGTGGATCGGGCTGCGTGCAGGGAGTGCACCGAAGCGGGCCGCCTTGTTCGCCGCGCTCGGCGTCGTCCCGTTCTGGGCGTTCGAGCAGCGCTGGGCGTTCGTCAGCACCAGCGTGGGGTTCTTTCCGATGCTCGCGATGCTGGCGACCTACTCGGGTTTGTTTGTGTGGACGCTCGCGCGTCTGACGCGGCGTTGGCCCCGTCTGCCGCGCTGGATCAGCGTGCCGGTCGTGTGGGGCGGGATCGAGCTGTTCCGCGGGGCGGTGCTGTGGGGCGGGTACCCGTGGTTTCTGGCGGCCCACCCGCTGATCGACGCACCGGTCCTGCCACAAGCGGCATCGGTGGTGGGGGCGTACGGCGTCTCGGTGCTGCTGGCCGGGCTCATCGGCGCGGGTTTCGAGCTGCCACGCTGCCGTGTCCGCGCGTGCGCGTCGTTCGCTGTGATCGCGGTCGTCTGGCTCGGGCTGGCTTGGGTCGGCACGATCGCACCGGCGACGGGAGGGGAGCTGCGCGTCGCGGTCGTGCAGACCAACGTGCCGCAGTCGAACCGCACGGGGTGGGACGCGGTCGAGCGTCTCGAAGCGCTCGACGTGCTGACCCGCCTGAGCCGCGCCGCCGCCGCCGACTCGCCCAACGTGATCGTCTGGCCCGAGACGATGTTCCCGGGGTTGGCGATCGAGCCGGACGCGGTCGAGGCGTTGCGTGCGTACGACATCGCCGGTTTCAGCCGCTTCCCCCCCGCCGAGGCCGCGGCCAGGGTGGAAGCGCTCGAGACGGTTGACGAGCTGCCGGTGGGCTTCGGGGTCGGCGCCGACGGCGCCCGCACGCTGGCCCTGCCCTACGCCGAGGTCGCCGACTATGTCTTCGAGCTTCAGCGCATGCTCGGCGTGCCGATCCTGCTCGGTGCGCAGGGCTTCGACGGGCTGCGCGTCGTCCCGCACGACGACGGCTCGGTCGAGATCGACCGGGACGGGTCGTTCAACAGCGTGTTCCTGCTCCGCAACGGGCGCCTCGACGCCGAGCGGTACGACAAGATCCACCTCACCCCCTTCGGCGAGGTGATGCCGTACATCTCGAACTGGGCGTGGCTCGAGCAGACGCTGCTGCGCATCGGGCTCGGGGCCTCGGGCATGCACTTCGAGCTCGACGCGGGCACGCGCCCGGTGGTGTTCGGCGTGGGCGGCACGCGCATCGCCACGCCGATCTGCTTCGAAGCGACGATGCCCGGCGTGGTCCGGCACCTGGTGTTCAACCACGGCGCACGCCGCGCCGGCGCGGTTGTGCAGCTCACCAACGACGGCTGGTTCTACGGCACCGACGCGGGGCGCGAGCAGCACCTCCAGGCGGTCCGCTGGCGGGCGGTCGAGCTGGCGACACCGGTCGTGCGGGCTGCCAACACCGGGATCTCGTGCTCGATCGACGCGGCGGGGCGCGTCCGTGAGCGATTGCCGGCACGTACCGAGGGGGTCCTGCTCGCCGCGATCGCGCCGGCGGACGGCACGACGCTCTACGCCCGGACCGGCGACGCTGTCGGGTGGGCGTGCCTTGGCGTCTGCGTGCTGCTGCTCGTCGCCTCGTTCGTGCCCACCCGCCAACAATCGACCGACGAGGATCCACCCGCCCCGCCCCCGCAGGCGCCCGATCAGGAGACCAGATCATGACGACCTTCGTGCGCTCCACCGTGCTCCTGGCGTGCTCGATGCTGCTCGGGTGCGCGACGGGCTCGTCCGCCCACGCCCCCCGCGGCAAGTACGACGACCCCGTCGCACGCTCCGAGCTCCGCGAGCGGGCGATCGAGCTGCTCAGCGACACCGCGGTCAACAGCCCTGCGCCGGAGCTGCGGGCCAACGCGGTCGAGGCCCTGAGCATGGCCCCCGCGCGGTTCGAGACCGTCGCCCCCTCGACGCTGCTCGACGAGAACCTGGGTGTGCGCGCGGTGACGGCCCTGGCGGCCGGACGGATCCGCCAGCGCACCCTGATGCCCGCCGTCGAGCCGCTGCTCAACGACGAGTCGCCCATCGTGCGGTCGTCGGCGATCTTCGCGATGCGCCGGTTCGGCGCGCCGACCGATCCCACGCCGCTGGCGACCATGCTCATGACCGACCCCTCGCCGCGGAACCGAGCCCACGCCGCGATGCTGCTCGGCGATTTGGGGGATCCGTCGGCGCGGACGATGCTCCGCGAGGCGGCCGGGGCCAAGCTCCACCGCGCCCCCATCCCCGAGGTCCGCCTGTTCCAGCTCCAGGTCGCCGAGGCGTTGGTCAAGCTCGGCGACGAGGAGCAGGTGCAGACGATCCGTGCCGCCCTCTATCCCGCCGCCCCCGACGAATTCGAGGCCGCCGCCCTGGGCGTCCAGATCCTCGGGGAGGTCCGCGATTTCGGCGCCATCGGGCAGCTCGTCCACCTCGCCGAGTACCGCACACCCGACGGGGAGGAGATGCCCCCCGAGATCCGCCTCGGCGTCGCGATCGCCCTGGCGAAGATGGGGCATCGCGAGGGCTCGTTCGTCGCCGGCAACTACGATCAGAGCCCGAACCCCATCGTCCGCGCCCAGGCCGCGCTCGCCTACGGGTACACCGACGGACCCAAAGAACTCGAACGGCTCGAAGCGCTGCTCGGCGACCCGGAGCCGGCCGTGCGAGTCTCGGCCGCCGGCGCAGTGATCCGCTACCTCGCCCGTCACGGTGTGGATCCGGCGGCACAATCGCCCCGTAACGGGGGCTGACGCCCGCGCAGGGGTGCAGCGCGGGCGGAAGGCGGGTAGGATAGCCCCCGGCCGGGCGAGCCCGGCGCGTGGGCGCGTCGCCCGCTCCACGGATGGGCGGGGCACACACGCCGGGGGTCTCTCCGGAGACGCAGGTATACCAGCACGCGCGGGGCGGGCCCGCGGTGATCAGGAGCGGACCGTGCACGTACTCACCAAACTGTTCGTCGTTGTCGCGGCGTTGCTGAGCGTGGGGCTCGCGGCGCTGACGATGGCCTACGCCACCAGCGCCGACCGCATCGTTGCCGAGTACCGCTCGGAGCAGGCGCGTCGGGTGGGCGCCGAAGCGGCCCTCTCCGCCGCCGAGGCCCAGCACGCCGAGTTCCGCGAGCTCACCACCGCGCGGATCAGCTCGCTGCAGGCCGAGGTCACCGCCCAGAAGGGCAAGAACAACGACCTGACCAACGAGGTCGCGGTGCTCCGCAAGGAGAAGCGCGAGGCTCAGGACCGCTCGGCGACGATCGAGGCGCGCATCGCCGCCCTTGGCGAGGCGACCAAGACACAGGCCGCGCTCATCGACTCGTACCGCGGCGAGGTGACCACGCTGCGCGACAACGAGCTCAAGTACCGCAACGAGGCGCTCGACTACGAGGACCGAATCAACGACCTCGTCAGCGCCAAGGAAGTGCTCGAACAGCAGTTCCGGGCCCTGCAGGAGCAGTTCCAGGAGTTCCAGCAGCGCTACGCCGGCAGCGAGACCTTCACCCCCGAAGAGGGCGCCCGCGTCGGCGCACGCGGTGCCGTTCAGGAGGTCATGGACGACGTCAGCGGATCGACCATGGCCCGCATCGACATGGGCACCAACGACGGCATCAGCGAGGGCAAGCAGCTCTACGTCGTCCGCGGCAACGAGTTCCTCGGGCACCTCAAGGTCGTCCGCACCGACCGGCGCTGGAGCATCGGCACCTTCGACTCGCTCGGGCAGTCCACCAAGATCCGCAAGGGCGACAGCGTCCTCACCCAGCTTAAGTAGGGGGCAGCGATGAGCCAGTTCGGCATGCAGATGCCCGGGGGCAAGCCCTCACGATCGTCCGCGCCCGACGTCTACACCGCCATGATGGTCGTCGCGACCATCGCCCTGGCCGCGGCCTGCGCCGTCGTCGGGCTCGCAGGAAGCAAGGTCGGCAAGGACGGCAACGTCTTCCAGGTCCAGGACGCCGGGCACATCCGGCTCCCGCAGAAGTGAGAGCCGCGCCCGCCCCGACGGGATCTTGACACGGAGGGCTTCAGGGCTACATTTCACCCGTCCCGTATGGGACACGACAACCCGGGGCGGTAGCTCAATTGGTTAGAGTACCGGACTGTCGATCCGGTGGTTGCGGGTTCGAGTCCCGTCCGCCTCGCTTGATGACCTCCGCTCGCGCGGGGGTTCGTCTTTCGATCGGGCGGGAGCCCCGCTGTTTCGTGGCCCCGCTCGTGCCGCCGCATGCCGCGGCTGTTACCGCAACACGATGTCGGGGGCGCCGGCGTCGTGGGAGACGGTGAGTCGGCTTCCCGCGAGGTTACGACGAAGACGCGGGTTGACAGCGAGCACGGCGGTGTCGTCGATTGAGTAGAGCTCGTCGTTGGCGCGGGCTTGCCCGGTGATCAGGCGGACGGCGCCATCATCGGAAACCCGGAGACGCACGATGCTCCCGGGTGGAGCCGAGGATTCCGAGAGCTTCGACCGAATCCTCTCGAGCGCCGATCTGGTGATCCGAAGCTCGGCAGGCATCGGAACGGTCTCTGCCTACCGAAGCCAGGCACCCGGGATGGTGCCCCGCTTGCGCCCAATGAACGCCTCGTAGATGAGGTTCTCGCCGTCCGTCGAGACACGGTGCACGTACGACTCGCGCGCCACGAGTTCGAGGACGTCCTCGCCCATCATGCGGCGGATCAGGGTCGAGAACCCGGACGTGTCGTCCGGGTTCATGAAGTCCTCCTTGATCGTGAACGCCACCCAGCCGTCCTCGACGATCTCATTGAACGCGGCCGCGAAGACCTCGGTGGGGATGTCACCGAACCCGAGCGCGGCGACGCAGGTCAGGCAGTTGAGTTCGTGCCGATCGAGCACCGCCCGACCCTTGTCGTGCAGATTCGTCAGGTCACCGACGATATACCCGGAGTAGAGACCGGGACGGTCCCGCTCGGCGGCCTCGGCTGCCTCGTCGTAGATATCAACGCCAACGAACTCCTCGACGCCGAGCTTGTTCAGCTCTTCGGCGACGCACCCGTTGCCGGCGCCGAGGTCCAGAACGCGCAGTGAGCGGGCCTGTGTCTCTGAGTCCCGGAGCGCACCGGCCAGCAGGTCACGGATCTTCGCCGGCGATGAACATCCGAAGATGTCATAGATCCACCGCTCGTACAGCCCGGGCACCGCGTAGACATCCCCGTAGTCGTGCAGCCTGATCTTGCGCCAGCCGTCGGACGTGTGCACGAGCACCCATTCCTCGTCCTGTTCCAGAGCGTTGCCTGGTGCGGGCAGCGCGATCTCAAGGGAACAGTCGATGGCGAGTGGCTTCCGGTCACTGGTGCGCGTCGTCGAACGCAAGAGTTCACTCCTTACGCGGCACGCTCGGGCTCCGTTCGGGTCCGCCCCACCGCATGCGTCACCTCCGCGACGCCTGAAAATAGTTTGAGTTGAAAGGGTATGCGTCCCGGCGGCAGCTCTCAATGCGCTCAGAAAGACGAATGTCGTGGACAAACGACGAATCTAGTATTTTCGACAGGAATGAGAATTCGGAGACGACCCTTTGATCAGCCTCACCAACATCTCGAAGCGGTACGCCGCAGCCGGGCCCGACGTGGTGCGAGAGGTGTCGTTCTCCGTGGCGGAGGGGGAGACCGTGGTTCTTCTCGGCTCGTCCGGGTGCGGCAAGACCACCACCCTGAAGATGATCAACCGGCTTGTCGAGCCGACCGCGGGGAAGATCGAGGTGGACGGGCGGGACGTTTCCGCGGTGGATGTGCTGAGCCTGCGACGGTCGATCGGGTATGTCTTCCAGGACATCGGGCTGTTCCCCCACCTGACCGTTGAGCAGAATGTCGAGATCGTGCCGCGTCTGCTCGGGCGCCCGGCGTCCCAGCGACGCCGTCGCGCCGCCGAACTCCTCGACCAGGTCGGGCTGGACGCGGGCGAGTTCGCCGATCGGCGCCCTGCCCAGCTCTCGGGGGGGCAGCAGCAGCGAGTCGGGATCGCGCGTGCACTCGCGAGCGACCCATCGTACCTGCTCATGGACGAGCCCTTCGGCGCCCTTGATGCCGTGACCCGCGACCAGCTTCAAACGGAGCTTGTCCGGATCAAAAAGACGTTGGACAAGACAGTTGTGTTCGTCACGCACGACCTGTTCGAAGCGCTCCGTCTCGGCGACCGCATCGGGGTCATGAAGGAGGGGCGGCTCGAGCAGATCGGGACGCGCGATGAGCTGCTGCACAACCCCGGGACGCCGTTCGTCGCCGAGTTGTTCGGGCACGCGAGGCGACAAGCCGAACTGCTCGACGGAGCGGGCTCATGAGGGCTGTATCGCTCTGCCTGGTGCTGGGTCTCTTGTTCGCCGCGCCCGCGTTTGCCCGGCAGGGCGTGGTCCGTGTCGGGTCGAAGAACTTCACCGAGCAGGAGATCCTCGGCGAGATCGTCGCACAGCTGATCGAGCGGACGACGGGTCTGGAGGTCGAACGGCGCTTCGGACTCGGCGGGACCGACATCTGCCACGCCGCGATGCTCAACGGAGAGCTCGACATCTACGTCGAGTACACGGGCACCGGGCTGCTCACCGTCCTCAAGCGTTCCGTGATCGCCAACCCGCCCGAGGCCTTCCGCGCGGTCGCGGGGTCATACCGCGAGCGGTACGACCTGGAGTGGCTGCCGCCGATCGGCTTCAACAACACCTACGCCATCACCGTCCGCGGCGAAGAGGCGGACGCGGAGGGCTGGTCAACGGTCAGCGACCTGCTCGGGGCTGCAGGCGAGCTGCACGCCGGGTTCACCTCCGAGTTCATGGAGCGCCCCGACGGGTACCCGGGACTCCGGGACGCGTACGGGCTGCGCTTCGCCGGCACGGCCGACCTCGACCCCGGACTCATGTACGAGGCGCTCGCGGACGGACAGGTCGATGTCATCTGCGCCTTCGCGACCGACGCACGGATCGCCGAGTACAACTTGCGGACTCTCCGCGACGACCGCTCGTTCTTTCCCCCGTACGACGCGGCCCCGGTTGTGCGGGGCGAACTGCTCCGTGCCCACCCGGAGATCCGCGACGCGTTGGCGGTGCTCGCCGGCACCATCGCCGACGAGGACATGCGCCGCATGAACCACGCCGTGGATATCGAGCGGCGTGACCCGGCGTCCGTCGCGCGGGAATGGGTCGATACGCAGCTCGATCCGGGAAGCACGCCGGACGTCTCCACCGCGTACGACGACAAACCCGCTCCCGGTTTCTTCGCCCTGGCCTACGCACGACGCGCCGAAGTCGCGCAGAAGTTCGGCGAGCACCTCGTCCTCACCGCGCTCGGCACCGTGCTCGCCGTCGCCATCGGTGTTCCGCTCGGGATCCTGATCCACCGGCGAGCAGCGACCCGCGGCCCAGTGCTCGCCATGACCGAGATCGTGCAGACCATCCCGAGTCTCGCGATGCTCGCGTTCCTCTTCGCGATGTACGGGCTGCTTGGTGCCGCGCCGGCCGTGACCGCCCTCGTGCTCTACGCGCTCCTCCCGATCGTGCTCAACACCTTCACCGGGCTCCGAGAGGTTCCAGCCCAGGTCATCGAAGCGGCGGACGGCGTCGGGATGTCGAGCTGGCAACGCCTGCGCATCGTCGAGCTCCCCCTCGCCGCGCCGGTCATCATCGCCGGCATCCGCGCCGCCACCGTTCTGACCGTCGGCATCGCCACCCTCTCGACCTACATCGGTGCCGGCGGGCTCGGGGACTTCATCGCCCGGGGGCTGGCGCGCAACGACACGCGACTTACACTGCTCGGCGCGATCCCGGCGGCCCTGATGGCCGTGACACTGAGTCTGTGCATCCGTCTGATTGAAAGGCGCCTGAAGCGGGCATGACCCATGAGTGAGATCAACCAGCCCATGACGGTCGAGCACCAGATCGTCGCCGCGATTCGACGCATCGTCCGTGCTGTGGACCTCCATTCGAGACGGCTCGTCGAGCACTACGGGCTGACCGGCCCGCAGCTCGCCACACTCCAGGAGGCCGAGCGGCTTGCGCCCGCCTCCCCGAGCCTCATCGCGCGCTCTGTCCATCTCAGTCAAGGAACCGTCACCGGTATCCTCCATCGACTCGAGCGGCAGGGGTTGATCGCCCGCCGACGGAACGAGACCGACCGTCGAGTCGTGATCGTTGATGTGACGCCCGAAGGGCATCGCCTGCTCAACGACGCCCCCTCGCTGCTGCAGGACCGCTTCAGGTACGAACTCGAGCGGCTCGAGGAGTGGGAACGGCTGATGATGCTCTCGACCCTGCAGCGGGTCGCGGGGCTCATGGGGGCCGAGACGATCGACGCCTCGCCCCACCTCATCAGCGACGCCGTGAACCTCTCCGCGGGCGCGGTCTCGACGGTCTCGCGGGGTGCGAACCCGCCGGCGGCTCAAAGCGGCGCGATGGACCAAGGGGAAGGTGTAGCGACCGACTGAATGCGCGACCCGGACTCGTATCAGGACATGGTGCCTGGACGTTGATCGGTGGTGCAACGAGGCCGAGCGGCGTACCGGCTCGGCCTGGCGAAGAAAAGCCCGCGTATCCGTGACGGGGTCACTGCGATGGGGTGTCATCACGTATGGAGCATGACGCCGGATGCGAATGGGGTGTCAGGGGAGGCTGTATGCCGAGGTGGTACGCGATCGCTGGAATTGCCTCGCTGACCCTGGCGGGTGCTGCGTCGGGCGAGGATGCTCCCAAAGTCGAGCTGTGGCCCGAGCGACTCACCAGCGTCAACGACGACGGGGGCGCTCTGCGCTGCGAGCCGTCGGCGGCGCTGCGGGGTGCCTTTGGCGTCGTGGCGTGGAACGACAGCTGGGGAGGGCGACACGACGCCATGGCCGGTGTCTCGGTCGCGTGGGCGACTCAGTCCTCGGTGCTCGACGCATGGACGTTCCACGGCTACCTGCCCGATCCGGAAGCACGCCCAACGCCCGGCGGGGCGGATTCTCGCATCGCCTTCGACGACCAGGGTCGGTTCCATCTTCTGCTTCTGAGTTGGACGGACCGTGGCAAGGCACTGCGCCTGTTCCGTGCGGATCCCGCCGATGCCGATGCACTCACCGAGCTGACCCCGCCCCGGCAGACCACGGGTGCACTTCTTGACAAGCCCGACTTTGAGATCGACGGCGGCCGCATGTACATCGCCTATCGAGACGAGATGGGTATCGCCGCGGTGCGGTCGGACGACGAGGGGCGGACGTGGTCAGAACCGGTTCGCCTGTCGAAAGCCGACGGTCGGCTGCGCAGCGGTGTGGCGATCGAGGGCGACGGAGACACGGTGATCGCGGTGTGGTGGGAGGCCGGCGACGGATCACAAGAGATCTGGTTCGCCCGTTCGGACGACGCCGGCGCCACCTTTGCGCCGCCGGAACTCCTGCGCACGCTGCCCCGCCCCATCAGGCCGATCGACGGCTATGCGCTGGGTGTGGGCCCTGCCGGGGACATGAACAGCGATGTCGCTGTTGCCGAGCACGACGGCCGTTTCTTTGTCTCATTCTTGGAGCAGACGGAGGGCGGATCGAGGATCCTGTTGTCCGAGTCGATCGACGACGGCAAGACGTGGAGCGAACCGGTCGTGGTCGGTAACGGCGATGGTGCAGACAAGGCGTTTCCTTCGATCGCGATCCTCTCCGGGCAGCCCGCAATCCTCTACTACGATCGTCGTCACGACGACGCACACGATACGTCGACCGACGTCTATCTGTCCTGGCGTTCGCCCGCTGGTGACTGGACGGACATCCGTCTCACGAGCGTGAGCACTCGCTGGGACCTGACGCCGGGTGACCGCGAGCACGCGATGGTGCAGAGGAACTTCGGCGACTACATCACCCTCGCGAGCGACGGTGACCGGTTCCTCGCTTCGTGGACCGACGGGCGCGACGGTGTGCCGAGAATCTACACACGTCGTGGGAGGATCGAGCCCGAGCGGTGAGCGCGCAGAGAAGCTCCCCGATCGAACAAGCCGATCGGGGAGCATGTGTGACCGTGCTTCATACGGCGATCTGCGTCAGACGCCCGCTCCGCGATGCGCCGCGTCCGCGATGATCACCGTCGATTACTGCTGGATCAGCGCGATCCACGCGCCGTTGGTCCGGGGTGTGTGCGTCGGGTTCGGCTCGCCGGTCGCGACGCCGTTGACGATGCGCGACGGTGCGATGTCCTCGACGACGTACGGAAGCGAACCCACACCATTGAACCGCGCGGACGGGGTGAACCCGAGGTACGCGGCCTGCGGATCGGCGGGATCATCTCCCGGGTTCACGACAGTGATCGAGCCGTACAGGGTGGAGATGGTGTCCGGCACGCCGTCGTCGGTGTTGATCGGCGAGCCGGCGACCCGTACGAAGCGAAGCGAGTCGCCGTTGGGGTCGGAGTCATTGGCGAGCGCATCGATGCGCGTCTCGCCGCCACCCGTTACCGCGACCAGATCGTTCAGGGCCCGGGGGCGCCGGTTGAGTTCGTAGGCGAAGATGCCGCCCGAAGGGTTGTTCTGTGCACCGTACGGGACGTAGACCTTGCCTTCCGCGATGACGGTGCCTCCGTTCATGCTCGCGTGGTGGGGCTTCCCGAGCCCGAGCGAGAAGACCTCGTTGAGGTCGGGCGTCTGGTCGGTAAAGAGCACGCTTCCGGTGAAGGCGTTGAGCACGAACAGCCGCCCCGACGAGGTCGCGACGTAGACGAGCCCGCCGGCGATGGAGACGTGCCGCAGTGACGCACCCGCGGGCAGCGAGACATAGTCGGCGCCACCCGGGAAGCGCCACAACGAACGCCCCGTCGCGGCGTCGAGCGCGTACACCTTGACGCGCATGCCGGTCGAGGGATCGCCGTCCGGGGAGGTGTCCTCGACGTCGGCCCAGAACGCGGGGCTGAACGTCGCGAAGAAGGCGTTCGGATAGATGCCCGTGTCGAGCGAGACGCCGAACTGCGCGTCGGAGAACTCGTCGTCGATGCCCTCGAAGCCGGCGACGTAGACCACGCCGTTGGCGACGGCGGCGCCGCCCTGGATCCCGCCGATGCCCGTGTTCTTGCTGATCTTCCGCTCCCAGACGGTCTCGCCGGTGTCGCGGTCGACCACGCGGAAGAGCCCCCCCTTGCTGCCGTCCCCGACCAGGTCTCGCCACCGCCCGTGCATGCGGGCGCTGAAGAGAACGGGTGCCGAGAGCACGTCGGCGTCACGTGGGCCGTTGGGGTTGGTCGGCCCGGTCGAGACCGGGTCGTTGAGGTCGAACACGTCGCCGCGGTGGAATTGGTTGGTCCAGGTGAATTCGCCCGTCTGGATGTCCATCGCGAACAGCGAGTCACCTCGGTCGATGTACCCGGGCGGCGCCAATGCAGGATCCGGGTACCCCGGGTACGGCGACGAGGTGTTCTGGCTCGTGCCGCCGTACAGCATCCCGCGCTCAAAATCGACCGCCAACCCCGAGACGGCCGACACGCCGGTCCCGTAGGGCTGCCCGGTACCCGGGTCGATGTCAATGGTGCGCCGGCGCCAGAGCTCGACGGGGTGATCGGGATCGGTCACGTCGTAGGCGATATACAGCCCCGTCTCGCTGCCCTGGAAGACCGCGTCGTTGACGATCACGTTGACGCTCACGATGAGCATGTCAACACCGTTGTAGTTGATGAGGATGGGATCGCCCAGCACCGACGACACGGGGCGGTCGGGCACGAGGATGAACGGCTGGATCCCCGGTGTCGCGGGGTCAAAGTCGTGTTCCGCACCGCCGAAGCGGTCGAGGCGGTGCACCTGCCCGTAGAACGAACCGACGACCCAGACGGCGTCATCGGTCACGATGGGCGCCGTGTAGGTCAGCTCCGGCGCGATCGGCGGGGCGCCGGTGTCGTAGTCCGGATCGGACAGCGTCGTCGTCCAGTGGTCGGCCGCGTTGAGCACGAGCCCCGAGTCGGCGTCGCGTGCGAAGACGGTGCCGATCTCGTCAACGTAGTAGATCGTGCCGTCGCGCACGATCGGCGAGCCCACGACGCCGACCACGGCGTCGGGGTACACCAGCCCCAGAGCGGACTCGAGCACGAACCCGCTCGGCGGCGGTTCGCTGACGAGCGAGTCGTCGTTGAAGGTCTCCCAGCTGCGCCGCAGGAACCGGGCGTTGAACGGAGTGATCGTGCGTTCGGAGCTGCTGTAGCTCGAGTTGTCGTGGTCGTGCGCATAGAGCGGCCAGTCGCCGCCCGACGCCTGGGCCGCGAGCCCGAGCGGCGCTATTGTGAACACCGCGGTGCGCAACAGCGTGCGCGGCATTCGTCGATATCGAAACCCTGTGCTGCTTCTCAGCATGTTCTGCCTCCTGGTATGCGTGTGTTGACGATTCGGCGCCGCTGGCGCGTTCGCCAACAGCAGGAGGCCACGGTTTATTTCCGAACGACTCCCTGCAACGAATAAACTCGTCACAAAGGCGGTAAGCATCTCACCGTTGGTCGCACGCGACGAGCGCATTGCATGGACCGTGGACGGCGGTGGTGAACCGTGTCCGCCCGGCGCTGAAGATGATGTGACGGGGTCGGGCCCGAAGGGGACGCGCGCCGTCGCCGCTGCGCTCGTTCCGCGGGGTGGCGTCTCCGTCGGGGACGCTAACGCGCGCGTCCGATCCGATTCCATCACAACACCGACAGCTGCGCTCGTCGTCGTTTCTCTGTCCGCGCTCCCCGCCCTCTTCCCGTGGACTGCTGGTGGATCCGGACGAGAGACCCGATGGCACTGGGATCCGGGCTTCCGGGTCGGATCTCTCACTCCCCTTCGCGGCGTTCACGGGTGCGTCCCGCGGCGCTTCCGGCGTCGCATCCCGCCCCCTCGCTCCGGAATCACCCTCATCGCGGGGGCTTGCCGTCTTCGCCGCGATTGCTCGCGGGCGCGATGCTGTGTCCGCGGAGGTGCGACGCTGCATCAGCACGGCCGCAGGCAGTAGGATGCTCCGAACACCCCGAAAGAGCGCCGGAAAATCAGCCGCAGGAGTCCCGAATGAGATTCGCCAATGTGTTCGCCGCGGTCGTGATCGGCACCGCGCTCGTCGCCTCGGTGATGATCATCAACTCGTTCCGTCCCTCGGTCCAGACCCTGCAGCCGACGCCGGCGTTCATCCGCGCCACCGGCAAGTGCGCCGAGTGCCACTTGAGAACGCAGTACTCGGTTGTGCACGAGTTCGAGCTCAGCGTTCACGCCAAACAGGGTGTGAACTGCCTCGACTGCCACAGCGCCCAGAGCGGGCAGACGAGCGAGGACCACTACGGGTTCACGATCAACCCGCACGTGACGGCGGCGAACTGCCGGTCGTGCCATGAGAAAGAGTACCGGCAGTACCTCCGCAGCCGTCATGCGGTGCCGGCCTGGGTGGCGGTCGCGGGCAAGGACGGTTTCACCTCCGAGCAGATCGCGTTCAGCGAGCGGTTCCAGCCCGGCGGCGCGGACCGCCCGGCCAACGCGCTCGCGCAGATCGAGGGTGATTCCGCGATCGAGTCCGGGTGCGCCTCCTGCCACAGCATCGGCAAACCCAACGAGGACGGGACGATCGGCACCTGTACCTCGTGCCACACACGCCATACCTCCTCCGTCGAGGTTGCACGCCTCCCCTCGACCTGCGGGCAGTGCCACATGGGCCCGGATCACTCGCAGCTTGAGATCTACACGGAGTCCAAGCACGGCGTGATGTTCGAGGCGCAGCGGGGACAGCTCAAACTCGGCACGGCGCCGGACTCGCTCACGACAACCGACATGTTCGTCCCCACGTGCGCCACTTGCCACATGAGCGGGATTAACGGGGGCGCGGTCACGCACAATCCCTCGGAACGGCTCGGGGACTACCTGTTCGCGGAGATC
>Ga0210110_1000367_pt1 | contig 15237 bp, 14 predicted proteins | sample China_Galinas_PW_2_FD_184865 | JGI IMG/M metagenome (GOLD analysis project Ga0210110, IMG submission 184865) | Wetland microbial communities from San Francisco Bay, California, USA, that impact long-term carbon sequestration - China_Galinas_PWB_D1... | ecosystem: Environmental > Aquatic > Marine... | reverse complement strand
GGGGATGCGCCCGACACCCGCTACGCCGACGGCCTGTCGGCCCTGCTCGCCTGCAAGCAGACCGACGCCCTGCTGGTCATGCACGCCCCCACCGCCATTGCCCCGGCCGAGGAGTCCGCCCGGGCCGTGGCCGAGCTGGCCAAGGGGGCCAAGCGCAACATCCTCACCTGCTGGCTCGGGCGCCAGGGAGTGGAAAAGGCCCGTAACATCTTCCGCGAGGCGGGCCTGCCCACCTACGACACCCCCGAGAGTGCGGTGCGCGGCTTCCTGCACATGGTGCGCTACCGGCGTAACCAGGAGCTGCTGATGGAGACCCCCCCCTCGGTCCCCAGCGAGTTCACCCCCGCCACCACCACCGCTCGCCTGGTGCTGGAGAATGCCCTGTCCGAGGGACGGGAGCTGCTCAGCGAGCCCGAGGCCAAGGCCGTGTTTGCCGCCTACGGCATCCCCGTGGTGGAGACCCATATCGCCAGCACGCCCAAGGCGGCGGCCGCCTCCGCGGCCCAGATGGGCTTTCCCGTGGCCATCAAGATCCTGTCGCAGGACATCAACCACAAATCCGACGTGGGCGGCGTGGTACTGGACCTGGAGAGCCCCCAGGAGGTCGAGCGCGCCGCCCAGGCCATGCTCAACCGCATCCGAGACATCGAGCCCCAAGCCCGGATCCGCGGCTTCTCGGTGCAGCGGATGGCCCGGCGCCCCGGGGCCGATGAGCTGATCGTGGGGGTGACCACCGATGCCATCTTCGGCCCGATTATCCTGTTCGGCGAGGGCGGCACCGCAGTGGAGGTGATCAAGGACCGCGCCGTCGCCCTGCCCCCTATGAACATGAAGCTGGCCGGCGAGCTGATCTCGCGTACCCGCATCTCCCGACTGCTGGCCGGCTACCGGGGCCGCCCCCCCGCAGATCTGGATGCCATCAAGCTCACCCTGATCCAGATCTCCCAACTCATCGTGGACCTGCCCGAGATCGCAGAGCTGGACATCAACCCCCTGTTCGCCGACCACAACGGCGTGCTCGCCCTGGACGCCCGCATCCGGGTCCACCCCAGCGAGCAGGCCGGGACCGAGAGGCTGGCCATCCGTCCCTATCCCAAAGAGCTGGAGGAGCGCAGCCGGATGCGCAACGGCCGCCCGGTCACCCTGCGCCCCATCCGCCCGGAAGACGAGCCGGCCCATCACGTCTTCATCTCCAAGCTCTCGTCCGAGGACATCCGGTTCCGCTTCTTCGGCCTGCTGCGCGAGATCCCACACAGCCAGATGGCCCGTTTCACCCAGATCGACTACGACCGTGAGATGGCCTTTCTCGCCACCGCCAAGGACGACCACGGCCAGCCCGAGACCCTCGGCGTGGCGCGAATCATCACCGACCCCAACAACCAGCGCGCCGAGTTCGCCATCGTGGTGCGCTCGGACCTGCAAGGCCAGGGCCTGGGTAAGGAATTGATGCAGAAGATGGTCGCCTACGTGCGATCTCGCGGCACGGGTGAGCTATACATGCAGACCCTGCGCGACAACACCGCCATGCAGCACCTGGCCAAGGGCTTCGGCTTCGAGATCCGCCCCGGCGAAGATGACGACACCGTGGAGCTGAGCCTGCGCCTGGGCGGGTGAGGCTTGGTGCGAACACCTTGAACCTAGAAACCGCAGTTGACCGCTTCGAGTGGCTGGCAAGTGATTGTCTTGCTGACGGGTATCGAGGAATCCGGGACTCACCCATGAGGTGAGGGCCGCTACGGCCACCAGGGCACGCACGGCGCGCCGCCTGCCTGCGTTACAACTCGTTGGAAAAAAACGCCGGGAGCGTTTTTTCGCGCCAGCCTCCAGGACGGAGGCGAATCGCAGGAAGCGATGAGCAATAGGTCCACTATTACTCCGGGCCTCCTGCCCTTCGCCCTGCGGGCCAGCTCCCGCTGTTCAAATCGCTCCCGGCGATTTAGCCCGCCTCGTTGTGCCTTGCCAGCCACCACGCCGCACGCACCCTGGCGGCCGTCCAACTGCGGTTTCTAGATTGAAAAGCCCGGGGGCCCGTATCTGCGCCCACTTCCGATTCTGGACAACCTCTCAGGCGGGTAGGAATCTATCCGCGACCAGCAGGCCGCCGTCGGGATGATTGCTGAGCTCGACCCTGGCGCCACAGCCCTGCTCGACACGCTTGACGATGCGCAGACCCACGCCTCTACGCGGTACCTGGAGCACTACGTCCGCAAGTACCCCGACGACCCCAGACAGCAGCTCGACAGCGTCCACGCCCTGGACCTGGACGATGGCCAGCACGTCCTGGTGAGGATCCAGACCCTGTGGGGCCTGTGCGCCGCCTTCTCGATCCTGGAGGCCATGGCGGACACCGTCAAGGCCCGGATCGCTGCCCTGGGGAAGGAGACAGGGCGGCAGTGGTATGGGAGGGGTGAAAGGTAGGATCCTCGGGAACGCCCCCTCGGCGGTGGCCGGGGGGCTATCAGCTAACAGCCGGGCGCGCCGGTGCCATCTCGTTCAGAGCACGCGACAGCACACACAGATCTCCATGGTCCGCGAGCGACTCCAATCAGCATGAAGGCGCGTTGCCATCTTGTACAGCACGTCGAGGACATGTTACCACCGGTCCGGTCGACCCCATACCCAAAAGGTGTGCGCCGTTGACGGTGCCTCTGGTGCTAGCCTATGCTTTCCATGCAGCGCCACTGCCCCCGGGGCAGAGACGGACCCGGCGAAAACCCGAACCTAGCACGCGCTGTCTCAGCCCGGAGTCTGAACCCAAACCCACCCTATTGGGCACAGAACTGACAATAAGCGCCGCCGTGACCGGTACGACGTCGACAAGGAGTTTCCCCGCATGGTCCGTTTCCCAGTTCGCCTCCAAAATGACCCGATCATCGAGGCAATCGTCGAGTTCCGATTTACTCCGAAGCAACGGGCGCCAATCTCAGACTTATTGCCTGGAATGCTTTTCTCTCAGCTCCGCGAAACGTACCCTAGACTAGAAAACCTTCCAATCTCGGAGCTTCCCCAAGAAATTCGACGGGCCGACCCAAACCTCGCATACAAACCCATTCATCGATTAAGTGGAGGCCAATTTTCGATCGCTATCGGCGACAGAGTGCTCGGGTTCGGCTGTCAACGCCCATACGTGGGGTGGAGCAAATTCCAACCACATGTCATCAAAGGTTTACAAGTGGCATTAGACACCGGACTTGTCGACAAGATCGAACGTTTGGCTATCAAATACATCAACCTAATTCCTTCATCAAACAAAGCTTCTGGCCTCAACACGTTAAGAGCATCCGTAAAACTAGGAAGCTATGACTTGGCTGAGCATGGCTGCACGATTAGAACCGAGATCAAGTCAGCCGGACTCGTCAATATAATCCAAATCGTCAGTAAGGCTACCGTAACGTTCAAAGACAACAACAAGGCGCAGACAGGAACCATTGTTGATATCGATTCAATCCTGGAAAACCCCGACACAACCGATATCGATAAGCTTCCAGCTTTAATCGACAAGGCACGCCAACAAGAGAAGCAGGTTTTTTTCTCGCTTCTAACTGACGAAACCCTAAGCTCCTTCGAACCCATTTGGGAGGAATAGACTAATGACCATAACCGATCTTGAGATGGAAAGAGTTAGCGCCAAACAGGTATCAGCAATCGCCGTAGCCATGCTCGCTATACCAATTACGCATGGTCATGGAATCGATACCAGCACGACACCCAGCTTCAGTTTTCCTGGCTTCCACATATCGCAGGAACACTTAACCCACTCAGCGTTTCATAATGTTGAAATGACGGATTACGGAGTGATATCTGATGCTGAGCTTACTGCACAGATTCTTAGAATTCACGACAAACTCATTGAAGAGCAGTCTTTCCTTGACGCGCAAGCCGAAGCTCTCCTCGCAGAGAACCTCTGGGACTTGTACTTATAACACTCCGCCATTGGACCCGGAACTCTTAGACGAAATAAAAACGTTTTTCCCGTCTTATCTGACGCACGAAGACAAAGCGCAGCTTTTCCAGGAACTCGCGAACTTTCCGGACAATTTCAACTATTACTTGTTCAAAAGCAGACCAGATGAGTTCCTCCAAGGCGACGGATGGAAAGGTTTCTCTATAGTTGACCCGGATACACTATCTCCCAAAATAGTATCAGGGATAGTGCTTTCTAACTCCTGTGACATTGCTGTCAAAAATTGCTCCGATCGTAGACGTAAGATTGTGTTCTGCCCAATCGTTAGCCTCGCGAGGTACAAGGCATTGCTACTCAGACATAAAGACACTACTGCGGTCGAGAGCATCATGGACGCCATAAGAGCACAAAAAATTACTTACTTATTCTACCTCCCGCCCGGAGGCGCGCTTGAAGACGAATGCATTGTATTCCTCGACGATGTCCACTCGATTTTCTTGGATAGATTCACCGGAGCCAAACCGGTCAAAACGTTTGCTCTGAGCCAGTATGGATTCTATTTGCTACTTCTAAAGATATCCATCCATTTCACGAGGTTTCAAGAAGGCGTTCGCCGTTTCGATGGAGATATTGCCGGATAGAATAATGGCTCTTTTGAATTCCGAGTGGGTTACGCGGCGTGGGGGTTGATGGTCGAGAAATCGAGGCGGCCCGCGATCAGGTAGAGAACGGTGCGCATGGTTTCGAATCGAGTATATCCACGGGCCTTGGGCTTGGCCGCTTGAAAGAGGCCATTGATGGCTTCCAAGAAACCGTTGGTCCGGCGCAATTGCGCCCAGTGTTTGGCAACAATTAACTTGACCGGTCGATGACAACTATCTTGGCCGCTTTTAAGGTAGCCGGCATTTTGGCGAATCGAAGGTTGGCAGATGCTGGGTCAGCACACCACCCCACAACAGGCCAGGTTATACATGACACACCGAAAAACGGCTCTCCTGACGTTTCTGTGGGTACCCGCACCCCCAGAAAAGGCAGTGCCAGCCGATGCGGGCCACCTTCACCGTCACCTCCCCTTCGCCGATCGATGCGCACGCTAGGCCGCTGAGCGGGGCCTGTCAGGGTCGTGCCGCCAACAGCTCCCTAAGCGCGCTGGCGCACGCCAAGGGGCTGTAGGAGGGTACGGGGTCAGAGGAGGGTACGGGATCAGTGCTCGCTTCGTAGCATGTAACGCTGCGAGAACTGACCATGTTCCCCGGGCTCGGGCAGAGAGCTGCCCGGGACCCGCTCCCGCGAGTCACGGGCGTATTCATGATAGATTTGCAGCGCTCGGCACCCGCCGATCCGTTGGAGCCAGGGGGGGTTGCGCCGAGAGCTGGAGCGTCCCGAGTAAGGGCCCGCCCCCCTTTGGCATGCTCCGTTTGAAACGGCCGGATCCCGGCCCAAGAGACCCGTACCGCAACCATGCCCTTCGACCTTGGCGTGCTGCCCTCCGGCCATCTCCACTGTTTTCCGCTGGCCGAGACGGAGGCCGCCCCGACCGCGCGGGACACCGCCTCGCTGCTTGAGGCCTTCACCCGCGACAGCAGCGAGGGCCTCTTCATCCTGGCCGCGGACAAATCGGCCCAGGGCCTGAGCGCGAGCCTGCACTACTGGCACGGCCTCGCCGCCGCCTACCTGAGTGCACGCTGCCTCCTGCTGGAGGAAGCCGTCGTCGCGCCCGGCACCCGGGCCGACCCGGCCCCGCCGGTCGGGCTCATGTCGCCCGAGGAGATCGAGCGCTGGCTTCAAAGCGCACCCCCCATGCCGGGAGCGGAGTACCTCGGCGGCGAGGTGCTGCAGGCCATCTGGGCCCGGCTCGACGACTGGGTACGCGCGCAGATCCGTGCCCAGGGCTCCCTCGCAGCCCTGCTCACCGAGCGCGCCCCTCAGTGGCACCCGCTGGGCCGGGTCTGCTTCCACCTAGCCGAGAACAAGCGCGACCCCGACTACCCCTTCGCCTTCATGGCCACCTACGCCCCGGCGCAGATCGGTCGGGGCCAGGTGCGCTATCAGCCCCTGCGCCGCGCCCTGCAGGAGTACGCCGGTGCGCGCGACCGCCAGACCCTGATCCGCCTGCTCTCGCCGGTACAGCGAGCCGCCGAACTCAGCCCGCGGGTCAAGGAGCTGGTGGACAGCGGAGACATCTATCATCCACTGGCCTGGACCCCGGAGGAGGCCTACGGCTTCCTGCACGAGATCCCGCTCTACGAGGAGAGCGGGCTGGTGGTCCGCCTGCCCGACTGGTGGCGGCGGCGCAGCCGTCCCCAGGTGGGCGTGCGTATCGGAGACACGTCCCAGAAGCGCTTCGGCCAGGACGCCCTGCTCGATTTCCGAGTCCAGGTGGTGCTGGATGACGAGACCCTGAGCGATCAGGAGATCCAAGAGCTGCTCGAGGCCGAGTCGGGCCTGGTGCTGCTCAAGGGGCGCTGGGTGGAGGTGGACCGCGAGCGTCTCGGCGAAGCCCTGGCCCACTGGAAGAAGGTGCAGCGGGAGGCCGGCCGTGACGGGCTGAGCTTCGCACAAGGGATGCGCCTGCTGGCCGGCGCCCCGCTCGACCTGGCCCGGCCCGACCTGGACGAGGCCACCCGCTCCTGGTCCCTGGTCCAGCCCGGCGAGGCGTTGGCCCAGCTGCTGGATCAGCTACGCTCCCCGCAGGCCTTGGCCGCCGCCCGCCCGGGCGCCGAGCTCAAGGCCAGCCTGCGCCCCTACCAGGAGCAGGGCGTGGCCTGGCTGTGGCTGCTCTCCCGGCTGGGCCTGGGCGCCTGCCTGGCCGACGACATGGGCCTGGGCAAGACCATCCAGGTGATCGCCCTGCTGCTCCTGCTCAAGCGCCACCCGCCCGAGGACGCCAAGGCAAGACCCTCGCTGCTCGTATTGCCCGCCTCCCTGCTGGCCAACTGGCAGGCGGAGCTGGAGCGCTTCGCCCCCTCCCTGAAGGCCTGCTTCCTCCACGCCTCCCAGCTCGACACCCAGCGGCTCGAAGCCCTGGAGCGCGACCCGGACAGCTGTCTGGCGGGCCACGACCTCGTGCTCACCACCTACGCCACCCTGGCCCGCCGGGAGTGGCTGCATCAGCGCGAATGGCGGCTGGTGGTGCTCGACGAGGCCCAGGCGATCAAGAACCCCGCGACCCGTCAGACGCGCCTGGTGAAGCAGCTGCAGGCCGAGGCCCGCATCGCCCTGACCGGCACCCCGGTGGAGAACAGCCTCGCCGACCTCTGGTCCCTGTTCGACTTCCTCAACCCGGGCCTGCTCGGCACCTCCAGCCGCTTCAAGGCCTTCGCCAAGTCGCTGGCCGAGCGCAGCCAGGACCAGTACGCCCCCCTGCGCCGGCTCACCCGGCCCTACATCCTGCGCCGCCTCAAGACCGACCGGCAGATCATCACCGACCTGCCGGAGAAGAGCGAGGTCCCCGCCTGGTGCGGCCTGAGCAAGGCCCAGGCGGTCCACTATCAGCGCAGCGTCCAGGAGCTGCAGGCCGCGCTGGAAACGCTGGACGGCATGCAGCGCCGCGGCCTGGTGCTGGCCACCCTGCAACGGCTCAAGCAGATCTGCAACCACCCCTCCCAGCTGGTCGGCGACGGCCGCTACGAGCCGGCCAAGAGCGGCAAGTTTCAGCGCCTGGCCGAGCTGTGCGAGGAGATAGCTGCCCGCCAGGAGAAGCTGCTGCTGTTCACCCAGTTTCGCGAGATCACTCAGCCCCTGGCCGACTACCTCGCCGGCCTGTTCGGCCGCCCCGGCCTGGTGCTGCACGGCGGCACCCCGGTCGGTCAGCGCCGCCGGCGGGTGGAGGCCTTCCAGCGCGAGGACGGGCCGCCCTTCTTCGTGCTCTCGCTCAAGGCGGGCGGAACCGGGCTGACCCTCACCGAGGCCTCCCACGTCATCCATTTCGACCGCTGGTGGAACCCGGCGGTGGAGAATCAGGCCACCGATCGCGCCTTCCGTATCGGCCAGAAGAAGAACGTGCTGGTCCACAAGTTCATCTGCCGAGGCACGGTGGAGGACAAGATAGACGCCCTGATCCGCGACAAGACCGCCCTGGCCGACGACCTGCTGCAGGACCGCGGCGAGATCCCCCTGACCGAGATGGACGACCAGTCCCTGCTGGAGCTGGTCTCCCTCGACATCGAAAAGACCCGAATCGACTGAGAGTCCACCCCATGTCCTACTTTGGTTGGAAGCCCTACGTCCCCGTCGCCAAGCGCCGCGCTCGGGCCGAGCGCGAGATGAAAAAGCTCGCCAAGCAGGGCCGGCAGATAGAGCCGGTGGTGATCGACGGGCGCAAGATCGCCCGAACCTTCTGGGGCGAGGCCTGGTGCAATCACCTGGAGCAATACAGCGACTATGCCAACCGCCTGCCCCGGGGCCGCACCTACGTGCGAAACGGCTCGGTCTGCCATTTGTCCATGGGCGAAGGGAAGATCGAGGCCGTCGTCAGCGGCTCCGAACTCTATCAGGTCGCCATAGAGATCAGACCGCTGCCCGCCACCAAGTGGAAGCGACTGCGCGACCAGTGCACCGGCCAGATCGGCTCCCTGCTGGAGCTGCTGCAGGGCCGCTTCTCCGACCAGGTAATGCAGGTCGTGACCGACCGCGACCAGGGTCTCTTTCCCAGCCCCAGAGAGATCCACATGCAGTGCAGCTGCCCCGATTGGGCCGGTCTGTGCAAGCACCTGGCCGCCGTGCTCTACGGCGTCGGCGCGCGCCTCGACCAGCAGCCCGAGCTGCTGTTCCGGCTGCGTGGCGTCGACCACCAGCAGCTGATTACCGCCGACCTGGACCCCACCCGTGTCGCAGAGGGCACCGGCAAGGGCCGTCGGCTCGCCACCGAAGACCTCTCCGGCCTGTTCGGTATCGACATCGAGGACGAGCCCACACCCGCCCCGCGCAAGCCTCGCGCCACCAAGAAGAAGGCCGCGCCAAAGGCCCCGACAGGCACCGCCGAGCCCCCATTCACCCCGACCGGCGCCGCGATCGCCGAGCTGCGCGAGCGCCTCGAGCTGAACAAGAGCCAATTCGCCCGACTGGTCGGCGTCAGCCCCCCCACCATCACCAACTGGGAGAGAAGGGCCGGAGCCCTCGACCTGCATCCCGATCACCTGAAATCCCTGCGCCGGGTATCCACCCTCAGCGAGCGGCAAGCCGCCGCCCGGCTGGCGCGCGCCAGCCGATAGAGAGTCCCATGAAATGGGCCAACTCCCCCGGCCTCTCGGGTGCCCTTATGGAAGAAGCCTCTGCTATCGATCAGCGCGCCCGTCGATCGCCCCTGCCGAGGGTCGCGCGCTTCCGCTTTCAGCTCGAAGCCGCGGAGCCGATTCGCCTGCCCGCCTATCCAGGCTCGGTCTGGCGCGGACTGTTGGGCCTCGGCCTGCGGCGCACCGCCGCACAGACCGTCGGAATCGACAAGGACCCGGGCCTTCACTGGCACGACTGGACCCGCTACTCGGGGCGCCAGAAAGAGTCCATGAAGATGGGCGGGCTTCTCGGCGACCTCCGGCTCCACGGCCTTGGCCTGTCGACCTTCTGGCCCGCCCTCTGGCACGGCCAGTGGGTCCATCTCGGCAAGGGGACCAGCTTCGGTCTGGGGGTCTATCGGGTCGAGGCATTGCACTCGTGAGCGGCGGACAATCCGCTGGTCGCCTGAGGCCGATGCAACGAAGGGGCGGAGGAGGCAGGCGCCGAAGCCCGTATCCGCGACCCCCGATACGGGACACCACCTGGCGCCGCGGCGCGACAGGCTACGGCCCGTCGGGACCTGAGCTACTGCCCCCAGGGATTCAGCAGAGGCACGCCGGAGGAGAGATCTGCCGGCCGGGCGACATCCCGTAGCGACGGAATCTCCAACAGTAGGTCCTCAGTGCCCGGCGCGGCGAGCAGGTCCGCAATCTTGTCGCGATCTCCAGCGTGCAAGCTCTTTGCTTTCGCTCGCGCCAGCATCCCGACCCTCGGCCCCGTCGAGCTGCTGGCAGCGATCAGGGCATGGCATTAATGCCCGACCTGACCGCGCACACGTCGTAGCTCGGGTCGATCAACCCTTGTCCTGCCAGCCCCAGCACCTCGCGTTGCCGGTGCCGGACCACGCACTCGCGCAGCACGCGGTCCACCATCTCCCGGCGGGTCTTGATTCTGGCGAGATGCATGGCGTCGGCAATCCCCCGAGCACCCGCGCCATGTGCAACAACACGCCCGAACTCGGCATCATCTCGCCGCGCTCGTACTTGCCGATCGCTTGTGCGGTCACTTCGCCGCCGAAAGCGCCCGCCAAGCCCCGCAACGAATACCCGGCCATTTTCCGGGCGAGCTTCAAGCGTTCTCCAAACATCCGTCTCCTTCAAGCTTGAAGTTTACAATCGTATTCTGTATGTAAAAATCGTAAATCACCCCTCCGGTTCCGTCAACGTCCCGATCGACGGGCATGGGCCGATAGATCGCTCTTGGAGTAGCATGCCCCGCTCGCGTATCCAGACCAAGCGTCGCCCCAGAGCCCGCAAGTCCAAGCGGGAGACACGGGGCGCGGAGATATGCGCTTTCAAGCCGATCCGCTTAACGACCGGGCTTCTCTGCCTTGGCGTCCTTGCGCTCATTGCGACCAATGTCAACTTCTTGATCCACGAAGGCCATATCGCCCTCTATATCCCCTTGGCCATATTCGCAGGAGTTTTCGTCTTCCTGAGCCACCCCCTCCTGGCCAACCAGAGACTGCTCGTCACCGGCGATAAGATCCGTTTGATCAAATTCCGCAAGCACCACAACCTGGTCTTTTGTGACCACCTGTCCGAGCTGGTCCTCGAGCAAGGCAAGGTCCTGAGCTACAGATTCGATCACGACGGGAACCTCTTCCAGATATCCCCGCGCGCCTATTACGAGAGCGACCAACTGGAGCGGGTCTTCACGGAGCTATTGAACAGATGCAAGCGCAATATTCCCATGGTCGAGCGATAGAGAGCCAGGGGCAGTGGCGAGGCGTCCTCGCAAGCTTCGATGACCGATCGACGACCGCCCCGGCTCAAGGGCCAAGTAGTCCATCGAGCTCGCCGGGCGGCAGCAGGTGAAAATGCAGGCGCGGATCGGAGCCTGCCAGTGCCGCGAACCGGGCCTGAAGCCGGTCGGCGTCCGGTGCGTCGAACTCCCGGACAAGCCGCTCCACTAGAGCGCGCAGAGCGGCCACGCCATGACGTGGGGGCCAGCGGCCAGCGGGTATCGCCTCCATGCACCAGATAGCCGTCCGCTGCTCGGTCGGCGAAATTCTCCCGGAAGATCTTGATGCTGGTGGCAAAGCTTGGTACGGGGGTGGACGTGCGCTTGACCTCCACAGGGACGAGTCGCCCTTGCGTCTCCACCACGAGATCCACCTCCGTCCCGGTCTATGTGCGCCAGAAATACACCCGGGGCTCCTCACCTCGATGGAGCAGCGTCTTGATCACCTCCGAAACCACGGCAGTCTCCATCAAGGCACCTGCCATCGGCCCGTGGGCGGCGTGCTCGGGGTCTTTCAGTCAAACCGGGTAGCAAAGGGTCCCGACGTCGGTGAAATAGACCTTTGGAGTCTTGACTAGCCTCTTGCCGATGTTTGCGAAATGAGGGCGCAGTACGACGACTTGGTAGGTGGCCTCCAGGACCGATAGCCAGGCTTTGATACTGTTGACGGCGACGCCAATGTCGCGCGCAAGCTCGGTCAGATTGAGCAGCTGCGCACTCCTGGCTGCCAACGCCCGGAGGAAGGACTGGAACTGGCTCAGGTCACCCACCTGTCGCAGACTGCGGACGTCACGCTCGAGATAGGTCTGCACATAGCTGGCGTGCCAGAGGCCCCCAAATCCCGGCCGCCACTCGTGGCCAGCTCCGGATAGCCACCTTGAAGGAAGCCAGACCACAAGTCGCGACCTCTTGTCGGAACCGATTTCGGCAAGCTCCCGCCGTACTCCCAGGGGAACGGCCGCTGGGGAGCACCAGCCATCTCGCGCAACGACAAAGGCAGCAACCGCAAAACAGCGGCCCGACCGGCAAGAGACTCGGTCACATGCTCCATCATCAGCAGATTCTGCGAGCCGGTTAGCAGGTACTGACCGCTTCGGCCCCGCTCGGAATCGATCTGCTCTTTGACGTAGGGCAGCAAGCTAGGGGCGTATTGCACCTCGTCCAGCATGACCGGCGGTGGAAAGGCTCTTAGAAAGCCACGGGGATCCTCAGTCGCCGCAAGCCGGACGTCGGGCGGCTCGAGAGAGACATACCCACAGCTTTCCCCGAATAGACGCTTGAGAAGGGTGGTCTTTCCCGCTTGCCTCGGACCGGTCAGCACGACCGCAGGGAAATCCGCCGCCGCGCGTCGGATAATCGGCTCGAGGCTACGCTCGATGTAGCGATCAGGGGACATGTCTAACAATTATGCATTCAGAATGCATTATTGCAATAGAAACCGGTCTTTGGGGGGACCCCGATCGACTTCGCACCACGCGCCCGCGACGTCCAACTCGGCCTCGAGACTCCGCAAGCGCCCCCCGCCGATTGCGACTCGCCGCCAACACCCCACCATCGCAGACTGCGCCTGCGTCGCTCTCGCCCCCGAGGGCAAGGCCAGCCCGGGCGCGTGACCGAGTGCGCGGGCTGCTCTCCCTGTCCGACGTTGCGCCGGTCGACAAGACCGCTCTGACCACAGTGCTCGACATGCCGCTCAGAGACTACAAGAACGCCGTACTCCACCAGGCCGCCGGCGCGGCTGGCGCATCCGCAATCGTCACACGCGACCGTATACGAGCCGGGGAGGGAGCGGGCGGTGCTCTGGACGGATTATCTGGATCGGTTGCGGGAGGCGGGACATTCCCGATCACCCGAAGGCTTTTAGATTGAAGCTGCCGCGAGGATTCGGGTGAGCTTGCGATATCGCGCGTCGATGACGGAAAGGATCTGATCGATCACTGGGCAGGGACCGTGCTGGTCCCGGAATTGAGCAGCCAGCCGGTCGGCTTCTTCGCGTACCGATTCTTTCATCTGCAAGAGCATCCGTCGCACGAGCTTGAAGGCGACGTCGGCGTCCCGCGCGAACTGCTGCCAACGCCGCTCGATGATCCAGTCGGGGCGTTCTTCGCCGCCGATGCGCATTGCCAGACGCTCGGTCAGTCCTGGATAGACCGCCGTGCTCAGGATGTCGTAGAAGGGCGCAAGCACCGGGCCTTGCCCACTGAGCAGCAGGGAGGCGTTCTTGGCGTGGGCGTCCGCGTTGCCGATCAGGTAGTTGAAGATCACCCACCGGAGCAGGGCCCGCACATCCGCCACCGGGAAAATGCTGCTGCCGCGGACCAGCTTGATGCACTGGGGAAGGCTCGGCCCGCCCTCCTTCTCGTACTTGCGCTCGGGCGGGATCCCCAGCGCCTGGCAGAAATCCTCCTGATGGATCCGATCGAGGCCTCCATCCGCCGTACGCCGGCGATCGTACCGCTCGATGAGGTACAGAGGCTGTGCCTTGTGGAGCAGCGTCACGGCCGGCACGGCCAGGCCCACGCGCACGGCAAGGAGGCCGCAGAAATACTCGTTCTCCACCGTGTGCGGATACAGGTGGATCGGCGGCTTGAGTATGTGGCTGCTCGGCGCCTCACCCAAGGGCAGGCTGATGGTCCGCCCGTCGAAGTGGACCGGGAGCTTGCTCTGGGCGCCGGCCAGCGAAAAGCGCATTCCCTCCTCGCCGGCCAGCAGGGGGCGGGTGGGAAGCTCCGCCACCAGGGCGTCGAGCTGGGCGTCGTCCAGGGGCCGGTAGCCTCCCTCGCCCGACGGTGCCGAACCCTCTGGCAGGACCGAGACCGCGCCGGCGCATTCGCCCCCGACCGCCTCGAGCAAGGCGAAGTCGTTTCGCTCCGAGAGCCCCAGCCGACGGGCGACGGCGCGGCGCAGCTCCGACTCCGGCAGCAGGTTGGCAAAGAAGGGGCGGGCCTGCGGATCGGGATAGGGCTCGGGTCGTAGCGGCAGGCGCAGGGACAGCGGCATCGCCCGGTCGCTCTCCAGCCATCCGGAATCGTACTGGAAGCTCAAGCGGTCACCGTCGTCGAGCCAAAGGTGCCCGACCTTTTCCGTGCGGAGGTAGACGTCAAGAGGGGTACTCACCCGCTCGATACCGGTTCCTGCCAACCCCGCGGCCGGATCCTCACGTCCAAGCCGAGGCAATGCAGCACCTCGAGCACCTTTCCGAGCTGCGCGGTCGGCTTGCCGTTCTCCAGATCGGAGATGAAGCGCACGCCCACCCCGCAAAGGGCGGCGAGCTCGCTTTGGGTGGCGCCCTGCACCTTGCGGTGGGCGCGCACACTGCGACCCACGTCGGCGACCGAGTGGGCATTCCCGTAGGGAAGCGTTTGGCTCGGGCTCACGCGACTTCCTCCCAGGTATTCCCGATCGGGAAATATAGGCTCTTTGCTCTACCGCAGCAAGCAGCGCATTCCCGCTCAGGAATTTCCCAGACGGACCCGACCGCCCCACCAGAACAAAGTCGGCGGCTAGCCCGTCGGGCGCGCTTGGCTGACACGGGCCCCGAATAGTGGGTGTCTCCTTCTTTCGCGGTCCAACCATCTCAACCTGCCCATTGGCCCGCTTTGGGCGCCATTTTGTCGCGTCGGAGTCTCTGAAAGACCCAGATAGGCCAAAAGGCCGACACGCTCAGGCTCCCGCTTTCGGGGGTTTCCAAAACATGTATGTCCAGTTCTTTCCCCGTCGGCAAGACCCTGGCTAGCTTCGACTTCGCCCAGGTGCCCGGCCTGGCCCGGCAACAGATCGAGGCCCTGGCCGGCTCATCGGACTGGACCCGACAGGCACGCAACGTCCTGCTGTTCGTCGCCGGCGGCGTGGGCAAGACCCATCTGGCCGGCGCCATCGGTCACCCTAGAAACCGCTGTTGGACGGCCGCCAGGGTGCGTGCGGCGTGGTGTCTGGCAAGGCACAACGAGGCGGAATAGTTCCACTATTGCTCATCGCCTCCTGCGATTCGCCTCCGTCCTGGAGGCTGGCGCGAAAAAACGCTCCCGGCGTTTTTTTCCAACGAGTTGTAACGCCGCCAGACGCCGCGCCGTGCGTGCCCTGGTGGTCGTAGCGACCCTCACCTCGCGGGTGAGTCCCAGATTGCTCAATACCCGTCAGCAAAACAATCACTTGCTAGCCACTCGAAGCGGTCAACTGCGGTGTCTAGGGTCACGGCCTGACCGAGCAGAGCGTGCGCGTGCGCCACTTCGCCACCACCGCCCTGGTCCAGCAGATGCAGCTCGCCCGCGCGCAGTTGTACCTGGAAGACGCCCTGCACAAGCTCGACAAATACG
>Ga0210110_1000366_pt1 | contig 15278 bp, 14 predicted proteins | sample China_Galinas_PW_2_FD_184865 | JGI IMG/M metagenome (GOLD analysis project Ga0210110, IMG submission 184865) | Wetland microbial communities from San Francisco Bay, California, USA, that impact long-term carbon sequestration - China_Galinas_PWB_D1... | ecosystem: Environmental > Aquatic > Marine... | reverse complement strand
AGCCCTAGAACAGAGTGTATTATGGTCACCGCCGTTAATGAAGCCCGAATTGCCGTAGAATGTCTGAAAAAAGGGGCATATGACTATCTTTTAAAGCCGGTATCCCAGGAAGATCTTATTTTTTCGATGAAGCGGGTTTTGGAAAAAAAACGACTCATGGACATTCTGGATATCGGTAAAAGCCGGACCCTGCCCCGGCTTAAAAATGCCGAACCTTTTAAGCCAATTCTGACACGCTCGCCAAAGGTATTAAGAATCTTAAAGGAAGCGGAACTTCACGCCGGAAGTGATGTTCCGCTTTTAATTACAGGTGAGAGCGGAACCGGTAAAGAACTTCTTGCGCGGGCCATTCATGCCGCCAGCCCCAGATCGCGCTTCCACTTTACACCGATCAACATGGCATCGCTCACCGGTAGTCTGTTCGAAGCGGAATTTTTCGGCCACACCAAGGGTGCTTTCACGGGTGCTGAAGACAGCCGTAGGGGTTATCTGGAATATAGTCATCGCGGAACACTTTTTCTGGATGAAATCGGCAACCTGGCACCTGAGCTTCAGGGTAAGCTGTTGCGATTTTTACAAGATGGAGAATACGTTAAGTTGGGAACGAGCAACCAGCAAAAAGCAGATGTTCGATTCATCGCAGCCACCAATGAGGATCTGGAAAAACTTATGGCCAAAAAGGCTTTTCGCAAAGATTTATATTACCGTATCCGGGGTGGATGGCTTCATCTGCCGCCTTTGAGGGAAAGAAAAGAGGATATTCAACTGTTGGCAGATAAATTTATAAAAGCGTACACGAAAAAAGATGCCGCATTGGACGAAGAAGCCAGATGCTTACTCATGGAATATGACTATCCTGGAAATATTCGGGAACTTAAATCGATCCTTCAGTCGGCAGTGAACCTGGCACAGGGAAGACCTATTTCATCCGATGTCCTTCCTGCACATTTAAAACAGCGTAAATCCATTTCAAAATGCCTGGCCCCTTCGACATCTGAAAAAATTATGCCTCTTGCACAAATCGAAAAATCTCACATTATCGATGCCTATAAACGGACAGGTGGGAACAAATCCCAGTCGGCAAAACTTCTTGGCATCGGCTTGAACACGCTTCGAAGAAAATTGAGGTCCTATGGCATAGAATAAATGGTCATCACTATGATTTACGTGCTCTTATTTTATTGGAACCTAAATTGAACGTTTCAAATAGTGACAGAATCGTATAAATTAAATTGTTTGAATCAATTACATAGTCTCTAACGTCTAATAAATTCAAACCTGTCAAGTGGATTCGTACGAGAAAAAAATACCACTACTTGAAACGCTCAATTTAGGTGGAATATAGAACCCTATGCATGGTGACTATAAAAAAATATTATTTAATCATCCTGACAAGCTGCTTTCAATGGTGTTAGTGTTGGTAGCAATCCATACCCTCGCATTTGGCCTACTATTGATTGCTCAACCAGCCGTCCTTATGGAGTTTGCAGGGTTCAATCCTGATTGTGACCATTTTTTTCCTGCCCAGGGTGGCGTTTTTCATCTTCTCATGTCCGTTGTCTATTTAATGGGAGCTACCCATATTGAAAAATATCATCATTTCATTGTATTTTCGATTTTCGTAAAGGCGGTGGCAACGGTTTTTTTGATGATGTACTGTTTTGCCGCTGAATTTAAATGGATCGTTTTTTTATCTGGAATCGGCGATGGTGTGATGGGGCTGATGATTTTTTTGGCGTTTCAGCACCATCTTCGTTCAAAAAAACTTGCAACATTGGGTGTGAAAAATGAGTGAAATATTACCGGGGATCGTGGTTACCGGAGCATCCGGTTTTATTGGAAGGCATTTTGTTATCGCCGTATCTGGGAAATTCCGCCTGTTTTGCATTGCGCGCCGCAGCCAAAAAGAAGTGGGCATACCGTATCATAAGAATATACATTGGCTTCAGTTGGATATAACAAGCCAGAAAAATTTACTGCATGCCTTCAAATATATCAAAGATCATGGTGGGGCGGAATATGTTCTGCACCTGGCCGGGTATTACGACTTCACCATGAAAGAAAATCCTGCATATGAGCAGATTAATGTGACCGGCACACACTATGTTCTTGATATGTCAAAATCGCTGGAAATTAAGCGTTTTATTTTTTCCAGTTCGGTGGCCGCCTGTAAATTCCCTGTCCTCAATAATGTATTGACTGAAATGAGCTCTATTGATGCGGATTTCCCTTATGCACGGTGCAAAAGAAGAGAAGAAGAAGTTATACAAAAATATGCGAAAGTCTTTCCATGTTCAATTGTCCGGCTCGCAGCCGTATACAGTGATTGGTGTGAATATCCTATGCTGTACATGCTTCTGAATTACTGGCTGTCTGGAAATAGGCTTACGTCAAAAATTCTGAGCGGCCGGGGAGAATCCGCCATACCTTATATCCATATCAAAGATGTTATTAAACTTTTTCTTCGGATTATCGAGATCAGCGACACTCTACCAAAATTTGGCGTGTATATCGCCAGTCCTCAAGGAAGCGTATCACACAATGAACTTTTTAAAACTGCTACAAGATACTATTTCGGAGGTGATATTAAGCCCTTTCGAATGCCTAAACCCGCAGCAGTGCTGGGTTTGATTGTCATTTCGTTCTTGGGTTGGCTTAATGGAAAAAAAACATTAGAGCAACCATGGATGGCAGGGTATATTGACAAAAAGTTGGTTGTAGATGCTTCATCAACCCACAAGGCTTTGAGCTGGAAGCCGACACCACGTTATCATATACTGAGACGGCTATTGTTTTTGACTGAAAAAATGAACAGTCATCCAAACAATTGGACATTTCGTAATGAAGTCCTTATTAAGAAAGTTGCATTCAGAAAAAGTACTGAGATTTACGATATTCTCAGTGATTTGCGTGAATCCTTGGTCGATAAAATTATAAAAGAAGTGATAAAGCCGGAAAATGAACACCGTTTTCCAAATTATTCGAAGATGTATCCTGAACTTCTCAAATGGTATATTACCTTAAACTATCAACTGGTTGCCGCTACAGTTAGAAGCAGGGACAGGTCCATCATACCGATCTACGCCAGAGAAATTGCTTTCAAACGGTATATGAACGGCTTTAAAGCAACAGAAGTCAAGGATATCATGTTTTTGATTGGAAAAACCATGAAAGATTCACTTCTTACAAGACCGGAACTGAAGGGTTCGAAACGTCAGGTGGATGATTACATCATTTTGACGTCACAACTTGCGGCAGATGAATTTGAAGATGCATATGAAATTCTTGAAGATCAACCTCCGGAGCACAAGGATTCAATCAAAGATATTGCGCAATTGATGAGCATCGAAAATCTTAAGCGGATCGTACGTCAGCTGGAAGATTTTTACAGCGAATTATTGTCAAACCGACCCGGCAGGGAAGAAGGCATCGATAATTACACTTTTTTTGTAACTTTAGACAGCCAAAATGAATAAAAAGCTCCCTGCAAGCCACATCCTTTCAGGACGGGGTGAAGGGAGCTGTATTAAATGAACCAAAACCCCTATCCGGGCGCGAAGCACTTCCGTAAGGCAAAACCTCCGCCTCTTAGGGCGGAAAGGCTTCAATTTCGTTCTTTTTTTACAATCCTTTGACCATGAGGATTGCCCGCCCCTTACTGCTCAATCTGAGATGCAAGGCTACTGGTTTTCAAATCACCCATTGCTTTGGTCAATTCCATTAAAACACCCAGTCCTCTTTTGCTTTCCGGTCCTGAACAGGCAGAGAAAAACCCGAATGGACCGACATCTTTACTTTTGGTCAGATCCACTCTTGCGCCTACTTCGGCGAGATTTTCCAGAAACGTTGCGAGCTGGGGATCGGAAAGCTTTTTGGCGACGCCGAGCAAGGCGACAAGACCGTCTCCGATTTGCTCGATGTCCTCAGCGGTATAAGCTGTCGCTATCTTGGCCCGAATATCATACGTCGCCTTAATGATGCGGAAAATACCTCTTTCTTCCAAACCATTCAGATACGCGATGAGTTGAGGAACCGTCAGCCTAAGTACGGGTTCTATGGTTGTGACAAAGTCGATAACATTTTCCAGTTGATCCAACGCATAAATAATGTGTTTGACACTTCTGAGCATCCGCTTGGTCAGGGCCCCCAGATCTTCCAACTGAAAAGCGGACTCTACACTTTTCAAATCATTGATTAACGATTTGGAAACCGGTTGCGCCATTGCCATCAAATCATTTTTAAATTCCGTCATCCTCATGGCGTTTTCAGACAAAGGGGCAATCCGGCTTTCAATGCGATCCAGTCGCTCAAGAATCAATTCTTCATTTGTCATGGTGCCTCCTTTTTTAAAAACTTTGACGCAACTTGCCGGCCATGTTGAATTGGGGTTCAAGCGGCAATTCAAAACCTTTGAGCATCATGTTCCAGTATACCCACTTGAACATCATTTTGCCCATATAGTTCGATTGACTTTCACCTAGAAGAGAAAAGGGCCCGAGACCGGGGAAGGGAAACTTTCCGGCAAGGGGCTCCGTGTCGTAACTGAAATCGATCAGATAAGCCATACCATGGCTCGAGACTATAAATCACGTTGAATGCCCGTCATAAGCGGGTCTTGGTTCTTGCCCCTCTATCTCGAGAAGGATGTTTTCTACAACGATGTCGGATTCGTAGTGCGCTACCGCGCCGGACTTGGAGGTGGGGACATTGGTTGCATCGCCGATCACGTAAATATTGTCGAAGTCAGCCGCCTTCAAGGTGCCTTTATCGGTATTGACAAATCCCATGGGGTCGCCGAGACCGCTGTCTGAGATAACCTTTGCGCCGGAGTGAAGCGGGATGGAAATAAGAAGGTCATAGGGAATCTCATCGCCCGTCACGGATTCGATGGTCTTTTTACCGGCGTTCACATGGTCAATCGCCCAGTTGGGCGTGATTTTGATGTTCTTTTTGCCGCAGACATCTCCAAGGACCTTTGACGCCACGGGCTTAGTGAAAGCGCCACCCAACGGCGTGACCAATTCTATTTCAATGTTGTCACGAACGCCATTGTCTCTAAAAAACCAGTCTGCAAGATAAACAAACTCCAGGGGCGCGACAGGGCATTTGATGGGCATATCGGCAATGTTGAGCACCACCCGTCCTTTTTTAAAGAATTTCCATCTCTTGTAAAGTGCTATGGCACCATCCAGCGAGTAATAGTCATGTACGTCGCCTCTCCAGTCATCCATCAAGCCGTCGGTTTCTTCCGGCACGGTCCTGCAGCCTGTTGCAATGACCAGCCAGTCGTAATCGTAGTGCCCCAATTTTGTCTTGACCTGCTTTTTATCGTGGTCAACATTGACAACCTCGTCAACAACAAAATTGATGTCGGGAGGGATGAAATCAGCTTTAGGCTTGACACAATCCTCAGGCCGATAAATCCCAAAAGGGATGAACAGCCATCCGGGCTGATAATGGTGGAGCGGGTCCTTGTCGATGACCGTAATCTGCCATTCCCCATTAATTAACTCCTTGCGCAGCTTGGTGGCGATCATCGTTCCACCGGCACCTGAACCTAAAATAACAATTTTTTTCATATAAACCTCCTTAAATGATATTTCTTTTCGATCAAAGCCCAAATCATCGCGGTTGTCAGACAACATCGGTCGGAAGGAATTAAGTGATCGACTTTTTCCTTTTCAACAGATTTGCGATGGAAATGGCGTCTAATTCTTTGTAAAGTGCGATAGTGGCTTTTTGCCAACCCAGTCGAACCACGCAATCGTCACTCTTTGAGCAAGTTTCGGGTTCACTGATACAGTCAACAAGTTCAGGTTGATCCTCAAACAGCCGTGTAATGTCTCCCAAGGTAATTTTTTCCGGTTTTTTTGCCAGCATGTGACCCCCTTTAGGTCCCCGGAAGCTCTTCACCAACTCGGCTTTTTTAAGAGGCCGGATGATCTGCTCGAGATATTTAACGGAAATATTCTGTCGAATTGAAATGTCCCTCATTTGAACCGCACCTTCGTGCTGATGTTGGGCTAAATCGAGCAGCAAGCGCGTTCCATAGCGGGTTTTTTTGGTAAGCTTCATGTGGCTAAAAATAATGGTTGAAATATAGATTAGGCTAATATATATAATTTTAGTATGATATAATGTTTAAATAGATACGTTGTCAAGCAAAAATTTTTTGGTTGATCACATTGCAATCTAAATATGACTAAATATCAATCAGTTAAAAGTATTTCTTGTGTTTTAAATTTTTTTTGTTATAAATGAATCTAAATAAAAAAGGTTTCCATAAGCGCTCAAAAAATTCATTTGAGCAACAGCTCGTTGAAGATAAAAAACAAATTTATCAGCCAGTCAAATGACAACAAAAACAACAAAAAATGCACCGGTATCCGATCTTGAAAGATGGGTGAATTTGCAATTGATTGAAACCATCCCTTTGGGAATCGCCATAATCGATCCGGAGTTTAATCTGGTTTATGCCAACCACACTTTTGAACAATTGTTCGGCGATTGGAAAAACCGTAAATGTTACAACGCTTACAAAAACGAAAATGAAATGTGCGCTTACTGCGAAAGTACATTAACCTTTACAGACGGCACTCCCCGTGTAAACGAGGAAGTGGGATATGACAAAAACGGAAGGCATATAAATTACTTACAACACTCAACGCCTATCGTTGACGAAGATGGTAACTTTCCTTACATTGTCCATATTTTCACCAACATTACAGAAGCAACCCAGATTCGAGATGAACATCAGATTCTCTTTGACCAGGTTCCGTGTAACATTTTACTCATTGACAGAAATTTTCGCATCGTAAAGGCAAACAAACGGCTCAGGGATTCCCTCGGCAATCCGGAGGGCAAACGCTGTTTCGAAACACTCAAAGGATTGAAACACAAATGCAATGAATGTACGGCCAGACAAACGTTCGAGGACGGCCAAATACACACCGGGCATCACGCTTGGAAATCCAAAGAAGAACAGCCCCTTCATTTACATGTGATTACCATACCGCTGAAACGCAAAGACGGCAGTTTCGATGTTGTAATGGAAATGGCTGTTGACGTTACGGAAACGATGAAACTTCAGGATGGATTGAAATTTGTAAATACGTATCTGAATACCATCATTTCAACTTCCATGGACGGCATCTTTGCGGTGAATGAAAAGGGAAAAGTGACTGTTTTCAATCCGGCGGCTCGAAAATTTTTTAAAATCAAGGATAACCAAGTGGTTTCGAGGGAAAATTTTACCGCCATGCTCCCTAAAGATTTTTTGGCCAAAGTGTTCGACCAGCGCAAACATGTTTATCTGCCGGAAGCGGAGGTTAAAACAATTGACGGCGATCCTTTTCCGGTACGTCTGGTGGGCAACAAGCTGATGGTTGACGACAAATCAATCGGTATGGCTTTTTCAGTTCAGGATCTAAGAGAAATCAAACAGCTAGAAAGAGAAAAACTTGAGGCTGAACGCCTATCGGCTGTGGGGCAAACGGTTGCCGGACTGGCTCATGGCATTAAGAATCTTAATACCGCCCTTGAGGGCGGTATGTATATGCTGAAAACAGGTTTGGCACAAGGAAATATCGACCGTGTTCAAAAAGGCATGGAGATGTTGGCACGGAACATCGAACGGGTTTCCGTATTTGTCAAAGCATTTTTAAGCTTCTCAAAAGGCCGTGAAATCCATGCCAAACTTTGTGATCCTGTTGACATCGCAAAAGAAGTCATCGATTTATATGCCGTCAAAGCCGATAAACTGGGGATAACGCTTAAATACGAAAAAATAGGTGATATCGCTCCAGCCCCCATTGATTTTGAAAGCATGCACGAATGCCTGACCAACCTTGTGGGGAATGCTATAGATGCCTGTCAGATGAGTGACGAAAATTCGCGTTATGTAACGGTTCGAACTTTTGAGGAGTATAGTACGATTATATATGAAGTGGCTGACAACGGATGCGGTATGGACTATGAGGTAAAACGTAAGGTTTTTACAACCTTTTTTACCACAAAGGGTTTGGGTGGCTCCGGCTTGGGATTGTTGATGACCAAGAAAATTGTCCAGGAACATGGTGGAACGATAGATTTGAAATCCAAGCCCGGAAAAGGAACAACGTTCAGCATCAGACTTCCACGAAGGCATTTGCCAAAAATAAATAATATTAAATAAAGGAGATCAAAAAATGGCACAAGCATCTGAAAAAAAAATTCTAGTCGTGGATGATGAACCGGATGTTCGTAATTTTTTAGCGGCCTGTTTAGAAGATGCCGGTTTTATCGTCGAAACAGCTGTTGACGGTATAGATGCCCTTGAAAAGATTGAAGCGTTTTCTCCTGATTTAATGACCCTCGATATGGTGATGCCGAGAATGCCCGGGATCAAGGTTATTCGAGAGCTGAGAAAACAAAAAAAGTGGGCCAAATTGCCCATCATTATCATCACCGCTCATGCCCGTGATGACATGGGAACCGACCAGATTAAGGAATTTATGGCCTTGACAGCGAATGTGCGTCCAAAATTTATATTGGATAAACCGATTTCCACAACCAATCTGATTAAAACGACGTGTAACATTCTAGAGGTAGAGTGGGAAGGTAAAGAAGATGTCACCGAAGACATGTCAGATGAACGCGATAAACTTGCAAGATTAATTCGTCATACCGATTCGGACACATTACGAAAAATACGTGACATGTTAAATGAAAAGAAGGATAAAGAACCTTATTTTCTATTTGAGCAGACAAAATAGTTCAGCTGATTATTTCTCAACCAGCCAAATGGCTTGGGGGGATATCTGTCTTTTGTCGATTTGTATTTAGTCAAACCCATTAAAGGTGTTTTATCGATTTCCCTTTGACCGGATCGATCAATCCGCCCAAACTCTCCCTTTTGTTCCATCCCTGATGGGAAATTGTCTCCCGTCGCTCTTTAGACGCTTCGTCGAAAATTACCGGTATTGTTCAGCCGAACGAGTTTCAAGGTTGATTTTCATTGTAATGTTTTGTACTAGTTTTATCAGAACCTGTTTCAAAACCTACCCATTGGCTAATTGAAATCTTTTACCTAAACTGAGCGTTTCAAATTTTTGAAATGGAGGATTCTCTATCGTAACGGATATATTCATGTGGGCACGATTCATTTTACTGGCCGTCAGTGTGCTGCTGTTGATTTTCGTACTCATACGGACGAGATCAGATGGGGGTTCCAAAATTGAACAGGCGGTCCGCGACGAACTGCGATTCGGTCGCGAAGAATCCACAAAGAGCGCGAGGGATCTGAGAGAAGAAGTATCTGCAAGTCAAAAGAATATCGTGGACACCATGGTGAAAACCATCGGTGAAATGGGCAAATCACAAAACGATCAACTTGAATCCGTTGCCAAACGTATTCAGGAGCTCACCGAATCGAATACAACAGGCATCGAAAAACTTCGAAGCACCCTTGACACCCAGCTAAAATATCTGCAGGAAAGTAATGAAAAGAAGCTCGATCAAATGCGCCAGACGGTGGATGAAAAACTTCAAAGTACCCTTGAAAAACGACTTGGAGAATCCTTCAAGCTTGTCAGTGAACGCCTTGAGGCTGTTCAGCATGGCTTGGGAGAGATGCAGAATCTTGCCACAGGGGTGGGTGATTTAAAGAGAGTTCTCACAAACGTTAAAGCACGGGGTACCTGGGGAGAAGTCCAACTCGGCGCACTTTTAGAACAAATATTGACTCCGGATCAATATGATAAAAATCTAAATATTAAAGCCGGATCACAAGAGAGTGTTGAATATGCCATCCGGTTGCCCGGAAAAGACGATTCCCTTGAATCCTGTGTTTGGATGCCCATTGACTCAAAGTTTCCCCAGGAAGATTATCTGAGGCTTGTGGAGGCTGCCGATGCTGCCGACATCGATGCCGTTCAGCGGGCCACGGCCGCTCTCATCCGCTCCGTTCACAGTTCTGCAAAAGAGATTCGTGATAAGTATATCGAACCGCCGAAAACCACCGACTTTGCCATCATGTTTTTGCCGACAGAGGGGCTTTATGCAGAAGTCCTTCGGCAGCCGGGCCAGGTAGAAAAAATTCAGCAGGATTATCGAATTGTGATCGCCGGGCCCACATCGCTGTCGGCGATTTTGAGCAGTTTGCGCATCGGTTTTCGTACATTGGCCATAGAAAAGCGGTCCAGTGAAGTCTGGAAAATCCTTGCGGCAGTCAAAACAGAATTTGGGAGATTCGGAGATGTTTTAAGCAAGGTCAAGAGGCAGTTGAATACCGCTTCGAACACCATAGATCAAACCGGTGCAAGGACCCGTGCCATGGAGCGCAGGCTGCGGGCGGTGGAGGAAATGCCGCTGGAATCAACGGCAAAAATTCTGGAATTGCCCGACGATGATTTACAAGAGGTTAATGATTAGACTTAATTTCACCTAAATAGAGCGTTTCGGTCAGACAATCATCCCGATAAAGATCTATACAGCAACACGATCAATGCTATAGCGATGCTTGAGATAAACAACAACCCTTCATAAGATGTCCAGGCTTCATACCGGGTCTTCCCTTTATTCCGAGCGGTAACATATTTGGAAAGAAAACCCAATCCCATTACCAGCCAGAATACTAATAGCGTTACAACGATCGTCGGTGTGTTCATCTCCGGGAGTGTCCCTTTAAGCTACCTTGTCTATGCGTTAAAACACACAATCTTATAGATCGTGTTGAAGGTAAATTTATATTAATATAGAATTGATGTATTTTCAAGGGCTTTATAGGAATGCTCCATAGTTAGTGGGAATAATGAATAACAAATCTAATGAAATTGAATGAAAAGACAACACCATGTTGAAATATACCCGGAAACATTGTAATCTGAACCAGACATACCGGTAAATGGCAAAGCGAACCAAATCCAAAGAAGGTTAAAAATGACTCCATCTTATCCGGACTTCTCTTATCTGTTTCGTGTTCCGCCTGAAAATCAAGACGATGAGATGCCTGTAAGTGTGGTTGAAGACGAAACCGAAGAGGAAACACTGGAGCAAGAGGAATATATCCGCTGCCGTCAATGCCGAAACATCCTCGCGAGTCCTGATGACCGCATCAGCATCCAGGGGGCCCACCAGCATACGTTTGCCAATCCGCATGGCATCGTTTTTGAAATCGGGTGTTTTACCGCCGTTAAAGGCTGCGGCCATGTGGGTCCCCCGTCAGATGAATTCAGCTGGTTTGCAGGGTATAGATGGCGGGTGGCTGTTTGTTTCAAGTGCCTTACCCATCTGGGTTGGTTTTTCTCCTCTGCCGGAAATGAAAGTTTTCACGGGCTGATTTTGGATCGACTGATAACTCAATAGTGGAGACAGATCAGTCAAAAACTAAATTCCAAACCTCTATCACTGTATGGCGGATCTGCCACAACCTAAATTTGTGCATACGATTTATATGAAGAACCTTTTTACGCCCTGTTTAACTCACTCAGGGCCCCTTTGACGGCATTGGCGGCGTCATCTATATTCAATAATCCGGTATTGATAATAAGATCGTAATTGAGAGGGGCTGCGATGTCATCATTGAAATATTTTTTAATAAATGCCTTTCGGTCCGATTCTGTTTTTAAAACCCTGGATTTGGCGTCTTCCATAGCCACATCATACTCCTGAGATACATTTTTCAGTCGCGTTTCCAAAGGGGCAATGATGCGGATGCTGAGTCTTTTTTCAGCAGGCAAAACAAAATTGGCGCCTCTTCCCACGATCACCGCCCGGCCATGTTTCCCAATAGTACCTATGATTTTCATAAGATGCTGGAGATACCGGTCCGGCCAGAGATGGCGCTTATCCACAATAGATGATATCCACTCTTCGAGTACTGAAACGCCTTTTTCGTCCAGCGTTTCAAGGAGGCGAACACTGACCTGGGCGCTTTCAGCCATATTGTGGATAAATTCCTGGTAAAACAGATCGAATTCAAGCTGCTCGGAGAGTCGTTTGGCCAGTATGTTCCCTCCACTTCCAGGCTCTCTGGAAATGGTGATGACAGAAATACGCTCTTTTTCTCTTTTTTCTTCTTTTTGGATCATCTGCCATCGTCTTACTTGTTCTTCTACGATTTGCTCTGTAGAACGTGTTTTTGTTTTCATGATCCCTCCTTTCTCGCCGCCTATTAATTATGATAATTCTGTGGTATATGGGTGTCAAGGAAAGAAAAAAGGTTGAAAAGTCCAGCGAGTTTCTTTTGACATGAATGCAGTTTTATCCTATGGTATTTTATTAATCATATCTGAAAATGCGCTGTTCTGTGCTCAAACGGTTCCAGCTTTATATTCCCTAAGTCTGTGTTGTTCTGACTTGTCTTCTGAATTCGTCCGGATGCTGAATAAAAAAATCTTAAAATATGTTTAAATTTGCCTGCCTTGGGCATGGATTGTCCGCCTCGGGTGTGGTCAACCGGTTTGAAAAAAGGAAGGAGAAGGTTATGAGAGTGGAAATAAAAACGATTTTTTGCGCCACTGACATTTCAGACTTTTCCAACCATGCGGTGTCCTGGGGAATTGCCCTGGCCCGGGAGTTCAGGGCCAAACTTTATGTGTGCCATGTCGTTGATTTTCCGACCAGTATCACATATGGAGATGGGCCCATATTTTTTGTGGATCAGCAGAGCCAGGCCATCGGTAATGCCAACCATCAACTGAAACAGTTGGTGGGAGATAAAGAGGTTCAATGGGAGCCCTTGGTCAGCATCGGTCATGCCGGCGATGAAATTTCCCGTCTGGCCAAAGAAAAGGGTGCTGACCTGGCCATTTCTGCCACCCACGGGCGCTCCGGGCTCAAACGACTGATTCTCGGTTCTGTCACCGAACGCCTCATGCGCACGCTTCATTGCCCGTTGCTGATCGTTCGTGGTCCGAAACATGATCTGAACATTCTGTCGGAACAGGGATTAAGATTTAAAAAAATTCTGGTGGGTTGCGATTTTTCAAAAGATTCCGCCCTGGCACTTCAACACGGGCTCAGTCTTGCCCAGGAGTTTCAGTCAGAACTGCATCTGGTTCATGTTATGGAGCCGCTCGTATATATGGACTTGTTTAAATTATCTGCTGGGTACGGGGAAGATCTTCAAGTGGATATACAGCCCCAGATAAAAGATAAACTTAAAAATATGGTCCCCACAGAAGCCTTTAACTGGTGTACACCAAAAACCGTTCTTTTGAACGGTCCGTCTCATGAAGAACTGATCCGATATGCCAAGACAAATAAAATGGATTTGATTGTTCTGGGTGTTCGAGGGCAAGGGCTCGTGGAGAGGTTATTTATTGGATCGACGACAGATCGCGTGGTTCGCCAAACCCCCTGCCCGGTACTTTCGGTATGTCTGCCCGAATAAAATCGTGTCTCAAATTGATGCTCATCTCACTTTGGAGGAATCATGAAAAAATGGCCCCTGATTCACACCCCGCTGCCAGGTCCAAAAGCCCGCAAACTCATTAATCAGGATCGAACTTACGTTTCTCCCTCATATACCCGCTATTATCCGCTGGTGGTTGAAAAAGCCAAAGGGCTTTGGGTGCACGATGTGGACGGCAACATATTTCTGGATTTCACAGCAGGTATTGCCGTTTGTGCCACAGGACACTGTCATCCCAGAGTGATTAAGGCCATCAAAAAACAGGCCGATCTTCTGTTGCACATGTCGGGAACGGATTTTTATTATACGCCTCAAATTATCTTGGCCAAAAAACTTGCCGATCTGATGCCTGGAAAAGGGGCCAAGAAAGTCTATTTTGGCAATTCAGGCGCAGAAGCAGTGGAGGCGGCCTTTAAACTGGCGCGATGGCACACGAAACGTGAATTAAACCTGGCGTTTTACGGGGCGTTTCATGGGCGGACCATGGGGGCGCTTTCACTGACGGCAAGCAAGACTATTCAAAAAAAACATTACAATCCACTGGTACCCGGAATCACGCACATTCCATATTCGTATTGTTACCGATGCCCTTATAATCTTAGTTATCCCGAATGCGAACTGGGATGTGTCCAATGGGTAGAAGATACCCTTTTTAGAACCACCATCCCTCCGGAAGAGGTGGCGACCATTTTTGTGGAACCCATTCAGGGTGAGGGGGGATATATTGTCCCCCCGCCTGAATTTCACAGAGAAATGAATAAGATCGCCAAAAAATATGGCATTCTTTATGTGGCCGATGAGGTTCAGTCCGGAATGGGCCGAACCGGAAAAATGTTTGCCATGGAGCATTTCGGCGTGGATCCGGACATCATCGCCCTTGCCAAAGGCATCGCTTCCGGCATGCCCTTGGGGGCCCTCACGGCACGGGCGGAAATCATGGACTGGGAGGCCGGTTCTCATGCCTCAACATTCGGGGGAAATCCCGTTTCATGCATGGCAGCCCTTGCCACCATTGAACTCTTAGAAGAAGGACTCATGAAAAATGCAGGGGTTCAGGGAAAGCATCTTATGGACGGACTTGTAAACCTTCAACAATCCCACGAATGCATGGGGGATGTCCGCGGAAAAGGCTTGATGGTGGCCGTGGAATTTGTCAAAGATCGTGAGACCAAAGAACCGGCCAGAACGTGGCGAAACGACATTATCAGGCATGCATTTGAGAAAGGATTGCTGCTTTTGGGATGCGGTGAAAACAGTATCCGCTTTTGCCCTTCTTTGACAGTGAATACCGCAGAGATTGATAAGTGCCTGTCGATATTCGATGATGTGGTTAGAGAGATGGCGTTATAGAGGGAATATTCATGCCACGTCCGAATGATTTTTCATCTGCTCGTAGAAGGTCATGTCCCATTCCCATGATTCAGAGCTGTGACGAAGAATATAAATGGCGTTGTCGTCTCCGTGAATTTTAAAATATCGGTGGGTCGGCGCCAGCCAGCGATCTTGAATTTCTTTAACCTCGATTTTTCGATTGCCTATCCAGATTCTGCGGGGGGTTTCTTCTCCCCGGTATCCGGCATAGCATTCTACTTTGATTTCCATAGATTGTCTCCAATGGTCAGTTAGATCAAGCCTGAAAAAAAGTATATAAATATGCATTTCTTTTTAAAAAGTAAAGCTGTTTTTACGGTTGAACTCAAGTTTCTCATCCTTAACTTTAGCGATGCCTAACAAGTGAGCAGACCGGAATTTTTTTAGGCCTGCAACTTCAAAAACTTTTTAGGCAGTGTCTCAGAAAATTTTAATTGCATTTTAGGGAGATACAAGATTTACTCATCATTTTTTTTAAGTTAAAAATCTAAATGGTCGAGGGGCCGGAGTGTTT
>Ga0210110_1000361_pt1 | contig 15385 bp, 28 predicted proteins | sample China_Galinas_PW_2_FD_184865 | JGI IMG/M metagenome (GOLD analysis project Ga0210110, IMG submission 184865) | Wetland microbial communities from San Francisco Bay, California, USA, that impact long-term carbon sequestration - China_Galinas_PWB_D1... | ecosystem: Environmental > Aquatic > Marine... | reverse complement strand
AGGCACTGTCCCTGGGGCTCACGGTCGTAACCGCCAATGTCGGCGAATTCAGCCGTGTACCGAGGCTTCAGGTGGAGAATTGGCTGGAGGGCTGAGCTCCGAGGCCGCTGTATCGCCGAGACCGAGTCGCACGAACATGGCCCTGCGGTATTCTATTTGATTGATGTATAATTTCCGAGTGGAAGATCTCGGAGTCGACAAATGACCGCACAGCTCAGAGTTTTCAAGCCGGAGCAGCCAAGACGTGCCGAGAGGGGCGCCTCGGCCGGCCCCGTCGGAGACCAGCTGTTTCGCAGGCTGGGCCTGATCAAAGGCCGTGCGGACCTGGTCGCGCAGATCCACCAGGGGTTTTCGGTCGCGGTCATCGAGAAGCTGGCCGATGAACTCGAGCTGCCCCAGCAGGCCCTGCTCAAGGTCGCCCGGATCGCACCGGCCACGCTGACCCGGCGCCGCCGCAGCCCTTCGGGATTGCTCTCGCCGGAGGAGAGTGACCGGATCTATCGCATCGCTGAGGTCTACCGCGCGGTCCTTCAGCTGTTCGAAGGAGATGGCGAGTCGGCCCGGCGCTGGCTGGGCGAGCCTGCCAGGGCGTTGGGCGGGGAGACTCCGCTCCAGCACCTGGACACCGAGGCCGGAGCGGCACAGGTGCGCGACCTCATCGGTCGCCTGGAGCATGGTGTCTACACCTGATGCGGGCCTACCGCCTGGTCAAGGCCCGCTTTGCGAGCACCGCCCTGGATGGTTCGGGTGCCAAGACCCACGGCGGTCGCTGGAACAGCAAGGGAGTGGCCATGATCTACACCTCGGACAGCGTGTCCCTGGCTGCGCTGGAACTGCTGGTCCATCTGCACCGAAGCGCCGTGCTCAACCACTATGTGCTGTTCAGCCTGGACATCCCGGACGAGTCCGTGATGTGGCTGGACGAGCAGGCCGTTCCCGCCAACTGGCGTGCCGATCCCCCACCCTCCTCGAGCGCCGCGATTGGCGACGAGTGGATCGCCAGCGGCCAATCCCTGGCGCTCTCGGTCCCGAGCACCTTGGTCCCACAGCAGCGCAACCTGCTCCTGAACCCCACGCATCCGACTTTCAAGACGGTGGTCGACGGCGCGTCGTCGGAGCCCTTCGACTTCGAACCGCGCATGGCGAACTAGGCAGGTCACCCCGCAGCGACCCGCCCGCCAAAGGGTTCTGTTCAAACTCTCAATTAACGTAGCTACGATAATCAGCAGGAGGTCAAAAGCGAATCGACGTGAGAAACGGCTTTATGGTCAGAAAACCCAATCTTGAATTGATCGACAAAGAGAACCCGGAATGGACCGAGGACATGATCCGTGAGGCACGCCCGGCCGCCGAGGTGGTACCCAAGATCGTGGCGGCACACCGCCGGGGCCGTCCCGTCAAGGAGGACAAGAAACATCAGTTGACCCTGCGGCTGTCTTCTGAGGTCGTTGACTATTTCAAGTCAACCGGGCCGGGCTGGCAGACCCGCGTGGACGAGGCGTTGAAGGAGTGTTTGGAGACGCATCGTTAGATGGCGCACTCGGTGAGTCGACCTTCGGGGGGGGAGCGCGGTGCGGGTCCTCGGTTCAACTCAACGCGCAATAGTGGACCGTGTCCTACGATGGCTCCTCGCCAATTTCCCCCGGTCGCAATAGCTGACTTCCCCGCCGCACGGTGAGAATCTCCACTCGGTCGCGCACGCTATAGATCACCCGGTAGGCACCGAAGATCACCTCTCGAATCCGCGACACACCCACCTCGGGCACCACCCGGCCGCTCTCCGGGAAGTCGGCCAGAGGTCCCACGATATCGAACAGCTCAACCACCCATCGGCGAGCAGCCTCTGGATCATCCTGGGCGATGTACTGGGCGATATCCTCGACACGCTCCAATGCGAGCGGAGACCACTCGATCCTCACTGCGCGAGCCCCTTCAGGACGCGTGCCTTGGCGTCCTCATGGTCCACCCCTTCGCCCGCGGCCAACTGCTCCTCGGCGTGGTAGATGTCTTCGAGCATCTCAAGGCGCTCTTGCATCCGCTCGAATTCGCCCGCATCCACCAGCACGGCGACCCCCCGACCCCGCTGGGTCAACACCATGGGCCGACGGCTCTCGTGGACCTGCTTGACGAAGGCCGCCACCCCGGCGCGGAACTCCGACAGCGGGCGGATATCTTCATCGACCCTCAGCTTGGACATGACGACCTCGACGTACAGCTAGAAGTACATCCAACTGTACGACCATCTTGGACGAGCGGCAACCACGAGTGCAGCCGGTCAGTCTCGGCCACCCTCGTGGTCCGCGATCCGCTCCGCCACCCCATAAGCCGCCTCCAGCTCGCTGCACCCCCTCTCCCGCATGATCTCGGCCCGCTCGGCCTTCTCGTGCTTCTCGGTCATGGCGAGCGCCAGCGACAGCGGCGGCGGTACGCTACGGAACAGCGCCTCCAGCTTGTCCGAGAGCACCACCCCCTCGACGTACTTGCCCGGCTCCTTGCGGGTGGACAGCAGCAGGCTTCGCTGCTCGTCGGTCAGGTCCTTGAACCTAGCAACGGCAGTTGACCGCTTCGTGCATCCCTCAAGTCATGGAATCTCGGATGAATTTGGTGAGATACGCGAGCCTCTCCCTCTGGGTGAGGGCCGCTACGACCACCAGGGCACGCCCGGCACGGCGCCTGGCGGCGTTACAACTCGTTGCAATAGGTCCACTGTTCCGCCTCGTTGTGCCTTGCCAGACACCACGCCGCACGCACCCTGGCGGCCGTCCAACTGCCGCTTCTAGGTTGAAGCGGGCAATCTGCTCGACCTCTTCTTTCGGCATCACCAGGCACAGCCACCACTCCATCATGTTGAGCATGCGCCGGCTGGCATCGGGAAAGTCCTCCAGATTCTGGGTGGCGATCCAGAACCAGGCGCCGAGCTTGCGCCACATCTTGGTGATCTTGACCACGTAGCGGGCGAGCAGCGGGTTGGTGGTGATGATGTGGCCCTCGTCGGTCACCACCAGGGTCTGACGGGCGTCCTGCTGCCGGCGCTCCACCAGGTCGTTGATGTGGCTCATCATGGACAGATAGGCCACGGTGAGCTAATCCTCGTAGCCCTCGCGCGCCAACAGACCCATCTCCAGAAGGGTGACGTCCGCCTCCGGCCAGCGGCTGCCCGGGCGGTCGAAGAAGTGCCCGGCCAGTCCCGAGCAGAAGAGCGCTATGCCGTCGGCCATCTCGATGGCGCGGCTGCGCCGGTGCTCAGGCAACTGCTGATCCCGGCCGATGGCATTTAGCGCCGCGACCACGTCCTCGGTGAGCACCGGATCGCGCCCGGCCTCGCGCACCGTGCGGGCGGCCAGAAAGATGGCGTTGCGGATCAGCAGACGATCGGCCCGGGTCATGCGCGCGTCCTTGCGCTCGTCGCCCCCGGTGATCATGATGCGCGCGGCGATCTCCATCTCGCCCAGCAGGTCCCGTCCGCTGCCCGCTTCGTCGCTGTCCTCCTCGTCGTCGGCAGTCTTTTCCGGGTCCTCGGCGGTCCTGGCCGGGCGTTCTTTGTCGAGCAGCCGCAGGGCATCGGCGAAGGGCGGCAGGCTGACCTCGGTGTTGGGGTTGAGGGTGACCCGATGGACGGACAGCCCGTGGGCCTGGAAGTGCTGCCCGAGCAGCGAGAAGGAGCCACCGGCCTCGATGACGAAGATACGAGGCCGGTAGACCGCCGCCATCTGCTGCAGCAGATAGACCAGCAGGGCCGACTTGCCCGCCCCGGTGGGCCCCAGGATCAGCATGTAGGCGTTCTTCTTGCGATCGTCCCGGTGCAGGGGGTCAAACACCAGGGGCTCGGCACCGCGGTTGAAGAACACCAGCCCCGGATGGCCGGCACCGCGTGAGCGCCCGTAGGGCAGCAGCCAGGTGTAGAGGTCCTCGCCGCTGCCGCGCCGGGCACGGATGCCGGCGGAGGCGAGTGCGGCGGTCCACTTCACGGCGACGTCGTTGAGCGCGGCCTCGACCTCCATCGCCTCGGGAAGCCTGCCCTTGGGCTTGAGGCGCCGATAGAGCACCGGACGCACCCGGCGGATCTGGCCGCGCCAACGCGAACCGGTGACCGCCGCGTCCTCGAACAGGCCGCCCGGGCGACGGATCCGTGCGAGATGCTCGGTAAATCCAGCCTGGTAGTGGCGGGTGTAGGCGCTGTCGCGCTCCGCCGGCTGGGGGTACTCGGCCAGGTCGCGTTGCAGCCCCTCCAGGCTGGGCTCGTCCTGGACGTAGATCTGCAGCACCCAGGGGGCCTCGTCCAGCTCCGGGATGACCTGGGTGAGCGCGGTCTGGATGGCATCGCGCAGCTGGGTCATGAAGGTCGGGGTACGCGCCTCGGTGCCCACCGGCTCCAGCTCGAACAGGGCGCCTACACTCACCCCGTCCTCCAGCAGAAAGCAGCGGCTCTCGGGCACGTACTCGATCCAGGGCAGCAGGTCGGTGAAGGAAGGTGGGCGCTGATAGGGGCGGCGCACCGCGGCAGCGGTAGTCGGCGGGCTGGATGGTCCCTCCCTGCGATCCACCTGCCCGCCAGACGGCTGGGCCCCTTTCAGAGACTGGCTCATCGGCGTGTCCGTCCCAACTCAGGGCCGCCCACGGACCTCTCCCGGCAAGGCATACTCCAGCTCGTACATCGGAAAAGCCGTGGCGTAGCCCGGCACCGGCACGCGCTCCTCATGGGAGAGGTGGGGGAACACGTACATCACCAGGGTCGGGTTGGGGAGCCGCGGGAACAGGTTGTCGATCTCGTGGGCGGCATCCCGGGTGAAGCCGGCCAGAGCGGCATCGCCCGAGACAAGGGGTCGGTCGCCGAGCCCACAGCGTAGCGCTTGGGGGCTCTGTTCGCCGAGCGCCGTCATGTGTTGCTCGTAGATCGCCTGCATCGAGGGGCCGTCCCGAGGCAGCACGCTGTCCTTGGTGCTGGCGCAGCCGCCGAGCAGCACGCTGCTAGTCGAGGCCACCAGGCCGAGCACCCGATAGTGCATTCGCATGGCTGAGTCTCCTGCCGTTGGGGTCGAGGTCGATGGCCAGCTCCCGGTCTACGTGCAGCGCCAGCGTCGTGCCTGCGGGCACGAACACCGCATCGAAGCTCTGGGCCTGGCGTTCCAGCAGCCACTTGGCCAGCTCGTCGCTACCGCCGGCGAGCGTCTTGCCGAGCACATAGGCGCCGCTGTTGCCGGTCACGGTGCTGCTGGCACTGCCCGCCTCGCTCACCGTCGCGGTGGTCTCGGCGGCAGCCGCGGCCTGGGCGGCCGCCTGCAGGGCCATGGCGCCAAGGCGCTGGGTGAGAAAGGCCGGGGCGTTGCTCTTACGCTCACCGCTGATGCAGGGGACGCCCCGGTCGTCGGAGATCCAGCCGAGCGGCTTGTTGGCCCCGCCACCCTGCCCCGGGCGGTCGTCGGCGGACAGGGTGCGGATGGTCCCGTCGTAGAACACGAAGGTCACCGACTCCAGCCGATCCAGAGCGCGACGATGATCGGGGCTTGGAGCCCGATCACCACCCACAGCGAGCGCAGGTGGCGCGGACGTTATCGATCTCGTGGCGATAGCGTCGCATGCGCGCTCCTGCCTAGGTCCCAGGACCCGCTGCGGCGGACCAGCGGTGAGCGGCGAAGGCCGTGATCGTGCAGCCAGATCACGAAGCGCTGCCGGTAGTAGCCGTCGGGCCGGTTGCGCTTGAGACGCTGAAAAACGGCGGCCACCGCGATCACCGTGGCCACCACCGCCACGCCAGCCAACCCAAACCCCATGGTGAAGGCACCCGCCAGGGCCGCCAGCACCAGACTCATCGGCAGCCAGAATAGCGCCGCTACCGCAACGATGATCCCCAGCTCCGAGGACGAGCAGCCCTTGAAGATGGCCGGCTCGGCGTTGAGCCGGTCGGCCAGGATGTCCTTGCGGTCAGCCATACTCGATCCTGGATCAAATGACGCCAGCGGCTTCGGTCAGCAGATAGCTCGCAAAGATCAGCACCACGGCACCGACCACGCCGAGCACCCCCACCTCCGCCCACTCGGCCTTGCCGACCCGCGCCTCGTTGAACTTGGCGAAGCCCACATAGGCGACCCAGAGGAAACCCAGCACCGCGATGGCGAGCCCCAGCACCACACCGCCATCCTTGATGTAGCCCTTGATCAGGCCGATCCAATCGCCGGCCGCCGGTGCCGTACTCGGCGCCACCGGCGTGGGTAGTGCCGCCCAAACAGATTGGACCGCTCCCAGGACGAATAACCCGACAGAGGAAACCGCTTGCTCGATCCACTTCAACTTCATGGTCTGACCTCCTCGGCCACTGGGGTCGCCCCCGGATATGTGAGATACCGATGTCAATGCCGAGCCCGGGCAACGGGACGAGGCAAGACCAGCCATCAGCGTCTACCGCTCAGCGCAGGTAGAACCCCAGCACCAGCAGCACGATGCTCGCGCGCAGCGCGCTCCACATCAGATCGAACAGCCCTATCTGGCCGCCCTGCCAGGCCCGGAAGGTCCCGAGAGTCACCCAGATCACCCAGACAAAAGCAAGCACCAGGACAACGCCGGCGATCGCGCCGAGCAGGGTGCCGGCGCTCACACCCGATCCGGCCTGAAAAGCGGTGCTCTGTGCTCCGGTCATCGAAGCCCTTCACTGCCGATAGTCGCCGCGCAGCGGTGGAAAGCTGCGAGGCTCAGTCCGCGGCGCATCGATGTGGTTCTGGATACCTTGGCGCACTCGCTCCAGATCCTCTCGCAGCCAGTCGTATCGGAAGCGGATGCGGGCATCCGGGTCGGCCTGGGACTCGGCTGAGCGGATCACGCCATCGAGGGTCTCCAGTTCGTGGGCGACGCGGGCGAGTACCGCGTGCTCGGCGTCGCTGTCAGCGATAGCTGGCTTCGCGATCAGGAGGCCACCGAGGAGAGCTGCGACAAAGAGCTGCTGTAAGGACACTGGTATCGTTCCGACTGAGCGCATGCGGCGCATGGTCGAATACCGACAAAGCCGGGGATATGGAAAAACCGATCAGGGCCAGTTTTGGTTTAGGGATAGGAACGGGATAAGGAATAAAGGGCCTCTTTATGAATTTCGAGTCGGTAATGCAGGGCTGTGGCCTATCACCATCCTCTTTGCTAGGTCACCAACCGCAGGGACGCTCATGACAAGAAAAGCGCGGTGAACGGCTCGCCCGCGCAATCGAACTGCCTTACAACATCGTCCGGCGTTGATCGATCTCGGCCTCAGGGAGTTCGCCAATCATAAGCCGATCGGCGTCGATGGTATCGATGCACGCTTCTGACCAGAAACAGTGTTCGGGACGACGGCCCCCGATCTGCTGTTAAGGACGCCCGACCGCTGCGTGCTGGCTGGCACTGGCGTTACTCTCGGGCGTGGCTTCTTGCCGACTGTCAGAACAGCGCGTATATTTCTGACAGGGAAACGATCATGCAACGGTTAACAGAACAGATTCTGGCGTATGCGGAAAGGCTGTCCCAAGGGATACCCTTGGCCGCTAAGAGCTTGCTCCACCTAGGAAATCGCGCGGCGGTGGATCAAGCCCTGTCGCGTCTGGCTGAGCGTGGCCAACTCATCCGCGCTGGCCGCGGTGTCTATCTACGTCCCATCGCTACCCGGTTCGGCACACGAGCGCCCTCGGTCGAGCAAGCCGTCGAAGCCCTTGCCATTCAGCGGGGCGAGGTCATCGTCTCAAGCGGGGCAGCGGCCGCGAATGCCCTCGGCTTGACGACCCAGGTGCCCATCCGGTCGGTCTATCTGACCTCAGGGCGCAGCCGAACGATGAATCTCGGCAAACAGGTGGTCGAGCTACGGCACGCGCCGCGCTGGCAGTTGACCCTGGCCAACCGGCCGGCGGGCGAAGCGGTGCGAGCGCTGGCTTGGCTCGGCCCGGAAAATGCTGAAAAAGCGCTCGCAATGCTGAAGCGGAAGATGCCGCCGGGCGCGTTCGGCGAACTGCTGGCCGTCGCGCCGCAACTTCCTACCTGGCTCGCCCGGAGCGTGGGGAAGGCCGTCTATGGCTGATGCCTTCCTCCGTCTGTGGGCCCAAGATCGCCGCGACGCGCTCGGTATCGCAGCCGATCGTTCCGGCCGGCCAGCACATCTCCTGGAAAAGGATGTTTGGGTGGTGTGGGCGCTCGCCACCCTCTACGGCTCGGCCCTCGGCGAGCACCTGGTGTTCAAGGGCGGAACATCGCTGTCGAAAGCCTACAGGGTCATCCGGAGATTTTCCGAGGACGTAGACCTGACCTACGACATCCGCGCGATCGCGCCCGACCTTGTCGGCGCAGACGGCGAAGCGTTGCCGAAGACGCGAAGCGAGGAGAAGCGATGGTCGAGCGAGGTCCGCCGGCGGCTACCAGCATGGGTCGCCGAAACCGCGCACCCCATCACCGCAAGCGCGTTGGCCGCCGAAGGCGTCGCGGCGATCGCTTCGCCCGTCATTGGCATGATGTCGCCAGACTGGATGAAGCGGGTCTCGCCACCGCGGCCTTCGCTGACCGCGAGCTTGCCCGGGCAGTAGAACGCCACAAGGGCATGTTCTTTCCCGAAAAGGCAGCCGATCGCAGTCCGATCGATTACGTCGCCGCCGTCAGCGGCGGCTTGCGGCTCGTACCCGCCGGCGACGCTCTAAAGGCACTGGAAGAGGACTATGCCCGCATGGTCGACGATGGCCTGCTGCTAGAAGATGCCGAGCCCTTCGAGGCGCTAATGGCGCGATGTGCCGACATCGCTGCACGGGCAAACGGCGCGGGCGCATAAATGGGGAGACGATGCTGAACCGCGGATCGGAATGGCGAAGGTGGGAGTCGCATATTCACGCGCCGGGCACGGCGATGAACGACCAGTTCAGTGGTCCCAATGCGTGGCACGATTACCTGACGGCGCTGGAGAAAGCCTCGCCGGTGATCGAGGCCATCGCGGTCACCGACTACTACGTGACCGACACCTACGAGGAAGTACTGAGGCAAAAAGCAGCCGGGCGGCTCCCTGCCGTCCAGCTGATCTTTCCGAATGTGGAACTGAGGCTCGACCTCGCGACCGCCAAAGGCGGCTTCGTCAATCTCCACCTGTTCGTCAGTCCGGAGGATCCGCACCATGTCGACGAGTTGCGGCGCCTGCTATCGTGCCTGCAGTTCAAGGTGATGCAGGACTATTTCAAGTGCACCCGGGCGGACTTAATTCGGCTGGGCAAGAAAGCCGATCCAACAATCACCGACGACGGTGCTGCGCTCAGCTACGGGGCCAACCAGTTCAAGATCAATTTCCAGCAACTGCGAGATGTTTTCACCGGGAGCAGATGGGCGAAGAAGAACATCCTGATCGCGGTGGCCGGCGGTGCGACCGACGGCACGTCGGGCGTGCGGGAAACCGCGGATCAGACGATCCGACGCAAAATCGAAGGCTTCGCGCATGTGATCTTCGCCGGCAGCCCGGCGCAACGCGAGTTTTGGCTGGGTCAAAGGGATCTTGGACCCGAGGAAATTCGCGTCCGGTACGGAGGGCTAAAGCCCTGCCTACACGGGAGCGACGCGCACAAGCTTGACGACGTCGCATCGCCATTCGGAGACCGCTTCTCCTGGATCAAGGGCGGGCTGGAGTTCGATTCTCTGCGCTAGGCGTGCATCGATCCGGACGGACGCGCGCACGTCGGCGCCGAGCCGCCGGCGTCCGCCACGCCGTCGCAGGTGATCTCGGAGATCCACATCCGGAACGCGCCCTAGATGACAACGCCGGTCATTCCACTCAATCCAGGGCTGGTCGCTATCATCGGGGCCCGCGGCTCCGGAAAGACTGCGCTTGCCGACATGCTCGCGGCGGGATGCGATTCCATCTCGGACGAAGCGTGGAGCGCCGAGGAGTGGGCCAATCCTTCCTTCCTCGTGCGGGCCCGTCCCCTTGTGGGCCAAGGGAAGGTTCAGGTGAGCTGGGCGGCCGGCGAACCCAGCATACGCGCGCTCGACGGCTCAGACGCGAACGGGCCGTTCAGCTATGAGCGCGTGCGTTACCTATCACAGCGGTTCGTCGAGGAACTCTGCTCGTCGAGTGGTCTCACGGATGGCCTGCTTCGGGAGATCGAGCGCGTGATCTTCGAGGCCCATCCTGATCACGCACGCGATGGTGCATTGGACTTTGCCGAATTGCTGGAGCACCGCGCGTCGCGCCATCGCCTCGCGCGCGATCGCGAGGCTGAGGCCGTCTCGTAGATCTCCGAGCGCATCAGCACGGAACTCGAGAAAGGAAAGCTGGTCGCGACCTACGAGGCACAGGTTGCGCAGAAAAAGAAGCTGGTCGACGGCTACACAGCCGACCGCGCCAAGCTCGTCTCTGCCGGCAGCGAGAAGAGAGCCCAGCGCCACACCGAACTGGCCGGCGCCGCCAATCAGGTCAGGACGAAGCTCAGGCAGTTCGCCAACCGGCGACAAACCTTTCTTGCCTTGCAGGACGAGGTGAAGGACCTCCGGCGTAACCAGGCCCCAGAGGCGCTGCGGCAGACCCAAGCGCGGCATACCCACAGCGGCATGTCGCCGGATCAGTGGGCCGCCTTCCTGCTGGACTACATGGGGCCGGTCGACAACGATCTCGCCAGCTATGTGAAATGGGTCGATGGCGAGATCGCCGAACTCAAGGGGACGGCGCCGGCGCCCGGGGACCCGAACAGTCCCTACTTCCCGGACAACACCGATCTCAGCACGCTGTCACAAGCCGTGCTCGAGGCGGAGATGGCGCGGCTGGAAAAGCTGGTCAGCGCCGACAAGGAGACTCAACGCCGATACACTGCGCTCTCTGGCAGTATCGCGACAGAAACTGCAGCGCTGCAAACGCTGACCGAGAAGCTGAATGACGCCCGGGGCGCTGGGGCTCGCGCTCGCGAGTTGCAAACGCAGCGCGAAGAAGCCTATGGAAGGGCCGTCGATTCACTGGTCGCGGAGCGAGCCGTGCTGGAAGAACTCTACGCGCCCTTCATGGCGCGGCTGGCCGCAGCGTCCGGCACGTTGACGAAACTCTCCTTCTCGGTCGCCCGTGTCGCCAACGTGGAGCAATGGGCGTCTGAGACCGAAGACGGGTTGATCGACCTGAGGAAAGCCGGTGCGTTTCGGGGCAAGGGAACACTGCTGCAGAAGGCTAATGAGGTACTCAAGGAGGCATGGGAGACAGGGGATTCGGCCGATGTTATGGCCGCAATGGCCGAGTTCCGGCGACTCTATCAGACCGACTTGCTGGACCACTCCCCGATTGCGCATACGGATCAAACGGAGTTTCGCATGTGGTCGAAGCGGCTCGCACAATGGCTTTTCAGCACCGATCACATCGCGATCCGCTATGGCATCGACTATGACGGCGTCGACATCCGCAAGCTATCGCCGGGCACCCGCGGCATCGTTCTCTTGCTCCTCCATCTGGCGTTGGACGACAGCGACAACCGGCCGCTGGTGATCGACCGGCCGGAGGAGAATCTCGACCCCAAGTCGGTCTTCGACGAACTGGTCAACCTTTTCATCGATGCCAAGTCGCACCGCCAGGTGATCATGGTCACGCACAATGCGAACTTGGTGATCAACACCGATGCCGATCAGATCATCATCGCCGAAGCCGGAGCGCATCCGCAGGGCGCCCTACCGCCGATCTCATACCGTTCGGGCGGCCTTGAGAATGCAGATATCAGAAAGGCAGTTTGCGACATCCTTGAGGGTGGCGAAGACGCCTTTCAGGAACGTGCACGCAGACTACGCGTGCAGCTGGAGAGATAATTGGGCCTTGGGCCAGTCCGAAGCGCAGATAAGCTGAGGTCGCTGGCCCGCATAATGTGGGCGAAGAAGGAATCGTTTTCTTGAACCATCAGGAGACGGCAACTGATCTCCTCTACCACGAGGCGATCACGAAGACGGTTGTCAATTTGATCCGCAAGACGTCCGACACACCGGCGCCAGGATCTTCTCCCCAGCCCACTCGCCGCAGTGCAGGGCGAAGCCCTTCTGCAGGTCTCTGCAGTCCAGGAACCACTCCAAGGGTTGGTCATCGACCCCGCCGTGAACGCGCCCGGCCTGGCAGAGTTCATCGACATGCCTGCGGACACAGTGGTACAGCGGACCCGCCCGCGGATTGCCGCGGACGATAGTCCGCGCAGGCCGGTGTCGCGCCCGTGCAAACCATGCTCGCCTTCCAGGGGCTGCGGAAGGCGTAGAACAACAAGGCAATATTCGTGGCCGCCCACTCAGCTCAGTGACAAGAGCCATCTTATATTTTACTGCGCTTCGCCGCTGAGTCATCGGACTGCGAGGCGGATCTGTACCTTCACAAATACTTCTTGAAACTGCTCGCCGTCACCGCCACGCTGAACCCGAATAGCACAACGAACGGCAGCATGACGAAGCTCGGGGGCAGACTGACCGGCAGCGCCAAGTAAATCACCCAGCTCAGCACCAACAGCGGCAGCGCCGAGCGCTTGGCCCAGTGGTAGACGAACGAGCTCTCCCGACCCCCGCCCCAGCGGCGCAGGTCCCGCTGCACAAACCCGTCGACGAGTGCCACCAGGCTGATCAGTCCGAACACCGGGGCGGCTAGGGTGAGGATCGCCAGGCGCACGGCAAACACCTGGGTGACCTGCATGGCCGCGATGACGTACTGGAGGGCGGGTCGCAGCAGATCGTGCAGCCCAGCGCTTGGCCCTTGCGCCGTCAGCGCTGGCTGGACCTCGATCCTGGCCAGGAGGTCGACGAGGCCGGTCCGCACAAACAGGATGTCGTGGGTCTTGGTCGCCACCCTGTTGGCCAGCCGCGCCGGGTCCGAACTGACCAGGCTACGCTTCAAATCCGTGCCCAGGTAGCCGATCTCGGCCTCCAGCATGGCGCGGCTATGCGCCAGCCCCTGCTCCGGCCACCAGAAGCGCATACCAACCCACTCGGTCAGGATGGAGAAGAAGAGCGCCAGGAACAGCCAAGAGATGGCCTGGCCGAGGGCGGTCAGGGTTCGTGAGATCAGCCCCTGGCGCACCTCGCGCCGTCGCGGGTCGCGGACCGGCTCAGCCATGGCTCCGGTCTTCCTGGCTCTCGGTGGTCAGGTCCGGCACCCCGTGCCACCAGCCCTCGGGCTGGCGGTACCATTGGTCGTTGGTGATGTAGGTGCGCTCCATCTCGTTGGCGATCGCCGCCAGGCTTCCCGGCATGACCGGGTCGTGCCTGGAGTCAGGTAGCGGCATGCGCAGCTTCCACAGCTGCCCGCCTTCGAGCAGGGCGAAGGCCTGGCCCTTGGGCAGCGCGATCAGCTCGGCGGGGGTGAGCATGGGCTTCGACTCTGATGCAAACTCGGAGCACCCTTCCCTGCCGAGAAGTAGGTGCACTGATCAGGCGCCGGCCCGGACGTCGTGTCCGGGCGTTCGCCGGGCTGCGATTGTCCACCGGACAATCGATCCCGGCTCACCCACTGGACAATCGCAGCCCGGCTCACCCACACCGGACACGCTCATCAGGGTGAACACCTCCACCTTGGGCAACTGCTCGGTGAGCATCTCGGCGGTGGCCAGCTCCTTGACGCGCAGCATGATCAGGGTGTTGAAGTTGCCGGCCACCTGCCCTGCCTCGGCACGGTTGCCGATGCGTGCCTCCACGTCCGACCAGGTCTGGGTGGTGGTGAGCTTCTCCTATGAGCGGGCCCACGGAGCTGACGATCTTGTCGAAGTAGGTCTTGTCGTAGCTCGAGCGCCGCGGCGAGGTTCCGCTCACTGATCTTGTCGGCGATCTCCGCCACCTCCCCCGCCCAGTCCGCCTTGCCGTGGCGACGCAGGTGCTCGCGGGCATACTCCATGAACAGCGGCTCGATGTCGTTGATGTAGCGGCGCACCTGCTGGTAGTCGGGACGCCGGCCCAGCGCGACCAGGGCGCGGGCGATGATGTTGACGAAGCGCCACGCGAACTCCTTGAAGGCGGCCGAGTTGCCCTCGCTGGGCAGCTGATTGGCGATGCGGGTGGCCAGCTCGGTGACGCGCGAGAAGCTGCCGATGGCGTTGTAGCGGGCCGAGAGCTGGGGATGGCCCAGATGGAAGAGGTAGAAGTCCCGGGCCCGCCCTGCCCGCCTGGCCTCGGCATAGACCCGGCGCAGCAGGTCCGCATCCCCCTTGGGCTTTGTGCAAGCCATCCTTGGCGCGACGCTGTCGTTACTCGCTAGCCCCAGCCCGGACATCACGTCCGGTCGTTCGCCCGGCTGCGTTTGTCCACAGGACAAACGGTCCCCGCTCACCCTGGGTGATCAGCAGCTCCGCCAGCCGGGTCTTGCCGACCCGGGTGGTGCCGAGCACCAGCAGGTGCCCGACCCGCTCGCCCAGATCCATCCACACCGGCTGCTCCTCGGGCTCCACCGCGCCCAGGGGGCGGGCACTGCGATGACCGCGGTGGCGAAGGCAACCAGGGCAGACCAGAGCTCGACCGGGGGGCGCAGCAGGGCCTCGACCGGGTGGTGGCTCATTGCTCCAGTCCGTGTTTAGTCACCAGCTCGGGATAGTGGGACAGTCCCAAGGCCCGGGCGATGTCCGAGGCGGAGGCCGGCAGGATCGGCAGCCCGTTCGCCAGCTCGGCGATGGTGCGCAGGTCATCGACCGTCTGAGCCTGGACCAGCATCCCGACCGCGCCGATCTCGCCGAGCCGGTCGCGGTGGGTCGCCAGCCAATCCCGGGAGAACGGATCGGAGCCGATCAGGAAGAAGGGACGCGTGAACGGACGGCTCTCGGCTCGGCGCTCCACCGACCCGGGCGTCAGGCCCGGGGAACGGATCGGCAGCAGCCGCTTGAGATCCGCGGCGCCGAGGGCCGGCGGCTTGGGAGGCGGCGCTCGTGTGCGGAGACAGGGGTCCGAACCCTCATACGCACCTACACCCCTTGCTTGGAGCAACAGCGCTACGGCTCTCCTGCCATACGCAAAACAGCGTTTTGGGTCCCCCCGCTAAGTCGGAAGCCCAAACGCTGGAGATCGTCGAGCAGAGGGGCCACCGCCGGCACCAGCCCGCGGCGTTTGGCGTCCAGCAAAATCCCAAGCGTCCCCGTCAACTGGAACCCGAGAACCTCGGCGTGGCGCCTTGCCAGCGCATCATCCAGGATCACGACCGGTTCGGTCCGTTCCATCCCCAAGAGCAGGACGCCGGTTTCTCCGGGACCGAGATCGGCGACCAGGCGCACGACCTGCTCACTCGACGGGGCGCGCAGGTCGATCCACGCCAGCGCCTCGGGGATGGGAAGATCGAGGCCCCGACGCCGGCCCTCGGCCAGCTCTTGGGCAGGCGGTCGGGACAGTGATCCGCGAGACCAATTTCGGTAACAACTCAAGTTGCCCGATCTGGTGCAAGTATTGGAGCGGTGAGGTATTGCAGATAACCTCAGGCAAGGGA
>Ga0210110_1000360_pt1 | contig 15397 bp, 9 predicted proteins | sample China_Galinas_PW_2_FD_184865 | JGI IMG/M metagenome (GOLD analysis project Ga0210110, IMG submission 184865) | Wetland microbial communities from San Francisco Bay, California, USA, that impact long-term carbon sequestration - China_Galinas_PWB_D1... | ecosystem: Environmental > Aquatic > Marine... | reverse complement strand
GGGCCCATCGTCTCCGACCGGACTCGGGTCTTCCAGCGCTGATACAAGGCGACGGGTATTTCCAGGTCCCGGGGGTTGGGGCCCTTGACATGGATGAGGGCACGGCCGAGATCCAGGTCGGTGACCTTCAGGGCGAGGATCTCTTCGGCGCGCAACCCGCTCAGGGCCAGCAGTATGATGTCGCGAGCGGGCTCGGCCGCCGCCACCACCAGGGCGGAGACCTCGCTGCCGGACAGCTCTCGCCGGTGGGCGCGGCCGAGCAGCTGGCCGCCGCCACGGTCGAGCGGGGGGTAGGCCTGGCGCTGCGGCGCCCCCAGAGCCTCGCCCGGGATGGGCACCAGGACCGGCCAGGGGTGGGGAGCAGGCCCTGCGCTGCGGTGAGGTCGGGTGAGGAATTCATAGAGCAGCACCCCGACCAGGGCGATGCCGAGTGCGGCCCCGAGGGAGATGCCCGCGTCGCGGGCGTAATGGGGATAGGCAGGCGCGTCGGGCAGATCGGGCTCTTGCAGCACCTTCAGCTGAAGGCCCGTGGATTCCATGGCGACCTTTGCCTCGACCAGTCGTTTCTCCATGGTCCGTTTCATCTCCTGGAGCTGCTGGATCTCACGCTCCATGGTGGAGTACTGGCTGAACTTCTTGTCGAACTCCTTGGCCCGGGCCTTCTCCTCCTCGAGCTTGGTCTGCAGGGAGCTGACAACCGCCTCGGCGCCGACCACGTCCTGGTCGGCCTGCTGGAGCGAGCTCTGTTGAAGCCGGGCGGGCTCGGTCTTGAGCCTCTCCTCGATGGTGGCCAGCTCGTCGGTAAGGTCCCGGTACTTGGAGTCCAGGGCCATGTATTCGGGGGTGAAGCTGTCCTGGTAGCGTTTCAGCTGGGCCTTGAGGGTGGTCGCCCTTCGCTCCAGGTATTCGATCCGACGCTTGTCGGAGGGCAACAGGAAGAGTCGGTTGTTGGCGATCGAGTCCTTGATGGCCGTTTGAACAGCGCGCGCCTTGGCCAGCTGCTGGGTGGCCTGGTCCAGCGAGGTGTTCAGTCCCCGAAGGGCCGCCAGCACACGGTTGTCCTCCCGCTGCAGGGAGACGATGTCGCCGGTCTCGCGGAAGCTGTCCATGTCGGCCTGCTTGGTCGAGATCTGTCTGTCGATCTCTGCAAGCTGCTCTCTCAGGGAGGTGTCGTCATGGCTGGCGCTGTCGCGTCGCGAGCTCTGCGCCTGCTCGGAATAGGCCTTCATCCAGGCGTCGAGAAGAGCGGGCAGGACCTCCGGCTTCGGGCCCTGGGCGCGAAGCTCTACGGCGTCGGCCTCGGGAAAGGCGGTCGCCGAGACCCGGGTCTTTTGCCGGAACTCCTGGGGTATGCTCGCGTACGCCTGATCAAGCAGGGCCGGGCTGTGCAGAGCCTGAGCGTGCACCCGCACATTGGAGAGCTCGGACCGGGGGTCGGCGTCTCCTCCCTCGTCGGAGACCAGCGCGCCCCGGATCATCACGATGGCGCCGCTCACATAGACCGGCCGGCGCGCGAAGGTGTAGCCCAGCCCGATCAGGGCCGACACCATGAACAGCACGCCGAAAAGCTTCAGGCGGCTGAGCCGCGGATGATGTTGCTCGAAGGCGGGGAGGTTGTAGGTCGGCGTGTCGGTGACGAGGATTTCGGGTCTACGACCAGGCATGTTGTCTACGGCTGCGTGGGGCCTTTCAACCAAACGACTCGAAGCGGTCAACTGAAGTTTCTAGGCTCAACGGGCACTCTGAGGATGGGGGGCTAGGGTGCGCCTTCCGGGTGATGGCGTCAATGTTTCCGGTCCGCCATCTCCTCACGCGCCTTTTCGGCAGACGCGGGAGCCGCCCCGCTCCTCGGTGGGATGTCTCGGGCAGGGGTCACGCTGCTCGCTCATCGCTTGTCCGGGGACGGGATCTTCCTGCCGGCCTGCGCTTGCGCAGGTCTGGCAACGCCGACGGGCTGAGCGTTGCCGGACTGGGCCGATTGGGCCAGGGTGGAGCCGAAGGTGGTGATGAAGTCGAGACTGGAGACATTGGAATTGACATCCACGGGCGTGGAGACCCCCAGTGTGGGGTAGGCCCCGCAGGACTCGCCTGCATCGCACACCAGGAGGTCATTGTCCGAGTCGCTGCCGGCGATCAGGAAATATTGCCCCGCGGTGACTCCATCGAACCGGTAGGCATACTCACCGTCGATCGCATCCAGATCCACCTGGTCGACGAATGTGTTGTTTTCGTCGAGCAGCAGCACCCAAAGGTGCCCCGTGTCGCCGATGGTCCCGGAGCCGGCACCCACCCGCATACTCACCGCGACATTCACCCGTGCCCCGGTGTCGGCCTCGAAGCTGATGGTGGCGCCATAAGGGCCGGAGGCCAGCCCCGTGCGGCTCACGGTCGCCGTGTAGGTGCCCAGGCCATTGCCCGCGCCGGGGCCCGTCAGGGTGAGCCAGCTGGCGGCCTCGCTGGACGTGACCGAGGCGATCGCGGCCGTGCCCTCCTTGCTCAAGGCGATCGGCAGCTGGGTCAGGGTGCTTCCAAAACCCAGGAATTCGGGAACGGCTACCAAGGCGCTGGTGGCCCCGCCGTTAGCCTGGAGGTCTTGGGCGTACTGGACCGCCTTGAGCGCATCGATCAGGCCGTAGCCGTAGATGTCGTCCCGTCCGACCGCGCCCAGGTCGTCGACGATGCCGAAGCTGCTGAGTGCGGTGTCGAAGTCCGCGGGTGTCAGCGACGGATAGACGGATTCCATCAATGCGGCCACACCGACCACATGGGGGGTGGCCATAGAGGTGCCCTGATAGAACTCGTAGCTCTCTCTCCTGACCCCCCCGGAGCCGAGATCCACCAGTGTGCTCAGCACGCCGTCGGCCGAGGAGGAGCGTTGATTGCCCCCGGGGGCGGCGACATCCACCGTGCTGCCGAAGTTGGAGTAGGGTGCGCGCTGCTTGTTGCGGTCGATCGCACTCACCGAGACCACGCCGTCGTAGGCCGAGGGGTAGTGGGGGTTGGTGGTGGCGGAATTGCCGGCTGCGGCTACGATGATGAGCCCCGCATTGCGTGCCGTGGTATAGGTCTGCTGATCGGTGGAGGAGTAACAGCTCGAGCAACCCAGGCTGAGGTTGACGATGTTCGCCGCCTGGGGCGGCAGGGTGCCCGAGTCGTTGGAGAGCCTTGCCGCATAGCGTAAGGCCTGGCGGATGTCGTAGGAGGTGCCTCCGAATTTGCCCAGTACCCGCAACGGCATGAGGCGCACGCCGGGGGCCACGCCGGCCACGCCCTTGCCGTTGTTGGTGGCTGCGGCGATGGTGCCGCTCACATGGGTGCCGTGCCAGGAGCTGGAGCCACCGCAGCATTGGTCACCCGGGTCGTCCGGATTCGGATCTATGCCGTCGCCGTCCAGGGCGTTGGCGGAGCTGCTGATGAAGTCGTAACCGCTGATCAGATTGGATGCCAGGTCGCTGTGGGCCAGGAAGACTCCCGTGTCGATCACTGCCACGACCACCCCGGGATCGCCCGTTTCCAGGTCCCAGGCCTGGGACAGGTCGATCAGGGGATAGTGCCACTGCTGGGCGTAGAGAGGGTCGTTGGGGACAAACAGAGGCTTGTGAATGTAGTTGGGATCTGCCGAGGCCACGTCAGGGCGCTGGCGCAGCGCCTTGGCGGCCAGCAGGGTCTCCAGCTTGCGTGTCGTCTCCGGGTCTGTCGGAGCCCCGCGCGGCAGGCTGGATGCCAGGGCTTGTGATCCCAGTGCAGAAGCGGTGGCTGCCGAGTCGCCCAGGCGCATCAGCATGGCCCGCCCGGGCGCGCCCGCCTTTGCGGTCATGCCGATCGAGGCGGCCCGCGACGCCAGAGTGTCGATGACCCCGGCCGGGAGCACCCGGTCGCGAAAGCGCACGATCAGCTCGCCAGGAACGAATTCGCTGCTCAGCCTGTAGCCCGTGCTCGTCGCCGCCGCGTCGGGTTGGCCGATGCTGAGCAGGTAGTTGGATGTGCCCGAATAGGCCACCACCACGATGTCGTATTCCCCGTCGGCAGGCACCGTCAGCGACTCGGTGTCGCTGACGCCGACGGAGGCGTCGATCAAGTTGCTTGTTCCCGGCTCGTAAAGGCGGAGGTCCAGGTCGTTGCTGCCCGTGCCCCAGTCGCTGATCTCGAGGGTGATCACCTGGCCAGCGGTCATGGTGGCGCGGAAGCCGTCTGCCGGGTCCGCGGTCGAGGCGAAGCGATCGCCGGAGAGGTCGCCGTGCGTCGGGACTTGGGTAACGAAGCCCCCCGCCACCACCGGGTTCGGGATGGCCTGCTCCTGGCCAAGGTAGTCGTTCTGCGCGTAGGGTGCGTGGGAATCGTTGGTGTCCGAGTCCACTGCCGTGGCGCTGGCCGCGGTGATCGTCCCACTCACCGATAGGTTTCCGCCTGGGTTGCAGCCGGCGCCCGCGACCAGGGTCAGCACGACCGCCAGGATGAGGTGTTTGGGAGACATGTCGGCTACGGCTCTGTGGGGTGCGGGAGTGAACCCAATAGGGTTGCCGCGACCGAGCTCGGTTGATCCTAGAAACGGCAGCTGGACGGCCGCCCGGGAGCGTACCGCGTGGTGTCTGGGAAGGTGAGAGCGGACCTGTCGATCCAGTGCATAGAGGCAACCGCTCGAACACGAGGTGGACTCAATCGCCGGGAGCGATCTGAACAGCGATAGCTGGCCCGCAGGGCGAAGGGCAGGATGCCCGGAGTCATGGTCACTCTAATTCCAACGAGTTGTAACGCAGCCAGGCACCGCGCCGTGCGTGCCCTGGTGGTCGTAGCGCCCCTAATCCAGAGCGGGTGAGTGTCATATGCTTCCGAATCTACCGGCAAACCCATGACTTTCCCGGTGCACGAAGCGGTCGACTGACGTGTCTAGGTTGATGGCACATCCGAGCCCGATCTCCTCCTCCAAGGCTAGCACAGAGGTGTGCCCGAGACCTATGTGTGCCGAGGATTCCGATGCCCCAGTGCACTGGTCCGGGTCCGGCATGCGAGGTAGCATGGCCCGCTCCATTGTCGCGCGTCCCCGCACCATGAACCTGATCTTTCTGGGCATAGTGTTCATCGCCTTCCTGGTTACGGCCTATCACCAGCTTCTCTGGGTGGCGGTTGAGAGCGCCGAGACGCCCATGCAGGCCCTGACCTCGGCCATGATCGAGGCCGCCAAGGACTCCGTCACCCTGGCCCTCGGCTTGGTCGGCGTGATGGCTCTGTTTCTGGGGTTGATGAAGGTGGCCGAGGCGGGAGGACTGCTCCAGATCATCGCCCGTCTGGTGCGCCCGCTCATGGTCCGGCTCTTCCCGGACGTGCCCGCCGATCATCCCGCCATGGGGGCCATGATCATGAATATGTCCGCCAATGCCATGGGCCTGGGCAATGCGGCCACGCCCTTCGGCATCCGTGCCATGCAGGAGCTGGACCGGCTCAACCCCCACAAGGGCATGGCCACCAACGCCATGGCCCTGTTCCTGGCGATCAATACCTCCAGCGTGACCCTGCTGCCGACCGGGATCATTGCGCTGCGCGCCTCGGCGGGCTCGGCGGACCCCGCCGGCATATTGCCGACGACCCTGTTCGCCACCTTTTGCTCGACTGCCGCGGCGATCGTTTCGGCCAAGCTCTATCAGCGCTACTCCGCCGCCTCTGCGCCCCCGCTCGTCGCGGATGACCCTGGCGGCGGTGAGTCTCCGCCGGAGGCCGAGCCGCTGCCCGAGGAGGCCAGCCATGCTTACGCCCCTTGGGCCTCCTATCTGACGCTGTTCGTGATCGCTTCCTTGATCCCTCTGGCCATAGTGTTCGGGACATCCATCGGCCCCTGGATAGTGCCCGCGCTGATGGTAGCCCTGCTTGGCTTCGGGGCGGCCAAACGGGTGCGGGTCTACGAGGTGTTTGTGGAGGGGGCCAAGGAGGGCTTCCAGGTCGCGCTTCGCATCATCCCCTACCTGGTGGCCATACTCGTGGCGGTGGCCATGTTCCGGGCGAGCGGTGCCCTGGACCTGCTGATCGGGGCGATAGGGCGTTATACGGCGATGTTGGGTCTGCCGGCCGAGGCCCTGCCCATGGCTCTGCTGCGGCCCCTATCGGGCTCTGGGGCTTACGGCATCGTCGCGGCCACTCTTCAGGACCCGGCCATAGGTCCCGACAGCTACGTTGGCTATCTGGTGAGCACGCTGCAAGGCTCCACCGAGACCACCTTCTATGTGCTGGCGGTGTATTTCGGTGCAGTCCAGGTGCGCCGGGTGCGCCACGCCCTGGCGGCCGGGCTGACCGCGGATCTGGCCGGCATCATGGGTGCTGTCGCGGCCTGCTCTTATCTGTACGGCGGGCTGTCCTAGTGCGTTCGGTCCGGCTCACGACGGGTCCTTGCCCGTCATGCATTTCTCCACCCGAGAGAGAAGGCCGCCTCGGGCGAGCCGGGTCTCGATCAGCTCGCCGGGTGCGATCTTGGCGGCGTCGTGCAGCAGGATACCGTCTTCGGCACGGCGGGTGATGCTATAGCCGCGTTCGAGGGTGGCCAGGGGGCTCAAGGCGTGGAGGCTGAGCGCGAGGCCACTGAGTCGGCCCCGCGCCTGCTCCAGCCGCCGGGCCCAGGCCTGCTGGAGTCGGCGCTCCAGGGCGGCGAGGTTGGGAGCGACGTTTTGCAGGGAGCGGGCGGGCGATCGCGACTCCAAACGTGTCGTCGCGCGCGCGAGGCGCGCCGCCCAGGTCTCGATGCGGTGAGAGAGCGCCTGGCGCAAGCGCCGCTCAAGGTCGTCGATGTGCTGCTGATGCTGCTCCAGACGCCTTGTCGGGTGCAGATAGCCCAGGGTTCGTACTAGGTGCTCCACCCGGGCTCCCAGCAGGCGCAGCTGATCGGCCTGGCGGGCGACCAGTCGCGCCTGCTGGGTGCGCACTCGGGCCCACAGCTCCTCGCGGTCCGGACTCAGCAGCTCGGCGGCGGCCGAGGGAGTCGGGGCGCGCCGATCCGCCACCAGATCGGCGATGGTCAGGTCGATCTCATGGCCCACGGCGGAGACGATCGGCAGCCGGGCCGCGAAGATAGCGCGGGCCAGGTGCTCGTCGTTGAAGGCCATGAGGTCTTCCAGCGATCCGCCGCCCCGGGTCAGCAGCAGCAGGTCGCACTCGCCGCGCCGCTCGGCCAGGCGCAGCATCTCGATGATCTGCCGAGGTGCGTCCGCGCCCTGGACCGGTATGGGGTAGACCACCAGGGGTATGGAGGGAAAGCGCCTGGCCAGCACGGTGATCACATCCTGTACCGCGGCGCCGACCGGGGATGTGAGCACGCCGATCTGCTGCGGCAGCCGCGGGATGGGGCGCTTATGGGCGGGCTCGAACAGGCCCTCGGCCGCGAGCTTTTGCTTGAGGCGCTCCAGGGCCAGGCGCAGGGCCCCTTCTCCGGCCGGCTCCATGTGCTCGACGATCAGCTGATACTCGCCACGGGCCTCGTAGAGCGAGAGCCGGGCACGGACCAGGATCTGCATACCGTCTTCGGGCTGGAAGCGCAGACCGATGCGACGCAGGCGAAACATGGCACAGCGGACCTGGGCATTGGAGTCTTTGAGGGAGAAGTAGATGTGGCCGGAGGACGGACGCGCGAGATTGGAGATCTCTCCCTGCACCCAGAGCAAAGGGAAGCTGCCCTCGAGCATGGCTCGCACCTCGGCGTTGAGGCGGGCGACGGTGTAGATGTCTCTTTGCGGGCTGGGCAGCTGCATGGACGAAAAAGGCCGGGCAAGGGCCCGGCTTTGGCGGAAACGAAGGCCGGTCGGTCCTACTGGGTCAGATAGGCGGGGTTGCCGGCGTTCTTCTGAGACACGGCTTGCAGGAAGCCCATCTCGCCCTGGAACCTGGCCTCGTCGGCCAGCTTGATGGCGGCGTCGAAGTCACCCTTTTCAGCCGCCGCCTGGGATTCTTTGATCAGCTGGCCGGTGTCGCGCCACTCCCCGCCCACGGAGGCGGCCTTCCTTTCGGATGCCTGTGCGGCCGCCAGTGCAGCCGTGTAGGTGGTCTGGCTGGCGGGACCCCTGGTCGGAGCCGCCACACGAGGCGCCATCGCGTTGCTGGCAGCGCTCTTGGAGCCGCTCTTGGATTCGCAGCCGCCCAGGGCCAGTACGCCGCACACCATGGCGGCCGACAGGATCGTCGATTTCTTCATTCTTTCTCATCTCCTCCTTCTTCAAACGGGTTTGCGTAGTCGGAGTCAATCGCAGTGGTTGGCTCGCGTCGCATGTCCAGTCACGGGGCGACGATGGGCTCTTGTCGGCCTTGTATAATCGACCGCGGGCGTTCCGTCCCCTTGGCTGCGGACGAGCTATGGACGGAGCGATGCGCACGGGGCAGTCAGGCTAACCAGTTTACCGGGGTATCGTCAAATTCTATAATGCGCCGCTCACCGCCGTCTCGCTCACCTGGAACTCATTCACTATGCGCGTAATCGGGGAAGCCCTGACCTTCGACGATGTACTACTGCTGCCGGGCTACTCCAACGTGCTGCCCAAGGACGTGGATCTCTCGACCCGTCTGACCCGTGGCATCGACCTGAACGTCCCTCTGCTGTCGGCCGCCATGGACACGGTGACCGAGTCGCGCATGGCCATTGCCATGGCGTTGCAGGGCGGGATCGGCATCGTCCATAAGAATATGGAGCCCGAGGCTCAGGCGCGGGAGGCGCGCAAGGTCAAGAAGTACGAGAGCGGGGTGATCCGCGAGCCCATCACCGTCTCGCCGAAGACCAGTATCTTCGAGGTGCTCGCACTGACCCGGGCCCACAACATTTCCGGGGTTCCCGTAGTGGACGGCTCTCGTCTGGCGGGCATAGTGACCGGGCGTGACCTGCGTTTCGAGACCCGAATGAGCGACCCGGTGGGTAGCATCATGACCGGAAAGGAGCGGCTGGTGACCGTGCGCGAGGGCGCCAGTCGCGAAGAGGTGGTCGCTCTGCTGCACAAGCACCGCATCGAGAAGGTGCTGGTGGTCAACGACGCCTTCGAGCTGACCGGGATGATCACGGTCAAGGACATCCAGAAGGCGCAGGACTACCCCTTCGCCTGCCGCGATGGCGACGAGCGCCTGCGCGTGGGCGCGGCGGTAGGCGTGGGCACCGGCACGGACGAGCGCGTGGAGGCGCTGGTGGCGGCTGGGGTGGACGTGGTCGTGGTCGATACCGCCCATGGCTTCTCCCAGGGGGTGCTCGATCGGGTGGCCTGGATCAAGGCCCACTACCCGGACTTACAGGTGATCGGCGGCAACATCGCGACGGGCGACGGCGCCCTGGCGCTGGCCGAGGCCGGGGCGGACGCGGTCAAGGTCGGTATCGGGCCGGGCTCCATCTGCACCACCCGCATCGTGGCCGGGGTGGGCGTGCCCCAGATCACCGCGGTCGGCAACGTGGCCAAGGCGCTGGAAGGAACCGATGTTCCCCTGATCGCCGACGGTGGGCTGCGCTTCTCCGGGGATGCGGCCAAGGTGCTGGCCTCGGGTGCCCACTCCCTGATGGTCGGCGGCATGTTTGCAGGGACCGACGAGGCCCCGGGCGAGGTGGAGATCTTTCAGGGGCGTTCCTACAAGACCTACCGCGGCATGGGCTCGCTGGGGGCCATGTCCGGCAAGCAGGGCTCCAGCGATCGCTATTTCCAGGAAAACACCAAGCAGGCGGACAAGCTGGTGCCTGAGGGCATCGAGGGGCGGGTGCCCTACAAGGGCAGCCTAGTGAACGTGATCCACCAGCTGATCGGCGGCATCCGTGCCAGCATGGGTTACACCGGCTGTGCCAACATCGAAGAAATGCGTACCAAGCCCTGCTTCGTTCGAGTGACCAACGCGGGGATGCGCGAGTCGCACGTCCACGACGTGACCATCACCAAGGAAGCGCCCAACTATCGGTTGGATTGATTCCATCGCGGAGTCCCGACATGACCAGCATGGACATCCACGCCGACCGAATCCTGATTCTGGACTTCGGCTCCCAGTACTCCCAGCTGATTGCGCGTCGTGTGCGCGAGGCCGGGGTCTATTGCGAACTCCACGCCTGGGACATGGAAGCGGAGGCCATCCGCGACATTGCCCCCAAGGGGATCATCCTCTCGGGAGGGCACCAGTCGGTCCACGAAGAGGAAACGCCCAGGGCCGCCGAGCTGGTATTCGAGCTGGGGGTGCCCGTGCTCGGCATCTGCTACGGAATGCAGACCATGGCGGCTCAGCTCGGGGGCAAGGTCGAGGCCGCCAGCCACCGCGAGTACGGCTATGCCCAGGTGCGGGCCCGGGGCCATTCCCGCCTGCTGACTAATATCGAGGATCACGCCAGCCCCGAAGGCTACGGCCTGCTGGATGTCTGGATGAGCCATGGCGATCGGGTCGACGGCCTGCCGCCGGGCTTTCAGGTGATCTGCGAGACCGAGAATGCCCCCAAGGCCGGCATGGCCGACGAGTCACGTGGCTTCTACGGGCTGCAGTTCCATCCGGAGGTGACCCATACCCACCAGGGTCAGCGCATCATCGAGCGCTTTGTCCACGAGATCTGTGGCTGCGGTAATCTCTGGACGCCGGGGAACATCATCCAGGACATGATCGCCCGGGTGCGCGAGCAGGTGGGCGATCAGCAGGTGCTGCTCGGTCTCTCGGGCGGGGTGGACTCCTCGGTTGTCGGGGCCTTGCTGCACGAGGCGGTGGGCGAGCAGCTCACCTGCGTGTTCGTCGACAACGGGCTGCTGCGGCTCGACGAAGGCGACCAGGTGATGAGCGCCTTTGCCCGCCACCTGGGAGTACGGGTGATCCGCGTGGACGCCGAGCAGCGCTTTCTGGACAAGCTCAAGGGAATCGAAGACGCGGAGCACAAGCGCAAGATCATCGGCAATACCTTCGTCGATGTCTTCGAGGAGGAGTCGGAGAAGCTCCCCGATGTGCGCTGGCTCGCACAGGGCACCATCTATCCAGACGTCATCGAGTCGGCCGGGGCCAAGACCGGCAAGGCCAAGGTCATCAAGTCTCACCACAACGTGGGCGGACTGCCCGAGGCCATGAAGCTGGGCCTGGTCGAGCCCTTGCGCGAGCTGTTCAAGGACGAGGTCAGAAAGATCGGTGTCGAGTTGGGGATGCCCGCCGACGTGATCTACCGGCATCCCTTCCCGGGTCCCGGCCTGGGCGTGCGTATCCTCGGGGAGGTCCACAAGGCGTATGCTGACACCCTGCGCCAAGCGGATCACATCTTCATCGAGGAGCTGCGCAAGGCCGACCTCTACGATCGGGTCTCCCAGGCCTTTGCCGTCTTCCTGCCCGTAAAGTCTGTCGGGGTGGTGGGCGACAATCGCCAGTATGCCCATGTGATCGCCCTGCGAGCGGTGGAGACGGTGGACTTCATGACCGCCCGCTGGGCGCACCTGCCCTATGATTTCCTGGATCATGTCTCGAGGCGCATCGCCAACGAGGTGCGGGGCGTATCCCGGGTGGTGTACGACGTGACCGGCAAGCCGCCGGGTACCATCGAGTGGGAGTGAGTACCTGGGTCGGAGCGGCCGCTGACTGCGATTCCCCGGCCGCCCGGTGGCCATGAGCTCGCCCGAGTCACCTCATCTCCCCCCTCTCTCCGCGCCAGGGTGCAGGAGCGGTCGTTGACCGCGATCGGTCTCCCTGACATGTCGCCTCCCCGCGCCCCGACCGATCGGATCGATCCGGACGAGGTCTTTATGGCCCGAGCCCTCGAGCTCGCTGCCCATGCCGAGGCGGAAGGCGAGGTGCCCGTCGGTGCCCTGGTGATACATGCGGGAGAGATCGTCGGCGAGGGCTGGAACCGGCCCATCGTCAGTCATGACCCCACCGCCCATGCCGAGATCCAGGCCTTGCGGGATGCCGGCCGACACATCGGCAACTATCGCCTGGTCGATACCACCCTGTACGTGACCCTGGAGCCCTGCGTCATGTGTGCAGGGGCCCTGATCCATGCCCGGGTGGCCCGGCTGGTCTACGGTGCCTCCGATCCCAAGGGAGGTGCGGCTGGAGGCGTCTTCGATCTTCTGCCGCCTGACGGGCGTTTCAACCACCGCATGGAATGCCGGGGCGGCGTGCTCGCCCAGGAGTGCAGTGCGCAGCTGAGGGTTTTCTTCAGCCGCAGGCGATAGCGCCAGCTACAGGGCTTGGCCCGAGATGTTGATGGTTGGGCCGGGAGCCTTGCGCGCGACCGTCTCGCTCAGCGACTGCTCGAGCATCTCGTAGTAATTGCGGATATTGTCCACGTAAGTGGCCGCCTCCCGGCCATGGGCGTAGCCGTGCTTGACCGTCGAATTCCACTGCTTCTTGCTCAGCAGGGGCAGGCGCTGTTTCACCTCCGCCCATTTGTCCGGGTCGCCGCCCTGGCGCTGGGTCAGCACTCGGGCGTCCTCGAGATGCCCGTAGCCGATGTTGTAGGCGGCCAGGGCCAGCCAGGTCCGGTCGGGCTCCCGGATGCGCGATGGCACCTTCTTGCGAACGCGCACCAGATAATGGGCCCCGCCGAGGATGCTCTGTTCGGGATCCACCCGGTTCGTCACTCCCATCTGCTTCGAGGTGGATCGAGTGAGCATCATGATCCCCTTGACCCCGGTCGGAGAGACCGCCTTGGGATCCCAATGGGACTCCTGGTAGCCGATGGCGGCCAGCAGCTTCCAGTCCAGACCCAAGTCCTCGGCGGCCTCCTCGAAAAAGGCCTGCAGCTTGGGCAGGCGCTGGGTGACATGGTGTCGGAAGGTACGGAAATCGACGAAGCTCAGGCGGTGGACATGGCCGAAGTGTCGTTCCACCAGCTGGGCAAGTGTGCCGCTCTTCTTGATCTCGTCGAAGAACTGGACCGCGGCCTCGTAGAGGCTGGAGTCTTCGGATTTGGGAAAGGCCCAGGCCAGGGACTGAGGCTCGGTCAGATCGAAGGCCGCCGCCAGCCCCGGGTAGTAGCGACGGTTGACGGCCACCTCGATGGAGTCTGCCACCGTATAGTCGATCACCGATTCCTGCACCAGGTAGAGCAGCTCTTCGGTGTTCAGGTTGTCGCGGGCGACCCAGCTCAGCTCTGGAAGCGCGCGCTTGCAACGCCTCAGCTCTTCCTCATGGCTGGAATTGGCGACCACCTCCAGGCTCTTTCCGACCAGGTCCTGTATCGACCTGGGTCGCTTATTGCCCATCCGATAGACCACCTGCTGGGTGATCTGGTCATAGGCGGGGCCGAAACGTACGCTCCGGGCCCGGTCGTCGGTCACCGTGAGCCCGGCAGCGGCAAGATCCACGTCACCGTCCTGCACCCGCTGCAGCATCACCTCCAGACTCTTCGGCAGGGTAAAGCGCGCCTCCACCCCCAGGCTTTGGGCGAACAGGGAGACCAGGTCGTACTCCATCCCCGTCAGGCCGTGGACTCCCTCGTAGTAGGTGGTCGCAGCATTGCGCGTAGCCACCACCAGCTCACCGCGACGCTGCACTCTCTCCAGCGCCGAGCGCGACTGCCCGCAGCCCTGGAGAAGGATCACCGACACTAACAACAGCAGGAGGAGGCGCGGAGTCATCAATTACGAATTGTAACGTCCACAACGGCCCAGGGGAGAGGGAAAAGCGCTTAGCCAATCTCAGAAACTTGGTGTAGAATTCCCGGCTCGCCTCAATTGGCTACCCAAGCAGGCGCGGCAAGATCGCCTCGACCCCCGCCCAGGACACAGAGGCGCCGAAACTCGACGAGTCCTGGAGAGGTACCGAAGTGGCCATACCGGCGCGGACTCGAAATCCGTTGGGGGCGCAAGCCCCACGTGGGTTCGAATCCCACCCTCTCCGCCAACGACAGAGACGAAGCCCCTGATATACGGGGCTTTTTCTTTGATGGTGTCCACGGCGGTCCCCCAAACAGTCCCCCAAAGCGCGCCGGATCGTGGGCGTGGGTGCTGTTCCAGGTCGGGCAGAGCAGGTGCCGAGGGTGGGGGTCGGTGACAGGGACGCTGGACCGACGGGAAGGGCCCAGGGGGTGCGCCATTACGCGATCAGGGCGGAGACCACATGCCCGATGCCGGCGGCCAGGGCTCCAAGGCCCAGCAGGATGAAGGCGAAGGGCACACGGCACCCCGTGGCGCGCCTTTCCTTGCGCTGGCGCCCCAGCCGTGGCTCTGGACTAAACTAAATTTGGACCACGCGCCAGGAGGGTGCCGCCCGAATGGAAGCCCGTGTCCTGCGTCGCCCCTTCGGGGGCGTCGCCATTTCCAAGCTCCGGAGCCCGCGCACAGGTTGCGGACGCGTTGACTCCCGGCTACGCTCAAAGACGGAACCTTCGGAAGAGGATAGGCACCAATGGCATTGATCGAGTGCGAGGAATGCTGTAGTCAACAAGTCTCCGACCAAGAGAGAGCGTGTCCACCCTGTGAAGCGCTTACCCACGAAGAGCTTCGCGCCAGTTGCAGGTGCGACAGACGGAAGGGGGTCAGTCGAATGGTGCGTCCAATGGCGTTCTCGGTTGTTCTAGCAGCAATAAGTCTTATTCTGGCAACAACCCCAGAAGCTGAGGCAGATCAATTTGATGTTTCTGTTTGCGCTGCATATCAAGACGCTCAATCAAGGAATCAATGCTGCGACGAATTAAATGTTCCACCATCGCAATGCAAATATGTTGCACAACCAAGCATCGGTACTTCAGCGCGTACCTCTGCTCCTGCTCCAGAAGAAGTGCCACGCCAAACAAAAAGACAAATTACTACTACTGGCGAAGAGAATACGGAGTCGAAAGAGGATCTACAACAAATGCCGGAAATGTGGCTTGCCTCAAGGAGGAATGGCTAGATCATATGATACAATTCACAATCCAGCACGACATGGATAGCTTTCAACGCTATATTGCCTCAAGAAAATGTCTAATAATAAAGGGAGGGTTAAAGGTGACAATAGTTGATTGGCCAGGAATGTTTGGGGGAAAAGTAAGTTTTATTTTTAGAGGAATCCACTTTTGGGCTCCCCGAGAGGCTATCAATTATTGAATTCAGAACCATTAGCCTTTCATCTAGATCTGTTCGTAAAGTGAGGAAAAATCGGCGCCCGGAGAGACGTCGAAATAGCGCGGGGAAAGCTTTATCCCGTTCCCCGAAATTCCCTTGAATCGTTTTCGGGAGGTCAGCCATTGTCTCGAACCCCCTCTGCCGGGATGAAAGCCTCCGAGAGCGCCCGGAAAGCCGACTCGTACAAGCCGGAGGCTTCCAGGTCTACTTGCGCCTGAGCGTGGTCAAGCTCGGCTCGGAGGGGCTCCAGGTCCCCGAATAGCGTCGCGTGCTCTTCCCTCGCCTCAGCACCGGAGAGGCTCCACTCGGACAGAGCGAACTGGTCGAACCCTGCCAGGATCGCCGCCACAGTATTGAGCTGGAATTCCCGGGTCTTGGACCAGAAGATAAGATCT
>Ga0210110_1000359_pt1 | contig 15398 bp, 20 predicted proteins | sample China_Galinas_PW_2_FD_184865 | JGI IMG/M metagenome (GOLD analysis project Ga0210110, IMG submission 184865) | Wetland microbial communities from San Francisco Bay, California, USA, that impact long-term carbon sequestration - China_Galinas_PWB_D1... | ecosystem: Environmental > Aquatic > Marine... | reverse complement strand
GGCGGCCATCCTCTTCCAGCCGAGCGCAATCGGCGACGCCGGGCAGATCGGCGAGCTGGCGGACGAGATGAGTCTCGGCCACCCAGCCGCGTACCGCCATCTTGAGTCGAGGCGCGCTCTGGATCAGATCGAGGATCTCGGTCTGCGAGAGCTGGAATTCGTCCGCCAGGCGGTGGACGTCGACCGAGCGGGCGATGGCCTCTTCGGCTCCGCTGCGCAGCCCGATCCGGACCTGTCCCAGCTCCGCGACCTTGTCGGCCAACAAGGCGCGGTGTCCCGATTCCAGGCCCTTCGCGGCGCGCTCGAAGCGCACATAGCCGAGAAAGCTCTCGGGAACACCGCCGACCATGATCTCCACCGGCTCGTCCAGTCCCGACGGTATGCGCTTCTGTCGCTCCCAGGCGTGCCAGCCGTTGGCGAGCACCACATCGATCTGCTCGTCCTTGAATTCCACCGAGATGAAAAACCGGGTCGGATTATGCAGCTGCGGGTCTGCGCCGACGAAATAGCCCAGCTCGGGGTTGATGCCGAGGAACAGGGTGGTATACAGCTCGAACGGGTCCTGCCACAGAGCATGAAGCTCCCCCGTCTTGGGACCGTATTTCACCTGAAAGCGGTGCTCGTCCTCCGGGCGGTGACGGGTGATACGCCGGTTGGCGAAGAAGGCATAGGCAATGATGCCGGTCCGCTCGCCGTCGGGGGCCTCGAAGGTGATGCGGAAGGGGGCCTCGGCTGCGTCGGAATGATGGAAGATGCGGCAGCCGCAGCTTTCCAGCGCACGCAGCATGAAGTCCAAGAGCGGCTGCTTGTCGCGACGACTGACCGAGTAGGTCCGGTAATCCATACCGGAGGGCACTCAACCAGCGGATGCCCGCTGGATGGCGCGGTTGCCCTTGCCCGTTCCCGGATGCTCGGCATGATCGCCCATCAGGGCAAGGTATTTCTTCGGCACCCTTCCAACGGGCTCGGGGGGTGGCAGGTCTGTCCGCCGCAGCGGAATCAGCGTCGGCTCGAGCCCCTCGGCAGAGCGGCCTCCGAGCAGGCGGGCCCGGATGTGGAGCGCGATGACCTCGGCCAGGGCGGACGGCACGGCGTTTCCGACCTGCCGCTGAACCGCAGCGAGCGAGCCCAGCACCCGATAGTCGTCCGGCATGGTCTGCAGGCGGCACAACTCCCGGGCCGAGAGACGGCGGCTCTTCCAGTGAAAGGGCCCCGTGGCCGGTCCCGGTTGGGCCGTGAGGGTCCAGGACGGCTGGTCCTTGGCCAGCTTGAGCAGGAAGTTCCAGAAGCGCCGACGCCAGCCGAACAGCGCCAGACCGCCACCGCGCTCGGTATGGTGAAGATAGTTCTGGCCCTCGGGGATGGAGGGCAGAAGGTCCGCCCATTTGCCCCGCACGCGCAGAGCCTCGGGATCGTCCGTTTCCTCCAGATCGCCCAACGCATCCCAGGCGGTTCGGTAAGGCGGCAGAAGAAGGTCCAGCTCGAGCTGACCGTTTCCGTTCCCCGGTGTACGGTGGGAGGGCGCCAGGGTGCCGAAGCGCGTGCCGTCACGCGCGCCGATCAGGAAGGCGCGCTCGCGGATCTGGGGCACACCGAAATCGGCGGCGTTCAGGACCAATAGCTCGACCCCGTACCGCGTGCCCTGCTCCCGGTTGACGGCCGCAATGGTCTGCTCGATCAGGCGCAGCCCCTCGTCCTTGCCCTTGAAGGCCAGCCCCGCCACGTTCTCCATCAGAAAGGCACGGGGCCGGGTGTCGCGCAGCACGCGCAGGAAGGCCTCCACCGTGGTGGCACGGGGATCGTCCAGGCGTGCGGCGTCGCCGTTCGCCCAGTAACCGCACTTGGAGAACGGCTGGCACGGCGGGCCGCCGATGAGCACATCGGCCTCGCCGGGCGCGAGGCCCGCCACGGACAGGATCTCTTCGGAAGGGATCTCGTGGATGGAGCGATGGATGACGGGCCAGCTGCGATTGGCGCACAGCGTGGCAACGCAGTCGTCGTCCATCTCGACGGCCACACGGGTCTCGAAGCCCGCCGCCTCGAAGCCCAGATCGAGACCACCCGCCCCTGTGTACAGGCTGATGGCGGTGAGCTTTGTTCGCCTGGCTCGCACTTGGTGTCTAGCCCTCACTGTTGCTGCCAGATAGGGTAACCCAGCCAGGTGGCAATGGTTAAATCGCGGATTCCGAACGCCAGGCTGCTCGGCGTGGCGAGCCCGCCATCCGCCGCCGGCCCGAGGCCCCGCCGTCGCTCGCTCCGCTCACTCTCGCGGGCGCTGCGGCCGCCGGCTCACGCCTAGCGTGCCCGGGGGTCGAAACCTCCGGCAAGCCGCAAGCCGATGCTGCGGTCGCGGTAGCCCGGCAGGGGGCGGGCGCGATACGCGGAGCGCAGGGAGCGCCCGTTGCCCCTCCACGAGCCGCCGCGCAGGACCCGGCTGCGGCCCTGCTCGGGCCCTTTCGGGTCCGTGACCGGACCGTCCGAATAGTCCCCGTGCCGGTCCTGGCACCATTCCCAGACGTTGCCGTGCATCTGGTACAGGCCCCAGGAATTCGGCTGAAAATGGTGCACGGGAAGCGTTCTTTGCCGATATTCACCCCTTTGCCCGTCGTGATACGGATACCTGCCGTCGTAGCAGGCCAGATCCGTGGTGAGCTCAGTCCCGAAACTGAAGGGGGTACGGGTGCCCGCCCGGCAGGCGTACTCCCACTCGGCCTCGGTGGGCAGGCGCAAACGGAATCCCGCCGGGAAATGCCGGTTGGCCTCGGCGATGAAGGCCTGGCAGTCGTCCCAGGATACCTGCTCGACGGGGTTTTCCGGGTCGTCGTCGAAGCCGGACGGGTTGTCGCCGCGCACAGCCCGCCACAGGGCCTGGGTACAGGCGGTCTCCGCCAGCCAAAGCCCGCGGGTCAGGGTCACCGGGTGCAGCGTCTCGTCGTCGCGGCGCTCCGGCTCCTCTTCAGGCGAGCCCATCTCGAACCGCCCCGGCGGTATCCAGCGCATCACCTGGCCCACGCCGCCGATGGCAAACGCCTGCCAGAGGCCGTAGAGGTCCTCGCCCCAGGCGGTCGCCCAGGCGGCGGGGAAATCGGGGGGATTGGGATCAAGCAGCATGGCTGCCTTCCGGCTGATCCATCCGAGAGATGGCTACCGAGATGAGGAGAAGGCGGCCTGGCGGCGGGGTTTCGGCACCCGGCCTACTCCCGCACCGCCGGCCTGGGGTTTGTCCGCCGCGGCATGGGCCACGACGAAACGGGACGGATCGCTGGTTTTTCGACCATCCGGCCTGGTCTGGCCTCGTCGAAAAGGCTCCGGCAAGCCGCAAGCCGATGTTGTGGTTGCGGTTGTCCGGCGAGTTGTGGTTGCGATACGCGGAGCGCAGGTTGCGCCCGTTGTCGTTCCGCGAGCCGCCGCGCAGGACACGGTTGCGGCCTGATCGCGATCCGCCCGGCACAAGCATGGCAGATCGGCCATTCGTTTTGTACAGACGGTCACGCATCGATCCGGTTTCCTGCATGTATCCGCTTCCGCCAAGCGGGATCATCCGCGGGTAGCAGAATGGCGTGGACTGCGTCATACGCCCTTTGCAGGCAGCGCGCATCGATCTCGCCTCGCAGCCATCGTTCCTCCCAGGCGGCAACCGCACGGCGGTATCGCCGCCTGCGCCTGGCGCTGGGCCGGAGCGAATAGGGCTTCACCCTCACGCCACAGAAGAGCACCTCCCGCTCCGTGCGCTGTATCAGGGGCGGCTTGATCGCCAGACGCAGCTGGTCATGGAGATACCGGGCGAGGGATTCACGCAGCTGAAGCAACACGGCCTTGTCGTCCGCCCAGAGCAGGAAATCATCCATGTAGCGGCAGTGCGCGCGGACCCCGGGCTGGCTCAGGGACCAGCGATCGGCCCCATCCAGATACTGGTTGGCGAAGTGCTGGGAGGTCAGGGCGCCGATGGGCAGCCCCCTGCCGACATCCGATCCGTGCGCGTCTATCACCGCGTCCACCAGCCTCAGGCCGTCTCCCCGAAAGCGGCGGCGCAGTTGGCGCCTCAGGACCTCGTGATCGATGGCGGGGAAATAATGTGCGATGTCCAGATGCATCACCCACTCGAAGCGCATCGCCTGGCGCTGCGCGTGATAGACGGCCGCATGGGCACCCTTGCCCGGGCGGCAGGCGAAGACGCTGGGCAGCAGGACCCGCTCGAACACGGGCTCCAGGTCGCTGACCAGCGCGTGATGGGCCACCCGATCGAGGAAGTGCGGCGCATGGATCTCGCGCCGCTTGGGATCGTGGATGGTGAAGCTGCGGTAGCGCCCGACCGGCAGGCATCCCTCGCGCAGCGCAGCGGCGACCCGGGCGATGGTGCGCTCGGGCTGCGCCTGCGCTGAGCGCACCGCGGGGCGTCCCCGTTTGCCGAGCGCGGCACGGCGCAGCGCGCGGGCCACATTGCCCCAGGCAGCGATCCTGGCCAGGGAGAGGGCCTCCGTCCTAGCCATCGCGCGGCTCCAACAACAGCGCCAGAAAGGCATCGGCATAAGACGCCAGCCTCTTCTCCCCGATACCCTCGATGGCCCCGATGGCTGCTTTGCTCGGCTCGGGTAGTTGGGCCATGGCGGCAAGCTGCTCGTTGGTGAAGATGGCGTAGCGCGGCGCGCCTTGCTCCTCGGCGAGTCTATTGCGCAGGCTTCGCAGCCGCGCATAGACGGCAAAGTGCTCGGGGCTGAGCAGCTCCCGATAATCGACGCCACTGCCGCGCCTGCGCTTGTCCGGTGCCGACGCCTGCTCGTCTGACAGGCACACACGCACGCTCCAGAAGCTGTTCTGGCCATCGGCCACGAAGGCCTGCTCCACCGACAGCACGGGCTCGGTGGCCAGACACCGGTTCAGCGCCTCGGCACGGGACTCCGGGTCCAGGGCACGGACAGCAAAATAACGGTAACGCACCGTCAGGACCCCGCGCCTTCGCCGACGCCTTGACCGCTTCCTTGCCGGTCGCTCCGCGCCCGACCGTCCGCGGTCATGGCGCCGGCTCCGAGCTGGCTGGCCCGAGGGTCGAAACCTCCGGCAAGCCGCAAGCCGAAGTTGCCGTAGCGGTAGCCCGGCAGGATGTGGCCGCGATACGCGGAGCGCAGGAAGCGCCCGATGCCGTACCACGAGCCGCCGCGCAGGACACGGTCGCGGCCGTCGCCTGGCCCCTCCGGGTCCACGACCGGGCCATCGGGATAGGCTCCACGCCAGTCCTGGCACCATTCATAGACGTTACCGCTCATGCTGCGCAAACCGAAACGATTAGGCGGGTAGCCCCTCTCGGGCTGGGTCGCCGCGCCGTTCCCATTGAAAAAATAGGACAGGCATCTTTTGACCGGGAAATAATTGGACATCCACCTTTTGACCGGCGCCAGCAAGTCCACCCTGGCGCGGGGGGTCCTGACCCTGACCGGCTTGGAGCCGCTGGAGCGCATCTTGGAGGTCGACCAGACCCCCATCGGCCGCACCCCCGCTCCTGCCCCGCCACCTACGTCGGCCTCTGGGACCCCATCCGCAAGCTGCTCGCCGCCACCGCCGAGGCCCGCATCCGCGGCTTGGGCCCGGGCCGCTTCTCCCTCAACACCCGCGGCGGACGCTGCGAGCTGTGCGCGGGCCAGGGGATGAAGAAGGTGAAGATGAGCTTCCTGCCCGACGTCGAGGTCACCTGCGAGGCCTGCAACGGCGCCCGCTTCGACCCCGACACCCCGGAGATCCGCTACAAGGACCGCAGCGCCGGCGAGGTCCTGGCCAGGAGCGTGGACGAGGCCACCGACTTCTTCACCGCCCACCCCGCCATCCAACACGCCCTGGACCTGCTGCGCGACGTCGGCCTGGGCTACCTCACCCTCGGCCAGCACAGCGCCACCCTCTCCGGCGGCGAGGCCCAGCGCATCAAGCTGGTCACCGAGCTGGCCAAGGCCAAGCCCAGCCTGCGCTACGGCCCGACTTCCACCCTATACGTCCTCGACGAGCCCACCGTGGGCCCGCACGTGGCCGACGTCGAGCGGCTCAACCGGGTGCTGCACCGGCTGGTGGACGCGGGGCATTCGGTGGTGGTGATAGAGCACAACCTGGATCTGATCTCCGAGGCGGATTGGATTCTGGATTTGGGGCCCGAGGGTTGGGACGGGGGAGGGCGGATCGTGGCCAAGGGGACGCCGCGGCAGCTCGCGGGGGCTTAGGCGGTCGAGGACGGGAGAGGCCTTGCGGGAGCTGTTGGTGCGCTGAGACGCACGGGGAACTCGATAGGGATGCTAGCCCATTGAGGGTTTAGGCGTTGCGCGGATCAGCGAATCTGGTAGTTTGAAACTCTGTAACGGAGGAATCCCATGTTTGCATATCGGCAAATTATCGATGATCCGGCTGACGTGGTTCCCGTTCCGCCGGAGCTGCGCCACCGCCGGATCGAGGTCATCTTCATCGCCCTCGAGTCCGCGGCAGATGAGCGAGTGACGACCCTGGCCTCTCTCGCAGGATGCTGGCAAGGCGACGACCTGGAGCGCCCCCCTCAAGGCGACTACGAAGTCCGCCGCGAATTCGACTGATGTGGCTTCTGGACACCAACGCCTGGATTGCGTATCTGAGCAAGCGGCCGAGCCCCGTTAAAGATCGGGTCAAGGAGGCCGGAGAGGCACGCGTGCTGCTCTGCGACGTGGTCAAAGGCGAGCTGCTATACGGCGCCTACCGTAGCGCGCGGGTCCAACAGAATCTCGAACGCCTGGAAGACCTGTTCTCCATCGTTCGCTCCCTGCCTTTCGACGGGGCCGCCGCCCGGCATTTTGCGGAAATCCGGGCCCACCTCGCGGCCCAAGGCCGGCCGATTGGCCCCTATGACCTCCAGATCGCCGGTATCGCACGTTCCAGGAGCGTCACTGTTGTCACACATAACATGGACGAGTTTTCAAGAGTGCCGGGGCTGTTGGTCGAGGATTGGGAATAGGTCCACGGGCCCAACTGGGGACATCCAGCTTTCGCCCTGGCCATCGCCGGCATCAAGATCGGGCTCGCCAAGGACAAGGACAGGCTCACCCTCGAAGACGAGGCCGCCACCATCGAGCGCATCGAGAAGCTCCTGCCCGAGGAGCAGGCCGAGCTGCTCATCAAGATCACCAAGAGCGTCTATCTGCCCGCCTGCAAGGACCTGGAGAGGCGGGATCTCCAGCGTCTTCTGATCGCGCTCGAAGAAGGCCAGGACCGGGTGATCATCAAGCCGGTGGAGGCCAGGTAGACAAGCTGCTGGTCAAGGCCCTGCTCAAGGACGTGGAGGAGCTGGAGGAGGCGACGTGATGCCACCCTCATGGGGTTCGTCTCGAGCTAACCCGTACTGCCTTCGGGGATCGACTCGCCTGGCTCCCTGGCGACGATTGGGCAAGGCGAAAGGACGCAAACTGCTCGCAGCCTGCGCCCCGGAAACCGGGCACCCCTGTTTATGTTGTCCCCGTCATGCCGGCAAATGCCGTGTCCGCAACGCCGTTCAATTCTCGGTCTAGCAGCCTGTCGGACTTTCTCCCCTGTTCCCGGTAGAATTGGGCATCGCCTCTGGAGCCTGAACGCATGAGCCGTTTTCGCCCGATCGATCGCGAGATCGACTACCTGTTGCCCCCGTCGGTGCAGGACTGGCTGCCCGAGTCCCACTTGGCCCGCTACGTCGTGGATGTGGCGAAGGGCTGGATCTGTCGGAGCTGGAGCGAGCCTATGCGGGCCGTGGCAGCGACGCCTACCACCCAGCCCTGCTGTTGTCACTGCTGATCTACGGCTACGCCACCGGCACCTTCTCCAGCCGCAAGATTGAGCGTGCCACCTACGACTCGCTGGCCTTTCGCTTCATCGCCTGCGACCAGCACCCCGACCATGACACCCTGGCCAGCTTCGGGCGGCGCTTCGGTGAGCAGTTCGCCGGGATCTTCGGGCAGGTGCTGCAAGTGGCGCGCGAAAACCAGCTCTCGCGTTTTGGCACGGTGAGTCTGGACGGGACCAAGATCCACGCCAATGCCTCGCGCCATAGTGCGCTGCCTTATGGGCATGCCGAGCAGCTTGAGGCGCAACTGCAGGCCGATGGTCGAACTGGCCGAAGCGGCCGACCAGAGCCGCGTACCTGATGGGGTGGACTTGCCCGCGGAGATCCAACGTCGCGAGCAACGCTTGGCCGCGATTGGCGCAGCCAAGGCCAAGATTGAGGCGCGAGCCCAGGAGCGCTTCGCGCGCGAGCAGGCTGAATATCAGGCCAAGCTGGCCCAGCGCGAGGCCACGGAGGCGGCCACCGGCAAGAAGCCCGGCGGCACGCCGCCGAAGCCGCCGCAGGCTGGTGCGCACCCGAAGGATCAGGTCAACCTGACCGACGAAGACTCACGCATCATGAAAGTGGCAGGGGGCGGATTCGAGCAGTGCTACAACGCCCAGGCGACCGTGGACACTGAAACCAAAAGAACCAAAGAACTGGACATCCGCTTTTTGAGAGCCTCCTGAAAGCGGGGCCGCGCGTGCCCGCTCGGGGCCTTTTCTGGTACCAAGGGCGACTTCAACGGGGGGAAATGGCCGCCAAAGCGGGCCAATTGGCAAGATTGTGAGGGTGGGACCGGAAACCGGCCACGGGCTTCCCCCCGATGCTCTATCGGGTTCGGCTACTGGAGTTCAGGGTGAGAGCTGGGGGCAGTCAGCTGGGAAACAGCCGCCGGCAGGCGCGGATGCCGCGCGCCCAGCGCTGGCCCCCTCGCTCGCAAGCCCGCTCGACATGCTCGGCTTGACCGACCCAGGTCCAGAAGGTGGTCTCAAAGTCCTTAGCCAGCTCCAGCCAGGCCTCTCGGGTGATGCCGATCCGCTCCAAGATCGGCGGTAGGCGGTAGGTCCTCGGCGATGGCCCCGCGCTTGTCGTCGCCCACCGCCCGGCCGGTCTAGTTGACCAGGTCCAGGTAGTCGGTGAGGTGGAAGGGCAGCCCGTCGGGCCCGCCTTCGCGTGTCCCGCCCACGAAGGGGTACAGCTCGGGTGGCTGGGTGGGAGCAGGTGCGATGTCTAGCTCGGCGTTCTCGCCATCAGCCAAAGACTCGGAAGCGGCTTGCAAGGTCCGAATGCGCCGCTGGATGGAGGTGTAGTCGGACTCCTCGGGTCTTGGCGATGGCGGCGCGCACGGGGTTGAGGTCCACGTAGGCGAGGCAGGCGAGCATTGCTCGCTTGCGGAGCAGTGCCGTGATTGATGCCAGTTGTTACGCACGAGCTGAAAGCCTTGCGCTGACTCCCGTGCAGGTGTCTGGCAACCTATAGCAAGCTGGCCAGCTGGAGGAAAATGTATCTGTCACTATTCCCGCCGCGGACTTCCCGCACGGCTTGCAGCATGCGGCGGAAAAGATCGCCGCCTGAGGGCGGCTCGCCCCCGCCTCTGGGCGGGGGCTTCTTGCGACAAGTTTTCCGCGACAACCTTGCCGTACGGGCCTCGGATATCGCGAACGGGACCTTAGATTCCGGCGGGGAAGGTGAAGGAGAGGTTTCCCCGATCCGAAGACGGCAGGGCAGGATGAACTATAAGTAATACCATCTACTTCCGCGAAAAGCGGAATATGATGTGTGTTTGTATAGCGTTACATCGAATTACATGATATTCTGCTTTATGTGGAATAATCTGTTAACGGATATAGTGCGCTCGTGATTGACCGCGTCTCAAAAAGGCAACAGCGTCTCTCCGTTCTGCTGCGGGCAACGTCCGGTTCCTTCCGAGTGAAGGATGCTGCTCGTGTCCTGGGGCTGGAGCGTACTCATGCAGCGAAGTTGCTTGCCGCATGGCACAAACAAGGTGTCATCCGGAGAGTTGCCCGCGGTTTGTATGTGCCTGTGCAGCCGACTGCATTGGGGCAGACGCAAGTGCTCGATGATCCTTGGGTTCTTGTGCCCGAGCTTTACGATCCCGGATATGTCGGCGGCTGGAGCGCTCTGGAGCACTGGGAGCTCACCGAACAGCTCTTTCGATCCGTTTGTGTTCTCACCGCCAAGCGAGCCCTATACGGAGAATCCCAGCACCAAGGCGTCCCTTTCTTCGTCAAGCACATTCCTCAATCAAAGCTCTTCGGCACCAAGACGCTTTGGCGCAGGAACGTCAAGGTCCTGATTTCCGATCAGCACAAGACAATACTGGATATCATCGATGACCCTTATCTGGGAGCCGGACTTCAGCACACGGTTGACTGCCTGCGCGAATACAAGATACTCACCGACAAGCAGGGCGGCTTAAGCACTCTCCTGCAGTATGCCGGCGTGGTCAATACCGGTTCGCTCTTTAAGAAGCTGGGATTCCTGGCGGAGAAGCTTGATTTCGACGCGGCACTCGTCCAGGAATGTGCCAGCCGCTTAACGACAGGTTACGCCTATCTGGATAAGAGTGCACAGAACAAAAGACTCGTCACTCGATGGCGTCTTTGGGTGCCAAGAGGATATGAGATTTGATCAGCAGGGATGAAATCATCGCCTTCGCGGACGAGACCGGCCTGACGGCGAATGTCGTCGAAAAGGACTACGTGCTTGGATGGCTCCTGGCCGCGCTCAATGCCCATGAGATCCTCGGACCCAGCTGGGTCTTCAAAAGCGGAACCTGCCTCAAGAAGTGCTATTTCGAGACTTACCGCTTCTCCGAAGATCTGGATTTCACCCTGCAAGACGAAAGCTATCTTGACGAGGCGTTTCTAAAGGAGCAGTTCGCTCATATCGCCGAGTGGCTTTACGAAGAAACCGGTATTGAAGTTCCCCGGGATCGGCTGGTCTTCGATATCTATGAGAACAATCGCGGCCGACGATCCTGCGAAGGGCGCGTTTACTATCAAAGCTACTTTGCGAGCGGAAAAAAATAGAAAAAATAGGACAGGCATCTTTTGACGATGCCCTGATGGCCGAGGACTCGGTGGTCTACGCCAAGCCCTGCCTGGAGCACACCGAGTCGGTGATCACCTATCTGGCCCGTTACACCCGTCGCATCACGCTGAGCAACGCGCGCATCCTGGGCTTGGAAGGTGACAGCGTGCATCTGCGTTACCGCGACGGCGACCACAAGACCCTGGTGCTGGAGGCCTCCGAGTTGGTTCGCCGCTTGCTGCTGCACGTGCTGCCCAACGGCCTGATGCGGGTGCGCCACTACGGGGTGCTGGCGGACCGCTGCCGGGTGCAGCGCTTGACGCAGATCCGCGAGATCCTCGCCGCACCGGCGCCCGAGCCCACACCCGGGGCGGACCCAAGCGGCGAGCACGAGCCCGGCTGGCCATGTCCGGTGTGCCGGCAAGGGCGCATGCGCCCGGTGCCGGAGATCGCGCCGCGCCCGGCGGCACTGGGCTGTGCGCCTTATCGATGACGCACTGAGCCCCTCGGGCTGAGCCGAGCACTCGACGGAGCCCAGACAGCGCCACTGAACCGCCGGCGCCCCTCGGGGGCCGCAGGCCCGCTCGTGCAAATCCCGAGATTTCGGATAAGACCAGCCTATCGACCCCCGAAATCAGACGCCAGAGGGATGCTCAAGCGGTCAACGAATGGCCCCAGCCCCCCCTCACAGGCCTTGAACGCCGGCCTCCCCCCGTGCCCCAACCGGGGCCACGCGATACTTTTACCCGCTATATTGAAGGTGTCGCGCTCCTGGGCAGAAGCGGCTTAGCTCTACAGACATTTCTACGCTACCCTGGGCTTCGGAGATTCTCCTGCAAGTCGGTGCGCGCGGCGTATAAATGGTTGTTCGTTAGATTGGTAAAGAAATTGGGCCGTCGGGCCACTCGTGTGCTTGGCTGTAATGTCAAGAATTGACAATAATTGCTATTTTGTGTAAGCTGAGACAAACTGGGAATCGAGGAGGTCTGAGCGATGAATGTTTCTGTTGGTAAGGACTTTGAAGAATTCGTGAAGGGCAAAGTGGCCTCAGGTGACTATGCCTCGGTGAGTGAGGTAGTCAGAGACGGCCTCCGCCTGCTCAAGGAGCGCGAGTTCATGCTTGAGGCGAGGCTGCAGGCTCTGCGCGGCGAGATCCAAAAAGGTGTCGACCAGGCTCTCGCTGGAGAACTTCTCGACGGTCCTGAGGTGATGGAGGAACTGCGGCAGGATCTTCTGAAGAGAAAGTCGTAGTATGCCAGGGTACTATCTGGTCCCCCAAGCGCGAACCGATCTGCGAGAGATCCTGAGCTACATAGCCGAGGACAACGTGGATGCAGCCGAAAAAGTTCTTGATCGCTTCTTGGAGATCTTCGAACTCCTCGGAAAGAATCCTGAAATGGGACATTTTAGAGAGGACTTGACCACGCATCCGGTTCGGTTCTTTCCCGTTTACTCGTACTTGGTGATATACATGTCAGGTAGCAGTCCAGTCGAGGTCGTCCGAGTGCTGGGCGGGGCTCAAGATATCGGGTCGATCTTGAAGTAGGGTGCCGTTGCAATAGCGGTCAAACGGGCGAACAATCTAACAAGAGGACAAGGGGTCTTGTTCCGTGTCTATTAAGGAAAATGACTGATAAAGAATCGCACAGGCATCCCTACCTGCTGACTACCTGTAAATCCGATGGTAGACCCCTTTGCCCAACCGGTTTCCGGCCTCCGGGTACGGGGGTCAGGTCTTGAACCGTGCCTGTCAACGAAAGCGGGGGGTCTACCGTCGGATTTACAGGTCTTGTGTTTTGCCTGCGGGTCCTTCGCCAGTCTGCTGACCCGAGAATAGTGAAGTTCAAAATGCGGACAATTGGGTTCAGATGAAAATTACGTTTGGCACGCCATTTATGCTAATCTGAAACTGCAACCACAATCATCTTCTCCAGGGAAAAGGGATGGCCAGGCTCGGGTGTGTTTACCAGGGGTTTCGCAGCACATCATCCAGCGGGGTAACAATCGGCAAGTCTGCTTCGGCGGTGAGGAAGACTTTGCGGCCTATGCGCATTGGCTGGAAGAGTACTCGCGGGAGTACGGCGTAGCAATCCACGCCTGGGTATTCATGACCAATCACCTGCACTTGGCAAGATCCCAATCTTTGACCCCTCTCTTCCCGCCGCAGCATGCCGCTTATTGAATTCCGACCAGGAACGCCGCAGGCGGCAAGATCGGAATGCCCCGCCATGGATGCATGTCGGTCAAGTGCGTATCACTGGAGACGATCAGCTCGGCCTCTGCCGCCTCGGCCAATGCCAGAAACTTGTTGTCTTTCGGGTCGGGACAACCCGATACGGACCCAGGGACATCAATCATCACCGCACGGACGCGAAAGCCGCTGACGAATGCCTGGCGCTGTGTGGCCGGAGCGTAGCGATCGAACTTGGATCGGCCGAGCACGGTCTCCAGTTCGTCCAGAGTGTCTCGACTCACGCACACCTCGAACAACAACAGCGCCTTCTCGAAGGCCAGTGCGGGGATCGAGTCCGGCCGAATCGCCGCGCTCACGAGGACTCCGGTATCCAGGACCAAGCGTCTACCGAAGCTCATGGACCAGCCGATCAACGTCCTCATCGGTCAACGCGGCCGCTTCCGGCTGCGCCGCGGTGGCACGTCGATAGCTGGCATACCAGCTCACCGCCTCTTCCCGACGCTTGCTCAGGTCCTTGAGGGCCTTCAGATCGTGCTCGGACACTACGTAGGCGACCACCCGGCCGCGCCGGGTGATCTCCACCGGCTCCCGTTGCGCCCTGTCGATAAGTTCTCCAAAGCGATTTTGGGCCTCTGCCGAGGTCACCACGATCATAGCGGACTCCCAATTAGCTGTTTTGGCTAATATAGCTACTTTAATGAGGAGAGGACGACATTACAACACCTCGCGCCAGAATCTAACGTAAAGAACTGGACAGCCATCTTTTGGGAGCCCCGGCAAGCCGGAGACCGAGCGTGCCCGCTTGTGCCCCTATCTGGGGCTAACAGCGACTCCAACGCGAAAAAAAAGGCGGCCAAAGGGGGCCAATCGCCAGGAATGAGGGGGTTGGACCGGAAACCGGCCACGGGCTTTCCCCGATGCTCTATCGGGTGCGGTTACGGGAGTTCAGCGAGAGCTGAGAGGGTTCAGCTGGGAAACAGTCGCCGGCAGGCGCGGATGCCGCGCGCCCAGCGTTGACGATTTCGCTCGCAAGCCCGCTCGACATGCTCGGCTTGACCGATCCAGGTGCAGAAGGTGATCTCGAAGTCCTCGGCCAGCTCCAACCATGCCGCTCGGGTGACCCCGATCCGTTCCAAGATCGGCGGCAGATCCTCGGCGATGGCTCCGCGCTTGTCATCGCGCACCGCCCGTCCGGTCCAGTTGACCAGGTCCAGGTAGTCGGCGAGGTGAACGGGCAGGCCCTCGGGTCCGCCCTCGCGTGTCCCGCCTACGAAGGGGTATAGCTCGGGTGGCTGGGTGGGCGCCGGTGCGATGTCTGGCTCGGCGTTCTCAGCGTCAACCGAAGACTCGGACGCGGCTTGCAGGGTGCGGATGCGCCGCTGGATGGAGGTGCAGTCGGAGTCCTCGGGGGTCTCGGCGATCGCGGCGCGTACGGGGTTGAGGTCCACGTAGGCGAGGCAGGCAAGCATTGCTCGCTTGCGGAGCACTGCCGTGATTGATGCCTGTCCAGTTGTTACGCCGGCGTGGTTCCACAACACCATCGCCTTGCGCTCGTCCTTATCCAGTATCCCGCACCGGACGAGCGCGCCTCAGCCCTCTGTCCCGAAATCATCGCCAAGAGTAAACTCTGATCTCCGGTCCAAGGCTGTCGGGACCGTTGCGATTCACCACTGACCGGATGGACAACTGACCTAAGGGATCCTATCGACGATGAATTTCTCGACCAACAACCTGATCGATCTGATGGCCAGCCCTGGGAGCGAGGCCCAGGTCTCGGCGGAACGCGCCAACTTATGTCTGGAGGAACGCGTCAGCTCGGATCGTCAGAGGGGCTATGAAGCCCAATTAATCGCTGTTGCCCGCTGGGACGATTGGCGAACGGCTCATAAGCGTTATGTACCCCAGGAGGTGCGCCGTCGCCATCCGCTGAGCGCGGCGTTCGATCCCGGCGGACCGTCCTTGCGTGCAGGAGTGGAGCCGAACCAGTGGCTTATCCGGGTTGAGCGGATCGATGGCCTGCTGGCCAAATACTCGGCGGAGACCGGCACCCGCGTTGACGCCACCGAGCTGAGCCGCTGGATCGAGACCCTGCGCGTCAAGGGCACTGCCGAGCCGGCTCGGACCTCCAGCCTGGCGGACCTGGGGCGCCTCGTCTCTGGTGGTAACGAATCCACATCTCCCGACGCCGCCGCGCTCGGCGAGCTCACAGACCTGTTCAACCAGGAGCGCGCTGACGGGCGCCCGAGTTTCGTCGCGTTCGATGCCGAGTTTCCCGGCCTTGCCCGCTACCCAGACTGGCCGGCCGAGATCTGCGAGCGCAGTGGTCTCGCCCACCTGTTCACCGGCGGG
>Ga0210110_1000356_pt1 | contig 15459 bp, 9 predicted proteins | sample China_Galinas_PW_2_FD_184865 | JGI IMG/M metagenome (GOLD analysis project Ga0210110, IMG submission 184865) | Wetland microbial communities from San Francisco Bay, California, USA, that impact long-term carbon sequestration - China_Galinas_PWB_D1... | ecosystem: Environmental > Aquatic > Marine... | reverse complement strand
CCGGCAGGGCGCGCGCCGGCGGGCCCCTCCTCGGACCTCCCACCGTCACGCGCCCTGCGTTCGTCGCTGTCCGATAAACGCGCGTTTATCGGACCTTGACCTCACCCGCCCCCGCCTTGGCCTCGCGGCTTTACATAATGAAATTATGCAAACTTGGGACGGGCACAGCCTGGCAGCTCTAGGTCTCGGCGTCGGACCCGCGCCCCACCCCGGGCCTCGTCGGCTCCGCCGGGGCGATCCCGTCGGGCCAGTCCGGCCCCTCCCGCCCGCAGATAAGGAAGGCAGAGTGGCGCTCCGCCTCGCGGCTCCGCTTCACACTGCCTCGTCGATGATCTGATCACCCCGCCCCACCCGATCCCCCTCCGGCCCCTTCGAAGGGGCCTCGGACGCCGGCGCCTTCGGACGCTGCGCGCGAGCCGGCGCCGACAAGGCGCGCTGCTGGCGCAGCGCTTGGGCCGTCTCGTGCTCGGACCGCCTCAGCCGCCGGCGGCCACGATCTCCCCCGGGCCAGAGGCTCGCGCCCCTGGCCTTCGCCGCCTGCTCAGGGGCCTTGCAGCTTGGCTCGGCGCTCCGCGCCTCTGCCAAACTGCCGACTCATGCGCCAAGTGGACAGGTCGGCGCTCCAAAGGTACCCATCGTGCGCTGGACGTGCACGCTGTGCCGGTCCTGCTCCTCTCTTTAGCCGCTGGGGAGGGCGAAGGCGCTGGCGGCTAAGGAAAGAGCCGTTCGGTTGAGCCCCGGAGGGGCGAAACCGCCTCCCAGGATGGACCGCGGCGAGACCGCCGCGTGTTACATCCACCTGCTTGCTGAGCGCGGTATTGACCAGTCGCCGCACGTTCGCAGGGGAGAATGCACCGAGTCGGCAGGCGGGCGGAGCCATGCCGGCCTCGCGACGACCGGCCGGCCGAGGAGGACTGATGAGCAAGTGTGCTCGACAGAGAATCACCACTTGTCTGGTCTGCGTGGCGCTCCTGACCCTGGCGACGCCGGCGGCAGCGATACCGAGAGGCGATGCTTCGCCCAGCTTCGCGCTGGCTCCGACCCAGCTCGTCGAGGGCCTGGTGACATGGTTCGGTGAGTGGCTCGACGAGTCACCGCTCCAGAGCCTGAGCGCTCGCGGCGGCCACGCGGTGGACCCTGACGGCTCGCCGAGTCCCGATCCAGGCACTGGCGGCACTGTCACGACTCAGGGGGGCCACGCGGTCGATCCAAATGGCTAGAGCGTGACGCCGGCGCCCCGCCGCGGGCGCCGGCTTTCTCGCTCTCCACGACCCGCTTCATCGTGGTAGCCTTCGACCGCTTGCTGAATCATTGATCATGAGACCACGCCCGTCCAAACGTTCGGAGCCGGGAGAGCTTCAGCGGCTCGTGCTGAGCGTGCGGCACGCGATGAGTGACCTGTTCGCCGGCTACGCCATCCCCGAGGAGGAGGCGAGCGTGATGCTCCGGGAGTCGGTCGAGTTGCTGGTGCGCCACTGCGGGCAAACGGACCGGCCGCGGCAGTTTTTTCTGCAGATGCTCGAAGACCGCTGCATCGCCTACGTCGAGGCCCAGGAAGCGGCCGAGGAGGAGAGGGACGATGGAGACGACCCACCCGACGCTTGAGGAGCTCGAGCAGTTCATCCGCGGCAGCCTCGACGACGAGGCGGCTGAGCCGATCGAGCGGCACCTCGAGAAGGACCTCTGCAGCCGGTGCCTGTTTGCGAGCCGGAAGCTCATGGCCGAGGCGGAGCCCGATCTCCGGGACAATATCCGCCGCTTCACCCGCTGGGACGAGCTTCCGGCCTCGGAGCGGCGCGACGGCCTGGGAGCCGCCATGCGCCAAGCCATGCGCCGCGGTGTCGTCATCCGCGCCGAGCGCGCGCTCGGCCCCGAGCTTCTGGCCGAGCTCGAGCGGCGCTCCCCAGCCGCCCGGCGCACGGTCATCCGCACGGCCCAGCGCTACCAGCTCTTCGGGTTCGTCGAGTCCCTGTGCCACGCGAGCCGCGAGGCCGTCTTCCGCGACGTCGCCCGGGCGCTCGAGCTGGCCGGCCTCGCCGTCGAGGCGGCCGACAGCCTCGACCCCCGGATCTACGTGGCGAAGTTCACGACCGACATGCAGGCGCTCGCCCATGCGTACCTGGGAAACGCTCGCCGCGTCGCCTCCGACCTCTTCGGCGCTGAAAGCGCCTTTCAGCAGGCCCTTCTCCTGCGCGAGCAGGGCACCCACGGCTCCCCGGTCTACGCAGAGATCGGGAGCCTGCTGGGCTCGCTCCGGATCGACCAGGGCCGCTATCTCGAAGCCCGAAACATCCTTCAGGAGGCCCTCGCCCTCTACCGGTCGTTCGGGTTCGAGCGCGAGCAGGGCAAGATCCTCGTCCAGCTCGGCAATCTCGAGGGCTACGCCGGCACGCCCGAGAGGGCGGTCGAAATCCTCGAAGAGGCTGTCGCGCAGCTCCAGATAGCCGGAGCTGCGCGCCTCGTGGCCTACGCCCATCACAATCTGACCGACTGGATGGTCGACGCCGACCAGGCGCTCGAGGCCCTCGCCCGCTATCGGAAGGCCGAGGCGCTCTACGACGAGCACTTCCAGGAGCCAGCTCTCGGCATGCGTCGCCGCTGGCTCGAGGGCAGGATCTACGCGGCGCTCGGCGATCTCGACCTCGCCGTGGGCGCCTTCGAAGAGGTGCGGGGGGCGGCGGCCGAGCGCGAGCTGAGCTACGAGGCAGCCATGGTCAGCCTGGAGCTCGCCATCGTCCACCTCGACCGGGGCGAGGTCGACCGCGTGCAGGACCTGGCCGAGGAGATGACGCCAATCTTCCGCTCCCACGAGCTCCACCGCCACGCGCTGGCGGCGGTCTACCTCTTCCGCCACGCGGCGCGGTCCCAGACGCTGACCACCGGCTTCGCCCGGGAGATCCTCCGCTACCTCCGGCGCGCCCGAAACAATCCCTACCTGCGCTTCGAGCCTTCGGCCCGCTGGAGCTGACCGGCCGCCCTTCCTTCTCTAGCCGCCACGAGCTGTACGTTTGGCGTACGGTGTGTACGTCTAGGGCTCCTACCTGTCCATCTGTCGCATGAGCCGGCAGTTTGGTGCAGGCGCGAAGCGCCGAGCCAAGCTGCCATGCACCCGGGCGGGCGGTGAGGGCCAGGGGCGCGAGCCTCTGGCCCGGGGGAGATCTCGGCCGCCGGGGCTGAGCCCGAGGACGGGGACGCGCAGCGGCCCCGCCCGCAGGGAGCGAAGACCCGGTGGACGGTTCACCGGGCAGTTCGGAGCGTCAGCGGAGAGCTGCCTTCCCTATCTGGGGGGGAGGGCCCCAATTCCGGTCGATCCGGGCCGGCGAGGTCGGGATGGTGCGCCTCCTCGAGGAGGCCCGGAGGGGGCCGGTCCGGCGGAGGATCTGGTGGTCATAGGCCACACCACAGAGCCCGCCCCAAGTTGACATAGGCTTCGCTTATGTCAAGCCGGAGGCCGAGCGGCGGGGGCGGCCGAGGGCCAGGTCCGATAAGAGCGCCCTTATCGGCCAGCGGAGAGTGCAAGGGACGTGACCGCGGGGGCGGGCGCGGCCCTTGCCCGGAGCGGCTGGCCCGTGCCCGGGAGGGAGCGGAGCGACCGGAGGGACGGACGCCCCCGACGCCGCTTGGGGCGGGCGGTCCCGACGGCAGAAACGACCGAAGTGCAGTTGCCCCCTCCGGGCCGGGGGTGCCCTCCTCGTCGGCCCGGAGCGAGCGGAGTTGGGGCCCGGGGGCGGGGGAAATCCGGACCGGGTGGACGGGTGGGGATTGGGGCTCCGGACGGGGCCGGCGGAGGACAGCTTGCTGACCGCAGCGCCCCGCCCGGAGACCCGGCCTTCTAGTCCTCGGCCGACGCTTCGACCGGCAGCGCCGCCTCGATCTCCGCGGCCAGCTCGTCGGCCTTCACCGCCCAATCCTCGGCGCGCTCGGCAAGCCGCGTGTCCGGCTCCTCGGGGCAGCTCGCAAACCGCGCCTCGGACAGCTCCTCCAGGTACTGCCGGAGGAAGCGCAGCTCCGCCACCGTCGCCCGGAGCCGTGCGGCCGTCCAGCTCCCGGGCGGCTGGTAGAGGCCGAGGTGGTCGACCAGCTCGTAGGCCACCCGGCCGAAGTCGCGGACAGAGGTGGCCACGTCCGGAGGCAGGTGCAAGAGCATCGGCTCGCGGATGGCCGGCCAGCATTCCCAGTGGTCGGGGTAGGGCGTCGGGGTGTTGGAAGTAGACTTCTGGTGGTCACGCATGAAGTTGCTCCTTCATGGGTGGCAAGGCCCGGCGGCGGTGTTGTCGCACCCCGTCGGGCCGCCTTGGTTTCAGGGGTTCGCTCCGTCAGATCAGCTCACGTCGTTCGGTTCCTCGTCCGCCGTTCCACCTCCTTCCTCGTCGTCCCGCATGCGCTCCAGTCGCGCCGGATGGGTCGCGGCGTGGACCTCCTGCAGCTTCCCGATCGAGACCCGGGTGTAGACCTGGGTCGTGGTCAGCTTCTCGTGGCCGAGCATCTGCTGGATGAAGCGGATGTCGGCTCCCCCTTCGAGCATCAGCGTCGCCATGGTGTGCCGGAAGAGGTGGCAGGAGCCGCTCTTACCGAGCTCGGCACCCCGCACGTACTCCCCCACCACGTAGGAGAGGTGGTTCGGGGTCAAGGCCTGGCCGTCCTTGCCGAGGAAGAGGACGCCCCCATCCGATGAATCCGGCGGCACCACCAGGTGGGGCCGGGCCTCTTCGAGGTAGCGCTCCACCCAGGCGAGTGCCCGTTCACCGATCGGCACCATCCGGTCCTTCCGCCCCTTGCCCTCGCGCACCAGGACCGTCCGTCGGGAGCGGTCGAGGTCCCGGAAAGCCAGACTGATCAGCTCGGCCCGGCGCAGGCCGGTCGAGTAGAGCGTCTCCAGGATCGCCCGGTCCCGGAGCCCGAGCGGCTCGGCCAGCTCCGGGCCGGAGAGGACCTGCTCGACCTCGGCGACCGAGAGGACCGTCCGCGGCAGGTGCTTCGGCGTCTTCGGCAGCTCGAGCTCCGAGGCCGGGTTGTAGAGCAGGTGGTCGTTTCGGACCAGCCAGGAGAAGAAGCGCCGGAGCACCGAAAGCCGGTCCTTCTGGCTGGCGATCGACAGCGGCTCGCCGTCGCGCTTCCGGTAGTAGAAGAGGTGGCGCTTGTAGCGCTCCAAGAGCTGGCGCGTGACCTCCGTCGGCCGGGCGACGTCGCGCTCCTCGCACCAGCGGATGAAGTACTCGAGGAGGCGCCCCGAGACTTCGAGCGTCGCCTCCGCGTAGTGGGTCACCCGCATCCACTCGACGAAGCGCCGCGCGAGCGCGCGGAGCCCGCGCGGGTCGAGCACGCCGTCGGCTTGTCCTGGCCGGCCGCTCACGCCTGGCCGCCTTCCGGTGAAGCAGCGAAAAGGAGCGGCTGCGAGGCGGACGACGCGGCTCCGCGAAGGGATTTGGTGGTGTCCCCGCAACGCGAGGTTTCGGCGTTTCCGGACTCCTCCGGCTTCAAGTCCTTCTCTTTCTTCTTCTTAGCCGCTCTTTTCCCGCTCCTCCTTGGCCCCTCCTTCCCCCCTCCATGGGGCCTCCTTGACCCCTCCAAGTCCGCCTTCGGCCCCTCCAAGTCGGAATTCGACCCCTCCAAGTTCCCGCCAGACCCCTCCCGGTCGTCCCGGAGCTGCGTTTTCTCCCCTTCCGGACGCTCCTTGCCCTTCCTGCCCTGCTTGCCCTCGTTGTCCTTCGTGTCGAGCCGTTCGACATCGAGGAGCCCCAGGACGAAGCGCTCGCCGTCCACCCCCTCGCCCTGCCAGAGCAGCTCGTAGACGTAGCTCTGCCCCCGGCCACCGCGGTGGACGAGGACGTACTCGAGCTCGGTCAGCTTCGCCATGTGGGCCTTGACCTGGTAGTCGCTCCAGCCAGTCCAGGCACGGACGTCCGCGCGCCGGAAGCGGACCTCCGAGCGCTCGATCCCGGCGCGCTCGGCCTCGGCCTCGACCAGCGCCCCCAGGTGCTCCAGGAGCCGCCGGCCCTGGGGCGTCAGCTCGTCGAGCGAGCGCCCGACCACCTCGGCGGCGATCCGGTTCGCCCGGGCGATGTCATCGGGCTCGACCTCGACGTACTCGATCTCGATCCCGCCCTCCTCGAGCCGCCGGATCGGCCGCTGCTTCTGGTGCAAGAGGGCGATCGTGTCGATCAGCGTCAGGTACTTCTCGTGGTCCCGCCGGCTCCGGAGCCGCTCGTCCGGGAAGGTCAGCTCGCGGACATAGGGGTTGAGCACTCCCACCGGCCGGAGCAACCGCTGGGCGTTCTGGTGGACTCGGAGGAGCTTGCGCTTCGCCTGGGCGTTGATCAGCCCTTCGAGGGTGCGGCGCTCGCGCTGGCTCCGGTGGATCGCCCGGGTCTGCTCCCGGCCCTCGTCGACGGTCAGCACGAGACACCGGTTCTGCAGCTCCGGATCGATCTCGACCGCCGTCGTGGTCAGAAAGATCGCCGCCGGTCCCTCGACGTGGTACTCCTGGGTCACGAGGCGCCCGGTCTGCGGGTCCTTCCCCGTCGAGGCGATCGTCAGCTCGCCCTCCGACTGCAAGAGCTTCAAGGCGTAGCTCGCCCGCTCGGCCCCCTCCTCCTCGACCACCGCGAGCACCTTGTGGGAGAGATCGGTCTCGCCCATGTAGTAGAGCGCCTGGCCGGTCATCGCCGAGTACTCGACTCGCTCCTCGTCCGGGACGAAGGCCAGGACCCCTTCCATCAGCGTCGTCTTCCCCGCGGCCGAGGAGGACTGGATGAGCACGCCGAGCGGCCGGTCGAGGAGCCGCGAGACCGCGGCCAGGTAGCCCACCTGCTTGTTGACCCGCTCGCCGACCAGCCCGCACCGGGCCATCTCCTCCGGGATGCGCTCGAAAAGCTCCGGATCGCGCAAGAGCGCCAGCGCCTCCTCCTGCTCGGCCTCGGAGAGCGCCGGCCGCGCGTCCTTGGGCTTCGGCTCCAGGGCCTCGGTGATCCGCGTCTCCTGGAGCTCCTCGAGCGCCAAGAGGACCTTCCCCAGGTCGCGCTGGATCACCCGCTCCTCGAGCGCCAGCTCCGTCGCCGCCTGCTTGACATAGGCCGTCCGCTGGCGCGCCTGGTAAAGGTCGAGCGTGTCGACGTGGAAGCCTTCCGACCGTTCCCGGGCGGCGAAGAGGTTGACCTTCAGGACCTCGTAGGAGAGGTTGCGCTCGAGGCCCCGCACCCGGTAGCGCCGGTCGCCGACGGTGACGTGCACCTCGTGCTCTTTGACCTCGACCGGCACGTCCGGCCGCGGCAGCCCGCGCTCGGGCGGCGGCTCGGCGGAAGGAGAGGCGGCTAAGGAAGGAGCGGCCTCGGAGACAGCAGCCTCTGCCGCCGCCTTCTCCGGATCAGTCGTCGCCGGCGCCTCGGGCGGCGGGCCGACCTCCATCCAGACCGCTCCCGAGAGCGCCGCCTGGAGCCCTTTGGCCGGCGGCGAGATCTTCTGTGCGACGTCGTTGGCGTCCATCTGCCAGGGAAAGCGCACCCGGTAGGGGCGGATGCCGAGCGCCCCCAGCCGCTCGGCCACCCGCTTCGCCGCCTCCTCCCCCGCCTCGTCCCGGTCGAAGGCGATCAGCACCTCCTCCGTGCCGTACGCCTCGAAAGCCTCGAAGAGCTCGTCCGTCGTGCCGTGGGTGCCGTAGGTCGAGGTCACCGCCCGGAAGCCGTGGCGGTAGAAGGTCAACGCGTCGAGGAGCGCCTCGCACAGGATCACCCGCTTTGCCGCCGCCAGCGCGGACAAGTTCCAGACGCCGCGGTGCGGACCCGGAAGGTAGAGATGCCGCGGGCGCGCCTTCGGGTTGATCCGTCGGCCGTAGAGCTCCACCACCCGGCCGCCCTTCTGCGGAGAGCCCGGCGAGCCCTCGAAGATCGGCACCACCAGGCACCCGGCCAGGTGCTGGTAGCCCGTCGTCTTCAAGACCCCCAGCTCCGTCAGGCGCTTCCGAAGCGCAGCCCCCGCCTGGGTATTGCGCGACGGCAGGAGATCCGTCAAGGAGCGCTCGGCAAAGCCCAGCCGGAAGCGCTCCACCAGCTCGCCCCCGGCCAGGCCCCGGCTCTCCAGGTACTCCAGAGCCTCCGGCGTCTCCTTCAAGAGCCGGTGGCAGTGGGCCACGTAGAGGGAGAGCAGCTCGTCGTCCGAGAGCTCCGGGTCGACGTCGTCCGGGTCGGGAGCTTCGACAGGGTCGGGCGAATCGGACGGGGCGACCGGCTCCGCCGTTCCCACCGTCCGCCGGGGCCGGCCCGCGGGCACCGGCGCCCCCGGCAGCGGGAAGCGCCCCTGGAGCGCCTCGACCGCCTCGCGGAAGCTCAGCCCCTCGGCACGCATCACCCAGTCGATCACCGAGCCGCCGGTCCCGCACGCCCCCAGACAGTGCCAGAGGTTCTTCACCGGCGAGACCACCAGCGACGGCTCCCGGTCGTCGTGAAACGGGCAGAGGCCCACCAGGTCCTCGCCCCGGCGCGACAGCGCGACCCCCGAGCGCCCCACCACCTCCACCAGGTCCACCTCGCGCTTGATTCGCGCGATCTCCGCTTCCGGGATCCGCGCCACCGGCTCAGCCCTCCTCCGCCGGTCCCGGCTCGGCCACCTGCGAGCAGAGATCCCTCGTCAGGTCGCCCAGGTCGGCAAACGGCACCGCCGTCAGCACCAGCCGGCCCGGCTCGGCCTCGACCCGGAGCTTAGAGCCGATCGGAAACCCGAGCCGGTCGAGCCACTTGCCCGAGAGCCGGATCAAGGGCAGCACCTGCTCCGGCCGGCGCCTCCTCCACGCCGAGGCCGGAGCCGACGTCCCAGGGTCGCGCCGGTACGAGACCGTCAGCCGCTTAGCCATGGGCCAGCTCCACGGACGCGGTCGATCTTGAGGGCCCCGAGGGCTCGACCCGCTCCCACGGCTCAACCCCCGCGGACAGCTCCTCCTCGCAGTCGTCGACCCGGGAGAGCATCAGCCGGCCGTCCTCGATCACATCGACCCGCACCCGCGCGCCCACCGGAAACCCCGCCCCCTCGAGCCAGCTCCCCACGAGCTGCACCAGAGGCAGCGGCCCCGAGGGATAAACGTGCTCCCCCGGCCGGTACAGACCCGAGACCCTCAGCTTCAGCTCCGTCATCGCTCGCTCCTCTCTACCCCCAGGTCCCAGAGGTGACACCGCGCCGCGGCTCACCCCTGTCAATCCCCTTCTGTGCTAAGCTAAACTTAGCAAACTAGGTGAATGTCGTCAAGCACCTCAGGAAAGGAGACCTACACTGGACGCGACGAATTGGAGGCTGATCATGGGCTTCGCCGAGCGACTCGCCGCACGCAGAAAAGAGCTGGGACTCACCCAGCAGGCACTGGCCGACCTGGCCGGAATTCACATGATGCAGGTCCACCGCTACGAAAGCGGCGGCTCCCTGCCATCCCTCGATGCCCTGAAGAAGCTCGCCGTAGCGCTTCGGGTAAGCGCTGATCACCTGCTCTTCGACGAGGACGAGCGCGCCCCGGCCGACGAGCTCAAGATGCAGTTCGAGGCCGTCGCACGACTCGACCCCGACGAGCGACGCGTCATCCAGGAGGTCGTCGAGTCCATCCTCCTCAAGCACGACGCCAGGCGATGGATTCGGCCAGGCGCCGAGGAGGCCGCTGGCTCAACGGCCGAGAGTGGCTAGGACCCAGCGCGGCTCAGGGCAGTTCCGCGGCAAGTTCGTGTCGCCACCACGCGCGCCGCGTTGAAGAACGGGTGGCACCCGCTCCTTCTTACAGCGGCCCCTAGACGTTCGGGCTGTTCCTCAGCGCGAGCGCACGGAGCTGCGCCAGGTACTGTCGGAGAAACACCCAACTAGCTCACTTGGGCTTGATACTCGCGATCATTTGAAAACAGCCGTTTGGACAGCTTGTCCACATCTCCGTCTCAAGATACTCGTACTGAAGCGGTGCTCCGCACTCGCGGCAGCGCTGGGACTCGGAGTCGACATCTAGCCACTCATAAGCATCGGAGCGCTCGAAGCCTATGCCATGGTCTCGTAATATCTGTGGGATCTCTTCTGTCGGGTGGTACCTGAGCCGAAGCACCTGTCCTCGAGAGAGCTTCGCTTCCAGTGCGCTACCATGCTCGTCGAACCAGTCCTTCCACCGAGGCAGGTCCGGTTTGCCCTCTATCACAGCCTTCAGGTACCTGAGCTCCCGCGCTTCAAGATGTTCGCCTTTGGAATGAGTCGTCATCGGGAGTCTTGATCGCACACGCCTGTGGCAGCCGCAGGAGGGCGCTGACCACCTGCAGCCGTTGGCAACGGCACCTCTACCCGTACCACCCTACCAACGCTTTCATGGCGTGAAGTATCCCATATTCAATCGGAAGAGCAGGATCCTGATGTTGGGGAACTCAACCTGGCCACCCGAAGCGATCTGGAACTGCCGCTCAAAGAACCGGGCTCGCTTTTCGCGCAGAACTCGGTTGCCGACCCCCAAGCCCGTCACGTGGTCAAGCGCGTGGGTACCCTCGTGGATGGCCTCACCAAGGAGGTTCGACGACGAGTTCCTAAGATAGATCCTGCGTTCAAGAGCAAAGCCCGCCACGTCGGAGGGATCGTGCATCCCCCCCCTCAATCGGTACGCTGTATCGAAGAGTTCATCGCCGAGTACGTTGACGCGAATCGTCCCCGACTCGATTCCATGTGCCACCCTGTTCCCCTGCAAGGTGTAGCCTTTGAGTGCCTCGGTGAGTTCCCCGATGGTCCTCGCAGCTCTGGCCGGAGTGCCGCCTCCGCCGACCTTCGGAACGATGAGCTGCCCAGCCCCCGGGCGAACCCACATCCGCAGGTATCGTCCGGCGGCGCCGAGGCCTTCTCCGAGAGCCGGCCCCCCAACCTTCCTCCAAAGGTACCGCCCGCCTGCTCCAACGCCTGCTCCAATACCGCGCACGACCTTCGCTGGAACGAAGGGAAGGGCCAGCCCGACCCCCGCAAGGATCCGACCACCGATCCCGAACTCCTCGCCAGTGATGTAGTCCCGCCCCGTGACCATCTGGCTGTAGTCGTAGACCTCACCCGCATAGGGCGTCATGCCGATACCTACACTGGCCACCAGCTTGTCCCCTTCGGTTAGCTCTAACTCTCCTCGCCTGTTTCCGAAGACCGACGAGTGTGGATTGCACTCGGGACAGAAGAGGCCCAGGGGATCGGAGTAGTTAACGGGGTTGTTCAGGCTGTACTGGTAGAGGTTCGGCCCGTCGAAGTACCCCATCGGATCGGTCGTCACAAACCGGCCGATCTCCGGGTCGTAGTACCGGTTCCTGGCGTAGACGAAGCCGGTGACGGCGTCGTGCTGAAGGCCGTGGAAGCCAAACGGGTTGCCGACCGTCGAGGCGGCCGAGAGGCCCGGGTAGGGGGTGCTGTAGACCAGGGTCTCCGGGGAGGTGGCCGAGACGGCGAAGGTCTCGCTCCAGGGCGCGGGGAGCCCGAAGCCTGCCAGGTCGAGCGGGACGCCGCTTCCGGCAGACAGAGTGTGGCTCCCGGCGGGGACGGCCCCGGTCGTCCGGAGGGTGTAGCCGTCCGGGTCGAGCGTCCAGGTGACGGTCGTGCCGTCGAGCTGGAAGAGGGCGCTCGCCGCGGCCAGATCCGGGGGCTCTGAGAGGCTGACCTCGAGGAAGCCTCCCGACGTAACGCAGACCTGTTCGATCTCCGGCGCCACGTCGTCGTGGACCAGGAGGTCGCCGCCCGCGGCCGGCCAGGTGACCTGCTCGGTCGAGCCGGTGGCGGCCACGTTGCCGAAGAGATCGCGCAGAGCCGTGGCCGGGATGACGAGCTCGAGATCCGCACCGTCCGCCGGCGCCTGGTCCGGGGTGAGCACCAGCCGCCGTCCGGCCTGGCGGCCGGTGAGGACCGGCTGGGCCGCGGTGAAGGCAAGCTCGACCGGCAGCACCGGATCGGTCCGGTCGGTGAGCGTCAGGCTTCCGCCCGTGATCGCCTCGGCCACCTCCGCGAGCAGCACCTCCTCGGAGAGCTCGACCAGGATCAGACCATTCGAGACCCGGATCTGCTCGACCGCCGGCGGCGTCGAGTCCACCAGGATGAAGCGCTCGCCAAAGGGTGAGTACTCGTAGCGCTCGATCGGCTTGCCCGCCGCGTCCGTGAGGAGCACCAGGGAGCCGGTCGAGTCGTAGAAGGGCAGGTACTCCTGGTCGAGCGTGCCGTCCCCGTCGAGGTCGACCTCCAGACTGACCACCTCGTCGAGGCCGGCGCCGTAGGTCCGGTGCTGGAAGAGTATGCCGTCGCGCAGCTCCTCGATCGGCTGCCAATCGGCCCAGACGGTCTCGATGGTCTCGCCGCCCACCACCTCCCGCACGCGGCGGCCGAAGGCGTCATACTCGTAGCGAGCGAGCTCCGTCGTGTCGGGGGCGAGCACCCGGGTCAGGCGGTTGTTGGCGTCATAGATAAGCTGCCGGCCGCCCTTGGCCGTCAAGTTGCCGGCGAGGTCCCAGCCGAGCGCGGTCGTCTCCACCGCGCCGGGGCGGTTGCGTCCCGAGCCGTCGAGCGGCAGGGAGACCTGGTCGGACTCACACGCCCGGTCGCTCGTCTTGCCGAGGAGGTTCTCGGCCGCGTCGTAGGTGAAGCCGAAGTGCTCGGGAAGCGCGGCAAAGGACCGTGAGAGCGCGGAGCCCACCACCTCGCCTCCAACCCGGGCCGTCTGGGTCAGCCGCCCGGCCGGGTCGTAGGTAAAGTCGAAGCCTGCGCCGTTCAGGTCGGTGCGGAGCTGCTCCATCTTCAGGGACCGCGGACTCCAGGCGATCGACTCGCCGAAGACCGTGTCGTTCGGCCCGGTGGTGTAGCTCGATCGGGTCAGCCTTCGCGCGCTGTCGAAGGTCATCGTTCCCGCGACCCCGCTGGATTGATCTCCGAGGCTCTTCGTCACAACGAGACCGGCACCCCGGTAGCCGTACGAGGCCTTCGTCAGGACCGAGCCGCCGCCGGAGTCCCAGCCCACCTGCTCCGGTCGGTTCAGGCTGTCCGGCGTGATCGCGACGACGCGCCCGGAGGGGTAGCTCAAGCTCGTGAGGTTGCCGACCGCGTCGTAGCCGAAGCCGACCGAGCGACCGAGGGTCAAGTCCGAGGTGAGGCGCGAGAGCGAGTCGTACTCACGGTAGGTCGTGACCGCCCCCGAGATGGCTTGGGTCACCCGGTCCAGACCGTCATAGGTGTAGCTCTCGGCGCTCGGCCCTTCGACCCCGGCCGGGAGCACGAAGCTTCGACCGGTCAGACGGTTCGCGAGGTCGAAGGTCTGCGTGATGGAAACACCCCGCGGATCGGTGATCCCGGTCCGGTTGCCGTTGGCGTCGTAGGTGGAACGCTCGACCGTGGCGTCCGGGTAGGTCACCGAGGTCGTCCGCCCCAGGGCGTCGTACGCCCACTGGGTCAGGTTCCCCAGTGAATCGGTGAGCGCGACCAGCCGCGAGCTGCGGTCGTAGGTGTAGTCGACCGAGATCCCTCCGGGCCGTGTCGTCCGGACCTCTCGGTCCAGGCCGTCGTACCGGTGCTCGGTCAAGTTTCCTTCCGGATCGACCTCGGCGATGACGTTGCCCCGGGCGTCAACGAAGAGCTGCGTCCTGTTTCCGGCGCCGTCGATGGCCGCGATCTGGCGACCCAGGGCGTCGTACTCGAAGAGCTCGGAGACCTGAACGGTGCCGGTGGGGCTCACTTCGTGCGCCGAAGCGATCAGCACGTTGCCGGCGCCGTCGCGGTGGAAGACGGTCCGGTTGCCTGCCGGATCGAGGCTCTCCTTGAGCCGCTCGGCGCCGTCGTAGGTGAGGCTCGTCACCCGGCCGAGCGGGTCTGTCACCGTGAGCAGGTTCGACGCAGGGTCATAGGACCGCTCTGTCGTCACCTCCGGCGAGCCTCCCGGGGGGTCCTGCGGTGGCGGATTGCCACCCACCGGCGTCTGCCACAGCCACGCGGCCTCCTCGACCGGCCGCGCGAGGCCGTCGTAGGTCGCGCCACTCTGGGCCAGCAGCAAGCCGCTGTCGTCGAAGTGCTTCTGCTCGGTCGGATTGCCTCCGGAGTCGTAGCTGATCGTCGTCCGGTTGCCCAGCGGATCGATGGTCTCGGCGAGCCGGCCGTAGCCGTCGTAGCTCGTCTGCCAGACGTTACCGCGCCCGTCCGTCGTCGACGCGAGCTCGCCGTTCGGGGTGTAGGTGTAGGTCTCGGTCGAGGCGTCGGCGGTGTCCGCGCCCAGGGTGCGGCTGGCCAGGAGGTTGCGCTCGTCGTACGTGAGGCGGGCGATCTCACCCTCGGGGGCCGTGATCTCGGTGACGTTCCGGTTCTTGTCGTAGGCCCGACCCTCGACCGCCCAGACCCCGCCCGAAGAGATCTCGGTGCGGACTTCGAGCACCTCACCCAGGGGACCGTAGGTTCGGACAGTCCGCGTCGAGGCGCTCCCGTCGCCCACCGGCCGCCGCTCTTCGATCAGATTCCCGACCTCGTCGTAGAGGTACTTGACCACCAGATTCAGAGCCGGTGCTCCACCGCTCGCCCCGGTCGTCGCAAGCCGCTCTTCGACCAACCAATCGAGCTCGTTGTAGACAAACTCGTGCCGCACGCCCCGCGGGTCGGTGACGGCCGTCACGTTGCCCCGCGCGTCGGTCCGGTACTCGGTGACGAGACCGAGACCTCCCTGGTCCGCGGTCTGTCTCTGGAGATACCCCTCGCTCTCTCCGTCCGCGAAGTAGTCGAAGGCGGTGAGGTGGCCGTTGGGGTTGGTCACCTCGGTCGGCTGACCGTAGTCGTTGTACTCGATCATCGTCACCGAGGAAGCGGTCGGGGGCACACTCCCGTCGATCGAGTCGATCGAGAAGGCCCGGGTTACCGTCGTCGGTTGGCCGCCGCCGTTTCGAACGATGAAGGTCTTGACTCCGCGGCCGTCCCGGATGAGGGTCGGAAGCGTCGTCGACGACTGGAAGTTCTCCGACTCGGTCACCAGCTCGGCCACCGAGCCGTTCGCCCCGCGGCTGTCCGGGACGACCTTGCTCCACTGAGCGAGGCCCCACCTGCGCGGGTTCGTCTCTCCGACTCGCGGCTGATGGACGATCTCTCGGCCACTCGGCAACAGCTCCCGGGTCAGAATCCCGTTGGCGTGGCGCACTTCTGGGTCCGCGTAGTACTCGCGCAGAGTCAGCGCGCTGGACGGATCGCTCATCGAGACGGTTTGCCCGTCGCCGTTATGAGCGTAATTCCAGACATACCCTCTCCGGTCCGTCACCGCGGCCGAGCGAGCCCCGAAGTCGTAGGCGATCGAGAGCGAATCGCCGCCCCAGGTCTGCTGCGTGACCTCGTCGGTGCGGCCGTCGCCAGCGGCGTCGGTGTAGGTCAATGCGAGCCACTCGATCCCGCGGGCGTCGGTGATCGAGGTGAGGTTGTCCCGCGTGGTCAGTTGGGCCGGCAGCGAACCGGCCGGGGTCGCGTAGCCGTAGGTGGTGG
>Ga0210110_1000353_pt1 | contig 15488 bp, 13 predicted proteins | sample China_Galinas_PW_2_FD_184865 | JGI IMG/M metagenome (GOLD analysis project Ga0210110, IMG submission 184865) | Wetland microbial communities from San Francisco Bay, California, USA, that impact long-term carbon sequestration - China_Galinas_PWB_D1... | ecosystem: Environmental > Aquatic > Marine... | reverse complement strand
CCGGTCGAGTCGCTATAATGGCCCCGCCCATCAACCCGCCGGAGGGATCGCCCCCCTGCGGCAACTGCCTTAAGTCGCGGTATACCAAGCGAGCCACCCCATGGATGCCTTCAGGACGCGCGTCTCTGATGCCTTCGACCAGCTGGGTCGGTGGATCTTCCACCACCGTTTGCTCGTGCTGGGGCTCGCGCTGACGGTCACCCTGCTTTGCGGCTGGCAGCTGCCGAAGCTGCGCTTCGACGCCTCGACCGAGGGATTTCTGCGCAACAATAATCCTGCGAGGTTGGCCTACGACGCCTTTCGGGAAAGGTACGGCCGGGACGAGCTGATCGTGGTGGGCGCGAATCCGCCCGATGTCTTTGACCTGCACGCCCTGGAGCAGCTGCGCTCGCTGCACCGGGACCTGGAGACGCGGGTGCCGCATGTGCAATCGGTCGCCAGCCTGATCAATGCCCGCTCCACCCGGGGCGAGGGCGATGAGCTGATCGTCGAGGGGCTGCTCGATCACTGGCCGAGAACCGAGGCCGATCTGGCCGCCCTCAAGGCGCGGGTGCTCGCCAGCCACTACTATCGAAATCTCTTCATCTCTGAGGACGGGCGCTTCACCGCCCTGATGATCAAGATCTCACCCTATGTCGACTCGGAGCCGGAAGATCCATTGGCGGGCTTTGATTCCATCGAATCGGGCTTCGGGGGGAGCGACAGCCCCACCCGGGCCGCCCCGAGGCGTTTGAGCGATGCGGAGAATCTGGCGCTGGTCCAAGCAGCCGAGGCGGTCGTGGCGGACCATAATGCGCCGGACTTCCCGCTCTACCTGGCCGGCCCTCCTGTGGTGGTGGAGACGATCAAGTCGGCGATGCGCTCGGACACGGTCCAATTTGTCGTCCTCACCCTCTTGACCATCGTGGCGGTGCTCGGGGCCTTGTTCCGCCGGGTCGGCGGCGTGGTGATGCCGTTGCTGGTGGTGATCGTCACCCTGTCGGTGACCTTGGCCCTGATGGCAGTCTCCGGGCTGCCGTTCAAGCCTCCCACCCAGGTGCTGCCGTCCCTGCTGCTGGCGGTGGGGGTGGCCGATTCCATCCATGTCCTCTCCCTGTTCTACCTTTTGGTGGACAAAGGTGAGTCCAAGGAGGACGCCATAGCCCACTCCCTCGGGCACTCGGCCTTGCCCGTCGTCATGACCAGCGTGACCACGGCGGGCGGTATGGCCTCCTTCTCCTTCGCCCAGGTGGCCCCGGTGGCCGACCTGGGTTTGATGGCCAGCATCGGCGTGGGTCTGGCATTGGTGTGCACCCTGCTGCTCCTGCCCGCCATGCTCGCGGTAGCCCCGCTGCCCCGGCAGCGTGTCAGTGTCGATGGGGGCCGCTTGGACCGGGTGTTGGTCGGCATCGCCGATTTCGCGGTGGATCGGGCCCGCGCCATCCGTTGGGTGAGCGGGGTGCTGATCCTGGCCGCCTTCGCGGCGGCGTCGCAGCTGCGATTCTCCCATGACCCGATCAACTGGCTCCCGGCGGACAACCCGTCGCGGGTCGCGACAGCCCTGCTGGATCGCGAACTCAAGGGGACCGTCTCGATGGAGATGCTGATCGACACCGGTCGGGAGAATGGGTTGCAGGACCCGGACACCCTCAAGCGCCTGGAGGGCCTGTCCAGCGCCTTGGAGGGGCTTTCCGTGGACGGCATCGCTCTCGGCAAGAGCCTGTCCCTGGTGGATATAGTCAAGGAGATCAATCAGGCCCTCAACGACAATGCTCCGGCCTACTACCGCATTCCCGATCAGCGTCAGGCGATCGCCCAGGAGCTGTTGCTGTTCGAGAGCTCGGGCAGCGACGATCTGCGCGCTCTGACCGACTCTCTCTACCAGGAGGGGCGCCTGACCATGCGGGGGCCGTGGGTGGATGCAGTACGCTATCAAGGGCTTCTGGACTCCGTCGAGCAGACCGCGCATGCCTATCTGGGCGAGCACATCCGGGTGTCATCCACGGGCATCATGGTGCTCTTGGCTCGCACCATCAGCGCCACCATGATCAGCGCGGCGGAGAGCTACGTGCTCGCCTTCGGGGTCATCGGCCTGCTGATGATTCTGGTCATCGGCGATCTGCGTCTGGGTCTGCTCAGCATGCTTCCCAACGTCCTGCCGATCCTGGTCGCCATGGGGGTGATGTGGGCGGCTGGGCTGCCTCTGGACATGTTTACGATACTGATCGGCTCCATCGCCATCGGCCTGGCGGTGGACGACACTATCCACGTGCTGCACCAGTTTCGACGTTATCACCAGGAAACGGGTGACGTGCGCCAGGCCATCCGCAAGGCGTTCCGGACCACCGGGCGGGCACTGATGATCACCACGCTGGTGCTGTCCATGGGATTCTTCGTGTTCATGCTCGCCACTATGCACAACCTGGTCCGTTTTGGCTTTCTCACGGGGCTGACGCTCGTCGTTGCTCTGGCGGCCGATCTTCTGCTGGTGCCGGCGCTGCTGGCCTGGATCACGCCCAGGGCCGCCGGGCGTCGGGTCGGGCTGCCTGCCCTGAATACGGAGGACTGATCGATGTCCCAACGAACCAACGACATCCGCCGAGCCCTTGTGCGACTGTCGACCTGGCTGTGCCTGCTCGGCCTCGCCGCCGGCCAGGCCCAGGCGGCGCTTACCGCCCGCGAGATCATGGAGCAGGTGGATGCCCGCCCCACCGGGCATTCCGGCAGCTCGGACATGCGCATGGTCCTGATCGATCGGGACCAGCGCCGGCGCGAGCGGCAGATCCGAAGCTTCTTCAAGGACGATGGCGAGGTGAGGCAGACCGTGCTCTTCTTCCTGGAGCCGAGCGACGTCAAGGGTACGGGCTTTCTGACCGAAAGCCGCCGAGACGGTGGGCACGAGGACGAGCAATGGATCTACCTGCCGGCCCTGCACAAGACCAAGCGCATCGCCTCCTCGGATCGAAGCGGCTCCTTCATGGGCTCGGACTTCACCTACGCCGACATGACGCCCAAGGATCTGGACGAATACGACTACACACTGCTGAAGGAGACGGAGGTGGGGGGAAAAAAGGCCTGGCTGATCCAGGCGGTGCCCCGCAGTCGGGCTGTGTTGGAGGAGTCCGGCTACGAGAAATCCGTGCTCTTCGTCCGCCAGGACAACCACGTGGTTGTCCGGGCGGTGCATTGGGTGGCCGGCAAGCCCCGGCTCAAGTACATGGAGGCGAAAAGGCTCGATCAAATCGACGGCATCTGGGTGGCGACCGAGACCCAGATGACCACCAGAGAGGGTAAGCAGCTCATTCACCAAACCCTGCTGACCCTGGATCGCGTCCAGTTCAACCAGCCGATGGAGGACGATCTCTTCACCGTGCGCCGCTTGGAGCGCGGGCTCTGATGAGTCCGGTTGGTCGTCAGTTTCTGGGGACAGCGCTCGTCCTTCTGGCAAGCCTCGGGGCCCAGGCGGACCAGCCCGAGGGCTCGGGCGCCGTGCCGTCCATCCCGGAGGGGCTGGACGAGGTGCTCCAAGGGTTCGATGAGTCTACCGAGTCCGCGGCCCCGGAGGCGGCCCCGGAGGCGCCCAAGTCCCCGGCCAGTCCTCTGTCCCTGGGCGGCGAGCTCAGATGGACGGCGAGCTACAACCTGGATCAGCGGCCCCGCCGCTTCGGCGAGACCGATCGCCATGGCCTGTCCAAGCTGCGACAGGACGTGCAAGTCGATGCCGGACTCCGGCTTCCGCAGGATTGGCGCGCCCAGCTGGACGTGTCCGGCTTCTACGACCTGGCCTACCGCATCCAAGGCCGGGATGCTGTTTCCCAGCCGCTGCTGGATGCCCAGGAGTCCGGGCTGGATCTGGGCGAGGCCTATCTGCGCGGGCCCTTGGGTCCTGACCTCGAGCTGAGTGTGGGGCGTCAGGTGGTGGTCTGGGGCAAGGCGGACGTGCTGCGGGTCACCGATGTGCTGAATCCCCTGGACCTCAGCGAGCCAGGGGTGGTGGACATAGAGGACCTGCGCTCGCCGGTCGCCCTGACCCGCCTGCTCTTCTACCAGGGGCCCTTCAGCCTGGGTGTGGTCGCGGTGCATGAGCTGCGCCGCAGTCAGGAGCCCCCGTACGGCTCGGAGTACTATCCCTTTCCCGTACAGGTTTCCGGAGGACACCGGCCGGACACGGGGCCGGTGCCCGAATACGGGCTTGAGCTCAACGGTCGCTTCACCGGCTGGGACCTGTCCCTCTACTGGGCGCATTTCTACGCCGATACGGCGACCTTCCGTCGCAGCGGGGGCCTGCGCTGGCTGACCGCGAAGCCCTGGCCCATCGAGCGGGGCTACGACCGACTCAGCATGCTGGGAGCCGCGGGCGACCTCGCCCTGGGCAGCTGGCTGCTCAAGGCGGAGCTGGCCCGGATCGACGGGCTTCGGGCGGTCGCGCTGGGCGGAGAGACCGCCTCCCGGGCGGATGTCCTGCTGGGGCTGGACTACGTGGGATTTCCGGACACGGTGATTACCCTGGAGTCGGTGGTGCGCAGCCTGTCCGATGGGCGGCCCCGTCTGGACAATCCGCTGGATAACCTGGAGCCGCATCGGGTGCAGACGGTGCTGCGTTATCAACGGGACCTGCTGCGCGATCGCCTGCAGCTGGTCGGCCTGATCTCCCTCTTCGGCCCGCGGGGTGAAGAGGGGGGATTCGTGCGGGCGACGGCCGAATACACGCTCGACGATCGCTGGTCGCTCCTTGGCGGTACGGTGGTCTATTACGCCGGTGACGAGCGCCTGTCCCACCGGCTGGCCGACAACGACCGGCTGTTTCTCCAAGCCAAGATGAGCTTCTGAAGGCCATGTCCCTAGCCAACGCAAAAAAGGTCCTGGTGGTCCATTTCTCCCAGACCGGACAGCTGAGCCGGGTGCTGGCGTCCCTGTTGGGGCCCTTGGAGACGGACCCGGGCATACAGGTGGTCCAGGAGTATCTGGAGCCCGAGCGCCCCTTCCCCTTTCCCTGGCCCCTGGTGCGCTTCTTCGACGTCTTTCCCGAGTGCGTCCATCTCGATCCGCCGCCGCTGAAGCCCGTGGCGGTCGACCCGGACACCGATTTCGATCTGATCATCATCGGCTACCAGCCCTGGTTTCTCTCGCCTTCGCTGCCCATCACCGCCTTCATGGTCTTGCCCGAGGCGCGTCGGCTGATGGAGGGGAGGCCGGTGGTGACCACCATCGCCTGCCGCAATATGTGGCTAAAGGCCCAGGAGGCGATGAAGCGCATGATCGCCGACAACGGCGGCCGGCTGATCGACAATGTGGTGCTGGTGGACCAGGGCAGTCCGGCCGCCACCTTCGTGACTACCCCGCGCTGGCTGCTGACCGGCCGTAAGGACCGCTTCCTCGGTATCTTCCCCGAAGCGGGTGTGAGCGAGCGGGATATCCGGGCAGTGAAAGCCTGCGGCGAGCGGCTGCGTGAGGCCTTGAAAGGGGACAGCGTGGCTGCCGGCAAGCCGGTGCTCGAGGGGGTGGCTCCCACCCGGGTGGATCGGCGCTACATCGTGGCGGAGAAGATGGGCTGGCGCAGCTTCCGCATCTGGGGGGCACTGATCCGCACTCTGGGTCCGCCGGGCAGTGCCCTGCGGGTGCCGCTCTTGCTGATCTATGCGTTGTTTCTCGCCACGGCCATCCTGACCGTGGTGCCCTTGTCCATACTGGTGCGCAGGATTCTGGAGCTTAGCCCGACCTATCGGCGCCACCTGGACGTCAAGGCGGCCCACTACGCCGAGCCGTATGGACAGAGCAGCGATTAGCGGGCAGCGGCCAGCTACCAGCGGCCACCACTCGCCACTTAACACACCGTCAACAACATCCCCGCCATGGTGAAACGGGCACTCTCAGGCACGGCGCAGAGGATGCGGTCGCCCTTGGACAGACGCCCGGATCGGAACAGCTCGTCGAGCATGATGTAGATGGAGGCCGCGCCTGTGTTGCCCCGCTCGGCAAGATTGGTGAACCACTTCTCCTCCGGGATCCCCACCCTTTCCGCGGCGAGGCGCTCTGCCAGTCGGCCCTTGAAGTACATGGACGAGAGGTGGGGCAGGAACCAATCGATCGAATCGGGATCGAGCTTCCGGGTTTCCCTGAAATACTCCATCGCTCGGGCCGCCACGTCCACCATGTGCCGCTCCAGCACCCGGGCGTCCTGCTGCAGCAGCATGTAGCCCTTGGCGACGAGGGTTCTGGGGTCTTCTTCGTCCGCCCAGTAGGTGAAGCTGCCGTCCCGGTTCTTGTTCATCCCCGCATACATGCACACGGGGCGCTCCCCGGCCCAGGAGCGCAAGTCCAGGGCTTCGATCTTGAGATTCAGCTGGTCACTGCGCGGGTTGGGCTCCATGATGACCGCTCCGGCACCGTCGGAGAGCATCCAGCGCAGGAATTCCTTCTCGAAGGTGACCATGGGCGCAGATTCCACATCCTTGGCCTCCGCATGCAGCATCGGTCGGAAGCTGCGCTTGTCCAGGAAGGCGGATGCCCGTTCCGACCCGGTCGCCACGAAGTTTCTGCTCTGGCCCAGGGCGACGCTCATGTACCCGTACTTCATCGCCGCCATGCCCGACACGCAGACCCCTGAGGCGGAAACGATCTCCGAGGGCGGAAGCCCCAGCTCTCCGGCCACCATGTTGGCGTGGGAGGGGATCATCTGGTCGGGAGAAGAGGTGCCGCAAGCCAGCCCCTCAACGACGTCCAGCGGCAGGTCTAGGGACGATAGCAGCCGGGACACGGCCTCTGCGCTCAGCTGGGCGTTGGTGTGAGTGCGCCGTCCCGTAGCCGGGTCGATGGCGTAATGGCGGGTCTTGATGCCGTTGCTGGCCAGCACGAAATTCTTGACCCGAGATGGTTGGTTCTCAAGCTTGCCGAGCACCGCCTCCATCTCGTTGTTCGGTATGGGGGCATTGGGCAAAAAAGAGGACAGGCCCGTGATATAGACAGGGTTCATCTCTTGCGTAGCTCCGGCGCCTCTGTTGTTGTCGACCGGGGTCCGGCAGACCAGTCAGCACGGTTTCTTCATTGTCTAACGGTTTATGCTTGCCTCGCGAGCGCGTCGCAAAGGCCGGACGACCGCTTTCCTTCGGGCCGCGGTGTCAGCCCGACGAGTGCTTGCGCAGCACCAGTATCGCGTTGCAGCCCCCGAAGCCGAACGAGTTGGATATCACCGTCGCGACCTCGGCACGTCGCGCACCGTCGCCGACATAGTCGAGATCGCACTGGGGATCGGGGACGTCGAGGTTGATCGTGGGCGGGATGATACCATCCCGGATACTCAAACAGGAGGCCGCACATTCGATGGCGCCCGCTGCACCGATGCTGTGCCCGAGCATCGATTTAATCGAGGTCGTGGGAACCGAGTAGGCCCGTTCGCCCAGCACCTCCTTGATGGCGAGCGTCTCGGTGACGTCGTTGGTCGCAGTGGCGGTGCCATGGGCGTTGATGTAGTCCACCTCGTCGGCCCCGCAGCCCGCGTCGTCCAGCGCGCGTCGCATGGCCTGGGTCTCCCCCACGAGGCTGGGCCGCGTGGCATGGCAGGCGTCGTTGTTGACCGCGTAGCCGGCCAGCTCGGCATAAATGGTCGCGCCTCGCTGCAGCGCAGCATCTCGCTCCTCGAGCACGATAAGGGCCGCGCCTTCAGACATGACGAATCCCGTGCGATCCTTGCTGAAGGGCCTGGAGGCCCCCGCGGGGTCGTGATTGCGCGTGGCCATGACCCGCAAGGCATTCCAGGCGGTGAAGAAGCCCATGGCCAGCGGGGCCTCGGTGCCGCCCGCGACCATCGCATCGGCATAGCCGTGGCGGATCATGCGGGCTGCCTCGCCGATGGCGTTTGCCCCCGAGGCGCATGCGGTGGAGATGGTCAGACCCGGGCCGCGCAGATCGTAGCGCATGGATAGGTGCCCGCCCGCAGAATTGTGCATGGTCATGGGCACGGTCAGGGGGCTGACCCAGCGCGGACCCTTTTGGCAAATGGCGTCATACTGAGCATCGGCCGTCGTGGCGCCGGCCATCCCCGAGCCGATGATCACCCCGGTGCGCTCGGGATTCGGTTTGAGATCGGCGTCGGCGATGGCCTCGTGGGCCGCCGCCAGGGCCAGGAGACTGAATCGATCGGTGCGCGCCACGTCCTTTGGATCGACCACCTGAGTGGGGTCGAAGTCCAGGCATTCGCCAGCCACCTGGGTGCGGAACGAGGAGGGGTCGAAGCAGCGGATCCGCCGAATGCCCGAGTGTCCCGCCACCGCGCCGCTCCAGAAGGCCTCGCGCCCCACCCCCAGGGGGGTGATCATACCAATGCCCGTGATGACGACGCGCCTCCGCGTCATTTCGACTTCTGCTCGATCTGCTCTTTCACCATCCGGGCGATCGTCTCGAAGTCGAAATTCTCGCTGCCGTCGGTGTCCGGGAAGCTGATGTCGAAGTGCCGCTCGATCGAGAACAGCGTGTCGATGAAATCCAGTGAATCGCCTCCCCAATCCTCCAGGGTGGAATCTCGCTTGATCAGCTCCTTGTCGATCTTCAGACCGTCGGCGATCAGCTCCCGCAATTTTTCCTCTGTTTCGTCGAACATCGAGACCCTCGTCTTACGCTTGTGGTGGCCTGGGGTCAGGCGGCTAAAAGGTACCCGTAACGGCTCAAGTTGTCACCCGCAATCGCCTCTACGACCTCGAAGCCGTTGTATACATTCTTGTGATGAATCTTGCCTAACCGGGATATCTTGGCCCGGTACTTGGCCGCACCCGAGGCGGGCGCAGGCAGGTCGCAAAAGGCAAGGATCTTGTCCAGCTCGTCGTTGGGTCGCTCCATGATGTCTTCGAATCGGACCTCGTGGATGTGGGACAACCGCGCTTTGATCCCGTTGACATAGCTGATACAGTCGTCCCAGATGTGAGCGGTAGTGCGCAGGTCCTCCGGTCCCCATTGGTCGATGTACTCGGCAAGCCGTGCGACGCGCGGGTAGGGGATCAGGTGCCGATTCTTGAACAGGGGATGCTGGGTACGAGCGTCCTGCTCCACTTGGCGGCGATAGAGCTTGATCATGGAGTTGGCCACCAAGCGCCCGTCGCGCACCAGGTGGATGAAACGGGCGCCCGGGAAGATCTCCTGGATTAGCTCGAGCTCGGTCACCAGGGCGGGCGACTTGTTGAGAAACCGGTTCGCCCCCCGTGCCCGGAAGCAGAAGACCACATGCTTCAAGTAATGCTTGGCGGCGTCGATCTCTTCCCGGGAGAAGTCGGACAAGCTGCGCCTTGGCCACCGCAGCTCGAACGGGTCGCGGTGCAGGAACTGGCCCCAGAAGCGCATCCCTTCCGAGGGCGAGCCGGCATCGACCTGGACACTGTCCCCCAGGTAACGCTCGCCCTTGACGTTTAGGTTGAGCTTGTGGCGCAGCCACTCCACCGCGTAGAACACCTGTGGATCCCTGAAAAGGTCCATGGTGGTGGTGATATAGGCGGTGCGCTCATGGCAGGAGAGGATCTCGTACAACATGGTCGAGCCGCAGCGAGGCGTACCGATGATGAAGATGGGTGCCTCGATCTCTATTCTGCTCACGTCCGCCCGAAAGACCCGGCGTCCCAGCAGTCTCAGAAAGACCATCCAGGATTCCGGAGGATCTGGGGGAATGAGGTGCTGCTTGCGCCACAAACGCCGGAGCAAGAGCCTCGAGGCTAGGTTGTTGAACTCCATCCACACTAGGCCGGCAGACCCTGCCGGAAACCGGCAAACACCCAGAGTAATCGAAGGTTGTGGAGCGAGTCAAGAAACAGGCGGATTTTCCAGCAATTATAAATGCGAACGAGAATCACTCGTAAATGTGGTACTGGACATTTCGTCGCCCTGCCTGTATAAGCCGGTGTTTGCCACGGTGGTGGAGGCGTTGCGTGGCGGCGGCCAGCTCGAGGCGTATCGCTCGATCAACGGCGATCTGCTGGTGGCCATGGACGGGACCCAATACTATTCTTCCGCTAAGATCCATTGTCCCCAATGCCGCGTGACCCAGCATCGCAACGCCACCACCACCTATTCCCATCAGGCCGTCACGCCCGTGATCGTGGCACCGGGCAACCCCCGGGTGCTGCCCCTGGAGCCGGAATTCATCGTCCCACAGGATGGCCATGACAAACAGGACTGCGAGAACGCTGCGGCCAAACGTTGGCTCGACCCATTCGCGGCCCGTTACCGCCCCTTAGGCGTCACGATCCTGGGCGATGACCTCTACTGCAAGCAACCGCTGTGTGACGCCATCCGCCCGCAGGGGCTGAATTTTATCCTGGTCTGCAAGCCCGATTCCCATCAGACGCTGTATGAATGGGTCGCGGGGCTGGCGGGCACCGGCGATGTGCAAACGCTGAGCGTTGAGCGCCGCCAGGGCCTGCGAACCTACACCGATACCTACCGCTTTGCGCTTTGCCAGCCAGCTGCCTTTGCGCGACGGCGACGACGCCCTCGAGGTGAACTGGTGCGAGCTGACCACGACCCGAGACGATGGCAAGGTCGTCTATCACAACGCCTTTGCCACCCATCACCCGATCACGGCCGCCAATGTGGCCGAGATCGTGCGCGCCGGGCGCGCTCGCTGGAAGGTGGAGAACGAGAACAACAACACCCTCAAGACCAAGGGCTACCACCTGACCCATAACTTCGGCCACGGCAAGCAGCATCTCTCTGCTCTGCTGGCGACCCTCAATCTCCTGGCCTTTCTGTTTCACACCCTGCTGGAGCTGCTCGATTCGAGCTACCAGCGTATCCGCCAGTTCCTGCCGCGCAAACGCTTCTTCAACGACCTGCGCGCCCTGACCTGTTACCTGTGCTTCGACAGCTGGCAGGCCTTGATGGCGTTCATGATCCGGGGCCTAGAACTCGACGCCCCGGACACCCGCTGATCCGCCCGATCCTTCCCGGCGATCTCGACACGCCCCAACCGCCCGCCCTGTTTGGCTCTTTCGACACCGCGGGTACGGGCCTGTTTTCTCTTTCGCCCGCAGATTCACTCCCCATCCTGCTCGCTACCTGGGTTCCCGCTCTGCCAAGGGCTGCTCCGGCCGAATGGCCTCACCGAGTCCTTCCCCTGCCCGATCCCTGCCTGTTCCCGGCGTCTGGCTACCCCGATCTCCGCCGCCCATTTAAAATTGCTGCCTCGGTCCCTCCCCTTCACCCGTGCCTTCGACCCGCATTGCCGCCTGCGGACTTCTCGCAATAGAACGGGCGATTACTCGTCGCCACGCCTTGCTCTCGGGCACGATAGGCGCACCTCGCTCGCCGAAAACCCCTGTGCGACGGGTATAATCCTCTGTTCAAGCTGCGTGTGCACCATGCCGAGGCCAAGCACGAGAAGACGCGAGCGCCGCCGGGGAATCCCGCTCCCGTTCTCTCCGCTACCATTGCCTGAATGCACACGATGCGATCGTAAACGAATCGGCCGGGGTGACTGAACGCTTACGACTCGTGAAGCAGCCCGCTCGGTGGTGAGCTGCGCGACTGGATCCCTTTGGCTCGATCACGAATGACATCCTGCACCAAATCCTCCCCGATTTCCTCGACCTGCACCGCAAACCCGTATACGAGTGCAGTGTCGCAAAGGACATTGATCAGTCGCGGCACGCCGCCCGAATGGACGAAAACAAGGCGGCACGCCTCCGGGCTGAAAAGGTCGGGACTGCCCCCGGCATGCTGCAAGCGGTGCCGGATGTAGCCAATGGTCTCGTCCTCGGCGAGCGGCTCCAGGTGATAGCTGACCGCAATGCGTTGGGCAAACTGCTGAAGCTGCGGATGCTCGAGCTTGGCCTTGAGCTGCGGCTGGCCGACGAGGATGAGCTGGAGAACGAGGGACTTCTCCACATTGAGGTTGGAGAGCATCCGCAGATCTTCCAGGGTCTCGATCTCCAGGTTCTGGGCCTCGTCCACGATCAAGACCGCACGACGCCCCGCTGCATATTCGCCAATAACGAAATCCTCGAACATTTCCTGCAGCTCGATGGTCTCCTTGCCTCTGTAGTCCTGTCTGAACGACAACAGGATTCGCCTGAGCAGGTCCGCCCGCGCGCCGGAGGTGTTGGTGATCAGGCCGACGGAGACGCCTCGATCAAGCTGGTTGAGCAGGTGACGGATGAGGGTGGTCTTGCCGCAGCCGACCTCGCCGGTGATGACCGTGAAGCCCGCCTGACTGAGCACGCCGTATGCCAGCATCGCGTACGCCGTGCTGTGATGGCGGCCAAGGTAGAGGAAGCTCGGATCCGGCAACAGCGAAAACGCCTTCTCTTGGAACCCGTAAAATGCTTCGTACATTAATCAATAATAGCCCGTGAGCGTACTCGCTTCCTCTGCCTTGTTCAGGACGGTGCCCAAGACTTTCTCGTCGCCGAGGAGCTCGTAAGCCCGGGACAGCTCGTCCTGGGTTGTCCTGCCCTCTTCCACCACCAGCATGACGGCATCCAGATGGGAGGAAAAGGCGATCACGTCATCCCCGGACAGCACCGGCGGCATGTCGAAGAGGATCAATCTGTCGCTATAACGTCCCTTCAACTCTTCGATGAGACTCGCCATCCTGGGCGAGGAAAGCGCTTCCGACGAATGGGTGAACGAATGATTCCCCGGCAATACGACGAGGCGCTCGATCGCGGGATTGAACAGCAGCTCCGCCACCGGCCGTTCCTCTGTCAGATAGTCGCTCAGCCCCGGAAGCGGCTCGGCGGAGAAGAAACGCCCAATCGATGGGCGGCGCAGGTCCAGGTCCACGAGCAACACGGTCTGGTTGGCATCCGCTGCCAGACTGATGGCCAGGTTGATCGCCGTGACGGTCTTTCCATTCCCCTCGCTCGGGCTGGTGACCGCCAGCGTCTGCCAGCCATTGGCGCGCATCCGCTGCACGATGTGCGTTCTCAGGACCTTGTAGGCGATCGCGGCGGGGTCGTTCTCCACCATCGCGACAACGCGCAGCTCCCGCAGACGCGCCTGGTCCAGCTCGAGCGTCCTGGTCTGTGTGTACGCGACCCGACCGTCCGAAAGTGGAGCTCTACGCTCCCTTACGGGACGAGCTTCCGGGGGGAAAGGCGGCGTCGGTGCGGGGGGGCGTGCGCCGACACCTGCCTCCCGCTCCGCCCGAGCCCGCTCCAGGGCCTGCTTTATGCGTTCCACAACAGCCCTCCGGCCGATTCGGGCCCCAGCACGGCAGACAGGTGGGTGCCCACCCAGCGCACCAGGGTGAACCACAGAAGGTCGAGCGGCATCAGGAGAAAGTGAACGGCGGCGATTCCTGCGCCGATGAGCAGGACCATTGTCCCGATCATGACGGCCCTCTTTCGGATGCGGCGACGACGATCCGCTGTTGTCGGGATGAACGGGATCACGGCGAGCGGGGGGGCCTGCGTGATCAGCTGCACCTTCCGCGCACCCCGGATCCCCTTGTCCAGGATCTCACGGAGGGCCATGTTTCCGAAGCCGCCAGCGAACGAGAGCACGACGCCGAGCATCATGATGGCCGGCCGGTTAGGCTTTTCGGGCTCGCTCGGCACCACTGGCGGCTCGATCAGGGTAAAACGCTCGCCCTTGCGCTCGGTTTCCAGGGCCTTGCCCAGCTCCGCCTCCATCTCCTTGTCCTTCACCTCGCGGTATTTGGCGACCGCGTTGTCGTAATCTCGGCTCAGGTCCCGATACTCGCGCTCGACACTGGGGCCCTCCACCAAGCGCTGCTCGTACTCATCAAGCAAGGATTTCAGCTCTTTCCGCGCCTCGAGCAGCCCTCGTATCTCGAGGCGGGTCGTCTCCAGTCGGCTGCGCAGCTGCACGTAGGCCGGATTGTCGGCCTGCTCCTTCGGCACCGCTTCGCTGCCGCCGCGATCCGGCGCCTGCGCGATCTGCCGCTCCAGCTCCGCGATGGTCCGTTTGATTCGCACCACATCCGGATGCTTGGGCGAATAGCGCTCCCGATCCGCGGCCAACTCTGCTTTCAGCTCCCGCAGACGCGCCTCGGGACTGACGGGCAGCTTGCGGCCGTCGACGGAGATGCCCGGGCCAAGGTGAGCATCGAGCTTATCCAGCTCGGTCTCGAGGTAGAGCTGCTGCTCCTGCGATGTACGAACGGCCTGGGAATTGCTGCGCAGCTCCTCCTCGGTGCGGGCCAGCAGCTCCCGGTTGACCGACTGCTGCTCGATCAGGATGATGGCAGTGGATCGGTACACCGGCGGCAGTGTCAGGGCGACGACGACGCCAATCGGTGCCAGCAGCACAATCGGCAGGATAAGCTGCCATTTCCGGCGCTTCAGGATCGCCAGGTAGTCGTCGATGCTCGGAAGCTGTTCGTCGGTCATGTGGGTACTGGCGGATACGTTGCCCTGCCCTTTGAGGGGCCCCAAGCCGAACGGGGCTCAGCGCGGTTGCGGTCGGTCCAGGTCGCGTGCCAACCGGCCTATGGCCGCAACCAACGGTTGGGCTTCTCGAAACCAGTTGACATAGAAGGCTATTCTAATACGACCGATACGGAATAGTCCTACTCACTTCCCCCCTAATCCTATGGGCGCAAAACTCGGTTGGATTTAGGGTGTCGAAGCCTTTTTCGATGACGTTTCGAGCAACCGCCTTGGAAGATGGGGAATTTTGAACACCTCAGCCATCCTCTTTGGATATTTCTGCGTGACGTTCTGCGCCTCGGCAAAGGCCCTGCGCACTTGAACGATATCGATCTCAGCGAAACGTTCAGCAACGCTGGCTTTGGCGTTTAGAACAATTTCCATGTACTGCGGATTTTCGAGATTCTTTATCAGGGGCGTTTGTGCCAACATTGCTTTCAGTGTCTTCGTCAAAGCGTGGTCGCCGCTTCGCTTACGGCCATTGCGCTTCAGGAATCTGAAAAACTGCTCCAAGATGTTGTTGGTTCTTTGCGGTTGTACGCTAACGGCTCCCGTTGTTGTGGCAATCTGAATCGGATCGGCGAACAATTTGTCCCAGTATTTGTCGATCTGCGTAACCATTTTGCGGTAAGCGATCGTCGTAACCGCCAATTCTTTGATCTCCTCACAGTGGCGAAACCCGGTGACGCGCGCCTGGATGGTCGTGATTTCTGCATCACCCTCATCATTCAGTCCCGCTTGGCTATGGGGCTGCGCGATTCTCATCGCCTCTCGCAATTGATCGAATATCCTAACTTTATCGAGCATCCTCAAGACGGTGTTGGAGAGCGCATTGTCTGCCAATGTCTTGCTGATCGGTATCAACGGTAGCAACGGCACTCCGGAGGCCATTTCCTGTTTCAGCTCTTGCAGCTTGGGGTAGGCCTCTTGCAACCGCAGGTAAAAGTCGAGATGCGGCCGATCAAATGGGAAGCCGAAGCCGTGAGATTCGCTCCTTGCCTCCAATACCCAATTGATGATGAGGTACGCTGTCACCGACGGGTGCAGCGGTGTTTGCGGCTCATGCAGTTGCTTGCTTTTCAGGTAGTGTTGAAGGCTCTGGCGTATACCGGCGTCATCGTCAATGGCCTTTTACCT
>Ga0210110_1000350_pt1 | contig 15550 bp, 12 predicted proteins | sample China_Galinas_PW_2_FD_184865 | JGI IMG/M metagenome (GOLD analysis project Ga0210110, IMG submission 184865) | Wetland microbial communities from San Francisco Bay, California, USA, that impact long-term carbon sequestration - China_Galinas_PWB_D1... | ecosystem: Environmental > Aquatic > Marine... | reverse complement strand
GGGGGTTTTTTTACAATAAAGATTATATTTTATTATCCTTCTTAATACAAAAGCAACCTCTTCATTCTCCCCATGAATAAAAGTCTATGATAAAGTGTTTTTCGTTCATAACTTTGATCTCAGGACAAGTTACTGTGAATCCCGAACAATGAGTAATGTTCTTGTTTTTCAAGTCATAAATGTGTACTTCCAAAGCCTCTTTCATGTTTTCTTCAAAGAAAGAAATCCTTCTGATCATGGGTACAGTGCGAAAGGATTCTCCTTCCAAAGCTCCAATGGCCTTGTTTATTAGAGTGTTGTATGTAAAACCACAAAGGGTAAATCCGCTCGCCTTCAATTTCTCCTTGGTAATTTTTTCGATTTGATCGCAATTCATCTTTTTGGAGAATAAAGAGAGAGAGAGAGAGAGAGGAAAAAATCATCGAGATTCCCAAAAAATGTGCATTTATTCACATTCAAGATTAAATGGATAATCCAATAGATGTGCAGTATATCCAGAAATTATATGATCAAACAACATAACATTGGATCTCATCAATTCTTCGTCACCACCATTTCCTATGTGTGTATATCTGACCAAATTTTCGAAAATTTTCTGCATTGCATCCTTTAAGGCCTCTCCGGTGTATACAGGAATTTCTTCGTGCATTGCAAGTTCGAGAGGAGTGACACAATCATAATATTCGTCAATGACCAAAAAATCGATGAAATTATCTTTAAATGTATATATTTTGTCTTGCATTTTTTCTATTCTCCTTTGGAGTGGATTAACGGACTGGTCGCAACTTGGGATGTCACGGTATATACACTCACCATCTTTCGAACACTTTGCAGTGTACATACACTCTTGTGTGTAGTCAAGCAGTTTTGCACAAAATTCGTCCGTGCAAGATGGCGCATTTATATCATTAATGACTGATCTGTGTATTCCATCAATAGTAAAACTCAAAGACGACAACAACAAGAAGACAACAAAAATAGTAAATTTTGACATATTTTTGAAGATTCTTTTTTTTTGTAATTCCTTTCCCTTCTTTTGGTTTTGTGGGTTAAGACGAATGCGATAAGTTTTATTTTTCAACAGTCAATAAAAACCACGAATTTAATATGAGGAAAAAGAGGAAAAAGCACTATGGAAAACTCAAGAAAGTTTGGGCATCCGGTGAATATTGAGAAACTGACGTTGGAAAATGAACACTACCACAAAGTATTCCGCACCACAAAAAACCAACAATGGACTTTGAGAAGTTTGCTTCCCGGAGAATATATCCCTTGGGAAATACACCCGGAAACAACCCAATTCATCAGGATTGAGGCAGGATCTGGGTTCATCCAAAAGGGATCTTCAGAATACACGTATTCTATATCAAAGGACGAAGCAGACGACATTGTGCCCGGAGTAAAACATAAAATTTACAACTCTCGGACTGCAAGGGAACCTCTCAAAATGTACATTATTTATTCAGGAAAGGTATTACATCCCCATGACGAACTTCAAAGAAGACAACCTAAAAACTGATTAAGTCCAGAATAAAAGCATAAAAAAGTTTTTTCGGGTATTACCTTTTCAACATATGGAAAAAACAATAGAGGCAAAACCTCTTGTTTTTTTTTATTTCGTGTCATTAATTAAAAAGTCGAAAGGTCGTCAAAGTCCAATAGGAGGCAATTCTACTATTTAAACTCTTGGTTTGGAAATATACATATACATATATATATATATATATATATCGATTTCCTTTGGTGTACATAAAAAAAACCAGCAATGTTTGAGCATGCAAAGCACAAATATACAACCACAGAAGCGTCCGAAGTATTCTCTCCTACCAATTACTACACTCTCTTAGGTTTGAAACCAAACTGTACAAAGAAAGAGATCAAAGATGCATACCTAAAGCTTGCCAAAATACATCACCCAGACAAGAACAAAGGAGAGGACACAGGATTGTTTGCACAAATGTCTATGGCATACAGAATTCTCAGAGATGAAGAACGCAGGAGAGATTATGATTGTTACAGAAAAAGGATGGGATGCACGGCTGTGGACTCGTTTCTATCTTCTCTTGGAAAGACAAAGACAACAAATAGAAAGAGAAGAAGAAAGAGAACACAAAAAAACGGAAACGAAACAGGATGTACAAAGTCTCCTCCCTATGGAGAAGAGAGAGGAGGGGAAAGAGTACACAAAAAGGAAAAAAAGTCCCACGTCAAAAAAGATTTTGTAGGTTTGTTTAATGCCAGTACAGTGGACAACAGAGTATACAACGGGTCTCCTGATATGCACGCAACCAAATACATGGTCGGAATAGAGAAAAACGTAAAAGGAGGAATCATCAAAGTTCCTTTCAAGAGTGTGCACCACAAAGGAATGTTGTCAAAGTTGGATGAAGACAAGGTACTGATTCAAGAAAAAGAAACAAACTTGGAGACTGAAAAAGGAAATTCTATGACTATGAGGAAAGAAAAACGAATATTCTATGAGGACGAGATCGAAATTAAGCTTGCTCCTCTCGAAAAATATCCCAAAGAAGTTGTGATTCCGGAAGGAGGATCTTCCGTAGGAATAGACCAGAAGAAGTACAAACGCAGAGCAGATCTAAAAATTACCATAGATTTTTCTCCTACTTATATTGGCAACACAGAAGACAAACCGATGGGAATGTGGCAATATTATGACAATTCTTGCGAAGCTTTACCTTCTCCTGCCCAAGAAAAAAAGGGAAAAATTTATGTCTGTAATGACACAGATAAAGAGGTTTTAGCTCCGTGTGGAGAAGCTGCTTCAGGGTTTATCGACTGTAGCGAACAATTGTACTATTCTTCCAAGATTGGGGAATTGGACGTGTTGACTATTAACCTTCCTGTAAAGAAATATCACTTGACAGATGCTGGATTTTGTGCGTCTCTGGAACTCTTGGACGGAAGGGAGATTCTCATGAGGTATTCAAAAAGAGAATTCAAGAGAATCTCTCAAAGTCAAAAGAAAATATTCGGCTACGGACCGGCTGTGCCTCATATCGTAATAAAAGACGCAGGCTATTCATACAGGGTTACAGACAAAACAATCAAATTCGTTCACATTGGACGATCTCCTTTGGTAATAATCTTCATCATGTCATTTTGATAGTAGAGCATTATTAAAAAAAACCAAAAAAAACCCCCAAAGCGTCCCTTTATTTTTAGATGTCCTCTGAACTTTCTTCTTCCTCCTCTATACAACCATTCATTCTTGTTGAAGTATACATCCAAGGATCTATGGCATAGTCTCCCAATACTTTAGTTGTAGTAGCTTTGTTTGCTCCAAAGATGAGAGATTGTCCAATATTTGAATAAATTGCAACTTTTGGATCGACAGGTTTTATTCCTGTCTCCACCGGATAGGAGTGTTTCAACAATTGTGGTCTCCAAGGCACGTCAATATCCAAGTTTGGAGAAAGGGACTTTTCTCTTCCCTTAGAGTCTTTTGGAACCGCATAAATTTCCAATTGGTTGATTACATCGTTCGGTATAGCAACAGAGTGCATCCTTGTAATTCTGTAAAGGGTATCTCCAAACTTCTCTGTGATTCCATATTTGACAATGTCTCCAGTTACATTTAACACTGCAGCATCTTCACTGGAAATGTCTTTCAGATAATCTCCCGGAATGTTTACCTTTGTACCAACAGGAAGATCTGGATGCCAAGGAAGCAAATCTGATCTCGTACTACATATTGCAGAAAAGAGGATTCTGTGGAGATAGTAAGAGAATCTGTTGTGGTCACTCTCCTCTGTGCCTGTTTCGTTTTCATCCACAATTGATTTTTTTGGCCAAAGTGGAAATATTCTCGTATATTCTCCTGATAGAGTTTCGGTGATAACATAACAATCAAATCCTCCATATCCAATGGATTCTGCACACCAAGACAATTCTATTGCTCCTTCACTTGGAGGAAGAGAATATTTCTTTCCGAGTGCTATGATATGTCTTGTCATTGCACATGAGAAATATCCACATTCCCAACTGTCTTTTTGCAAAAGCACATTCTTTAAAAATGGTCCCGGTCTCACTACATACAAAGTGTCTTCTTCTTCTCCTCCTCCTTTTTCTCTTTTGAACTCATCAGAGAAATATGCTCCAGGGATAGTTGCCACTTGAGAAAAATAAGTGGCCATTCTTGTTCTGGAAGCAGGAGATATATCATACGAATCATCTGTCTCAGATTCTGACGTTATCTCTCCCAAAATCAAATCTGAGATTTTATCTTTGGTATATTGGTCTACAAGTTTGTTTTCATCAGCAATTTTTAACATGTCGTTCACCAATCTCTTAGAGTTCACATTCATAAGAGATATGGCATTTCGCCCTTTTGCAGTTATCACCGCATCTCCTACGGGACTAAACATATTCGTTGAGATTGGGTTGTTCAATACTGAATACTCGATGCCCATGTCTGCAGAATATCCGTGTGATCCTACGGTATTTCCTTCAGGAGATATCATTCCATAAAGAAATAGTTGGGCCAAAACATGGTTTTCGTGAATTGGACCAGCATCTGGGTACATCAAAGAATCAAAGAACAACATTTGTTTTGTGTCTCCTTTTACTTCTCCTGTGATTAAAACCATCAAAACCCAGTGAAGATTAGAGCTGGGAGCAGTCATTGGGTTGAGGATGTCTTCTATGAACTGGTGATTGGAAGTTGTTCTCCCCACAATAAATATACATCTCAATCCGTTCCAAGATCCGGGAGGAATCTTGTCAAGATATTCTGGAGTGTCCCACGGATCGCCGTCTTCTCTCGTGACACGAGGAATCTTGCTCAAGTTTCCGAATCTTGATATTTCACTCCACACTTTTCTGAGTTTTACCCTTTGGTCTTCAATCCCATGTATTGGGTTAGAGAAGGACCTGTCCTCAAATTCTGCAAGATTTATCAATGCATAATCTTCCGTTTCCTCAATTCCGAGGACAGAGTGAAAGTAAAACGAAATGTTTTTAGAATCCATTTCCCTTTTATCTCCCTTTGGAGCTGTGATTTCGGATGTTTGTTTCGCCGCATTCTCAAGAAATTCTCCTGTGTTTCCTGCTCCCGATTCATTCCACTTTATGGCCCAATCCTCTCCGAATGATTTGACATGAAGAGAAGGAGGTCCTTGGATGATATTTGCGTTTCGAGAGAACGAGACTACATCCTGAACGGCTGAAGAATACACCAATCCAGAAAGGAGAGATTTCTCGTCAAGAGAATACGAAGGAAGTCTGCCAAATATTAAAGACGAAGCGAAAGAACAAATCCAATCCATCTCCAAATAAGTCTTTGGTACTCTTGGGTCGTTGTGGTACAAGAACATTGCGTTCTCTGGAGCAACAAGACCCATGGACATGATATCCTTTGGAGATGGAAGAACTTTTGGTGCTTCTCTTCCTTGAGACATGTAATATGCTTTCACTGTCAAATGGTAAAGTTCGTTCATAGATCCTTCAGGGTTTTTTTTGGCTCTGTACCATTCAAGCCATCTGGAATATTTGATCCGCGTCATCAAAATTCTTTTCATCCTGTTTGTTTCAATGGCAAGTGTCTTTCTCTTCTTGTCACTTCTGTCTCCAATCCATTTCGAGTGTCTTCTCCGTTTAATCGACAACGATTCTCTTTCTGATTCCTCTGGTGGAATGTTTGGAAGGCGGGTAACCAATTTTGTGGTGTCTTTCATGTTGTTTGCGTGTCCGCACGGCATTGTTTCGTTTACTCCAAATTTAAACAATTGAGATTTAGCAAGTCCGCTCTGGGGCATGAAAGAATGCACCATGGACATAGTAGAGAGGTCATTACTTCCAATTTTAGTTGACCTTTGAGGATCAAAGTATGGAAATATATGTTTTGGTGCACGATCGGTTTGACTATTAACTTCGCTCTGTCCGCTTCCAGAGACATCTTGTATTTTCACCAAAATGTTTAGCCTTCTCTCTTCAAAAGAGGATGTTCCTCCAAGAGAAGAGTTTCCCACTACCATGGTTTTTTGCCTTAGTCTTTCTCCTTTTTCTCTTCCATAATCTATCATTCCAGAGAGAATGGTGTTCAATCCGAAAGGAAAAGTTACTGTTTTGTTAGGATATAATGGCTTTGTGTATTCGTCTGGAGCAGTAAGTTGTCTTTTCCGCTCTGGGTCGTCGTTGTACCAGTTTATTATATCAGCAAAGGTAGAGAATGTTCCTTCTCCTTCCGTCGCTTCAGGAGAAACAAGGGATTCGAATTCCTCTTCTGGTGATTCGAATTCCTCTTCTGGTGATTCAAACATCAATTCAAAACTGTCCAAAATTCTCTGTCTGGTATTCTCATCGTTTTCCCCTTCGATTACATTAGAATAGATGCGGAGCATATCGGCCATGTTATCTAAATCTTTTGCTTCCATACGATTCAAATACGGGTCGATGTAACGGATGAACTTTGGCATGAATTTTTTGTCTATGAAATTTTTGCTAATGTTTCTTTCGTGATACTGATACAACTGCGTGGCATAAGTTTGAAACAGTTCGATATTTTCTCTAAGACCTTTATCATCTAAATAGTAAGCGCTTTGAACATGTGTTTTTCCCGGATCTAATCCATGTCTCAACTTGTCTGACATCTCTTTTGGAACATTATGCATTACTCCGACAAAATCAAGCAACCCAGCAAGGAAAGATAACCTCTCTTGGTTAGTTAGTCCGTTCTTTCCTGATCTCCTGAATAATTTTCGTATGTATTCGATTTGATTCAATACGTCCGCTTTTGCATTTTTTTGAGATTCGGTGAGTTCGACCTCTTCTTCTTCTTCTTCTTCTTCTTCTTCTCCTTCTTTTCTGATATACCCATTTTCATCAAATATGAATTCGCTATCATTCTCAAGTATTCTGTTTCGTCTCTTATCATTCCAAGTAGAGACGATAGTGTGAACTATGGAAAGATTTTCATTCAGCTGACGTAGTGTTCTCAGATATGCAACACTATCCGTTCCTGACTTGAATTTCTCAATAAAAGTTGGGAAGAATTTTTCCTTTAGAAACTTGGCTGACACAGAAACAGCATTAAATCCATATTTTTTAGATTTTCTCTTTGGCGAACTAAAGAAAATCGAATTCTGGTACAGATGTGCCGTTGTAATAACATCACTTTCGATATCATTTCTCAATGTACTGGAACTGTAAGTTAAATGTCTACCCGGTTTAAATGTTCCTTTGTATTCGTGTAACATTGAAGGAATACCCGGAACGGAAGACACCGCATCAAGTAACAGTGCAAGAAAAGAAAGTCTTTCGTGGGGTGTCGTCACTTGTCCACCATTTAAGATGAGGTTGATGACATCTGTGACTTTCTCTTTTGCTTTTTTGCGTTCTTCAATAATACCAGATTCTCCAAGTTTCTCAGCTTCCTCTTTTTTTTTCTTTTCTGTTGTCTTGATCTCTTTGAATTTTTCCACCAATTTATCAAACAGATCACTTGGGGAGACACTTGTGTCAAAGTACCCTCCCGAAGGAGAAGTTGTTAAAGATAATTTTTCCAACAGATCAACATAATCATACGGTTTCTTTTTTTCTGTCCAGTATGTTGTTTTCTCCAGTGCGTCTGAAACGTATTCCAGTCCCAATGTTCTCATAAGCACCACATAGAATATTTTGTCGTATTCTTCTACCCACGCCTCTTTTTCGTAAGATTTAAACTCTTCTCCATCTGTTCCAAAGTTTTTACTCAAGAGTGTGTTGTATCTTTTATCGGAATTTCCTGCTGCTACGTAAAAAGAAATGTTCGGAATGACCTTGTCTAAGAACGTTTTGACGATGTGTTCTTTTTCTATAAACACAAGCCGTTGTTCCTTTGGTTTTTCGTCTTCTCTTTTCTTCATGTTCAATTTGAGGGTCATGTAAAACCACAGATTATACCAAACTAAATCATCAAAGAATGTGGCAGGGATCGATGCGTTGACAAATTCCATACTCGGGGGCAAATCATCACGGAATGGAGATTTGATTGGAGGAGCAAAAATAACATTGGATTCCCTATGTCCACTCATGGTGAATTCAAAATATTTTCCGGGATCTACGAATGTCACAATCGGGATGTTTCCTTTGTTACTCAATGCTTTTGACTCTACAAATTCCGAAAATCCTTCATGTCGATGTAAATCATATGTATTTCGGATATATCTGTTGATGTTCACATCAGAAGAAGTTATGACCCCAGCTATTCCATTCACAGCGAGCCATTCCAATATAAAATTTGAGAATCTTGTAGGATAAGCAGGTCTTAGCGCATAATAATTAAATCGATAAAAAGAGGTAACGAATCCTATGTGATTTCTTCCTCTTTTTTCATTGCATACATAATGATAGCCTTCGTTTCCCATTTCCTCTTTGAATGTAATGCCGTATTTCTTGGAGAACGCGGCAACAATCATACTGAAAAATTCATCTAACAAGTCAAATTTTTCCCCTTCCGTTGGATTTCTCAAATCTACAAACTCCCTCAATCTTGTAAGATTCTGAGATAAATAATCCGCGCTCTTTCCTGACGAAATCTTTGTTGTCATTACGACTTGTTTTTCTCCATACGTAGTAACCAACTGCCTTTCGTGTACCAATTCATTGTCTGGGTCAATCACATCAAGAATTCCTTTTATCGAATCGATAAATCCAAGAGAAGTTTCTGTCCCCTCCGTTTTTTTGTCGATACTTTGGATATGAAATGATCTTCCAAACAGAGGAACACTCGAAGAATCCCCAATAGCAGGTGTTCTTTGTCCGTGTGACCTCAATTCGGAACTATCCTTCGATTTATGATATAGAGGAATGGGAAGTTTTGTTATTACCTCTGTTGTTAACAGTGGGTTGCTTCCGACTTCATTCAATATCGATCCAAGAGTTACGATGGCATTTTCAGAAAATTGACCCTCCTTGTCACCAAAAAGAGCAGGATTTTGCATAATACCTTTTTTGTCTTTTTTTGTAAAGGGAAGTTTGTAGTTTGATTTATCCTTTGTTTTCTTTATGTTATGTGCACAATTCCCAAAAAATTTCTTGACTTTATTTTTTGATGGAGAGTAAATCCAGTTGCGACAAAGAAGTAACGCTTTGTGCACACACACACACACACACACACACACTCTCTCTCTTTGATTTTTTTTGGGAATCTTGCTCAAATCCATTTTGTGTGTATGTATCATTGTCCTTTATTTTTCTTTTCAAAGGAAAATACGTCCAAGACAAAAAATCGTCTTTCCTTTTCACCACACATTTCATTTTTACTTGATCACTCCGAGAAGGAGACAAAAATATCATGGATGATGATCTCTTTGGAATGTTGAACTCTACTGTTGATAAAAGAAAACAACAATCAACGGAAGTAGAAATCTCAAAAGGCTCTGAGTTGAAGAAAACAAAAAAGAATTTGACAAGTATAACTGAAAGTGACAACGGAAACTCACCGCAAGACACCGAAGAAAATGGCGACTCCGAGGAGAGGACAGCTGAAGATATTCAAGACACTCCCCGTCCTAAAAGAGGAAGAAAGAGTTCTGGAAACGAGTCAGGAGTAGATGACAATAATGGAAATGGCCACCGTCCCTCTGCCAGAAAGAAAAAAACGGGAGGAAATAATGACGAGACTAATGAGGAAGAGGAAGAAAACACTTCCAGCAGAAAAACTGCAAAGAAAAGGAAAAGTGGTGATTTGGACCTTGATGAAGATGCCACAAAAGAGCCAGTTGTGAAGAAATCAAGAAGAGCAACCAAGGCTCCAAGAAAGACACCCTCTGTAGGACTAAAGGCTCCCAAGACATCTTCTGAAACAAGCAGAAGGAAAAAGACAGTTCCAATGAAAAAAAATACCAGAGCACATTCTGTAAAGGAATCTCGCAAGTTTCGTCCCGGAACGAGACCTCGCAGGTTTCGTCCCGGAACGGTTGCTTTGAGGGAAATTAGGAGATACCAAAAGAGTACAGAGGTTCTCATTCGAAAGCTTCCTTTCAATCGGTTGATTCGAGAAATTGCACAAGATGTTAGCAGTAGACAGTTGAGGTTTCAAAATGCTGCGATCTCTGCTCTACAAGAAGCTGCAGAAAGTTATTTGGTCGAGCTATTCGAAGATGTAAATCTCTGTGCAATCCAAACCAACAGAGTGACCATCATGCCAAAAGACATCCAATTGGCAAAGGCAATTCGCAGAGATTTGATCATCAAGAAGGACTCAAGATCAGGAATAGCACGCCCCTCTTTACTCTAAATGGGGAAAAAAAAGCCTCCCGAATGAAAAACTGAATTAGAAATAAAAAATTTTGGGTCCTTCGTAGGGTTTTTCTTTATTTACACATTTCTTCCGCCAGACGTACCCACTCGTCTTGCTTCGATTCTTTTTGGGCCAAAGGAAGTCCCAAGGCCAACGAATATTTATTCAACACTTTGGTGATGGTGCCGTAGTAACGAATGGAAGTGTCGTCCGACACCATCCAACATCCACGTACGCGTTGGTATTTGATGTTGGTCAACGTAAAACTCTTTTTTCCGCTGAATCGACATCGGATAGCTGGGTTACGATGCGAAATGACCAACGCACGTTGACCTCCTACGGACCCTGAGTCTCCGTTAACAAAGTCTTTGGGTGAATTCGTGGCGAATCGGGCATACACGGCACGGTATTTCCCCTTTAAAATGCATTCTTCATAAGCTTCCACGGACATGTCTCCTTTCCAATAAGGTTGTTGTTGGAGCCGGGCGATTTGTGAAATTTTCATTCCGTTGTCGTCCCATGTGCGTGGATTGAACACGGATTCGTAAGCGCCTTCCTTTCGTAATGGTCCGTATTCCCCAAACATTTTCTCAAAGCTTTTACGTTTGACATAAATGGAGTCGATTCGCACACACGGTAACATATACACGTGTTTGGTTGCACAGTTGTAAGCAAAACACATACGCTTTACAAAATCATCTTTGTATATGGTCTTCTCCCCATCAATGAAAATATCACGTGTTGCTTTTTTACGTAATTGTCCAAAATCAACTATCGCACTTTCGTTGAGCGTGAGCGGACGGAAAGGGGAAATCATGGTACAGGGAACACTGTCACTGACGATGACGGGCGTGAACCGAATCGGTTTCTTTTCTTCCGCACTGTCGTTCATCTGTACTAATATTGGTTTATTGTTTTCGGACGTGGTATTGACATGTTTCGCCGGGACGGTAGTGTATTTTTCGTGTTGGCATTCCATGGCTTGTTTGTTTGTTGTGAATGAAAAAAAAGAAAAAAACAAAACGGACAAGATTCATTTTCGCAATTGCGGAGGTTTCTTTACTTTTTATTCTTTTTCATTATCCCAAGGAGGGGGGATTTTTTTTATATTAAATTTGTTCTCATCCTTCTTTCCTTGCAATTTAAATCAATACACGTACATGTAAGGATAAAGAACACAAACAGCAGACAAACCAACACAATCAGTTGGCATGGTCTGATTATCTACTTTGTAGTCATTCCACCATCCTGGCTTAAGTGGCTTGAAAAGTTTGTACTCTTCTTCCGAGACGTTTCCTTCGTTGTATTCATTCTCAAGATCCTCCTCATTTTCAAATTCAATACCCAAACAATGTTTGGCATACTTCCACGCAGTCTCCTGAACATTTTCTTTAATCTTTTCATAAGTGCGGTTGTGAATCAAATGAAGAATTTTCAGTTCATGATCTCTGACAGGAACACGATAAATATCCGAACAATTGTCAATTCCGACAACAATAATGAGTGCGATGTGTGCCATAGTGATAAACAGTCGGTACTTTGTGAAGAGAAAAAAAAAGAAGAAAAACAAAAAAAATAGGCAAGATTTCCAAAAAATGAATTCATTTTTTTTATTCTGAAATTTCGTTCTCTTCAGAATTTGGAGAGGGGTTGCATGCGATCACACCAACTCTGGTTGCAGGATCAAAATGATACCCATGAATTTCGTCATCACCGCCATCACCATCGTCATCCGATTCACTAACCGAACGTGGAAAACTTAGACCAGAATGCACAGACGTAAGGTCACTTGTAACCCTTCCATAAAAAGCGTTTTGGTGTCTTCTTTGTCTCAGTCCATACGATTTCTGAGCCACTATATAACCTTTATCGGGGCACCCAGACATTTGATCAGAGTCAACATGTTCCTCGTTTCCGGTAAGGCAATATCCGATCTCTCTCATGAACGAGTAACAGTTTAACATTTTCTTATTTTCTCTATGCTCAGAGACATCAACAGTTGGAGGCATATTAACAATGACATTGTTCAAAATACCGCCGATGCGATCAATGCGTGCAACTGTGCTACGATCAAATGCAGTCGTTGTCTCAAGTTCCGGATCGTGAACGTTGGATTTAAGACAAATATAAATCCAAAGCCACGCACACAGATAGTTAGAATATGTGAAAAACATCATTCCAAGTGGTTTATCTTTGGAATAATATAGCCCCTCAATTTGTATGTTCAAGACATCCACAAAATTTTCAAACAAATTGACAAATCCGTCAAATCCTTTCACTTTCGTCTTCTCTATGACAACCATCGATTCAAGATGGTTTCGAACATTCTTAGCCGTGGCAACGTCCACCGTGCTCATTGGAAACAAATTCATGTATGGTTTAAAGTCGTTGACGGAGTTGTTCAGAAAATCGTAAATTAACTGGAGTTGGTCATTTTTAGAAGTATCAAACTTTTCTTGTGTCAGTGGGGTATAGATTCCACAAGTCGAACCAAATATACTGTCCATAGAGTCGTTAGGTTTAGAATATAAAAAAAAAGATTTCTCTCAGTCTATGAATAACTATTTTTTTATTTTTTTGGTAGGTTGTTTTACATTGAAATATATATATATATATATGTATATATACGTGTGCATATATACACACAAAGTATATTTACGACATGAATGTGGATGAAGAGTATGTTTACTCCCTTCCTAATATGGTATTAAACAGACACTTTGGATTCCATGATTTGACATACGAAGATGTAGTATCCCGTGCGTATGAACCCATCCCCCTTGTTCAAAAAGAATCATTATTTGAAGGAAACGAATTTAAGGTAATCACAAAGATTGCGGGGACATGGTTTTTACACGAGTATTCATGCAAAGACACTGCCGAATACATTTCGATCCATTTGTTACTGGAATGTATCTTTAATGCAATCAATTCCGACTGGATGAAGAACATTGATCCAAATTATACGGGAAAAGATGTATATGATATTATTGGAGTACCACCATGGCATATAAGATTAGACGTCGAAAACAACACCGCGTACGTGACTCATACTTCTATGGCTGGGCTAATTCGTAAAGTCAACCGTGAGATAGCTTCTTTGAAACCAATATAATAAACAAAAATTTGAAGATGCATTGCGTTTCCCATCTTTTTTTTTAATTACTTTGTCAACATGTTGTTTTCTTTGTTGGCATCATGATAACATTCACGACAAAGAGAACTGTATTTATCATTCCCTCCAATGACTACTTCCTCTTTGGTCGCAATCTTCCTATGGGAGAAAATCGCCTTTTTCCTGCAACCCTCTTTCATACAAACAGCCCTGTGTTTTTTGACAGTGTCTGCAATGGGAATCAGGTCCAAAACATGTCCAAATTTTTTTCCTTCAGAGTTTGCGTCCAGAGATGCAACATAAACCTTTTTCTTGTCTTCTGTCACGAGAGTAGTGACAAACGAAACAAGATCTCCAAAGAACTGCCCTTCGTCAATCCCAATTACATCAAACTCTTTTACTTTATCGTGCACAGCAAAGAGTGTTGCTGGAGATCTCACTGCATCATGGAGCAATTTGTCGTGAGTGGAAATAACGGGATCTTTCTCAACATATCTTGTGTCGGCATCAAACTTGATCGCAATAACACTGGAGCCTCCCATTTTTTCACAGGTCAGTTTTTGAATCAACCAAGTAGACTTGCCACCAAACATAGGACCAATCGCAATGTGGATCTCTGGACATACAGACATGATTGCTGGGGTTTTTTTCCTCCTTTATTTACTATTTGAGATCGCAAAAAAATTATAGAAGAAGGTGCAACTTGTCGCACTCTGATTTTTGTATTTGTGAGAATTAAGATTGATCGCAATTTGAAAAAAAATGTCGATATTTCCAAAAAAAATAAATATTTATTCTTTTCTCTTTCTCTTCTTTGATTCTATGTCTATTTATATGTATGGTTCAGAAACAGCAAAGTATTCAATGAGATTGAGTACCTCTGTTGGAAGTTTTCCAAAGGTTTCGCTACAATGAGGATCAACTTGTGCAATGTACATCAATAGGAGTGATTTCCACATGTTTTTCCGTCTTCCTCTTCTTGTGTAGACGTCAGGGTGTGTTTGGCAGAATCCCAACACTTCTTTGGCAACATTAAGAGACTTTAACATGGAATATGGAGGATATACCAATTCTTCGTTGTTGTAGAGGATGAGAAATGGGAGGTTGGTGATTCTTCCAATTTCTTCAGGCAAACGAACCAATTGATTGTCGGAGAGGTAGAGTATTGTGAGGTTGGTGAGGAATCCAATTTCTTCAGGCAAACTCCTCAATTGGTTGTTGGAGAGGATGAGTTCTGTGAGGTTGGTGAGGAATCCAATTTCTTCAGGTAAACTCCTCAATTGGTTCCAGTGGAGGTAGAGGTGTGTGAGGTTGGTGAGGAATCCAATTTCTTCAGGCAAACTCCTCAATAGGTTGTTGTAGAGGTAGAGTTCTGTGAGGTTGGTGAGGAATCCAATTTCTTCAGGCAAACGAACCAATTGGTTGTTGTCGAGGTCGAGTCTTGTGAGGTTGTTGAGTTCCCAAACTTCTTCAGGAACACTTGTCAACTGTAAACCAGAGAGGTCGAGTTTTTTGGAAGCAGACTGGTTAGCCTCTTCTATTCTTTTCTTGGCTTCAGTAAGGTTTGGATGTTCCATGATGAAGGAATTTTGTATGGAAAGAAAAATGGTTTTGGGACTTCACGAACATTAATTTTTGGGCAAGATTTCCAAAAAAAAATAAATATTTATTCTTTTCTCTTTCTCTTCTTTGATTCTATGTATGGTTCAGAAATAGCAAAGTATTCAATGAGATTGAGTACCTCTGTTGGAAGTTTTCCAAAGGTTTCTGAACAATGAGAATCAACTTGTGCAATGTACATCAGTTGAAGTGTTTTCCACATGTTTTTTCTTCTTCCTCTTCTTGTGAAAACGTTAGGGTGTGTTTGGCAGAATTCCAACACTTTTTTGGCAACATTAAAAGACTTTATCATGGAATAGGGAGGATATATCAATTCTTTGTTGTTGTGGAGGCTGAGATATGTGAGATTGGTGAGGGATCCAAATTCTTCAGGTAAACTCCTCAGTTGGTTGTTGGAGAGGCAGAGTGTTGTGAGTTTGGTGAGGAATCCAATTTCTGAAGGCAAACGAACCAATTGGTTGTAGGAGAGGTCGAGGATTGTGAGATTGGCGAGTCTTCCAATTTCTTCAGGCAAACTCCTCAATTGGTTGGTGTGGAGGTTGAGTATTGTGAGGTTGGTAAGTTTCCAAACTTCT
>Ga0210110_1000345_pt1 | contig 15653 bp, 6 predicted proteins | sample China_Galinas_PW_2_FD_184865 | JGI IMG/M metagenome (GOLD analysis project Ga0210110, IMG submission 184865) | Wetland microbial communities from San Francisco Bay, California, USA, that impact long-term carbon sequestration - China_Galinas_PWB_D1... | ecosystem: Environmental > Aquatic > Marine... | reverse complement strand
AAGTCGGCCGCATGCCGCGATCAAGGGACCATCGCCTGGGATTTGCCCAAGTTGTGTTGCTTGAACGTAACTAGTGCAGTTTTCAAAACGGTCGCGCTCATTCTTCCCCCCTTGGTCAAGGGGGGATTGAGGGGGTTTGCCGCTTAAGGAAGAACCTCCCCCAGCCCCTGCTTGACGAAGGACGGGAGGAAAAAAGTCACACGACCTTGTTAGAACCGGCAGTAGTGCTTGCCGGTGAAATGTCGCTAATAGCAGGAACAGTTTACACAATACTGTGTGCGTGAATATATAACGGATCGGGCGGGTTCGAATCCTCTGTCCGAGCTGGACAAATCACCCGGCGCTGCCGCTTTACCGTGCCTCGGTCCAGAGCTACACTGACTCCTTCCACGAGGCGCGGTACGCAATCGACCGATATTGAGACCGAATCATGGCCACGGAATGGCTGATCCACAACGGGGTGCATGACCGTGCCGATCAGTTGTCGCGTTCCTGGGGCGTTTCGGAGTTGGTCGCCCGGTTGCTGATCAACCGCGGCATCACCGATCCCGAGGGGGGGCAGGAATTCCTCACGCCTCGACTCAAGGACCTCTATCCGCCGACGATGCTGCCCGGAGCCGAAACGGCCGCCTGTTGTCTCCATGCGGCCGTTGAGAAGGGCGGAAAAATCGTTCTCTACGGCGACTACGACGTCGACGGCACGACGGGAATTGCCATCCTGTGGCATTTGCTGCACGCCGCCGGGGCCGACGTGTCCTTTTACGTCCCGCATCGTATTGAAGAGGGCTACGGGCTCAACCACGAGGCCGTTCGGCGTCTGGTGGCCGAGGGCGCGGACCTCATCGTGACCGTCGACTGTGGGATTACGGCCGTCGCGGAAGCCGCCGCAATCAAGGAGGCCGGCGTCGGGCTGATCGTGACCGACCATCATACGTGCCACGCGGAACTACCGGTCGCCGATGCCGTGGTCCATCCCGGCGTCGCGCCAGGCTATCCGAACGAGCACCTGTGCGGCGCCGGCGTCGCCTTCAAGCTGGCCTGGGCGTTGGCGCAGAAGCTCTGCGGGAAGGAGCGGGTTGATCCGCACCTTCGCGATCTTCTCAAGGAAGCATTACCGCTTGCGGCACTGGGTACCATTGCCGACGTCGTGCCGCTGGTCGGCGAGAACCGGATCATCGCCCGTTTCGGGCTGGAGGCGATCGCCGAAACCAAGCTGGTTGGATTGCGCGCCCTGATGGACTCCGCCGGGCTCAACAACGGCCGCGTGACCGGCTACGACGTGGGGTTCAAGTTGGCGCCCCGGCTGAACGCCGCCGGTCGGATGGGCCACGCGCGGCTCGCCGTCGAGCTGCTGACCCGCGCGGACGAACAGCGTGCCAGCGAGATTGCACTCTACCTCGAGGATCACAACAAGGCGCGACAGACCACCGACCGCAAGATCGCCGCGCAGGCCTTCGAGATGATCGAGGAGCGAAACTTTGCCTCCGACGCGCGCCGCGCGATCGTGCTGGCGTGCGAGGGCTGGCATCCGGGGGTGATCGGAATCGTGGCGTCGCGCGTGGTCGAACGATATCACCGGCCGACGATCCTCATTGCGCTGAGCGGAGGCGAAGGGCAGGGCTCGGGCCGCAGCATCGCCGGCTTTGATCTGGCGTCCGCGCTGGAATCGTGCGGGGATCATCTGATCGCGTACGGCGGTCACAAGATGGCGGCCGGGCTGCGCATTGCGGAGGATCGGGTCGACGGTTTTACCGAGGCGTTCGTCGACGCGGCCAACAACGCCCTGACGGCGCGCGACCTGATGCCGAAGCTGAAGCTCGACGCGGACGTGGCGTTCGGCGAGTTGACGATGACGACGGCCGAGCAGATTGTGAGCCTGGGTCCGTTCGGTGTCGGCAACCCGAAACCGCGGCTGGCGACCGGCTGGGTCGAGCTGGCCGCCGAGCCCCGGTGCGTCGGTCGAAACGCCACGCATCTTTCCGCGGTGTTCGCGCAAGACGGCGTCCGCCTGCGCGGCATCGGCTTCGGCCTGCACGAAGCGCTCGAGGATCTGAAGCAGCACCGCCGCTGCCGCGTCGCGTTCGAGCCGATCATCAACGAATTCAACGGGCGCCGTAGCGTCGAACTCAACATTCTCGACTTGCAGTTTCCCGCATCCTAGTGCCGGTTCTAACGAGTCGTTCGACATTTTTCCTCCCCTCCCTTGTCAAGGAGGGGCCGGCGAGAGGTTCTTTGACGAACAGAGACCCCCTCAATCCCCCCCCTTTCGCTAAGGGGGGAAGAAAGAGTGCCGACCTTTCTGGAAGCGCCACCAGAAACCGAGCCCCGGCCGCGTGCAGTGATCGGTCGCGCCAAGCGTCCGAGTAGCGTCGATCGCGAATGGTGCGATTGCAAAATTCGTGCGGCGGGCGTGTGCGTGCTGAACGGCCATGACTACACGCGGGACCGCCGTTCGGCGGTCTTATCGCAACGACCAGTTTTTCCTTGTAATCGGACGTTTGATGGTCCACGATAGTGGCACTCCTGGGTTTGCTCGAGTTGGTCGGAGCGGCCTAGACTTGCGTTAACCAGACAAAACATTGGGACAAGCGGTCGTGAACGGTTCGCGGCGGTGCGGACCAGGTGGTCGTATCACATGCGGAGGATGATCATGCGGAAACCACTACTCGGAGTCGGTCTACTTACTGGCTGCGTAATGCTGGCCGGGACCACAGGGGTCCTTGCACAACGCCAGACGCCGCAAAAGCCCACGGATGGCGTCGAACTCGTTCCGAATTGGCATGCCACGGAAACGTTTCTCAATCAGATGATCGATCGCAACGTGCCCAAGCCGGCCGGTGAGATCGCCAAGGAGATCGCCAACCACGAGATCGGGCGTGACCTGACCCAGGATCGCGTCAGCGTCATGGTCTACATGAACCAGGATGCCGGCCGGGGCTCGGCGGCGCGGAACAACGTCCGGGCGTTCGCGACACAAAACCGCGGCAGGGTGAAGTACGAGTTCGGCCCGGCTCTGCCCAACGCCATGAACCTGCGCGGCATACCCGAAGGCAAGCTCGAGGCCCTGCGGCGGATGCCGGGCGTGGCGAAGGTCGAGGTCGATCAGTACCACACCGACGTGGTCAGCCTGCACGACAGCATTCCGCTGATCCGCGGGTTGAACAGCCAGGTCACGGGTGCCGGGTACAACATCGACGGCGCCGGGGTGCGTATCTGCATCGTCGACACCGGCATCGACACCGACCACATCATGTACGCCGATCGGATCGACCTGTCGGCCAGCTACGACTTCTATAACAACGACCCCGATCCGGAGGACGATCACGGTCACGGCTCGCACTGTGCGGGCATCGCGGCCGGTGCCACCGGGTTGAGCGTGGACTTCGGTTGCGGCTCCGGTTCACAGCCGTTCCAGGGGGTGGCGCCTGCCGCGACGCTCATCAGCGAGAAGGTGCTCAATCAGTTCGGCGGTGGGTTCGACAGCGACATCGTCGCGGGCATCGACCACTGCGCCGATCAGTCGGCCAGCGGGGCGCAGGCGGACGTGATCAGCATGAGCATCGGCACCGGCAATTACTCAGGCCCGTGCAACCACGTGTGGGCGGTCGCCGCCAACAATGCGGTCGCCAACGGGGTGGTGGCGGTTGCGGCGTCGGGCAACGAGAGCAACACCAACTCGATGGGTTCCCCGGCCTGCGGCATCGACGTCATTGCCGTCGGCGCGGTGTACAAGGCCGACTATCCCACGTGCGAGGACAACACCACCAACTGGAACTGGGGTAGCTGCATCGACATCGCTCCTCAGGCGGACGACATCGTCTGCTTCAGCAATCAGAGCGACTACCTCGATGTGGCGGCGCCGGGTGCGAACATCTGGTCGGCCAGCAACGCCGCGGGCGGCACCTCGATTGTCGGGATGTCGGGTACGAGCATGGCCTGCCCGCACGTGTCCGGCCTGGCCGCTCTGGTGATCGAAGCCGATCCGGCGGCGACACCGGCCGAGGTTCGCCAGATCATCCGCGACGGCGCCATCGACCTGGGCCCGCCAGGGTTCGACCGAGCCTACGGCTACGGTCGCATCGACGTGCTCAATACGCTGGCGCTGGTGAGTTCCGGCTGCACGGGCGACGGCGATTGCGATGACGGACTTTGGTGCAACGGCGCCGAGACCTGCAACGCCGGAACCTGCGTGGCGGGCACGGCGCCGAACTGCGACGACGGTGTGGCCTGCACCGACGACTCGTGCAACGAGACCACCGACTCGTGCGACAACATCGCCAACGACGCGAACTGCGACGACGGGCTGTTCTGCGACGGCGCCGAAACGTGCGACGCGTTTCTCGGCTGTCTGGTGGGCACGGCGCCGAACTGCGACGACGGCGTCGGCTGCACGGATGACTCGTGTAATGAGTCGACCGACTCGTGCGACAACATCGCCAACGACGCGAACTGCGACGACGGGCTGTTCTGCGACGGCGCCGAAACGTGCGACGCGGTTCTCGGCTGTCTGGCGGGCACGGCGCCGAACTGCGACGACGGCGTCGGCTGTACGGACGACTCCTGCAATGAGGCGACGGATTCGTGTGACAACATTGCGAACGACGCGAACTGCCCCGATGACGGTTTGTTCTGCGACGGTGCGGAGTACTGCGATGCCGTGAACGACTGCTCGTCGACCGGCGATCCGTGCACCGGCGGCGCGGTGTGCAATGAGTCGACCGACACGTGCGATACGCCGGTCTGCAACAACAACGGCACGTGCGAGTCCGGCGAGGACTGCAACAACTGTCCGAACGACTGCATCAGCGGCACGTCGGGAAGCGCGGCCGTGTGCGGCAACGGGATCTGCGAAGCGGGCGACGGCGAAGACTGCGTGTCGTGCCCGGCCGACTGCAACGGCGTCCAGAACGGCAAGCCGAGTAATCGCTATTGCTGCGGCGCCGGTGGGGGCGACAATCCCATCTCGTGTGCCGATTCGCTCTGCTCGACGGGCGGGTGGTCCTGCACGGATGTTCCCGCGGGCGGCGGTACGCCGTACTGCTGCGGCGACGGCTTCTGCGATGGCGCCGAGAACGACGTCAACTGCGGGATCGATTGCGGCTGCGTTACAAACGCGGACTGCGACGACGGCGTGGCCTGCACGGACGATGCCTGCATCGGCGGGGCGTGCTCGAACACGCCGAACGACGCCAACTGCCCCGACGACGGGCTGTTCTGCGACGGCACCGAGTACTGTGACGGCAGCGCGGGCTGCCTGTCGACGGGCGATCCCTGCAGCGCGGGCGAGACCTGCAACGAGTCGACGGACTCGTGCGATGCGCCCGCGTGCGGTTTGACGGGCGACGCCTGCACCCAGAACAGCGACTGCTGTTCGCTCAGTTGCAAGAGAAACGGCAAGTGCCGATAGTCGGCACCTGACATCACGCCATTCCCCGAAGCTCCCGCGCGGCAGCCGTCGCGCGGGAGCTTTTTCTATAGCGCGTAACGATCAAACATGGCGTCGCCCTTGATGGGCGATGAAGGACGGCGCGCTACGAATCTTCGCCAGGGATAAACCCCGGCGCTACACTTGACTGTTTCTTGCTCTGGCAAAACGTCACGGCGTTTCAGCGTTCGCCTTTTCCCGCGTACTGAGGCGCGCCGATCGAGAAATCGTGCCGGCGCTAACTTCGGTAATCTGCGATCCATCACACAAGGCAGAGTCGCAAATCCCTTGGACGATGTTCCTACTTTTTTCTTGTAATCGTCATCTTCATCTCTACGATGCACTCGGCCGCGGCCATGCGTCAACTGCGGCTATCACAACATCGAATCGGAAAGCGCGTTGCCGTGCCCACGTGAGCGTCGCGTGCGCATTTCTTCGGCAATGCCCAATGACAGGGTCGGGCATCTACAGGAGGTATACGATGCGGAAGGTAGGAGTTGTATGGTTCTTGGCCGTCGGAGGCGCGGTGTTTCTCGGCGCCGGCGTGGCGACGGCCCAACGGAGTGCGCCGGTTCAGCGGGCCGACTCGGTCCAGGTGGTTCCTGATTGGGAAGCGTCGGATGCGCTGATGGAGCAGATGATCGAGCGTAACACGCCCAAACCGATGGAGGTCATCAAACAGGAGATGGCGACCAGCGAGATCGGTCGGTCGCTGGCTCAAGGGCGTGTGAGCGTGCTCGTGTACATGGACCCGACCGCCGCGGCGCGGAGCGTGGACGTCCGCAAGTCGGTCAAGACGTTCGCCGGGCGGAATCGCGGCGTGGTGAAGCATGAATACGGCGTGGCCATGCCCAACGTGATCAACCTTCGCGACATTCCCGAGGGCAAGCTCGACGAGCTGAAGTCGCTACCCGGCGTCGTCAAGGTCGAGCTCGATCAGTACCACCCCGACGTGGTCAAGCTGCACGACAGCATTCCGCTGATCCGCGGCCTGCAGAGCCAGATCAACGCCGCCGGCTACAGCGCCGACGGCAGCGGCGTGCGCGTCTGCATCGTGGATACGGGCATCGATACCGATCACGTGATGTACGCCGATCGGATCGACCTGTCGGCCAGCTACGACTTCTACAACAACGACAGCGACCCTGAAGATGATGCGGGCCACGGCTCGCACTGCGCGGGGATCATTGGCGGCAAAGCCGGGCTGACCGTCGACTTCGGTTGCGGGGCCGGCGCTCAGCCGTTCCAGGGCGTGGCGCCGGGCGTGACGCTCATCAGCGAGAAGGTGCTCAATGCGCAAGGCGGCGGATACGACAGCGATATCATCGCCGGCATCGATCACTGCGCCGATCAGTCACCGTCAGGTGCTCGTGCCGACGTGATCAGCATGAGCATCGGTACCGGCAACTACTCCGGCATCTGCACGCACAGTTGGGCGGTGGCGGCGAACAACGCGGTGGCCAACGGCGTCGTGGCGATCGCGGCGTCGGGCAACGAGAACAACTCCAATTCGATGGGTTCGCCGGCCTGCGGTGCAAGTGTGATCGCGGTGGGTGCGGTGTACAAGGCCGATTACCCGACCTGCGAAGACAACACCACCAACTGGAACTGGGGCGACTGCACGGACAACGCCCCGAACGCCGATGACGTCGTCTGCTTCAGCAACGAGAGCGACTACCTCGACGTCACCGCCCCGGGTGCGAACATCTGGTCGGCCAGCATCGCGGCCGGTGGTGGCTCCATCGTCGGCATGTCCGGCACGAGCATGGCGTGCCCACACGTCTCGGGCCTGGCCGCACTGATTCTCGGCGTCGACCCAACGCTCACTCCGGCCGAGGTGCGTCAGATCATTCGCGACGGCGCCGTCGATCTGGGGCCGGCCGGCTTCGACCGTGCCTACGGCTACGGCCGCATCGACGTCCTCAACACCCTGGCGCTGGTCAGCCCTTCCGGCTGCACCGGCGACGGCGATTGCGATGACGGCCAGTGGTGCAACGGCTCGGAAACCTGCAACGCCGGTTCGTGCCAGGCGGGCACCGATCCTTGTCCGGGCCAGTCGTGCGATGAGGTCAACGATCAATGCGTGGCCGCACCGACGGTGCAATACGAATGGAACATGAACAGCAACCCCGGTTGGACGGCGCAAGGCCAGTGGGCCTGGGGCCAGCCGACGGGCGGCGGCGGCCAGCACGGCTATTCCGATCCGACAAGCGGCGCGACGGGTAGCAACGTCTACGGCTACAACCTGAGCGGCGACTATCCCAACAACCTGTCGGAAACGAACCTGACGACCGGCGCCATCGATTGCTCCGGCCTTTCCGACGTCAGCTTGCAGTTCCGGCGGTGGCTGGGTGTCGAGCAGCCGGCGTATGACCACGCCTACGTTCGCGTGAGCACGAACGGCTCGTCGTGGACGACGATCTGGCAGAACACGGCCGAGGTCGCCGACGGCTCGTGGACGACGCAGAGCTATGACATCTCCTCGATCGCGGACGGCCAGTCGACCGTGTACATCCGCTGGACGATGGGCACGACGGACAGCTCGTGGCAATACTGCGGCTGGAACATCGACGACGTGCAAATCTGGGGAGCCGGCACCGGTGGCGGCTGCACCGATCCGTCGGAATGCGACGACGGCCTCTGGTGCAACGGCGCCGAGGATTGCGTGTCCGGGAGTTGTGTGGCCGGTACCGCGCCGAACTGCAACGACGGCGTCGCGTGTACTGACGACTCGTGCAACGAGGGCACGGATTCGTGCGACCACGTGGCCAACGACGGCAACTGTGACAACGGCCTGTGGTGCGACGGGTCGGAGACGTGCCACGCCACGCTCGGCTGCCAGTCGGGCTCGGCGCCCAACTGCAACGACGGCGTGGCCTGCACCGACGACTCGTGCAACGAAGGCACGGACTCGTGCGACAACACCCCCAACAACGGGCTGTGCGACGACGGTGTGTACTGCAACGGCGCCGAAACGTGCAATGCGTCGCTGGGCTGCCAGTCGGGCTCGGCCGTCAACTGCAACGACGGCATCGGTTGCACCGACGATTCGTGCAACGAAGGCACGGACTCGTGCGACCACGTGGCCAACGACGCCTACTGCCCCGACGACGGGCAATTCTGCAACGGCACCGAATTCTGCAGTGCCGCCACCGATTGCAGCTCCACCGGCGATCCGTGCGCGGGCAACGAGACCTGCAACGAATCGACGGATACGTGTGATGCCGGCGGCGGCTGCGTCACCAACGGCGACTGCGACGACGGCAACGCGTGTACCGTCGATACGTGCAACGGCGGCGTGTGCACCAACGCGTGCGCCGGCTCGGTGTCGTCGTATCCCTACGCGCAGAATTTCGACTCCGGCCTGGGCGATTGGACGAACGTCGGCGGGGACGTGTTCGATTGGACGCTGGACGCCAACGGCACGCCGTCGTCGAGCACCGGCCCGTCCGGCGATCACACCACCGGCTCGGGCAACTACGTCTACATCGAGACGTCGAGCCCGCGCGTGCAAGGCGATTACGCGATCCTCCAGGGCCCATGTCTCGACCTGACCAATGCCAGCCTGATCGACTTCAGCTTTTGGTACCACATGTACGGGTCGACGATCGGCACGCTTGACGTGCAGGTGTCGGACGACTGCACGACGTGGACGTCGGTCTGGTCGCTGTCCGGAAATCAGGGCAACGCCTGGTACCAGCACGTCATCTACCTCGACGCCTACGCAGGATCGGTCGTCAAGGTCCGGTTCGTCGGCACGCGCGGCAGCAGCTACACGGGCGACATCGCCATCGACGACATCGGCGTCGACATCATCGGAACGCCGTGCTCCAGCGATCCGGAGTGCGACGACGGCGATGCATGTACGGACGATGCCTGCGTCGGCAGCGTCTGCCAGAACACGCCGATCGACTGTGACGACGGAAGCGACTGCTCGACCGATTCGTGCAGCGGCGGCGTCTGCTACCATGACTATGCGGCGCTCGTCGCGTCCTTCCCGGATACGGAGAACTACTCGAGCGGCTTCGGCGACTGGACCAACGTGGCCGGCGACGACTTCGACTGGATTCGCCGTTCCGGCAGCACGCCGTCGTCGGGCACCGGCCCGTCCGGCGACCACACGACCGGCTCCGGCTACTACATCTACGTCGAGGCCTCGAGCCCGAACTACCCGTCCAAGACGACGATTCTGGAAGGGCCGAACGTCGACCTGTCCGGTTCGTCCAGCGCCGACGTCACCTTCTGGTACCATATGTACGGTAGCAACATGGGTACACTCTACCTCGAGGCGACCGACGACTGCGTCTCGTGGACGCCGGTGTGGAGCCTGTCGGGCAACCAGGGCACCTCGTGGCATCAGGGCTACGTCGACCTTTCGGCGTGGACCGGCTCGGTGGTCACGCTTCGCCTGCGTGGCGTGACAGGCTCGAGCTATCGAGGAGACATCTGCGTCGACGATTTCGTGATCGACGCCAACTGATTGGGCACAACGCGGGTCGTGCGGGTGTGCTTCGCTTGGCGCATTCGCGCGACCTCGCCCGAGGAAGGAAGTGACGACGCGGGGCGAGGTGACCTTTGGTTGCCTCGCCCCGTGCTTTGGCCTGGGGGAAGCGTGGCTATTCGGCGATGGTTCGCGCAAACCCGGCGAAGTCGTGCAGGTCGATCGTGCCGTTCGCGTTGAAGTCGTACGCGCCGCAGGGCTCGCCGGGCACGAGATGGTCCGGACCTTCTGCACACGCCGCCCACTTCGTGAAGTCGAAGAGACTGACCGTGCCGTTGCAGTCGAAGTCCCCGATGCCGAATTCGTAGGCGCCGATGTCGACCCGGCCGCAAAGCACGCGTGTGTGGCCGTCGAGATCGCCGATGCCCGGCCACCATGACGTGTTCGGGTCGCCGGCGTTGACAGCCGGCGAATCCGGTAGAAGACGATAGTCGTCGTCGGAAGTACTGGTATATCCGTCCGGGCCGACCGGGTCGACGAACATTGGATCGGCACCGCTGTTGCCGATACCTCCGAGCGACGATGACCAGCCCGCGACTATCGAGAAGTTGACGCTGTCCACGTCGATACCGAGGACCTGTTCGTCTTCGACGTCGGGGCTGCCCGTCGAGTCGCTTAGGTGGTTGGCCCAGAGGATCGAGTTGCGGATGGTTGCGCCCGTTCCCGCGAGGACGCCGCCGACGGCGACCTGGCCGACATTGCGGTACACGGTCGTGTTGTCCACGGTCAAGATGCCGCTGGTGTGGGCGATGCCGCCGCCGAACGCCGCATTGTTTCCCGTGAGTAGGCAACTGGTGAGCGTGGTATCGCCATTGTGTGTCAGGACGCCGCCGCCGCTGTAGTATGCCCGGTTCCTCGTGATGGCGCATCGCTCCAGCAGGGCGGTGGCCCGCTCTCCGGCGAAGAGTCCGCCGCCGTCGCCTGCTCCATTGAGGTCCAGACGGCTGTCTTTCAAATCGAGAGATCCGTAGCACCCGGCCACGGCCCCGCCCTTGTCGGCCGTGTTGCTGAAGAACAGAAGTCGCTCACCGATCACCAGGGCGCGCTCCCAATACAGTCCGCCGCCGAGTTCGCCAAAGCCGTTGTGTCGAAACTCGGTGTCGGCAATCGTGACTACTTCGAGGCGCGTGTCGTAGACATCGATGCCGGAGCCCACGGCGGAATAATTGTCAATGAAGAACGACCGGGTGATGATGAATCTGTTAGAATCCTGAAAGCTGCCACCTCGATCGTAGATAACGAGTCCGCCGCCGCCCGCGGCAGCGTCATTGTCCTGAAACGTACAGCCATCGATTGTGATGGCGCGGCAGCGCTCCAGCGAGGCGCCCCCTCCGCCGATGGCTCGGTTGCCTGCAAAGGTCGTATTCATGAATTCGACCACGGCCTCACCTTCCGCAGCCATCCCGCCGCCGCGCTGATCGCTCTCGTTGTCGGCGATCTCGGAGTCGATGATGGTGATTTGCCCACCGCCCACATGCAACGCGCCGCCGGTAAAGCCGGCATGGTTGTCTCGAAACGAACTCGACCGAACTTCCACGCTCGCGCCTTTCCAGACGTAGAGTGCGCCCCCGCTGGAAGAAGCGGCATTGTCTGTGAAGACGCAATCGACGAAGACGGCACGCCCGGCGCGCACGGCCACGGCGCCACCCCAGCCGGTGTAGAGGTTGTATTCGGCTCGATTGCGTCGAAACTGGCATCGTCGAATAGTCGAATCGCCTTCGATCACCAGCCCGCCACCATCCCAGTCCGACATCTGACTGGCGTGGCCGTTGGAAATGGTCAGACTGTCGAGAGTGCGGTACGCGTCCGCGCCGATCGCGGTCACGACGTGCGCGACGTTGTCGGCGAAGTTCTCCGGGTCGTAGGGGAAGTCGTTGTCGTTGCCAAGAACATCGCCGCTGAGAATCGTCTCGTGGAGTTCAGGGTCGCGACCGTCGCGAGACGACTCCGTTCCGGCGAATCCGCCGTAGAGGCTCACGTCGGCGGGCAAGGTAAACGTCGCGTACCGCGGGTCGGGTAGTCCGTCGGGATTGGGGACGTACGTCCCTTGTGCGATCCATATTTCGGTGGGGCGGTTGAGCCCGGCCGCCACGTCCAGCGCTTCCTCCAACGTCCGATAGGCCGTCGGCCAGGACATCCCGTTGCTCGGCCCGGGTGCGTCCTGCTTAACGTAGACAACGTGCGCGGCCGCCGCTCGCGACGCGACCAGCAGACTCAGAATAACCGTCGCTGCGGCGAACCGAGTTCGTGTGAAACGTGCGTTCGCGGAGAGGGGCATCGCGCCGGCCGATCGCTGGCCGGAAATTGAGAACGAGGGCATCACGTTTACTCCAGACTGCACACGACGAGCGGGATCGCTCCGAACCGGTTGGAATCGGATCGCGATCCTCTCGGAGGCGGGCAGGGCAAACGTCCTCCATAGAGTTAAGACACGCGAAGCGCGGTTTCGACGGAATCTTTTTTTGGCTTTTTTCCCATTTCGCAGCTTTGGCGGGTCACGATAAGGTGAAGCGTCGCTCTTTATGGGGGCGGAGCGTGATGAAGTACGAATCTTCGCGACTGGTAAACCGTGGCGCTAGACGTGACTGCTCGTTGTTTCAGTGCGTCTGGTCGGTCATCGTCCGCGCGAAGCCGGCGAAGTCGCCAAGGTCGATCGTGCCGTCCGCGTTGAAGTCGTACGCGCCGCAGGGCTCGCCGGGCACGAGATGGTTTGGACCTTCGGCACACGCCGCCCACTTCGTGAAGTCGGAGATGTCGACGACACCGTTACAGTCGAAGTCCCCGATGCCGGACTCGTAGGCGCCGATGTCGACCCGGCCGCAAAGCACGCGGCGATGGCCGTCCAGGTCAGCGTCGCCGGGCGACCAGGCGACGGTCGGGTCACCGGCGTTGACGGCCGGCGACTCGGCGGGGAGGCGGAAGTCATCATCCAGCGTGCCAATCATGCCGTCCGCACCGAGCGGGTCGACGAACATCGGATCGGCACCGCTGTTGAACGGGCCACCGGACTGGGGCGTCCAGCCTTCGATGATAGAAAACGAGAGGTCATCGAGCGTCTCGAATTCGACTTGGGCAGCGAGCATATCCGACGGATCAGGCGCTGCGGGCCGCGTGTTACCCCAGATCACGTTGTTGCGAATGGTCTTCGGCACATCTTCCCAAGGCCAGCCCACGGCCGCGTAAAACTCGTCGCGCGTCGTGTTGAAGGCGATGGTGTTCGCTGCGAGACGGGGCACGCTATCGTCAATGAGCAAGCCACCATAAGCTTCCGCTTCGTTGGCCACAATCAGGCAACTGGTGACACTGACCGTCTCCCGGGCCGATGCAGCCAGTCCACCAGCGGTTTCGGCTTGGTTGCCAAGAAAGACCGATTGGGTGACCTCGACGTTCTGTCCTCCCGCAGACAATCCGCCTCCGTAGCCATGTTCCGCGTAGTTGTTTCGAAACAGGCATCCCGTAACCAACGCCGGGGAAGCACTGAAGCCCAAGCCGCCCGCACCATAGCTGCTTCGGTTGTTCTCGAAGACGCAATCACGGAATTCCGCATAGTCTCCGCCGCCCCCATTGTTGGATACGACGGCGCCGCCACCGTTTTCTTCCGCCTGGTTATCCACGAACCGGCATCGAATGGCGGACGCTCCAGTCCAGGCCCTTATCGCCCCTCCCTGTGTACCGGCGCGGTTTCCCTCGAACGTGCAATCAACGAACGTCACGTGGGCGGCCGAATTGACGTAGACCGCTCCGCCGCCAAATCCGGTAAGAGCGTGGACGCCGGTCGTGAAGATGTTTTCACTATTGGCCACGAAGCGGCAGTTACGAATCGTCCAGCCGCCCAACACCTTCATGCCGCTGGCCGTACCGCCGGTGACCGTGAAGCCGTCGAAGGTGCCGCCCAGTTCATCAAAGCCTTCTCCGAGCAGCTTCACCACCAGGTAGACGTTTTCGTCGTGGTGGGCAAAGTCCGGACCGTCGTCGCCGTTGATGTCGCCGCTGAGGATCGTCTCGTTGAGGGAAGGATCGCGTTCATCACGCCTGGACTCGGTGCCGCGAAACCCACCGTACAGGTCGACGGTCGCAGGCACGGTGAACGTGCCACCGCGCGGGTCGTCGCCGTCGGGCTCGGGCACGTAGGTGCCGGCCGCGACCCAAATCTCCGTCACATCGCTCTCGGGGGCTCCGGCGACGGTGAGTGCCTGATCGAGCGAGCCGAAGGCCGTCTGCCACGTCCGCCCGTCACCGGGGTTGAGGGCGTCCTGGCGGACCCGTATGACCGTCGCCCCGGCGACCTGGGCGCCGCAACAGATCGCGATCGCGATCATCCAGGGCCAAACGCGCTGGAGGCCGTGCATGGAGTGATTCGCCGGCTCTGCTGGGTGATGCCTGACCGGTCTGGACTGGCTCGTTGGGTGGGGGCGCATGATCGAGTTCCTTGTCGCATGACACCACTGGCGGACCATGAGACCGCAATGAGGCGTCCTGAGAGGAGACTTCCATGACAATGATGCTTGGCAACATGTGTCCAATCAAACACAGGCACGACAGGGCGTCTCTGGCCGGGGCAGACGCTGGGAGCGTCTTCAGCTTGCTGGCAGGCGGCTCGGGCCTACAATACTCCGTCTGCGCCGAGGCGGGGACCGCGAGCCGGGAGGGCCGCTTTCCGCCGGGCGACGACCGTGAGGACGGGTAACCTTGACGGACCATCCCAACCAGGACGCCGCGTCATCCGACGGGAGTTCCGTCTACGACTTCAAGGTCCCGGCCGCGCCCGCCAGCCCCCCGAAACGCCGGAAGAACCTGATCGACAAGTACTTGCGCGCGATGACCCGCCACGGGGCGTCCGACATGCACATGAAGGCCGGCACCCCGATCAAGTTTCGCATGATGGGCGAGGTCCACAACATCGACGCCAATCTGATGAGCGAGACCCAGATCGAGACCATGATCTTCCAGATCATGGAGCCGTCGCGTCGCCAGCTCTACTTGGAGCGCGGGTCGATGGACTTCGCCTATCAGCTTCCCCGGGGTGACCGGTTTCGAATCAACGTCTATCGTCAGCGGGCGATGACGTCGGCCGCCATCCGGCGTGTGCCCAAGGAAATCCTGAATTTCGGCCAGCTCAACCTGCCGGACAGTCTGACCGAGCTGGCCGACCTGCACTCGGGGCTGATCCTGCTGGCCGGGATTACCGGCTCCGGCAAGAGCACGACGATCGCCGCCCTGATCGACCAGATTAACGCGACACGGCCCTGCCACATCATGACCCTGGAGGATCCGATCGAGTTTCTCTTTGAGGACAAGGTTGCCTTCGTGAGCCAGCGGGAGGTCGGCCTGGACGTGGAGACGTACCACGAGGCCCTGAAATACATGATGCGCGAGGATCCCGACGTGGTGCTGATCGGGGAGCTGCGCGACCAGGAGACGTACGGAGCGGCCCTCTCGGCCGCGGAAACCGGCCGTCTGGTCATGGGCACGATCCATTCGTCGAGTGCGGCCAACACGATCGGGCGCATCCTCGAGCTGTTTCCCAAGGAATCGCGGCCCTTGATCCGCAGTTCATTGGTGTTTAATCTGCAGGCGATTATTTGCCTGAAGTTGCTCCCGGGCATCCAGCCGGACATTCCGCGGGTGCCGTGCTGTGAAATCCTGATCTGCAATAGCACGGTGCGGAAGCTGATTGCGGAGGGGCGAGACCGGGAGCTCGGTTTGGTCATGCGAAACTCGGTCCAC